>Ga0074195_1004255_pt1 | contig 11977 bp, 13 predicted proteins | sample EPASupsiteHSE623_FD_64525 | JGI IMG/M metagenome (GOLD analysis project Ga0074195, IMG submission 64525) | Bioremediated contaminated groundwater from EPA Superfund site, New Mexico - Sample HSE6-23 | ecosystem: Environmental > Aquatic > Deep subsurface > Groundwater > Contaminated ...
AACCCAAATCAACCAAATAACAACACTTTTGAATAAATTTCTCAATATTTTCACTGTTCCATCTAAATTGGTTTCCATTAATTTTAATTTGATCTTCACTTAAAACCATAAAAACGCCTGTTTTTAAGCCTTTTAAATGTGCCAAATCATTAAAAGCTTTTATTTGATCTTCTGTCGTAACACCTTTACTTTCAAGATATTCACTTGATAAGTCTCTACTAAAACCTCTATCAATATCCATGGTATAAAGAGAGCTATCTTCCTTATGCCCATGAGCAAAACCATCACCCATTATAGTTGGCAAAACCCCACAAAGTAGCACACAATTAGGACAACCATCAGAGCCAGGAGGTATAGAAGTTAACATATTAATTGCACCTACCATACCTTCTCTCATAATTATGCAACCATAACCATCTTTTCTAGGCTTACCTAAAGCTCTTGGTATAATTTCAATATAGTTAGACCTTCGCCCCCAATTATCTCCACAGACAGTTGGAGTATTAATATTTTCAGGAATATAATCTAAACCAGTTAAATTTTTAATATCATAAATACTATCAACTAAAGATCTTTTTAACAGATCAGAAGGATTAGCAACGATCCATTTTTTGTTACTGCCATTACCTTCTCCGTGCCAAATATTTTTAGGATCAAAAGGATAATATTTATAATCAGGTTCTTTAGCAACATTTAAAATTTTATGTATAGCACCTGCAAAACTAATCTTATAATTAGATTGAAACGTTAAGTAATTAACTGAATTTTTAGAGTATAAACTTTTAAAAGGTATATCAGAAGAATAATTACTACTTAAATTTTTTGAATTAACTGATGGTTGTTTATTTACTTTTTTTTGAAAATATACTGAAGTATTGTTATTAAAAACTTTTTGTACCCCTACGGACATAAAATCACCTAAATATATTTTTATATACCCCTAATATAGCTTTATATTCTTTTATAAAACCAAAAGACATAAAAAAGTTTTAGATTTAAATCTATAATTTTACATAAATTATTAATTAAACCCATTATATATAATTCTTATTTATATTATTTTTACTTATTAATATATACTTTTAATTTATCCATTATGTTTTCAAAAACCTTTTGAAAAACTTGGACACTAAATATATTTACCCTTTCATCAGTGGAATGCGGAAATTTTAACTCAGGCCCAATTGAAATCTGTTCAAGTTTAACAAACTTATCTGGATTATCTTTATTATATTTATTGATAGTTTCAGCAAAATCAGCAGGTTCTAAACCACCGTGACAGGTTTTTACTTGTATTGGATTTTTTTGTCTTTCTTCTCGTTGTAGTTTATTATTTTCCAACTCACATGCATCTTTTAATGCTTGGTCAAATAAGGGTTTTGTTTCAGCAGATTCAGATACTTCTTTATATGAGTCCATAGCAAACTTTTCAAGTATTGAACCTTCAACTGGTTGCCAAATTGGAGAAGTACCAACTGGTTTAACTTCTTTTTTACTAAATAATTCTGCTAATAAAGAAGCTGTCTTTTTAGATAATTCTTTTTCTTCTTTATAATCAGAACTTCTCATACTCATTGTTAAAGAGAATTTACCATCTTTTAAGCTAATAATACCCAAATTTTGAGAAGTTTTAGTAGTACCATCAGGATAAGTTGTAATAGCCCCAACATTTAGACCTTTTTCTTTTTCTATACCCTCTTTTGATTCATCTATTTTTCCATCTACAAGTGAAAACATTTTATCCTGGAAAGATTTGTCTAAAACTAACGTATCAGGAGAAGCGTTTTCTGCTACGATTTTAATATCAACTTTCAAATTTGGATCAGTTTCTTTATATTTTGATTTAATATCTTCAGCAATTTTGCTCAAATTTTTATCATCAAAGTTATCAGGTAATAAAAATTCTGCATTAACGCTATTTGGAATAGAATTAAACTTATCTCCACCTTCAATAGCAATTAATTTAACATCCTGCATTTTGTTTAACACAGAAATAGTTTCTTTAATTGTATTAATCCTACCTATGTTAATATCAACACCAGAATGGCCACCACTACCATCCTTCATAGAAAGGACTACTTTTTTATAATTACTTTTTCCAACAGAAGACATCTTAACATCTCTTGTTTCTACAAACTTCTGCAAGCCGGAACAACCATTTATAACAAGTCCTACCTCTTCAGAATCACCATTAATTAAATAGACATTTTGAGGAGCGCCCCACGCCATCAACTGCTCTGACGTAAGTCCTTTAGCCCCACATGTACCTGTTTCTTCATCAGTTGTTGCTAATATCATTAACGGTATATCTTTAAATTTTGGGTTTTCTGCAATAGCTAAAATATGAGCCAAACCCATACCATTATCAAAACCAGCAGTTCTGCCATTAGCTTTAACCCAATTTCCATCAACTTTAAAACTAATTTTCTTTTTAGGGTCTTTATTATCAGAAACACAAACCATATCTAGGTGTGCCTGCAATATTATAAGATTTTTAGAATCTTTATCCAAACCTCTGGTAGCTATTATATTATATTTTTTATCCCCAATTTTATCAGTAGAAGATAAGCCAAGATCTTTTAACTTTTGTTCTCTTTCTTTTTGCGTATATCCAGGATCCTGAAAAACTTTAAACTTAAGATCTCCATCTAAATTAGAAAGTTTGCCTGCGAACCAATTGCTAATTTCTTTCTGGTTATCAAACGTTTCGGGTTTTTCCGGATCTGTTGATTCTCTATATATTTTTGATATTTCATTCATGTATTTCCAAACATTTTTAGGTTCAATATCTTTTAAAACACCATGAAATGACAAAGCACTCATCTTATTATCCTTCTTTACATCCACATACTGTGGATATACTATATTGTTGACTGAAGCAAATGTTAACATAAATTGTTTCTCTCACAAAATCTACACACCTTCATAGTTAGTATATATAAAAATCAAAAATATTAAACTTTTACAGTTAAAAGTATGAAACTTTACAAAAATATATTATTTACAGGAAAATGCAATAAGACTTTAGTTAATTGACAACACAACAATATAATGGTAACTTACAATATATTGTCGAAGCTCTAAAGCGGGTGTAGCTCAGTTGGTAGAGCACTAGCTTCCCAAGCTGGGGGTTGCGAGTTCGAGACTCGTCGCCCGCTTTTTAAGTAACTGCAAATTTTTTAGGTACATTTTACTGTTGAATACTTTCTAATGCTACAACCTAAGATGTCTCCAAAATATAATGACGAATTTTCATTAAGCTGGTGGCTTTTAACAATATTTATTAGCTTTATTATAAGCAGTATTATTATTTTTATAATGCATATATTTTGGCATAAAGAAATAAAGGCAACTACTCAACAAATAAGTAATATTATAGAAAAGGTTACACCTGATAGAAATCCACTTATGCCAAGTATAAATAAAAAGATGGTTATTTTAGCAATGGGAGTAGACTCTAACGGCAGAAACGCAGATCCATTTAAAAGCACTCGTTCAGATGTAATGATATTAGCAGCACTTGATCCTGCAAATAATACAATAAATGCAGTATCAATACCAAGAGATAGTAGAGTTTACCTAGCCGATAATAAAGGTATAGATAAAATTAACGCAGCCCATGCTTATGGGGGCCCAGAATTATCTGTAAAAACAGTTGAACAAACTTTTGGTGTTGATGTAGATCATTACATGGTTATAGACTATGCTGGAATAAAAGAACTTGTTAAACAATTAGGCGGTGTGGAAGTTTATGTAGAAAAGAAAATGCATTATACAGACAGAACTGCTCGTTTATTTATAGATCTTGAACCAGGAAAACAAGTTTTAAATTCTGATCAAGCAGAAATGTATTTAAGATTTAGACATGATCCTGAAGCTGACATAGGTAGAATAAAACGTCAACAATGGTTTGTTAAAGGTATTTTACAAAAACTTAGAGACCCTTCAATTATATTTAAACTACCCGGTTTGATACAATTGATGAAACAATACACCAGAACAGATATGGACCTTGGAACATTAATGCAAGTAGCAAGTTTTGCTAAAAGCGTAGACTTTAATAAAATTCAGGTAGCAACTATACCTGGTGGCCCATCAAGCCATAGCAGGGTAAGTTATTGGATTGTTGATGTTAATAAAGCTCAAGTTCTTATAGATAGATTAATATTTGGGTATAACAACAATTTAACTACAGATAACTCTGATAAGCCAATTACTTTAAGTATATTGTATGATAGAGATAAAGAAGACTCTTTAAAAAATATGCTGATAGAACTTCAACAAACCAACTATAAAATTGTTTGTAAAAACAGATCAAAAGAAGCTCATACAAGAATTTTAGCACACTCAACCAGAGCAACTGTAGACCAAACAAACCAATTAAGATATAAATTAACTAAATTACATAACGCACCATTATTTGTATATCCTGAAGAAGTCTACTGTGCACCTTGTGACTTTACAGTAGTACTGGGTAAGGATAATTAAGGAGAGAATATGGACTTAAAATTAAACCTTTCATTAAAAAAATTTATTAAAACTAGTTTTATCATAGCTATTATTTTATGTGGGTTAACTAATATAAGCGTTGCTAAACAAACAAAAGAAAATACAACACCTGATAAAAAAGTTGAAGCTACCCAGGAAAACTCTACAACTGAATCAAAAGAAGCTAAGAGTTTTTCTCCTGACAGTAAATCAAAAATTACCCCATTTACAGGTAACACCATTAAACATCCACCTGTAGATAACAATACTCAAGTAAGATTAAACACTGCACCTGTTAACCCTCAAATAGAAGATATAAAAACTGACAATGTGGGACAACCTGTTCAAAGCCCTTTGGTAGATATTAATAACCCTATTGGTATAGCACAACCTTATGTTTTACTTCAGCAAAGTTTAGAACTACTTAAGAAAAAAGATATTGCAGGAGCAAAAAAAATTATAGAACCTTTAGCAGAATGGCTTACTGAAGCTACTGAATATCATTCAATACTATTTAAAAGATTAAATGAAATTGATTCTGCCAAAAATCAAGCACAAGTAGAAAAGAAAATAGCTTTTGAAACAGCTTTACTTAGAGATAAAGCATTTTATCAATTGGGACAAATTTATTTAGCTGAAAATAATTATAGAAAAGCTATTAAATATTTAGTCGATGTTATAAAATCACAACCAAAAAGTGAAACCGCTATGAAAGCCTATGAAACTCTTCAACAAATTGGTTTTACAGAAAAAGTAAGAATGGTACCATAAATATAATTATTTTATTAAACTTGATAATATGCGATGAATACAGCTAAATTACTCATTTGCTTTACTGGTAATATGGACAGCAGGATAATAGCAAGATTAACTGCTATTTTCAGCAAGTATCGTGTTAATATATTTGATATAAACATGTTTAATACATATGAAAACAATTATCAACTGGATATAACTTGTCAAAATTCATCAACAACAGATGAAATAGATTCATTTTGGAATGATATCGAAGACCTTACTAAGGTTTTAAATCTATCCTTTAATAAAAAATATCTTAATTAGCCAGTCAATACTTGTATCAATAAACAACTGCAACATGCTTATTTTTAAAAAAGTATAGTATGTTTACTGTTGGAATAAAGTGATTTTATTATATATAATGATATGAAGATATAGATAATTAAACAGAGTCTAACTTTGATTAAATTAATTTATAAAAAAAATAATAATTTTCAATTATTATACATAATAATTATAACTGTTTGCATTATTTTATTAACAAATAATTCAGCTATTCTTGCACAAAGTAATAACTATAGTGCAACAAGTAAAGATGAGCAAGAGAATATCAACGTTTATAAAGTAGCAAGCCCAGCAGTAGTATCAATAAAATCACAAGCCGGTTCCGGCACAGGTTGTATTGTTGACCCTGCCGGTATTGTTGTAACAAATAAACATGTTATTGGTTACAATAATGTAGTTAAAATTTGCTTAACTGAGACCTCATGTTACTCAGCAAATATAATTGATGTTGATAATGATGATCTGGCCTTATTAAGAATAAATGCAAATATTAAATTTCCTTTTATAAAGCTGGGAGATTCTTCTCAAATTGAAGTAGGACAGAGAGTTTTAGCTATAGGCAACCCATTTGGTCTTGAAAAAACATTAACTACTGGAATTATAAGCCGTATTGACTATAAGTTAAGCAGAATACAAACTGATGCCTCAATAAACCCCGGTAATTCTGGTGGCCCTTTGCTTAATAGCAGAGGTGAATTGATTGGCATAAACCAGGCAATAGTAAACCCATCTGGAAGATCTAGCGCAGGAATAGGCTTTGCTATTCCTTCTAATACTGTAAAGCGATTATTAGTATTAAGCCAAAATGCAAGAGTGGTTAAAAATACACCAACATATGTACCTTCAAACAACAAAAATAACGTTAAAACTTCCAGAACACCAATAATTTATCAAAATAAAACATTTTTAGGTATTACAGGAGAAAAAACACTTGACGGTAAGGTTGTTGTTTCCGGCATAGCAAAAGGATCTCCTGCTGAAAAGGCCGGATTGCTTTATCTGGATACTATTTTATCAATAGATTCAACAAAAATTAAAGACTTTGATGACATAGGTTTTGCAATAAAAGATAAAAAGCCCGGTGACAGAATTAATTTAATCTATATGAGAGATGGACAAGTTAGCAACTCTTCTGTAATTCTTGCTCCTAGAAACTAAAATAGCAGCTACTTTATGGTTCTTCTTGGAAAATTTTATATGCGTTAATTATATTCGTAGTTAAGCAGGGTTTTCAATTCCTCAATTTCATTATAAAATGTGGAACCAAACTCCTGAATAATCGTTTCTATATTTCTCATTTGATGAAGTATTGTTATGACAATAATGCCATCTTTATAGGTCTCATAAATGATATAATGCTTACCTGAAGGATATATTAAAAATGGTTCAGATCTCTCTTTTCTTAATTTGCCCAAGTTAACATTATTTGCAACCTTCTTAAAATCTTCATAAAATTTACTGACATACTCATCTGCTTTTGATTCTGACCAATTTTTTAGAGTATAATCATAAATTGTTTGTATATCTAAAAATGCTCTGCGTGTAAGATAATAAGTTGTCATTACCAGCCAGTTTTCTCTTTGTTATTAAATACTTTTAAGTCAGATTTAAAATCACCAGAAGATTTAAATACTCTTCCCTGTGAAGCATCCTTATATCCTTCAATTAATTGTTCTTTAGCTTGGTAAAGCTCAATTTTTTCCATATCTCTTCTAATAAGATCACGTATATATTCGCTAGGAGTCTCATAAAAAGGCCCTACCATTTTGTCCACATGCTCTGCTAAAGAAATTGGTAACCTTGCATTTATGCGATCTGTCTTCATTTTAAGACTCCTCATATTCAAATTATATTTTATATTTTAATATATGTCGCAATAAATTGCAATTCTGTAACCATTAAAAATATGCCTGAATGATTTTTATTTATTACTAGCCAGCTTTATCTCCTTTTAGCCTTTCAACATCATTTTTAATAATCTCAACCAGTAAAATTAAATCATCAATGGATTCCTTTAGATCACTACCTATAGATTGAAGTATATTGATCTTTTCTACAAATTTATCGTTCTTTTTCTTCTTTGCCATGGCAATTAACCCTCTTGTGTTACAAAGAGCCAAAGTTTATCTATATGTGTTAATATTTTCGTTTAAGGTGAACTCCTTCACCTTAATAAAAGTTACCTGGTTAGCTATTCGGCAATCAAACCGATTTGTTTCACATACTGATGATATGAAGGTTACCCTTCCTATTTTGACATTATTAATATAAATGATTTTAAAAACCTTGTCAAGCAAAAAATTTTAGAATTCAATTTGTCCCTACATACCTGGTTATAAAGATGTCCATAATAATTAAAAAAGTTGATGCTATTCTTTCAAATAAAAAAATTTCCAAATATCAATTAGCAAAATTAATTAATTATCATCCGTCAAGTTTATACAATATATTGGATAAAAAGAGTCCTTTTCCAAAGCATATTATAAAAAAACTATTACCCATTTTAGAAGTAACCAGAGATGAATTTGACAGTTGGATTATCGCAGATATATATTCAAAAGAAATTTTAGAACTAGCATTAAAACACAAAACTGAAATAAAAAAGAAAAAGAAAGAATTAATTTTAACAATTAAGGTTGATTCAATATTAAAAGAAAAAAATATGTCTCGAACAGCTTTAAGCAAGCTTATAAACTATAGTCAAAGCGGTTTAAACAGAATGATTACCGGAAAAATTTCTTTATCAGATAAGGTTAGATGCAATATCGCTCCAATTTTGGAAGTTGCAAAAGAAGAAATACTAAGCTGGATAGTTGCTGATAAGTATTCAACTGAGGTTATTAAGTTGGCTATCAATCATTTAATTTTTTGAATATAGTTAACAATAAATAAAAATTACACACTATTGTCTTTTAGAAAAACGTGTTAATCTAGATAATAATAAAAAATTCAAGCTTTAATGCTTATTTTTCCTGTTTCTAATCGTATAATTAATACTTTAAAATGACTTACTGGGTAAAAAATAATTTATTTTAAACTTTAATAATTAAACGAATGTTTTTTGCTGCTTATTTAAAAACTTTAAAATAAATTTTCGAAAGTATTAATCAAGTAATGATAGAATTGCCTAAAAACATCATTGAGGTAAGCTAAAGCCACAAGCTAAACCTCTTACTACACTAGTTACAAATATATTATTATCATCATTTGCTTAACACTCTCAAATTTTTTTTTAGTTTTAAACTTTTTTTTAGTTATAATCCTGTTAATTGTAAATAGAGTTATTGGTTTCTTATGAACAAGAAAAGCCAACACACAGTAAATCAGATTATTGAAACGTTAAAGTCTCAAAAAGGGCTTTCTAGTGCCGAGCAAATAAAATTATTTGAAAATTTATATTTTAAAACCAATCAAGAACAGTCTATAGTGTTGATAGAATTATTAAAAATTGAAACTAATCCGGGTTTTCTTATTTATTTATGTAATACAGCCTCCAAATTAAATGATGATGACACTGTAATGGCACTGGTTGATTTATTACTCGGCAATAGAGAAATAGAAAATGGGGATGACCCCTTAAAACAAAACAAAGAAGAGTTTTTAAAAATAAGATGTACTGCTATTAAAGCCTTAGGCAGAATGAAGAATGAAAAAGCTCTTATACCACTTATGTATATTTTAAACAATAAGGATGAAAATTATAAAATACGCCTTGACGCAGCAGAAGCACTCGGCAGGATAGGAGACTCTCACGCTGTTACCCCGCTAATAAATCTTGTTACCGATGAAAAAGAAAAATCTGTTTATGTAAGAGAATCAGCAGCTAAAGCATTGGGCATGCTTGGAGATGTAAGAGCATTAAAACCTCTTGTTAAAGTACTGGAATCTAAAAGAGGTATTGTTGATAAATTTACATTTTTAAAAGAACAAATTATAGAGTCTATAGGCAAATTATCAGGTAGTATTGACAAGGATACACTTAGAGCATTAAAAGAATCCCTCATGGATGAAGCACCTTCCGTTAGATTAAGCGCTGTAGAGGCTTTAGGGGATATGGAAGACAGGTCTTTAATTAAGGTTTTAGTACCCATTATTTTTGACGAAGATGAAGACGTAGCAAGAGAAGCAGTAAGGTCTATATATAACCTTGACGGAAGGTTGGAACTAGAAAGTTTATTAGATGACGATAATATCCCGGGATGGTCAAGAGATGAAATTGAGACACTTTTTAATGAGGATAGTTTATGAATAGACAATCAGCCATAGCTTTGCTTTCAGGTGGGCTCGATTCTACTGTTAGTATGGTTGTATCCATAAAAAATTATGATATAAAACTAGCACTATTTTTTGATTACGGACAACGTTCTATAAAAAAAGAAACCATGGCAATAGAAAACATATGTAAACATTATAAAATACCTTACAAAGTAATAAAACTTGACTGGTTAAAAGAAATAACTCATACATCACTTGTAAATCAAGAACAGTCATTACCTGAATATACGATGGAGAATTTAAATTCCAATGTTAGCACTTTAAAAAATTCAGCAAAAGCTGTTTGGGTACCTAACAGAAATGGGGTTATGTTAAATATAGCAGCCGCTATAGCAGAAACTATAAATTGTAATACAATAATATTTGGCGCTAACATAGAAGAAGCCACTACTTTTCCGGATAATTCAAGTGATTTTGCTGAAAAACTTACAGAAGTATTTTCATATAGTACAAGTAACGGTGTTAAAGTAGAAGTACCACTTGTAAATAAGGATAAAACAGAAATTGTTTCTTTAGCTATAAAAAATAATATACCTTTAAATTTAATTTGGAGCTGTTATTCAGGTGGTGATAAACATTGCGGCAAATGTGAATCATGCGCAAGGCTAAAAAGAGCCTTGGTTAACAATAATAAATTAGAGTTATGGCAGGAAATAATATAAATGCAGTTTAAATTTATTGATAAACAAATAGACTACGATGGAAAACAACTACGATCTCATTGGATTTATGAACAGTTAAATATTTTAGGTAATGCTATAGTTTGCTTTATCGGCAAAGCTGATGTTAAGATAGATAATATGGTAGATCTTCAGGATGTAAAAGATGATGCATTTATATACTCAGAAAAAATGCTTCATTTTATTATTGAACACTTTAATTTTACCCTGAAAGAAACTATATTAAGCCAGCGTTTATTTATTTGTATTATTCAAAATACCCTAAATAAAATATTGGGTGGTAATTGTATAGAACGAAAAGGTGATGATTTATTTTACAACAACAAAAAATTGTCTGTTTCTATAGCTACAATAAGCAATGTTTCCGGTCTTATACATGTAGGAATTAACATTGAATCTAGAAACGCCCCTGTTAATGCAGCAGGATTGTTAAGCGAAATAAACATAAATAATATAAATGATTTGGCTATGGAACTTTTACAGAGTTATACTATAGAACATGAACAGATCAGGCATGCAAGTTATAAAGTCAGGTCAGTAATATAAATAACCTTAAATTTTAGGAGAAAAATTTTTATATGAGCCCGAAGGTTTTGATTGGAGTTTTGTTTTTAATAACTTTTGTTATATCCTTTATTATTTATCTAATAGTAATAGGTTTTTTAGGATCACATATAGACCTTTCTTCTACCGCTAAAAAAGATTTGGAAGTTTCTCCAAACATAACTGAGTCAACTTTTAAAAGAAGACCCATAAATAATAATATTTCAGATCTTCAACAAAGAGCCATGCAAAACGCAGAAACTTATCAACAAGATCTACAAGGTGTAACTCCGGTTAATGAGGTAAGCAATACTTCTACTAACAGCACAACCGATAATACAAATAATTATAATACAACTGATGAAGATATCCGCTCAGAACAGATACAATCTGTTACTACAACAAGAGAACAAAAACCACCTATTAACGAACCCACTATTAATATTAACATTAATACCAATACAATAAATAGACCCAGACCAAGTTCAAATGTCAAAATAGAAAAGTTTACACCAGATAAACAACAGCAGCAACAATTTACACCTACCCTTGACACTAAAGAAACCAAATCTGTAAGCAGGGTTTATGTTGGTGAATATAATTCCCCTGAAGAAGCCAAAAAAGCTTCTGACAATATGATGAATTCTAATCCAAATGTAGCTCCGATAATAAAACAAAATAGGGGTAAATATAGTCTTCAAGTAGGCGCTTTTAGCGATAAGGCCAAAGCAGATAATCTTGTTAAAACTTTAAACACCCAAAAATATTCCGCTACAGTTAAAAGTGAATAAGATTATTTAAAACTTCAAACTTAGAAAACCAGGATCAGACAAGTTACATGTTTGTTTAATAAAAACTTTTAAAATTTATTTAGCATCTTTTAATATTTACATGTTTTTTATATATCG
>Ga0074195_1004256_pt1 | contig 11977 bp, 9 predicted proteins | sample EPASupsiteHSE623_FD_64525 | JGI IMG/M metagenome (GOLD analysis project Ga0074195, IMG submission 64525) | Bioremediated contaminated groundwater from EPA Superfund site, New Mexico - Sample HSE6-23 | ecosystem: Environmental > Aquatic > Deep subsurface > Groundwater > Contaminated ...
ATTTTTGGCCAGTTCGACCATGTTAGGATCTATGGACTGGACTATAAAAGCAGGCTTGAAAAAGGTGGTTTTATTGTCAAAACCTACAATCCCACGAAAGAAAAATGGGCCATCGACGTTAAAAAATACGCGATTAATCCCGAAGAAGATTTATATGTAGTATTTAAATAAGTGGAAGAATGCAAGGAACAATGATTTATCTTATTATCATTTTAATTGTTGCACTTATAGCATGCCTGGGGTTTGTTCTTGTACTTTTCAGTAAGAATAAAAAAATTACTGAAAATTCAACTGTTACTAAAGCATTACTGAAGAGTGCCATCGCTGAAAATGAAGAACTAAAAGTGTCGGTCGAGAAAACTGTGCAGGAGAGGATTAAATTGATCAAAGAAGAATCCGAGGAGGATGAAAAGGCTGATTTTACGCTGAAGCGGGCATTGAAGAGGTCGGAAGAATCGAATTTCATGAAAAATGCATTTCTTTCGAATATCAGTCATGAGATCCGTACTCCTTTAAATAATATCATTGGTTTTTCAAGCCTGCTTGAGGCGGAAATTTCGCTGCTCGAAAATAAGGAATTGTTCGATTATGCGAGGGCAATCTCTGACAGTGGCGACCGGTTGCTCCATTTGCTCAACAACATCATTGATATTAGCAAGCTGGAGGCCAACGATATGCAAATTTCGTTACGACCTTGTGATATCAACACCATTGTGGCCAATTCAACCCAGTTGTACATTTTTAAAGCCAATGAACAAAAACTGAAATTGAATTTAAAAACCAATGAGGTACCTTCGGTGGTGGTGGATGAAAAGGGATTGACCAAGGTTATCAGCGCCATTGTTGAAAATGCGATCAAGTATACACAGAATGGGTTTATCAATGTTTCAACTGAATTTCTTGCCGACAAGGATGAGATCTGCATCCGGGTAAAAGATACTGGATCAGGGATCGATCCCTCTTACCTGCCGGCCATTTTTGATCCTTTCCGGCAGGAAAGTCTTGGATATTCGAAAGATGCACAGGGTGCAGGACTTGGACTCCCACTTGCAAAAAGCCTTGTGGAATTGATGCGTGGTCGCATTGAAATTGAATCGGCCAAAGGCGTCGGCACCACTGTAACCATTTACTTCCCGCCCGAAAAAACAACAAGAGACGATCAGTCCAGGATAGAACCTACCCGGAAACAAAAGTTCAAAACACTGCAAGGACTTGAAATTTTCATCGTCGAAGATGACCTGATGAATAAAATCGTACTCTACGAAATGACAAAATCCCTCGGTAATGTGATTACAGCAGTCAACGGCGATGAAACCATGAAAATTATGGAGCAGACATTCAAGGATGGCAAGATCTTCGACATCATGCTGTTTGACATAAATCTGCCACCGCCCTGGGATGGGATCAAACTGATGCATGAAATCAGAAAAAGGTGGAAAGAATACAAGGCCATTCCGTTCGTAGCACAAACAGCCTATGCCATGGCCGGGGATAAGGAGAAACTTCTGGAGGCAGGATTTGATGACTATATTTCAAAGCCGATAAATCAGCAGGAATTGTACTCAATTATTAAAAATCAATTGAATAAGTTATAAGATGGAAGAGTCGAAAGGGAGTAAAGTCGGGTTTGTTACCATTGAAGAGCACGAAAAGGTGCGCAATGCGCTTATCAAGGCAAAACAGGAGGCAGAGAATGCCAACCGGTCGAAAACAATGTTCCTGGCCAACATGAGCCACGAAATACGCACCCCGATGAACAGTATCATTGGTATTTATAATGTGCTGAGTCAGACAGAACTTACAAATGAACAACGTGAGTTTCTGGAGATCATCAATATCTCCAGTGTCAACCTGCTTACCATTATCAATGATATCCTTGACCTGTCGAAAATCGAAGCTGGTCAGCTGAAACTGGATCAGAAACCATTTTTATTGCAGGAGGAGATTCACCAGGTGATAAAACTGCTGTCGATTAAAGCAAAGGGGAAAGGGATCGAACTGTTTTCCAAGATACAATCAACTGTCCCGGCATGTGTGATCGGTGACCCTGTGAGGGTGAAGCAAATCCTGATCAACCTTGCCAATAACGCGATCAAATTTACGAATGAAGGACATGTTGTGGTTAGTGTTGAAACCATTGACCGAAAAGGAGACGGTTTCGATCAAAATGATGAGTGTATCCCCGATTGGATTAAAAGCAACACCAACCTGAACCAGGACACCATACTGCTGAAATTTGAAGTGAACGATACCGGGATTGGTATTAGTGAGGAAGAACAGCAAAGCCTGTTTAACGATTTTGCACAACTGGAAAATCCGCTGATTAAGCAATTTGAAGGCACAGGTTTGGGCCTTTCGATCTCGAGGAACCTGACACAGCTCATGAATGGGAAAATTGGTGTAAACAGCGTTAAAGGCCATGGATCAACTTTCTGGTTCACCATGGCATTCGAAAAAGGAGATGAGGAACTCCTTGCCAACGAACGCCTCGGAAAAATATCACAAAAGAAAAAACTGCGTCCACTCACCATCCTGCTTGTCGAAGATAATCTTCTGAATCAGAAATTTGCCATGACCAGCCTTGAGCGTGCAGGGCATCACGTTGAACTTGCCGAGAATGGAAAAATAGCGGTCGACAAATTTAAAACAAACCATTACGACCTGATTCTGATGGATATAGCTATGCCTATCATGGATGGTCTTGAAGCAACCCGGGTGATCCGTGAATTGGAAAAAGATGGGATGAGAAGGATAAAAATCGTAGCGATAACAGCCCATGTCATGGTGACTGACCGCGAAAAAGCATTAGCTGCCGGCATGGACGAGTATATTGCAAAACCTTACCGTCCGGGCGAATTGATTGCTATACTAGAAAGTCTTGACTGGGATTGACAAGAAAAAAGATGGATCAGATTTTAATGAATTTGTAATCAATCTGTTTCGTGCCCTTGTTAATCCTTAAAATATAAGTTCCTTTGGGGAATCCGGAGATCGGGATCTTATTGGAAATATTTTCAAGCATCATCTGCTTCACAACTATTCCCTTCATATCCATGATTTGAATTTTAAGCAGTTCAGGTTTACCGGATTTCTGCATAATGATGAATTCATCTGTTGCCGGGTTCGGATAGATTGAAAACATACCCAATAACTCATTATCCTCCATGCCCGGGCACGCAACAAATTGAATATAGGCTGTATCCCGGTCAACGCAACCGTTCCTGGTCACATAGACCCATACAGCATAAACCCCAAGCCCATGGCCAATGGAGTCGACACTGGTCAGGGAGTCGATGGAGCCATTTGACCACTGATAATTGTCAAACCCGCTGCCTGCATTCAGGATGACAGTTCTGCCACCACAAACAACTGAATCGGGCAGCGCTTTGATAACCGGCAAGGGATAAACCCTCACTTTAACGGTATCCGTGTCAGCGCAGCCTGCCTGGTTGGCATAGCTGTACCAGACAAGGTTTATTCCGGGGTCGGCCAGACTTGGAGTAAACTGGTTGCCAGAAAAACCGGAAGAAGTTGAGCTCATGGTTCCTCCGGGTGGCAGGCCATATAAGGTGGCGGTATAGTCGTTCGCACAATAGGAGGGCAACAAACCATACAGTTGGGCAACCGGCCTCTCAGAAACCGTGACAAGCGTACTGTCCATCGTGGTGCATTCATATTCACTGGTAACTGCCACAGAATAATACTGTGTCAGTGAATCCCTGACAACGATTGAAGCTACCGTATCTCCGGTATTCCATAAATAACGGAAACCATCCCTGGCTGTCAGGATGATACTGTCACCCATACACATTCCCGTATCAGCCGGGAGGTCCGGAACCGGAAAAGGATATCGTTCAAGCGTGATACTATCCCTATTGACATTACCCAGCGGGTTGATACAGGTAACCAGGTATTGCGTGGTCACTTTAGGAGCAACAACCGGGTTATAAATGGTCGTGTCCGTCATGGACGAATCATAAGGAATTGATTTCCAAAGAATAATATCGTTACTCAGGGTGTCAAGCAATGACAGCATAATAGGAACGCCACTACATCCGGGAGTTATAGGCAGCGATGTAAATTTCATGTAACAGCTGTCCTTCAACCCATCGGGACTATGTGCAATGAGATAGGTACTGTCATTTCCGCTCCAGAATGAAACTGGTTTCATAACTTGCAATATCTTCCCTGGTAAAATGGTTAAGTTCAGGATATTGTGATTTTGTATAGTCCAGGTCACATCCGCAGGGGAATAAATCGAATCAATGACCAGCGTATTGAGATCAACCGATTCAAAGGGCTCATTGGCAACGATTTCCTGCTCAGGGTACTTTGTTTTTGTTAAAAACCCAGCTGATCTGAGGTCCATACCGCTCACCAGGACGGTATCCTGGTTCTGACCTTCGTTTTTTACAAGAATATTTACCAGGGATGCTGATTCGGGTACATTGACGATGAGGAATTGCTCTTCCCAGGACGTGGTATCAACAGGGAATTCCAATGTTTCAACTGAACCTGATTCAGGAAAACTGAATACCGCCACAACCTTGCTTGAATCCTGCGCGGTTCGCCTGACCCAAATTGAGAATTTATTGCTCCCTTTTTCTATTCCTCCCAATCCGGTTATCTGGAAAATATTGCCGGCGCCTCCCCTTTCAAAACAACGGCCGTTACTTTCAGCAACTCCGCCTGTAGTCAGAAATGTGCTGCCAAAGGTAGTATCCTGGTCGTAACCGTCGGGGAAGTTATTGCCATCCAGATCGGCATGGAGTTTTGGAAACATATTGACGGTTCGTCCGGGAAGACTGTCATATACTAATGTGCTCCATTCATGGTAGGTCTTCACTGGAATATTACTCGACACGCACCACGCCAGGAGAGAGTCGACACGCTGCAGGTAGGCAGTCCAGTCACTTTGCAGGTGTATGAAATAGGACAGATCGACCTTGACAAAATGTTTCGCAAAGGAATTGGCTATTTGTGCCTTATTCCATTGAAAGTCATAATTCTCAATAGAAATATCTCCGGTTTGCAGCGAAAATTGTTTTATATCGCCAGGGTTGGTTTCATTATAGCAAAAGTATGCTGAATTGATGAAATTGGAGCCTGCAATATAACTTAGGGAATCACCTAAGTATGATTTCACATCATTCGCATTGAGCCAGGGCATCTGACCAGCAGGATGAATCCATGTTACCGGTCTTTGAATGTCGAGATCGTCAAATATTTTCAGTGACCGGGAGCCGAGTAACTGGATCGCCGAAGGATGCATGTGAACATCCCTTTGTGTTAATTTGTGATAGCTTGCCCACCAGTGGGTACCCAAATCCAGGGGTTCGCCCCAGAACGATTTTAGTTTCAGTGAATCAGGATCATTGGGGTTCTTGTTCTGCAAATCATACCACAGGCATAGCTTATCATTGAACTTGAAATAAAGAGCAAAAAAATATGGATTTCCATTGAGGTTCGTAAATTCCCCAGGGTTAGCGCTGATTAGTTGATTACCGAAAATGTTCACGGGGCCCTCAAAATGATTGATCGTGGTGTCGATGGAGGTATATTTAAGGCAAACCTGCTGTCCGTTGAAGTGATCGACGCCCCAGTTATTGGAATATAAAGCAGTGTCCTGGATATCCAGCAGGGTAAAATATTGGGTCTGGTGCGTTGGGGTGTTGTCCATTACTTCGTGACCTGATGCAATGAACGATTTCAATTGGGTGACATAAGCAGGTGAAAGTGGTAAAGCCCAGGATGTTATTGCCATGCAAAACTTTTGCTGGTGAAGCTGGAAAATCGAATCAAACTGGTTCAAACGGGTCAGTGAAGGATTATCATCAACCCTGAAGCACACTCCCCCGGTTTTCGTATTATTCTGACTAACCGACATAAGGTTGAAAAAAAACACGAAAAGGATGGTGAGCCTGAAAATCCTTCCGGCTCTTCGCAGGAAAGGATAACGGATATGGCTATATTGATTATCTGGCATAGTCTTTTATTTGCAAGGACTTTTTAGGTTTGGCAGTCCCTCCGAGGCGATATCCCAATGATATTTCGTGACTTCCACCACTTTTACCCATCATGGAAGAACCCAGGAATTCGTAATTATAATTAATTACAATGCTGTTGATGATTGCCAGGCCCGCAGTTACTCCGATAACACTTGGTTTTCTGTACATTAGCCCGAACCAGTAGCTGTCCTGGAATTTGACTATGCTGCTGACCTCAATGGTCCAGGGTAATTGCTGCGTGTATCTGAATAAAAGGTCAAATTTTAATTTCCAATCTTCGTTCATCTCAAGCGTATAATTTGAATAGACGAAGATATTCCTGTTCATTGTCAGTACATTCTGATAAGGCTCATCGAAATAAAATGACTTATTATTGAAGAGCAGCGGGAACGACACGCTGAAATTAAAATTTTCAAAGTTGTAAAGAAGACTGGCCCCAACATTGAAATAAGATTCGGATTTGGTATCGTGATTAAACAACATGGGATCATTCGGGTCACTGACTATGACGGATGTCACATCGAGCGAATTTTGATAAAGCGCCGCACTGATACCAAAACTTAAAAAGTGCAGCTTTGCAAGTTGAAGGTGATATGCATAATTCAGGTTTACTGTAAAATTTCGGAAGATTCCGGCCTTATTCAGCATGATACCTCCACCTACGCCCATGTTTTTGCCAACCTTTGCATCCAGATTGACGTTACCTATCACGGGTGAACCGGTTAATCCCGTCGATTCACTGCGATGTGTGGCAATGGCCTGGAAGGTGTAGTATTTACCGGTAAAGGCGCTCGAAATGGAAACAGGGTTCAGCAGGTAATTATCCAGAATGGGAAGCTGTTGTGCCTGGCTGCCCAGGCAAAAAACAACTAAAACAAAGAAACTGAGTATGGCCTTTCTCATTTCAGAATGTTTACTGTTCCCTGCAATAAATTGTTGTCGGAGCACCGGACAAAATAATAGTATGTGTCATTCGCCAGGGCCTTGCCTTTGTAAGTGCCGTCCCACTCATTTCCATAGATTGCATTGGAAAAAACCAGGTCGCCGGAGCGGCTGTAAACATTTACTTCACAGGGTCCGACTGACATGAGGTTCAATATCTCCCAACGGTCATTCATTCCATCTCCGTTTGGCGTAAACAGGGTCATGATCACCGGGGCCGATCCATACTTATTTACCACGATATTAAATGACCGCATACCGTAACAGCCTCCTGAATAAGCCTTTACCCAATAGCTGCCCATGGTTTTAATAATGACCGAACTGGTTTTTGCCCCTGTTGACCACTGAATGCTATCGTACGAACCCTGGATATAGGCTATGACACTGTCACCCTCGATCAGGACGGTATCGCCACTGAATTGGAGGGGAACGCTGATTTCAGGGCCAAGGGTAAGGGTTTGGGTAATGGAGTCGACACATCCAGCCTGCGAGGATACGACCAATTTGACTCCAAAGCTGCCCGAAGTGGTGAACTTATGTACCGGGTTCTTCAGGTTTGTCGGCACACTGCCATCCCCGAAATCCCAGGTATAACCAGCTATAACATCACCGGTAACATTGGATCTGTCGGTGAAATGTAACTGCTGATTGACGCAGCCGCTTTCAAACTCAAAACCAGCAATCACTGCGCCAACCGAAACCAGTTTATATATCGCCCTGGCTTCACCTTTCCAAGAGATTATCTTCAGTCCTACTTCATGGGTTCCGGGTGAAAAAAAATAGGTAACCGTATCTCCCGTGATATCATCAAACTTCCCATCCCCATTCAGATCCCACAACTTAAACCGGATGCTGTCACCCGTGATGGTCGAACGGTTGATAAGGGTGGATGCATTCCCAAAGCAAACTTTAGTTGCGGAAAAATCGACAATAACAGTGTCGCTTGGATTTGGCAATGCAACCACCCATATTGGGACATAAAAAAAACAAAGGATAACAAATGAAATCAGGCTTTTCAATTGTTCTGCATTTTAAATTTATTTTACATCGAGCAATTCAACGTCGAACACCAGTGTGGAAAAGGGAGGAATTGTTCCCATATCACGGTCGCCGTATGCAATGGCTGAGGGAATAACCAGCATCGCTTTTCCTCCAACATTCATCATTGCAATACCTTCATCCCATCCCTTGATAACCTGGCCCTGGCCCAAAGTGAATTCAAAGGGTTCATTGCGGTCGCGCGATGAATCAAATTTGGTCCCATTGAGAAGCGTTCCGGTATAATGCACCTTTACTGTTTTTCCGGCAACTGCCCGTGTTCCAGTTCCCTTTACCTTCTCAACATAGATCAGACCACTGGCGGTCGGCTTGGTATTGATGTTTTTTTCCTTAAGATATTGTTTCATAAGATTTCCTTCCTGCTGCTTATTGGTTTCCAATTTTTGCTCTGCTTTCTTTTTCTCTTCAGCCTGTTTTTTATCATGATCGGCTTTGGACTGAACATCAACAACCTCCACGTCATAGATAATGGAAGCATAAGGCGGAACCATGGCGCCACGGCCCATTTCACCAAATGCGATTTTCGATGGAACGATCAAGGTGGCTTTGCCGCCCTTCAGCATTTTGCCAACACCCTCTTCGAATCCGGGTGTGTCGAAACGCTTGCCAAATTCAAATTCCATGGGTTCCCCACGCTCATAGGTCGAAAAAATCTGCTTGCCATCGATCAGGGATACTTTGAACTGTACCTTCACCCAGCTGCCGGAATCGATTTTGATACCCTTTCCCTGGGCAGTTTCGAGGAAGTATAACCCTGAAGCTGTTGGCTCAATGGTGATCTGTTTCTCCGTGATATAATTTTTCAGTAATTCTTCTTCCTTTTGCATCAACGAAGTTGGGGAATCAACAGAAAGCAATGTGATATAGAAATGAATTACACTGTTGCTGTCAATGAAGGGCGGACGTGTAGGCTGACGGAAAGTCTTGGTGAACAGAGAATCTGCATTTACAATAAAATCAGCGCTGTCACCCGGAGATAACATCTGGATTCCTTCGTAAATATCACCTTTGAACTCTGAAGGAGGTAATTGGAAACGAACCGGATTGCCCATCGCCGATTTACTGTCAAAAAGGATTGAATCTTTATAGGCATAACGCATCGTCAAAGAGACCCAATCTCCAATTTTGGGCTTTACCGTATCCTTGCTAACTTTAAATAACTTGTAATATAATCCAGAATCGGTTTTGTCATAACCGGCATACTTGGATGAACAAGCCAACATTGTCAGAGCAACCAACATCACAATGACCAACGGATTCACAAAAACTTTTTTCATACTGTGCATTTTAAACTTTTAAGGTTAATATTGATTTAATTAAATGATTATAAGGATGCTATACCCAAAAATGTTATGGGTTGCATCGTGTTGATGATCCTATGAACTGCCAGCAGCAGTGCATCTCTTTGACAGCCTCAAGATAATAAAGTCCACACTGGTCGTCACCTCTTAAATATTTATTTTTTCAACAATTTTTGAACTAACCATTCTCAGGGTGTAAATTTACTAATTTGGGTGGGTTATCTCACATATTTCGACATCATAAACGAGAATTGCCCGGTTTGGGACCTTATCCAGGTCCCCGATCAAACCGTAGGCAAGGTGCGAAGGTACAATAAGTTTAGCTTTTTCTCCAGGCTTCATGAGCATTATTCCCTCCTCCAGCCCATTGGGAACTTTTCGCCTCCCGATTTCGAATGTAAATGAATCCAGCGAATCGGTTTGAAAAACCAGATCCCCATTCAAAAGGTGAACACTGTATTTTATCGTGACAAAATCCCCCTTTTTCGCCCGATCTCCATTGCCTTGCTTGTAGATCATGTATCGCAGCCCGGTCTGACTTGTTTTCATGGTCCATTGATACCTATGAGCAAAATCATCTATCTCCTGGCTTTCATCCCTGACAAGTTCCTTATTGTAACTTATCAGGGTGTCATCCATCATATCAACCGGACCTGAAACAGGGGCCTTTTCCGGTGACCTGCCGCAGGAGAATAAAAATAGAATTCCCGACAGGATGGTTACCAGAAGCAGGATGCTGGAATTTATACCCACTTTTGCAGTCAAATCAATAAACAGATTTAAGCTTATCCTGAAATCCTGCAAGCAATTGCCTGAATTTAAATACGGTATCTTCCAGGGATGTCTCGCAGTTTGCACCCGCAGCATTTCTGTGCCCCCCTCCGCCAAAACATTCACGTGCCAGGGTATCAACTGAAAAATTACCCTTGGACCGGAATGATACCTTAACAATGCCATCTCTTTCCATGAATAAAGCTGCCAGGTTGATGTTTTTGATGGATAGCGCGTAATTGACAACGCCCTCAGTGTCGCCAATCTGGTGATCAAACCGTTGCAGGTCCTCCTTCGATAAGGTGATATAGGCTGTGTGATATTCAGGAAGAACCACCAGCTGATCACTGATGGAAAAACCCAGCAACCGCAACCTGCTTTCAGAATAGGTATCGTAGATAAGCCTGTGTAGATGCTCTCCGTCAATTCCAAGACGTACCAACTCTGCGATGATCAGGTAGGTATTCACATAATTGCATGAGTAGCTCAGCGAACCGGTATCAGTGATAATCCCTGTATAGATGCATTCTGCAATATCCTTGTCCAAAAGATGGATATCTCCGCTTTTACTGATGAAGTTGTATACAATCTCAGAAGTGGAGGAGATACGTGAAATCGAGATTTTGAAATCAAATTCGTCCGATGGATTTAAATGATGGTCAATGAGCACTTTAAATGCCTTTGATTGGCGGACTAACGGACCGGCATCGTTCAGGCGACCCAGGTTATTATAATCAGCGGAGATGATAAGATCGGCATGATTTATCGCACTGATGCAGGCCTCCCTGTCCAGCGAAAAGACCAGGATATCCTCATGGCCCGGCATCCAGGCCAGAAAATCGGGATAGGGATCGGGAACCAATACTTGTACGGCATGGTTTTTCTTTTTCAGATAAAATGCCAAGGCAAGACTTGATCCGATGGCATCACCATCGGGATTTGTATGCGTGGTGATCAATATCTGTAAAGGAGTTGAGAGCTTTTCAGATATAATAGAAAAATCGGTGTTTTCCAAATAGCATAAGGTTTATGGAGTGCAAAACTAAGGATAATTTAAAATATAATTGTATTTTTGTTCGCTCAATCAAACATAATCCAAATGACAGGAAACATAACCTTTACAATGATAAAGCCATCAGCTTTTGAAGCAGGCTACACCGGAAAAATTCTTGCAATGATCGAAGATGGCGGTTACAAAATTAAAGCCATGAAAAAGATCTGGCTCACCAAAACGCAGGCAGGTCACTTTTATGAGATGCATTTAGGAAAACCCTTTTATGAGGAATTAACGGCCTTTATGTCCTCCGGCCCCATTGTTGCCGCTGTTCTGGAAAAAGAAAATGCCGTGGAATCCTTCAGGAAATTTATTGGCGCAACAGACCCTGCCAAGGCAGAAAAAGGTACCATACGAAACCTCTATGGTAAAAATCTGGGTGAAAATGCTGTTCATGGATCAGACAGTGATGAAAGCGCCGATCGTGAAGCAATTTTCTTCTTCTCCTTTATTGAACGCTCCTGATTATCTTTCAGGTTCATATTCCCTGAATGACCGGTCGTCGTAGAAAATTACGATTCTTTCGATCCGCCGGTCAGTTTTCTCCTTTTTAATAATCCGTGTTTGTTTGATTGCCTGTTTGCCTTCCGGTACATCCGGTTCGTCAAATAAGGTGGCAGGTATTCTTGGAGTCATAACCATGTCATCTTCCGTGTCAGTGACCGGCTCCACTGTGCCATATAACAGCCACCCGGGCTTGACATCCGGGAACCGGTGAAGCACCTTCATCACAAATTCCAGACTCGGCTTATTCCGGCCCGAAATCAGATGCGACATACCCGAACGCTGGATCCCGATCTCATCAGCAAACTGGGAAGGAGTTAAATTTTTCTCCTTTAATA
>Ga0074195_1004257_pt1 | contig 11975 bp, 11 predicted proteins | sample EPASupsiteHSE623_FD_64525 | JGI IMG/M metagenome (GOLD analysis project Ga0074195, IMG submission 64525) | Bioremediated contaminated groundwater from EPA Superfund site, New Mexico - Sample HSE6-23 | ecosystem: Environmental > Aquatic > Deep subsurface > Groundwater > Contaminated ...
TATGGATTCCAGTTTTAACGTCATCGCCCATGATCACACCGAGCTTCTTTCGGCCGCTGTTTACCTTCTGGCCTTTGATATAAGAATTTATATTCGCCTTATCGTGCCGCAGATTGGAACAGATGGTTCCTGCGCCGAAGTTGCAGTTCTCACCAATGACGCTGTCGCCTACATAAGAAAGATGGCCTATCTTTGTACCGTCCATGACGGCGCTGTTCTTCACCTCCACGGCATTTCCCACCCGGACATCGTTCCCAAGGCAGGTGGAAGACCGGATGTAGCAGTTGGGGCCTATCTTGCAGTTCTCGCCGATGATCACAGGCCCTTTTATGTAGGCTCCTGCCATGATCACAGTGCCCTTGCCAACAGATACGCTCCCTTTTAGCGTTGCTCCAGGCTCGATCTCTCCCAGAACGGTTGGATGGAGGTCTTCAAGCAGAGCTTCATTGGCAGCCAGGATATCCCAGGGCCTGCCAATCTCCATCCAGCTGTTCAATGGGATTATCCTGATCTTCTCCCTGGCCGCCAGGAGGTTGAGGCCGTCGGTCAGCTCGTACTCACCGCGCTCTGAGACCGGCACAGATCGTAAGGAGTCGAAGATGCTGCGCTTAAAGGCGTAAATGCCGGCGTTGGCCAGGTTTGAGGGCGGATTTTCGCTCTTCTCCACCACCGACTTGAAGTAACCGTCCTCTTCAACGAAGACTCCGTACCTCCTCGGGTCCTCGACCTTAATGGCCGTCACGGCGATCTCCTCAGATTCGGCCAGGTCTTTTAGGGAGGCGGCATCGGGCAGTACGTCTCCGTTCAAGACCAGAAAGCGATCTTCGGCTTTCTGCTCTGCTGCCTGCAGGGCATGGCCTGTGCCTAGCCGCTTGTCCTGAATGGCGTAGTCGATTTTCACATCCAGCCTGCTCCCATCCCCGAAATGGCCCTTGACGGAGCTTTGGCCGTAGCCCACCACGAAGACGAAGCTGTCCACTCCGGCCTCTTTGGCTCTTACTACTATCTGCTCCAGCAGAGGCTTTCCAGCCACTGGCAGCATGACCTTGGGCCGCCGTGCGGTGAGCGGCCTCATCCTGCTGCCCTCGCCTGCGGCCAGAACTATCGCCTGCATATTGAACTTTAGAGGAGACGGCTGGATAAAAAAGCTTTTTGGGTTATAACCCGTGACTCTATCTTAGGAAGATTTATTCAAGCTTGCATCGATACCTGGACGGAGAGCAAAATGTTAAGAAGGATTCTACACTGGGTTGCGATAGGGTTGATCTTAGCAGTGGTCTCGGTTTTTGCAGCATATTTCTGGGATATGAACCGAGCTTATGAACGGGTCAGTGGAAAGAGTATGGTCATAACTTCGCCCTATGGGGATATCGAATTCACTGAAGGCGAATCAGGTCCCGATGTCCTGGTGATCCACGGTAGCGGCGGCGGCTACGATCAGGGAGAACTCTTTTGCGCTGGCATATGCTGATTTAAGGCTTCTTGTTGGCGAACGCTGGAACTTATTGCGTCTGCCATTTTTAACTCTAACAATAAGAAATAATAATATTAATGCAAATATTATTAATTCTCAGAGCTTTTCAGGCGGATCGGCTTCCAATCTCCTCCAATCAAGCGAAAAGGTTTTACATTTATTTGCCCCTTCTGCGTACATGTTGGACGAGTTCCGGCGTTATGCCAGCCTGCAGCGCGACCAGGCGCCTCTAGCTTCCCTATTGATTTATCTTAAGCGAAAGGGAGGATGGGTTCAGCTTAACCAGGTCTGGAAGGAGCTAGGGCCATCTGGCGGCGGCCCATTCTGGAACCAGACAACGCTCATAAACAAGCTGGATAAGCTGGAGCGCCTCGGCGTCGTTGCCATGGAGAAGAGAGTCCTTCCCTCTTCGCGCTCTGAGGAGAAGAAGAAGGCCAACACCTTCTACCGGCTCAACCCTGTATCGCCCCTCTATCCACACATCTACAGCATGCTCAAGATCTACAAGGAGGAGTCTGATAAATATTCTTCAGAGCTGGCTGAAAAGCCCCTTGAACGTCTGAGCGATCTTACAGCCAGATCAGAGAAATGCGACCCTGTGGCCGAACGAGAGCTGGAGGTGGCCATGGAGCTTATCGGCGAGGTCTTCAACGTGGGGGGCGATGAGGTCAGGAAGATGATCAAGGAGAGGATGGAGCGCAAGGGAATGATCAAGGGTACGAGAAGCGAGCGGATAAAGGACTCTAAAAAGGGCGTTAAGAAGGACGCCAGGATTAAGAAAGGCAAAAAGGCGGCAGAAGAGAAAGAAGATGCAAAAGAGGAGCTGACTGAGGCGTAGCTAGCTCCATCCTCTCTTCTTTCGATAAATCCTCAGCATCTCCTCTACAATCTCAGGAGTCACCTTGCCCATGGTGGATATCGTCTCGTAGAACCTTTGGGGAATTCTGGCCCTGGCGGGGTCGAAGCCCTCGCGGACCTTGAACTTATACTTTTCATCGAAGATCTTTCTCCCCAGATCCTTCAGCTCCTCTTTGGTCTTGTTTATTCCAACAGCCGCCAGGGCCTCGACGATGTTATCCTCGGTATAGACGTTCCTGGCAAATAAACAGCCCACCAGAGAGTTGAAGACGCCTCGGAAGTTATCCTCTTTGATAATCTCATCGACCATCTTTTCGGCATCCAGCTGCTTTTTAGCTGCCTTTTGATCGATGCTGTATCCTGCATTGTCCAGGTGAGAATGGCGAACGCCTACAAGCTGGCCAATAATTGATGCAGGGCCAGTGTGATATCCGGAGACCTCGTTTCCTCCAAGAGCCATGGCGAACTCCTGGCCGCCGTACTTTGCAGAGGCAAAATCAACCCCCCTCCCCAGATCAGAATAGAACTCGTTCGGAGGCCTGGCTATGTTCTCCAGGGCCTTGACGAAGCTATCGACGTTGTTCCACTGCAGCGGCAGACCGAGCGTCTCTTGAGGTGTGATGAGGTCGCGCTCGTAGGCCTCTGTTGCCCAGGAAAGAACGACTCCAGCAGACATGACGTCTAAACCCAGCCGCTCACAGGCATCTATCAGCCTCAAGACGCCCTCGGCAGATGTTACTCCCAGGTTCGATCCCAGTGAGTATATGGGCTCATAATCATAGGAGACCTTTCTCACCTCGAACTCATGGTGGGGCGAGAATGGGGACTTGAGGGCGGCGATGTGCACGCAGCCAATGGGGCATCCGGCACAAGAGAGCCTTCGAAAGAGATAGTTGTCTGCGAACATCTCGCCGCTGATCTTCTCCGCTTCAGGGAAAGAGGATGATTGGAAGTTCTTGGTAGGAAGCCCCTTCAGCCAGTTGAGGACGCTGATGTTCACAGAGGTCCCTATATCATGATACTTCTCCATGGCATCGGTTTGAACCGTCGCTTGGTAGAGCTTGTTATAGACCTCTCTGTACTTCTTAGGGTCCGGGACCTCCACATGCTCCGTTCCCGAGATCACAATCGCTTTGAGGTTCTTGGAGCCGAAGGTCGCTCCCAGCCCCAGGCGTCCGAAGTGTCTGTAGGTGTCCACAACGACTCCTGCATACCTCACCAGGCTCTCGCCTGCAGGCCCTATGCGGATGATGCTTCTTCTGCCTACCCCCGTCTCGTGTTCGCGAAGGATCATGCCTGTTGTCTGGGCATCAACTCCCCAGATTGAGGCTGCATCTTTGATCTTCACATCGGCATCGTTGATGGATATGTAGCAGGGACGCTCTGCTCTGCCTCGAATCACGATGGCCTCGTGTCCTGCGAACCTCATAGCCAGGTGGAATCTGCCACCGGCATATGACTCGCCCAGCTCGCCCGTCAGGGGCGACTTAAACATGGCCACTGCTTTGGTGGCCACGGGAAACATGCCGTTTAAGGGACCGATGCAAAAGATTATGGGGGCTTCAGGGCTTAGAGAATCGGTGCCAGGCTTGCATTCCTCCATGAGCAGCTTGATTCCAACACCGGTTCCCCCCATCCACTCATCAAAGAGCTTCTGTCTCTCCTCAGCGAAGGATTCCTCTCGCGAGAGATCGATGTAAAGGACCTTTCGAAGCATCAGGCGGTCACCTCCTCCAGCTCAAGCACGCCGTGCGGACAGAAAGCCACGCATGCTCCGCAGTGAATGCACTTTATGGGCTTGCCCTCCTTGCCGGATGATATGGCCCCAATCAGGCAAGCTTCCTCGCACTTCTTGCATCCGCTGCAAAGCTCTTCATGAAAGACCACCCTGCCGTCGGGCTTTCGCTCCAGCGCGCCGCTCTGGCAGGCACGGACACACGGCGGGTTCTCGCAGCCCCTGCATACTACCACCACGAAGTCGCCCTCGATTCCTCCGCGAGTTTGTATTTTGATGGCGCTGTCCTGCAGCGAGGCTGTGCCCTGGCGAATGCGACTGCAGGCGAACATGCAGCCCAGGCAGCCGATGCACCTTTCGGGATGGGCTACCTTCAGCCTGCGCCTCTTTTTGGGTTTAGTCGGCGCTGCTACGGCGGGCTTTGCATCTGCATCCTTTCTACCGGTAACGTTCTCTTGAATCTCCATATCAGCTCCTAAGCTGCATAGCTAAGCTGCATAGCTAGACTGCATAGAATCTATAGCATAATATTAAGAGACGCAAACTATAAAAAAACTACAGGCCTGGAAGGCCGGAAAAGGGCGGATTTATTCCGCGTCCACAAACCTGTTCCCCAAGATCTTCATCACATGGGGCAGAGTTGTGTACTCCATATCCTCCATGGGCAGGCGGTGGGGCTCGAAGGGCCCGTGGGCCCTCATGTAATCCGTGATCTCCAGGCACCTCTTGCGTGTCAGGTCGTATGCAGGGTCCTTGAAGAGATCTGCAGGGCCGACGAAGTTGCCGTAGGCAATCTGGAAACCGGCTGCAATCACGCGCGGCGGTCCGTCGAACCTCGTCGGGTGTGCAGTCTCAAAGGAGCATGGCATGAGAGGCCCATTGTGGCTGCCGCGCATCCATCCCGAGACTAGATGGCCAAGCGCAAACGGTTCAAGGACTTCTCCTAAGGCAGGCAGGCCGGACTGGGATCTCACCAGGGCCACAGGGTCGTCTTTTCCAACGTAGGTCCCTGCTGTCTGGAAGAGCTTCTCGGTGCTCACTACTGCAACGGGCTCCTGCTCTGATAGCTTTCCTCCGGGCTTTGGATAAACTCTTTTGATCACATACCTGCTCTTAGCACCTATCAGCGCCAGCAGGTCGTACATCTCCTGGGGACAGTCCATGAAGACCTTCTTGTGCTCCATTATGTCCCAGACCTCGAAGGTAAATCCGTGATGGCATGCAGGGTCGATCACCAGGCCCGCGGTGTTGAACGGATCGGCAAACATCCTGTAGATTGGAAGGTTGAAGGCTCCTGGCTCGGTCTTGTCCATCATGAAGGCAACCATTGGCTCGCTGACCCTTTCAGTGAACTCCATCTCTGCGACGCCAGGCCCCATGCCCCTGATGTTCCCGCTGAACGCATCCGAGAGCAGATCCTGGCCCGCTCCATAGAGCTTGAGCTTCTTGGCCATCTCTGTAGCCTCCTCGAAGGTCTCCCAGGCCAGAGCATGGATCTCGCCGTTGTCGCAGCCCTTCTTGTGGCTCATCATCAGTTCCAGATCGTCGCCGCAGGCCATCACCCTAAAGTCTATCAGGGCGCCCGATTTTTTGGCCTGCTCCAGCTTCGACTCTGCCGTTTCTATCAGGGCGGGGTGGACGCTTGAGTGTCCTGGAAACCCGCCGACGTCTGCCTTGATTAAGCTGATTGTGATCTTGGTCATCTCAATCCCATTGCCTGATGCCACTCCTTTGGGCACGCTTTCTTATACCTTACTCCTCCATCTAAGTCCTATTTACCATTTATCGTTTTTTAAAAGGCCCCTGTGGAAGTTCTTATATCCTCTCCGAATGTATTCAACTAGACCATTCCAAAAGGCATGCGGCCTCGTAGTTTCTTTGTGTCTTTGTGCCTTTGTGGTTTAACGAAGGCATTAGTTCACCACAAAGGCATAAAGACACAAAAAATATATCGCTAAGGTAACCAAGCCGCAGTTTTGGGGTCGGCTTAACAGAATTCGTCACAGTAACCATCGCAGTAACAGAGTAGTAGCTGGAGCAGAGGAACGGTAGTATGGAGCTAATAGCAAAATATCACGTGGAGACGGACCTGCCCATCAAGAAGGCTGCGCAGGCCATCGCCGCAGAGCAATCCACCGGCACCTGGACAGAAGTGCGGGGCTCTGAGAATCCCCTCGCAGCCAGGGTAATCGGAGCCGAGGGCACTGAAGTCGAGATTGGGTTTCCCGAGGAGATCTTCGAGCCGGGAAACATACCTCAATATCTCTCTGTCGTCGCCGGAAACCTCTTCGGCCTCGGAGCTCTAAAGAAGGTGCGCCTGCAGGATGTCGTCTTCCCTGAAAGCCTTGTCAAGGCACATAAAGGCCCCAGGTTCGGGATTGAGGACGCCAGGAAAATCCTGGACGTATTCGACCGGCCTTTCGTTGGAACCATAGTGAAGCCCAAGGTCGGCCTGGACCCGAAGGGAACAGCCGATATCGCGGCTGCTGCCGTTCGTGGCGGCCTTGACCTGGTTAAGGACGACGAGACCCTGACGGACCAGAAGTTCTGTCCCATGGTCCCCCGCGTTGAAGAGGTCATGAGCGCTCTCGACAAGGTGGAGAAGGAGACCGGCAAGAAGGCATTTTACGCCGTGAACGTGACAACCGGAGCAGACAGAATCCTCGAACGTGCTGAGAAGGCGGTCGATCACGGGGCCAACATGGTCATGGTCGACGTTCTGACTGCAGGCTTCTCGGCCCTGGAGGTACTTTCCAGGAACTTGAACGTTCCCATTCATGTTCACAGGACTATGCACGGCGCCTTTACGAGAGACAAGGGCCACGGGATTTCTATGGTTGTCATTGCCAAGCTAGTTCGGCTGACTGGAGGCACAAACCTTCACACTGGCACTTATCTTGGCAAGATGTCACGCGGAACTCTGGAGAACGACCTGGCCAGGGATGCCCTGCGCAAGGAGTGGTACGGCCTTAAGAGGGTCTTCCCCGTGGCATCTGGCGGCGTCTATCCAGCCAATGTCTACGGGAACCTGGACGGCTACGGAATAGACTGCATAGTTCAGGCAGGCGGCGGAGTTCACGGACATCCCGAGGGAACTACGGCCGGTGCTCGGGCCATGGTGCAGGCAGTAGAGGCCTGGATGAGGAAGATACCAGTCAAAGAATATGCAAAAGACCACAAAGAGCTGGAAACTGCCTTAAAATTTTGGGGATCATGAAAAGAAGTATCCAAACGGCCCCTATCGCAAAGGCAAAACCGAAGAGTTTATATTGGTAGATGAGGATGGATCTGAGCGTTTATCACGAGCCAAAGTGATGTAGCGCTGTTTGAAAAACAGAAGAGGTGTAGAGAGGGAATATGTAGAGGGATCAGATGGCTAGAGACGATATCTTATCGAAAATCAAAACGGCGGAGGCTGAAGCTAAGGCCAGCGTCCAGCAGGCCATGGCTGCAAAGGAGAAGAAAGTAGCCGACGCCACCACTGAAGCAGCGAACATCGTGAAGACCGCTGAAACCGAAGCCCAGGACTACTACGAGAAGAGCGTTGCCAAAGCAGAGGCCGACGTCAAAGCCAAGAAGCAGTCCATAATTACGAGCGGTTCGAAGAACGTCAGCTCAATGAGCAGCAGCGCAGGAGCGAAACTGGACAAGGCAGTCGAATATTTGATGAAGGAGTTTATGGGGTTGTTGCATGCTTAGACCCGTTAAGATGAGTCGCGTAGTTGTCGCCGGGTCGAAGGACGTTATTGCACCTGTTATTGAAAAGCTGCACGAGTTGCGCCTGTTACATATAGTCAACTATAACGGCAGCCAGCCCGAGTTCGAGCTTGGCAAGCCCATTGGTAAAGCAAGGGAATACTCCGAGGATCTCATAAAGCTGAGATCCATCGCCAGGTACCTTGATATCAAGTCCAAGGCTCCTGAGAAGACCTATCCTGAGTCGCAGGTCTTATCCGAGATGGATAACCTCCTCAACAACGTAGGTGCAGATGTGACTGCCACCTTCGAGAGGATTGTAGCCATTGAGGCGGAGGTCAAATCCAAGCAGGATCAGATCAAGGCATTAGGGCCTCTGACGGTTTTGCCGCTGCCGCTGGAATCGTACTACGGTTATGAGTCGCTCGCAGTCTTCGTCGGCTCGGTCGCATCCCCAGTAGATGCGGACGTGGCCAGGGTATCTCCAGTAAACGAGATCCACACTGCAAGCACCAAGACTGGAACCGTTGTAGCGGTATTTGTGCCCGCGGATAAGGCTGGCGAAGTATCTTCTGTCCTGGCCGAGCACGGATTTTCAGAATTATCCGTTCCGAGGCTTGAGGGCAACGTGGATTCCGCAATTGCATCTCTCGAGTCCAACATCAAGAGCCTGGAGGGCGAGAAAGCACCTCTCCAAAAGAAGCTCGTGGACATGAAGAAGCAATACGAGGATCTGATGCTGGCGACAGATGAGTACCTGTCCATCCAGACCCAGAAGACTGAAGCACCTCTCAGGTTCGCTGAGACTGCCAACGCCTTCGTCATAGATGGCTGGGTTCCATCAGATCAGTTCAACAGGCTGAAGAGCGAGGTAGAGAGTGCAGCGGGTGGCAAGATCGACGTTCAGTTGATCGGCGACAATGAGGCTGAAGAACTCGTTGAGCACGGCGAAGATGTCCCGACAAAGATAGATAACCCAGGGCTTGTGAAGCCCTACGAGCTGGTCACCAGGCTATTCGCCATTCCAGAGTACAAGGAGTTTGACCCATCGCTGCTGATATTCGTGTTCTTCCCCATCATGTTCGGCATGATCCTGGGAGACATCGGATACGGCCTTATGACGCTGGTGGTTCTGATCCTGCTCAAGAAGAAGTTCAGAACCGACGGCTGGCAGCAGCTGATCAACATTGTGATGATCGCATCTGTATGGTCCATCATATTCGGGATCTTCTTTGGCGAGATATTCGGCCCCTTGGGACTTTGGGGCAAAATATTCGGGCACCTGCCTGAAGTTCAAATCGAGCTCTTAAAGGAAGAGGGATTGTTCTTCGGCGAAGGTGTTTACGGATCTCTGGGGCGCTTAGGGCCCTTGGGCATATTCCCGATGGATAGACTTGCCACAAACGCGGTTCTGATGTTGATCGGTGTCAGCATTTTCATTGGCGTCCTTCACTGCAGCGTCGGTTCCATCCTCGGCATCAAGACGGAACTGAACTACGGCGAAAAGAAACACGCCTACTTCGAGAGGCTTCCAGTGCTGCTCTTCCAGCTCTTCTTCGCGGTATTCCTGCTGGGCTTGATCATGGGACAGATGATCATGGTCGGCGTGGCCGGAATCGTGATTGTAGCAGCCATTGTCATGATGGTAATGGGGCCGGAAGGACCTATGGGCATGGCTCACGTTCCATTCTATGTGAGCAATCTCATATCTTACCTGAGGCTTTTAGCCATTGGACTGGCATCGGTAGGTCTTGCCTTCGCTGCTAACCAGCTGGCGTTCTACGTCATAATGCCAATGCTCAGCGGTGGAGCACACGATAGTGCAGAGTTTAGTATAGTTGCGATCATCGTCGGACTGATAGTGCTGACGGTAGTGCATTTCATCAACATGCTGCTTGGAATTCTGTCCCCATTCATGCACCCCCTGAGGTTGCATTATGTGGAGATGTTCACAAAGTTCTACAGCGCGCATGGCGGTGGAGTTGAATATTCGCCCTTCGGACATGTCCGGAGGTTCTTGAAGGTATAACGTTAATTAAAAAAGGAGGATTGAGGAAAATGGTAGTAGAGGCAATAACTGATGGTGGAGTACTGTACGGACTGTTGGCTGTCGGAGCCGGCCTGGCAACTGGACTTGCCGGTATCGGTGCAGGCGTTGGTGAGCAGGGTATCGGAGCTGCTGTCGTCGGTGTAGTCGCTGAGGAGCCGGGATTCCTCGGTAAGGGTCTGTTCCTCATGCTTCTGCCTGAGACTCTGATCATCTTCGGACTCGCTGTCTCGCTGATTCTGATGTTCGCCTGGACACCTTTCGCATAAATGCGTACAGGGTGAGAGGCAATGGCACTAGATGCAGTGGTTGAGTCAATTCTTGCAACCAGCAAGGACAAGGTTGCCCAGGTCAATGCTGAGGCAGACCAAGAGGTTGCAAGAACACTCAATGAAGCTAGGGAACGTGCCGCAGAGATAAAGTCCAGGAAACAGACAGAGGTTGGACATGCAGTTGAGGCCGTCGAGCGCAGGGAGATCTCCAGCGCTAACCTCGAGGTTAAGAGGTCAGAGCTGAACGTGCACAAAGATCTCCTGGAGCAGGCCAGGGTCAAGCTCCTGGAGAAGATACAGAATCTTCCCAAGAAGGAGAACGAGGCCATGCTCAAGAAGCTTCTCGAGCCTTACAATCTCAAGGATATGAAGGCCTATTCCAACAAGAGGGACGAGGCCTTCGTATCCTCTCTCGCCCCCAATTACGGCGGGAACCTGGACATTATGGGCGGCGTTGTGGTCGAGAGCAAAGATGGTGCTCTGCGTTACGATTTAACCTATGAAACTCTTGCGCGTGAGGTCTTTAATAACCGCATGAAAGAGGTTTCCAGGATCTTGTTCGGGTGAGGACGATGCCGGTACTACGTTTGCCGAAGTTCGGAAAACCGGTGAAGTACGCTTACATCACGGGCAGAGTCCGGGCGATGAAGACCAAGCTCATCCCTGGTGAGATGTATCCCAGGATGATGGCTATGGACATATCCGAGATCGCTCGTTACCTGGAAGAGACCCAGTACAAGGATGAGATCGATGCGCTATCCAAGGACTACTCCGGAGTGGAGCTGATAGAGCATGCCACCTTCGCCAACCTGGCGAAGATCTATAGAAGGCTGCTCGAAGTCTCCATAGACGAACCGTCATTCCTGATTCTGGAGTATCTCCGGCGCTGGGACGTCTGGAACATCAAGACATTGATACGGGGCAAGTACTACGGAGCCAGCGATACTGAGATCATAAAGTATCTGGTTCCGGCAGGCGAGCTATCCCCCGATTTCCTTGCGGAGCTGGCCAAGAAGGACTCTGTCCAGGAGGTCATCTCAGCCTTTGATGGAACAGACTACGCCAGTGCGCTTGCGCAGTACGACGGAAAGGATCTCGCATCACTAGAGAACGCGCTCGATAAGCTCTACTACTTCAGGATGGAGCGCGCCGTAGGCGGCACTCTGTCTGTAGGTGGAGGCCTGCTCCTCAAGTACGTCCGCAGGGAGATAGATATAAAGAACCTTATCACTCTCTTCAGGATGAACAGAGCAGGCATCGATGCAGCCGTGATCCAGGAGAACCTGATCCCCGGAGGAAAATTGTACGATGAGCTGAGCCGCATGGCGGGTCAGCCTTTCGGCGAATTCCTACGCGGACTGGAAGGATATCCGTTCTGGTCCTCGATCTCCGATATCGCAACAGCTGATATCGATGCAATCAGCAGAATCGAGGCTAGATTGAAGGCATATCTCATCCGATATGCATGGGCTCTTTCCAACTATCATCCGTTATCTATCTTGCCGGTGCTCGGTTATATGGTGAGCAAAGAGACCGAAGTTTCGAACATCAGGAAGATCGTGCGAGGAAAAGAGGCTAAGCTTCCTGCAGAACTTATCGAGGAGCAAGTGGTGGTGGCTTAAAATGGAGATTGCTTTTGTAGGTGGAAGCGAGAGCGTCCTCGGGTTCAATCTAGCAGGAATTAAGAAATCTTATGCGGCCGATAGCGAAGATGAGATGGTCGCAAAGATTGGCACGGTTATGGCGGATTCCAATGTGGGAATTCTGGTGTTGAGGCAATCGGATTACAATAAGCTGCCCAAGAGGCTTCAAGAGCAGCTCTCCGAGTCGATCAAGCCAACCGTTATTACTATTGGAACCGAGCAGAGCACAGAGATGAGAGAGAAGATTAAA
>Ga0074195_1004258_pt1 | contig 11973 bp, 7 predicted proteins | sample EPASupsiteHSE623_FD_64525 | JGI IMG/M metagenome (GOLD analysis project Ga0074195, IMG submission 64525) | Bioremediated contaminated groundwater from EPA Superfund site, New Mexico - Sample HSE6-23 | ecosystem: Environmental > Aquatic > Deep subsurface > Groundwater > Contaminated ...
AAATACCTCGTTTTAAGACCGGTTATCCATAAGTGGGGGGAAGACCAAAAACAACCGCCGTCTCCCGATGTGGTAACTGAATTAACCGGTAAACTTCCTGTTACGATAAACCAGGGTAGAGTAGGTTCCCTAACTATCACCAAAGTTGAATATTTGCCTGATAAAACCCTCGTTCACTATGAGGTAGAAGGTTCCGATCCTTACAATCAATCATGGCTATTATGGCTTAGAGATGGTCAGGGAAGGGACTACAACATCAACACCCCCGGAACGGCCAACCCCAAACGGGAGAGTGAAGACAGGTATGCTTTCGTCCGCGAATTCCCGGCATGCGAAAAAGGGGAAAAACTTAAAGCAGTTACCAAACAATTTGATGGACCGGCCTTTCTCAAGGAACTTGAAATCAGGATTCCGTTAAAATGGTAGGACACGCCGCCTTACATTAAGTGAGGCGGCTTTATCTATTTTCTATTTCTATTTGAAACTTTGGCTTCCTAATGTTATAATATCCCATGATATCCTGTATTTGCGGGGATACTAGCAATATACGGAGGTTTTATGGGAAAAGCTCAAATTCTTTCGGTGAAAGCTCAAGTTCTTTTCGTAAAATCTATGATAACTTTGGTAGTTTTATTGAGCGGTCTTTTCAGCGCTGCCCCGGTCGAAGCAGGCGAGGCCGGTCGGCCCAAAGTTATCATGGTTGTGGTAAACAGAATTACGGTAAATGATATAACCGATAACAGGTATCAAAACATCAAGCGATTGCTTTCCCGGAGCAGCCTGGGCCTGATGACGATTAACACCGGAGGAGACTATTTGGATGTTAACTCCTACGTTTCTCTCGGGGGAGGGGATAAGTTCATTGGTTCCGCTCTGGCCGGAGAAAGTTACAATAGGGATGAAATCCTGGCTGACGGGTCCAAGGCTTATGAGGCATACAGCCGGAACACGGGAAAGAGTCCGGGTAACAGCCGTGTCCTGAATACTACTATTGCGGCTACCTTAAGAGTGAATCAAAAACGTTATACCGTATCAACTCCCGGCTGGTTAGGAAGTGTCTTACATGATGCCGGGTTAAAAACCGCGGTTATCGGTAACAGTGACATCAGATTCACTGATCAGCCGAATAGGCTGGCTGTGACAATTGCGATGGATGACCTGGGCCGGGTTGATGAAGGGAATGTCAGTAAGGACCTGCTGAAAAACGATACTGATTTTCCTTATGGTTGGCGGACCGATTACGGTAAGCTGCAGACCGAACTGGACAGGGTCTGGCCTGCCAGTGATTTTATAGTTGTGGAAACAGGTGATACGGTAAGAGCCAATAACAGCATTGACGAGCAGATGAAAAAAATGGTGGAATACCATCGTTACAGGGCACTGAAAGAAGTTGACGGGTTTATCGGAAGCCTGCTCGAAAAAAAATATCAAAACACGATGATTATGATTGTTACTCCTTTACCTGACACCCAGGCATTAAGGGATGGTGTCCGCCTGACCCCATTGATTATCAACGGTGGTTCTGCTGCGGCGGGAGGGGTGCTCACCTCACCCAGCACGAGGCAGCAGGGGTTGGTAGCCAACTATGATGTAACAGCAGCGGTGGCAGATTACCTTGGGGTGAAAAAGGCGGAAGGTGTTGAGGGACTGCCCATCCTGGGCCTGAGCGAAATCACTGCAGCCCAGAGTACATATGTCAGGAACATGTCTGCCTGGCTGACCGCCAATTCCCTGCAGAGGGTAGGGGTACTGTTCTATTTTATCAGGTACCAGTGGATTGTTTACTTCCTTGTGTTTTTACAGGTTATCTTCAGATACTACCGGATGATTGGACTGGCCAGAGGCCTGTTGGCAGGTATACTTATATACCCGCTGGCTATCCTGCTGGCGCCTTTGACGGGGTCGGTCAATCCCTGGCTGACAATTTCCCTGTCCCTCGTTTTACTGGCCTTGATTACATATCTCCTGACCAGAATACGGGATGACCTGAAGCTGTACCTGGCTGTATCTATCGTCACTGTCGTGCCAAGTGTAGTCGATGTGCTGACCGGTGGAAACCTGATGAAAAAAGCTGCCCTAAGCTACGATGTCGTAATGGGAGGCAGGTTCTACGGGATCGGTAATGAATACATGGGAGTAGTGATCGGAGCCGCCATACTCGGTTTGGCGGCGCTCATCCAACTGCTGCCGGGGTCGAGAAGAAAGGTAATTCCTTTTGTGGGCCTGATATTTGTCGGCCTGGTAGTGTTTTTTGCCGCTCCCGGGGTCGGTACGAAAGCAGGGGGGGCACTCACGGCAATGGTTGGCTTTGCTCTGACGACATACAAGTTCACCGGCCGGAAAATCACCTGGCGCTCTGTCTTACTGCTGTTTAGCGCTTTGGCCGCCGGGGTGGGAGTACTGGCCTTAATCAACTTCGTCTTCCCGGCAGGAGAGCAGTCCCATATCGGCCGGGCTTTTAACAACCTTTTCGAGGGAAACCTGATCATTATCTGGCAGATTACCATCAGAAAACTGCTGGCCAACTATTATCTTCTTCAGCATTCACCGTTCAGTACTGTACTGCTTCTGCAGCTCTTCGTATGGTGTGGGTTGTTGTTTAGAAACAGGTCTCAGTTAGATACGCTTGGCAAACAAATGCCTTTTCTTAAAGCAGGCTTTGTGGGTATGTTTTTTGGAGCCCTGGCGGCCATTGCTTTCAATGATTCCGGCGTGATTGGGGCTGCTCTGCTGTTAAACTACCTTATTGCGCCTCTCGTTCTCCAGGTGCTCCGTACAGTTTCAGCTAACAGGGGGTAAAAGTGTGGGCAGAACGGAAAAAAACATTCTATTTTTAATTTTGCTTATTACACTGGTAACCCGGTTATATTATGTATATACTTCTCCGCCATTGACGCTTACCCATGATGAGGTTGGGTATCATAAAATGACGCTGCAGCTGCTTGATGAGCGGATAATGGGGTATTACTCACATACACCGAGGGCGTTTGTCACACCGGGATACCCCTTGTTTCTGGCGTTAGCCTACTTCACGGGAAGGCTGCTGCATATCGAGCCGATGCTTGCCGGACGGACGTTTCAGGTTATCATAAGCGTTTTTTCCGTACTGTTCGTCTACCTGATTGCCAGAAAAGCAGGCGGCCCGCGGGCCGGGATGATAGGGGCCATACTGGCGGCAGTTCTGGCGGCGGTTTATCAGCCCTCATTTATGGCTAACAACCGGATTTTGACCGAGGTCCTTTATACATTTTTACTGCTTGTATATGTTTATTCTATTATTATTGCCTTCGAAAAAACGGGACTTAGATGGCATGCTTTATCAGGGGCTATTTTAGGGTTAGCGGTCCTCGTTAGACCGACTGCCGCCCCGTTTCTCATTGTCCCCTATGGGGTCAGGTTTGTTATGACCCGGGACCGGCGGGAATTATCCGGGCTGATTGTGGCTGCAGCCGCCTTCTGCCTCGTGATGTCACCCTGGTGGGTCCGAAACTACCTGGTCTTTGATAAATTTATAATGTTTTCCACTGAGTCGGGCAACCCGTTCCTGCGGGGGACTGACCCTTATGATATCTATGACCACAAAGGCCCGTCCATCGTAAAAAATGTCCCTGATGCCGAAATGACCAAGGTTGCTCTCAGCAGAATCAGAGAAGGGTTGAGGACTGACCCCTGGCTGTGGATTAAGTGGTTTACCGTCGGCAAGCTGTCATTCCTCTGGTTAAAGCCGTGGGGTATATATTCCTTCTGGGCCAGGCTTTTGCACTTATGGGTTTTCGTTATCCTGGGCTGGATGGGCATATTGGCTGGCCTCTTTGATGAAAAGATGCGCTGGCCGGCGCTTTTCGTCGTGTTTTCAACGTTAATCCAGATGGCCTTTATTCCTATTGAAAGATACATGTATCCTTTAACACCGATAATGGCGATAATGGCTGCCACATTAACAGTCAAAATAATACAAAAGATACTTGACACTGCCAGTCTAAATCGTTAAAATAACAATGTAGTTCACCCGCCGGGGTGTTATTTTATGGCACACATTTTGTAAGGTGTTCATATAATTATGTCGAAGACACAGGAGGAGCATAAATGAAAGTAAACATGGAAAAGATAGAGAAAAATGTAGTATCCCTGGAAATTGAAGTAGATCAGGAGAAGTTCCGGGAAGGTGTGGAAAAGGCTTATACCAAAATCTCAAAAAAGGTCTCCATACCCGGTTTCAGAAAAGGTAAAGCTCCCCGGGCAATAATTGAAAACCATGTGGGAAAAGATTATATAAATGAAGAGGCCTTGGAAATGATTGTTCCCGAGGTATATTTTGCGGCTATCCAGGAAAAGGGGATTGAACCCATTGACAAACCTGATGTTGAAGTGGTCCCAGCTGAAGGAGAAAAACCCTTAATACTAAAAGTGAAGGTGCAGGTTAAACCTGAAGTCGAGTTGGGACAGTACATAGGTCTTGAGGTAGAAAAAATAGATAGTGAAGTAACAGAAACCGATATAGAAGCCGAACTGGAAAAACTGAGAGAGCGCCATGCCCAGCTGGTCAGCCTGGAAGAGGGGCCAGCCGAACTCGGTGATTCCGCCGTTATCGATTTTGAGGGGTTCATTGATGGAGTGGCCTTTGGGGGCGGGGCAGGTACCGAATATTCTCTGCAGTTAGGCTCCGAGTCTTTTATCCCGGGGTTTGAGGAGCAGCTGGTAGGGGCCCGGATTGGTGAAGACAAAGAAGTCAGGGTGACTTTCCCGGAGAATTATCATTCGACAGACTTGGCCGGCAAAGAGGCGGTATTTAAAGTGGTTGTCAAGGCTATCAAAAGAAAAGAACTGGCTGACCTAGATGACGAATTCGCCAAGGATGTTAGTGAATTTGGGACTCTGGAGGAATTAAAAAAAGACATTTTGAATAGACTAAAAGAGGCAGCCCGGCAGCAGGCTGACAACCGACTGAAAGACGAGTTGGTGGAAAAAGCGCTGCAGGGTTCCCAGGTAGAGGTCCCTGATATTATGATTAAGGAAAAAACCGATTACCTCATTCAAAGTTTTTCTCGCAAGCTGGGTATGCAGGGGTTGAACCTTGATGATTATTTAAAATTCAGCAATACCGACATGGAAAGCATCCAGGCGGAATACCGCCCGGCAGCCGAAAAAGCCGTAAAGATAGACCTGATCCTTGATGCGATTGCAGCTAAAGAAAAAGTCGATGTAACTGATGAGGAAATTGAAGCTAAAATTGCCGAAATGGCTGGGCGTTACAACTCAGAACCGGGTACTTTCAGGCAGTGGCTGGAAAATGCGGGTAACATGGAACCTCTAAAAAAGAGTATAATTATCGATAAAACTATCGAATTCTTGCAGGAAAAAGCTGTTGTGAAATAAAATATTATCAATAAATACCAGGCGGATTTTAAAATCGCCTTATTTCCAATAGGAGACTATTGATGTATAATTAAGAAAGAGGGTGAATTCCTTGACTCTGGTCCCAATTGTAGTGGAACAAACCAATAGGGGAGAAAGGGCATACGATATCTATTCCAGGTTACTAAAAGATAGAATTATTTTTATCGGTGGCCCGATAGATGACATGGTGGCAAACCTCGTAATTGCCCAGTTACTGTTTTTAGAAGCTGAAGATCCTGATAAGGATATTCACCTTTACTTAAATTCCCCGGGTGGGGTTGTTACCGCCGGAATGGCAATTTATGACACCATGCAGTATATAAAGCCTGACGTTTCGACCATTTGTTTAGGACAGGCGGCGAGCATGGGAGCTTTTCTTCTGGCAGCCGGGGCAAAAGGTAAACGTTATACCCTGCCATTTGCGCGCATAATGGTGCATCAACCTGCGGGCGGGGTGCAGGGCCAGGCCACCGAAATCGAGATTCATGCCAGGGAAATCTTGCGTATGAAAGATGTGCTTAACAAGCTCCTGGCCACACACACCGGCCAATCGCTGGAAAGGGTTGCCCAGGATACTGAACGGGATTACTTCATGTCGGCACAAGAAGCCAAAGATTACGGCCTTGTTGACGAGGTGATAAGTGTTCGGAAGTAAAGAAACTGAGGTGAATTTCGATGTATAAATTTAGTGATGAAAAAGGCCAACTGAAATGTTCGTTTTGCGGTAAACTGCAGGACCAGGTCAAGAAACTTGTGGCTGGGCCGGGTGTTTATATCTGTGACGAATGTATCGAACTATGTAATGAAATAATCGAGGAAGAACTCAGTGAAGACCTGGGGATGGAGATGGGCGACCTGCCCAAACCGAAGGAAATCAAGGAAATCCTCGACCAGTATGTTATCGGTCAGGAGACTGCCAAAAAGGCCCTTGCCGTAGCTGTATATAACCATTATAAAAGAATCAATATAGGCAGCAAAATTGATGATGTGGAACTACAGAAGAGCAATATTGTAATGCTTGGTCCGACCGGCAGCGGTAAAACCCTGTTGGCCCAGACCTTAGCCAGACTGCTCAATGTTCCTTTTGCCATCGCTGATGCGACTTCCCTGACCGAAGCCGGTTATGTAGGTGAAGATGTAGAAAATATTCTGCTGAAACTCATCCAGGCTGCCGATTACGACGTGGAAAAAGCCGAAAAGGGTATAGTTTATATCGATGAGATAGATAAAATTGCCCGGAAATCAGAGAATCCGTCAATCACCAGGGATGTTTCCGGTGAAGGTGTCCAGCAGGCCTTGCTGAAGATTTTAGAGGGGACGGTAGCCAGTGTTCCTCCTCAGGGCGGACGCAAGCATCCCCACCAGGAATTCATCCAGCTCGACACAACTAACATCCTGTTTATCTGCGGCGGTGCTTTTGACGGTATCGAAAAGATAATCCAGAACAGGATAGGTAGAAAGAGTTTGGGCTTCGGGGCTGAGATTCAGTCCAAAAAGGGTAAAAACGTCAGCGAAGTACTCAAACACATTTTACCGGAGGACCTCTTAAAATACGGTTTAATCCCTGAATTTGTCGGGCGGCTGCCGGTTATTGTTACCCTTGAGGCCCTTGATGAGAAAGCCCTGGTCCGGATTCTTTCTGAACCCAAAAACGCGCTTATCAAGCAGTACCAGAAGTTCTTTGAGATGGACGGGATAAACCTCGAGTTTAAAGAAGATGCCCTTGAGACGATCTCCAAAGAAGCCATGAAGAGGAATACAGGGGCCCGGGGCCTGAGGTCCATTATCGAAGATATCATGATGGATGTCATGTACGAAATTCCCTCCCGGGATGATATCACAAAATGTACTATAACCAAGGAAGTTGTAAATAAGAAGGAACAGCCGATTCTTCTGACGGTAGAGCGGAAAAAGAAAAAAGAGGAAACTGCCTAGAGCAGTTTCCTCTTTTTTAATGCCTGTCAGCCGGACCTTGTATGCCTGGCTGCTCGGTATGTCCTGTCCCCAATTTATTACCGGAACCCCGGGCTCTGATTGATATCGGGTAATAATGTCGCCCGCCGTTCCGACAAATTGGGGAAACCCCTTATAAATATCCCCCCATCTGGTAATACTATCTTTTGGTAGTATGAAGGAGAAGGGATCGAGGAGGTTTCAGGGTGAATTTTACGAGCGGCATTGGAGGTCTTTTAGGTTTTATCCAGATGTTTTTCGCGATTGTAATCGGAATGTATTTCCTCAATTTGCTCAGGGCTCAGCAGGGTAACAAAGTGGTAGTGGAAAAAGAATCAAGAAAAGAAATGGACAAACTCCGGCAGTTAAGGCAGTTGAGCCTTACCGAACCACTTGCTGAGAAAACGAGGCCGACCACATTTCAGGAAATAATCGGCCAGGAGGAAGGGTTAAAGGCATTAAAAGCCGCGTTATGCGGTCCGAACCCCCAGCATATGATCATTTATGGTCCCCCGGGAGTTGGGAAAACTGCGGCAGCCCGACTTATTCTTGAAGAGGCTAAAAAGAACCCGGACTCCCCATTTGGTGAAAAAGCCAAATTTATAGAGCTGGATGCGACAACCGCCAGGTTTGATGAAAGGGGTATTGCCGACCCGCTTATCGGTTCGGTGCACGACCCTATCTATCAGGGGGCCGGTCCGTTGGGCATGGCCGGGATACCTCAGCCAAAACAAGGAGCGGTTACAAAAGCCCACGGGGGAATGCTGTTCATCGATGAGATAGCGGAACTCCATCCCGTGCAGATGAATAAACTGTTAAAAGTTCTGGAAGACCGTAAGGTTTTTTTGGAGAGCGCCTATTATTGCTCTGAAGATACAAATATCCCGGTACATATCCACGACATTTTCCAAAATGGCCTGCCTGCCGATTTCCGCCTGGTAGGGGCCACCACCAGGATGTCCCAGGATATACCTCCGGCTATCAGATCAAGGTGCCTGGAGGTGTTTTTCCGGGCTCTCCTGCCTGAGGAAATATCGGTGATTGCAAAAAATGCGGCCAGCAAGGCAGATTTTAAACTTGAAGACGGGGCCATTGATGTCCTGAAAAGATATGCCACCAACGGGCGCGAAGCCGTTAATATCATCCAGATATCAGCCGGCATAGCCCTTACGGAACGGCGGCAGGAAATCAGAGTGGCTGATATTGAGTGGGTTATCAACAGCGGCCAATATTCGCCACGCCCGGAAAAAATGGTCCCGCCGTCACCCCAGGTTGGCCTCGTCAACGGACTGGCGGTATATGGGCCCAATATGGGGACTCTGGTGGAAATTGAAGTTACCGTAACTCATATTGGTAAAGGCAAAGGGCAGCTTGTTGTCACAGGTGTTATCGATGAAGAAGAAATCGGCAGCGGAAGTAAAGTGATGAAGCGGAAAAGTATGGCCAGGGGGTCTGTCGAAAATGTTCTGACCGCCTTAAGAAATAATTTTAAGCTGGAACCCCGGAATTACGATATCCATATAAACTTTCCGGGCGGAGTGCCCATTGACGGCCCTTCAGCCGGTGTAGCGATGGCCGCCGGGATTTATTCGGCTATCAAAAACAAGCCTGTGGATAACAAGGTGGCGATGACCGGGGAGGTATCTATCAGGGGCGCTGTAAAACCGGTGGGCGGCGTAGTGGCCAAAGTCGAGGCCGCCAAACAGGCCGGGGTAAAACGGGTGCTTATTCCGAAGGAAAATTATCAGGCAATATTTAAAGACATGAAAGGAATCGAAGTGATAGCTGTTGACAGCTTGTCAGATGTTATCAAAAACACTGTCATAGCAGGGGTCCCCGGTGCCGAAGGGTATTTCCGGGCTGATACCTTAAGCGCTTTACCGATGTAAAATACTATATTCCAATAAAATGCCATTATACCCAGAGGGGGTATAAACTGTTTAAACCCCGCAGATTGTCGGGGTTTTTACATTATCCACCGCTTGCGGAAAGTTTAATAATAGGTATATAATAAGTAGGTGTATTAAAAGTAACGTATTTTTTACCTAACAGTATTTAATTTGGAATCGGAGGTGGTCACCAATGGCAGAGAAAAAACAGACCCCAACTATTACCCGTCAATTACCACTTCTTCCCCTGCGCGGGCTGTTGGTTTTTCCTTTTATGATCATACATTTGGATGTTGGCCGGGATAAGTCGGTTAAGGCCATTGAGGAAACAATGATCCAGGACAGAATCATCTTTCTGGCCACTCAAAAAGAAGCTCAGACCGACGAACCCAGTGAAACAGATATTTATGACATAGGTACTGTGGCAGAGGTGAAACAGCTTTTAAAGCTGCCCGGCGGGACAATCAGGGTCCTCGTTGAAGGTCTGGCCAGGGGCAGGATTGAGCGCTATCTTGAACATGACCCCCATTTTAAGGTAGAGATTACCGAGTACCCGGAGACAGCGAACATAACACCGGAGATAGAGGCTTTGATGAGAAGCCTCGTCAGCCAGTTTGAACAGTATGTGAAAATGAGCAAGCGGATTCCGCCTGAGACTGTTGTTACAGTAGTTAACCTGGAAGAACCGGGCAGGCTGGGGGATATTATTGCATCTCATTTAGCGCTGAAAATCGAGGACAAGCAGCGTGTCTTAGAGGCTGTCGACATCTCCAGAAGGCTCGAAATCCTTTGTGAAATAGTGGCGAAGGAAATGGAGATCCTCGAACTGGAACGCAAAATCAGCCTTAGGGTAAGAAAACAAATGGAAAAGACCCAAAAAGAATATTACCTCAGAGAACAGCTGAAGGCTATTCAGAAAGAACTTGGGGAAAAGGACGAAAGGGTAGCTGAGGGAGAGGAATACAGGGATAAAATAGCCAAGATCAAACTGTCCAAGGAAGTTGCCGAGAAAGCCCTGAAGGAAGTTGAACGGTTGGAAAAAATGCCTCCCATGGCAGCAGAATCGGGCGTTATCCGGACCTATCTGGACTGGCTGCTGGTTCTCCCCTGGAATAAGAGGACAAAGGACCGGCTCGATATTAATAAAGCCGAAATTATCCTGAACGAAGACCATTACGGCTTAGATAAGGTCAAGGAGCGGATTCTGGAGTATTTGGCGATCAGGAAACTGGCAAAAAAAATGAAAGGCCCTATTTTGTGTTTCATCGGGCCCCCTGGGGTTGGTAAAACCTCACTGGCCAAATCAGTAGCCCGCGCTTTAGAGCGTAAGTTTGTCCGGATGTCCCTTGGCGGGGTGCGGGACGAAGCTGAAATCAGAGGCCACCGCCGCACATACGTGGGGGCGCTTCCGGGCAGGATTATCCAGGGTATCAGGCAGGCCGGTTCCAACAACCCGGTGTTTTTACTTGATGAGATCGATAAAATGAGTATGGACTTCAGGGGCGACCCTTCATCGGCTCTGCTGGAGGTGCTTGACCCCGAACAGAATCATACTTTTAGCGACCATTACATTGAAGCGGCTTTTGACCTTTCAAATGTAATGTTTATTACTACTGCCAACACGATGCATCCGATTCCCAGGGCACTGCTTGACCGGATGGAGGTTATCTACCTCTCGGGCTATACTGAAGAGGAAAAGGTCAATATTGCCCTGAAATACCTGATTCCCAAACAGATGAAGGAACACGGGATGAAACCGAAGATGCTTTCGATATCAGAAAATACCGTACGCAAAATAATCAGGGAATACACGCGGGAAGCCGGTGTGCGGAACCTGGAACGCCAGATTGCGGCTGTCTGCCGCAAGTCGGTCAGAGAGATTGTCCAGGGCAAAACGAAACACGTCAAGGCCACCATCCAAAACCTGGAACACTACCTGGGTATCCCCAGATTCCGATACGGAACAGCCGAAAAAGAGGATGAGGTGGGCATTGCCACCGGTTTAGCCTGGACGGAAACCGGCGGAGATGTTCTGGCGATAGAAGTGACAGCTGTTAGAGGGAGTGGTAAACTTACCCTTACCGGTAAGCTTGGTGATGTCATGAAGGAGTCGGCCCAGGCCGGGTTCAGCTATGTCCGTTCCAAGGCTGATGAGCTAAATATTTCGCAGGACTTTTATGAGAAATACGACATTCACATCCATGTACCTGAAGGGGCTATCCCCAAAGACGGGCCTTCGGCCGGGATTACGATGGCTACAGCCATAGCTTCGGCGCTCACGAACCGGCAGACTCATCGGGAGTTGGCGATGACAGGCGAGATTACTCTCCGGGGGCGGGTTCTGCCTATCGGCGGGGTCAAGGAAAAAGTCCTGGCAGCCCACCGTGCAGGGATAAAGACTGTAATGCTGCCTTTGGAAAATAAAAAAGACCTGGAAGAGATACCACAAAAGGTAAAAAGCAAATTGGAGTTTGTTTTTGTTGAGCACATGGACGAGGTTCTGGCCCGGGCGCTCAAGGAGGCTTAAGATGCGTATTGTTTCCTCCGAGTATGTGATCAGCGCTGTGGGACCGGACCAGTATCCGACCGGCAGCCGACCGGAGATTGCTTTTGCCGGGCGTTCAAATGTTGGGAAATCCTCCTTAATCAATAAACTTCTTAACAGGCGTTCTTTGGCCAGGATAAGCGGCAGTCCCGGTAAAACCAGAGCACTAAATTTTTATGACATCAATGG
>Ga0074195_1004259_pt1 | contig 11970 bp, 9 predicted proteins | sample EPASupsiteHSE623_FD_64525 | JGI IMG/M metagenome (GOLD analysis project Ga0074195, IMG submission 64525) | Bioremediated contaminated groundwater from EPA Superfund site, New Mexico - Sample HSE6-23 | ecosystem: Environmental > Aquatic > Deep subsurface > Groundwater > Contaminated ...
GGGGAGGTTCCTTTCCATGGCACGCGACTATGCCCGGAAACAAGGGTTCACGGGAACTTTCCTGATCGAACCAAAACCAATGGAACCGACCAAACACCAATACGACTACGACTGTGCAACGGTAATCGGGTTCCTCCGTCAATACGGGCTTGATCAGGACTTCAAAATCAACATTGAAGTCAATCATGCAACGTTGGCCGGACATACTTTTGCCCATGAATTGCGGGTTGCCGCCGATGCCGGCATGCTGGGCTCGATCGATGCCAACAAAGGCGACTATCAGAATGGCTGGGATACAGACGAATTCCCGTCAAACATTACCGAAGTCACCGAAGCGATGCTGGAAATTCTCCAGGCCGGAGGCTTCAGGAACGGAGGAACCAATTTCGACGCAAAGACACGGCGCAATTCAACCGATCCGGAAGATCTTTTCATTGCCCACATCAGCGGAATGGATGTCTTCGCAAGGGCGCTGGTCATTGCCGATAATATCCTGAACAATTCGGATTATCTCAAGATTCGCAAAGAGCGCTACGCTTCCTATGATTCAGGAAAAGGAACCGAATTTGAATCAGGAAAACTCTTGCTTGAAGATCTGTACTCCATCGCCAAAGAAACCGGCGAGCCCAAACAAATTAGCGGCAAACAGGAAATGCTGGAACAACTCATTAATACCTATATCTAAGAAAACCTTGTGTCTTGATACTTGATACTAAAAAAACAATGAAGGGAAAAAATTCATTCTATATTGTTGCCATCACGCTGGTGGCAACTTTAGGAGGATTGCTTTTTGGCTACGACACGGCTGTCATATCCGGTGCCGAAAAATCGATTCAGGCTTATCTGATCCAAAGCCTGGGCCTAGGTTCACTGGTTCACGGAGCGACCATCTCGAGCGCTCTGATCGGTTGCATCATTGGAGGCGCCATTTCAGGAATAATGGCGTCGCGGCTTGGAAGAAAAAGATCGCTGATTGTAGCAGCCATTTTATTTTTCATATCGGCATTGGGATCCGGATATCCGGAATTCCTGTTTTTCAGACCGGGGGAACCGACCATAGGATTGCTTTACATGTTCAACTTTTACCGGATCATCGGTGGCGTTGGCGTAGGACTGGCCTCAGCCATTTGCCCCATGTATATTGGCGAAATTGCACCGGCAGAAATCCGGGGGCGCCTGGTTTCGTTCAACCAGTTTGCCATTATATTCGGTATGCTGGTGGTTTATTTCGTGAACTGGGGTATCGCCAATGGCAAACCAATTGAATGGATCAACACCACCGGATGGCGATACATGTTCATTTCAGAAGCCATTCCTGCCGGTATTTTCGGTATCCTGCTATTTTTTGTGCCTGAAACTCCGAGGTACCTGGCATTAAGTCATCAGGATGAAAAGGCGCTGCAGATCCTCTCCAGAATCAACGGACAGGATAAAGCCCGGACAATTCTCAGTGAAATAAAAAACACGGTGGAAAGGTCATCTGCCAGATTATTTTCATTTGGATCAACCATTATTATCATTGGAATTCTTCTTTCTGTATTTCAGCAATTCGTCGGGATTAATGTAGCACTTTACTATGCCCCGCGGATTTTTGAAAGCATGGGAGCTGAGAAAGACGCCTCGATGCTACAAACTGTTGTGATGGGACTAATTAATGTCATTTTCACCGTTATCGCTATTGTGACAGTCGATAAATGGGGCCGCAAGCCATTGTTGATGGTCGGATCAGTCGGTATGGCCATTGGTATGTTTGCCATTGGTGGCCTTGCCTTCATGAAAGTGATCGGGATCAGTACCCTGGTGTTTATCATTATCTACACAGCCTCATTCATGATGTCGTGGGGACCCATCACCTGGGTATTGATTTCCGAGATCTTCCCCAATAAGATCAGGGGAAAGGCCGTTGCTATTGCTGTTGCAGCACAGTGGGCCGCGAACTACTTCATTTCATCAACTTATCCTGCCATGATGGAATTCAGCGGCGGATTAACTTATTGCTTTTACGGTGCGATGAGTGTATTGTCGCTGATCTTCGTGTGGAAAATGGTTCCTGAAACAAAAGGGAAGACCCTTGAAGAATTGGAAAAACTGATCAAAAAAAGAGTATAACATGCATTGACAAAAAAGGGGTTTCAAGACCCCTTTTTTGTATACTCATCAATAAATCCCAAGTATTCGTTCTCTGGCAAATAAGCCTGCGCCAATGGCGCCAGCCTTATCTCCCAGTCGCGATAATTTAATTTCTGTATCCTTATTGACCAGGTTCAGAGAATATTTTTTGACAGCGCTTTTTATCGGAAGGAAAATATAATCACCTGTTAATGACACCGTCCCTCCAATAACCAACAGTTCCGGATTAAACAGGTTGATCAGGCCTGATATTGCTTTCCCAAGCTTATTTCCCACCTCCTCAATAATTTCAATAGCCAGCACGTCTTCTTCCAGTGCCGCCGCGATAATATCTTCCAGCAATAACGGTTTGTCACTCTCAATTTTTTCCTGAAGAATTGTATTCGTACCACCTTTAACCCGCTCGAGCATGATTCTGTGAATAGCTATCCCGGAAGCTTCCGTTTCCAGACATCCTTTTTTACCACAATGGCAGATAATCTCATTATTGAACGCATAAATATGTCCAAATTCACCCGAAAAACCGGATTTACCATAATAGGGCTTTCCGTCGATCACGATGCCGACTCCCAACCCCCAGCCAATGTTCACGAAAATCATGCTCTTTTCTCCTTTGGCCACCCCACACATGTATTCACCGTAAGCCATCGCCCGTGAATCATTGTCAATGAAGCAACGTACCCCAACCCGCTCCTCAATCAATTCACTTAACGGCTTTTCCTCAAAATAAAAATAACTGTAGCTGTAACCTGACTCCGGATTGACACGACCCGAAACATTCACCCCGACACATAATATTTTCTCAGACACATCCGACCATTCTGAAAGAAAATGACGGATGATATCACATAGCTGGTTCAAGGCTTCCTGAGTGTTTTCCATCTGATAAGGAATATTATCCTTGTATTTCAGGGTTTCACCCTTGAAGTTTATCAATGCTATATTCACCCGGAACTTCTTCACATCCACGCCTATAAAATAACCTGAATCCGGGTTCAATCCATATAAATTAGGACGTCTTCCTCCTTCTGTCTCCTGCTTCCCGAAATCCTGCACAAAACCTTCGTCGATTAATTCCCCAATTAATTTTGTAGTTGTCGGAATACTCAGGTCCAATCCCTTGGTCAGCTCGGCAATAGTACTTGATCCGTTATTGATATAGAAACGGATAATGCTCTTTTTATTTAAATCGATTTTGCTTCCGGAGTCGATAAATGTACGTTGCATATGATTACTTCCTATTGTTCATCTTCTGCAAAATTATCAATTTATTTAGCATATAACTGCATTTATTCCTACTCCACAGCGCATTTCTGGCCCACCCCGCAAGGATTCATTCTTTAAAGCGATCAATTTAATTAAAATATTTTAAAATAATGCTGTAATTATTAAAATTTCTTATTTAATTTGAGACAGATATTTTAAAGACACCAGACACGATAAACTAAACATTTTTAGTGATGAAAATCAGTTCAACAGAAAATAGTACCGGCCATGACAATATGACGGCGCTGGCTCAATATGCAGGAATGTATAAGACTGAATTATTGGAAAAAGTAGTTCCTTTTTGGATGAATCATTCCAAAGACGAGAAATTTGGCGGTTATTTTACTTCTTTGGATCAATATGGGAAGGTTTTTGATACCGACAAATTTATGTGGTTACAGGGGCGTGAAGTCTGGCTTTTCTCCATGTTATACAACAAAGTTGAAAAGAAACAGGAGTGGCTGGACATGGCCCTTCATGGCGCCTGTTTCATGAAGAAATACGGGATGGATGCCTCCGGCAACTGGTATTTTTCATTAACCAGAGAAGGAAAACCGCTGGTTCAGCCCTATAACATTTTTTCTGATTGTTTTGCAGCCATGGCATTTTCAGAACTTTACAAGGCCACAAAAAATGAAGAACACAAACAAGTTGCATCTGCCACCTTCAGCAACATATTGCGCAGGCAGGACAATCCCAAAGGCACATACAACAAGGCATACCCGGGTACAAGGCCTTTGAAAAGCTTTTCGCTACCCATGATACTTTGCAACCTGTCCCTGATCATGGAAGACGTACTTGGAACAGCTCATGTCAACAAGACCATAGAACCGCTCATCAAAGAAGTGATGGATACTTTCTATGACCGGAACTCCGGGTTGATCCTTGAGAATGTAACACCTGAAGGCAGATTCAGCGATTCCTATGAAGGCCGTTTGATCAATCCGGGACATACAAACGAGTCGATGTGGTTTATGATGGATCTTGGCGTCCGCAAGAATGACAGGCTCTTAGTAGACCGCGCGGTTGAAATTTTGTTGCATTCAACAGAGAAAGGCTGGGATAAAAAATACGGCGGCATATTTTATTTTCTTGATATCAAGGGACATTCTACCCAGCAATTGGAATGGGATCAGAAACTTTGGTGGGTCCATATTGAAACCCTGATTGCCATGGCAAAAGGATATCGCCTTACCGGCAATCCATCTTGCAAAAACTGGTTTGAAACCATTCATGACTACACCTGGAAGCATTTTAAGGACCCTGAATATCCGGAATGGTTTGGCTACCTGACCCGCGAAGGAGATGCGCTGCTTACACTGAAAGGCGGAAAATGGAAAGGCTGCTTCCATGTACCCAGAGGCTTGTACGAAATCTGGAAAACCCTTGAATAGAGAGGAAAAAAGATAAAGCAAATCAAATATTGAATCTGTTCAAGATGAATCAAAAAAACAAAGAAGAAAATCTTTTATATGTTATTTTCCTGGCTGCGGTTGCTGCCCTTGGTGGATTTTTGTTTGGCTATGACACGGCCGTTATTTCAGGGACCATTGGAAGTGTAGCTGCCCAGTTCAGCCTGAACGAAGTGACTACAGGCTGGTATGTGGGTTGTGCATTGGTTGGTTCAATCGTTGGAGTCATCATTGCAGGAAAACTCAGTGATCAGTTTGGGCGTAAGTCTGTCCTGTTATTATCTGCTGTTTTGTTTACCGGCTCGGGAATCGGCTGTATGTTTGCAGAAAATATATCTCAGCTGGTCTGGTACCGGATCATCGGTGGTGTTGGTATAGGAACTGCATCGGTCATATCACCCTTATACATCTCTGAAATTTCTGTCCCGCGTTATCGGGGAACGTTGGTATCCTTATATCAATTGGCGATTACGATTGGATTCATGGGAGCTTACCTGGTCAATTATTCGATCAATGAATATGCCATGCATATGAAAGCGCTCGGACCAGCAGGGGGTTTCTGGGGTAAATATATGGTAGACGAAACATGGAGAGGAATGCTTGGCGCTGAATCGATCCCTGCGGCTATATTCTTCCTGATCCTTTTTTTTATTCCTGAAAGTCCGCGCTGGCTAATCGTAAAAGCAAAAGAAGTAAAGGCACTTGGCATCTTCAACCGGATTTACGGACAAGGAAAGGCAAGCGAACAAATTTACGATTTGAAACTGCTGGTACAATCGGAAGAAAAATCGGACTGGAAAATACTTTTTCAACCGGGTTTTCGCATGGCACTTTTTATTGGAGTGAGCCTGGCCATCCTTGGCCAATTTATGGGAGTCAATGCTGTGCTTTATTATGGTCCGTCCATTTTTCAGCAAACAGGACTCTCTGAGGGTGACTCTCTGCTGTATCAGGTCATTGTCGGTTTGGTTAATTTTGGATCGACCGTCCTCGCGATGGCACTGATTGATAAAATAGGACGTAAAAGACTGGTCTATTATGGGGTATCAGGCATGATTATATCACTTATTCTTATCGGCTTTTATTTTGTGCTGAATAAAACATCAAATGTGATACCTCCCGTTACATTGCTTATTCTAATATTGGTTTATATACTAAGTTGTGCCATATCGATTTGTGTGGTCATCTGGGTTTTGCTTTCAGAAATGTATCCTTCCAAGGTGCGGGGGCTGGCCATGTCTGCCGCGGGCCTTTCTTTATGGATCGGCACTTACCTCATCGGACAATTGACCCCCTGGCTGATGGCTGCCATTTCACCGGCAGGTGTCTTCTGGCTTTTTGCGCTAATGTGCGTCCCCTATATGTGGATCACCTGGAAGCTGGTTCCTGAGACCACAGGCAAATCGCTCGAAGAAATTGAACGGATGTGGAATAAAATGAAGTAGCAAAAAAGGTCCTGTTTGTACATGCAAACAGGACCTTTTTTTATACTGGCCAGGATGTCTCAATTCCCTGGGACCGGATCGTTTTCTGAAATTCAGCCAAAAGCTCGGGAGTTTCCCTCACCTCCAGAGGACTTACTTTCTTCTGCAGTGCAAAAACAGTCAGCATCCCCACCACTTCCCCGATATTCCACTCCACCGGATGTAACCGGTAACAGCCGTTGGTAATATGCGTAGTGCCGATATTTTTACAGGCGGGAAGTAAATTTATTGTCTTTCGCGGGATCAATGCCCCAAGAGGGATCTGAAACGGCAAAGAAGGAAGATCGATATAGTTATTCCCCTTTGTTGAAGGATGCAAATCCAGGTAGTAACAACCCACTCCCACACTGTCCTGAAATTCTTCTGCCTTTGCTGCCGCGTCCTTTCCTTTCATCAGAGTGCGGTTTTCAACGCCCACGTGTTCTTCCAGGACGGTGAACAATGCTTCAATACGCCGGGCTTCCCTGATATAGGGATATTTTGCCATACCATCTTCCGTACCCATGATATCGCCGCGCAGCCGCAGTCCGGGCCATCCGGTTCCGCCATCAGGACGGGCAACCTCCGTCTGCAGCCAATACAGTAAAGACAGGTTCAGTTGCCGCGCACCATCCACTTGTTTTTTGAATTCATCTTCGTTCACATCAATGAGCTTGCCTGGCAAATAATCGTTCTGAGGCCAGTTAATAATAGAAATGTCTCCTGGGTAAAAGCCCGGTGTAAAATTTTTCCGGTCGATGATCTTTCGGTAATTCCATAAATTCAGTACGCTACCGGTCACATTTCCCTCCGGTTGAAATCCAAGTGTCAACGGTTCCAGCGTGGAGGGCTTTGAGTAGGTCAGGCTGAGAAGCGGTCCCGGCCAGGCGGGATCAAGGTTCGGGATATAGGATTTCCAAAATTCATAGTTTTCGGGCTTGCTGATCACATTGTTTCTGCCAGGTTCATATCCCAGCGCAAAACACAGGGTAAAAGCCTGTTGGTTATCGGGATCTGCTGTTTCCGGAGCATGAAGCTCGCCGGTTTGCTTTTTTGATTCAGTACCGGTCACATAGGCCGTATTGGTCATCGGAAGCAGATCACCCATTTCCGTGGCATCGGCAAAATAAGGTGCAGTGAGCAGGTATGATTGGCCGGTTTGCTTTTTTACAGCCAAAAGGCTTTTCACCTGATCCTTGTCAACCTCCGCTTCTTTTACCTTATACCCCAATAAAAGAGTCAACTTACCCGAGCTGATCCAGGGTGCCAGCAGCCCGGTAAGTACCGCCATGCCCACTGCAGGTTCAACACACAAGCGTGAAACCGCTCCGTTCCCGGGGTTCAGTTCCTTCTGAGACAACGCCTGCGCCGTAAGCGGGTAATTGCTCTGATAATACTGTCTCAATGCTTTACGGAAATTAAGGTAAGAACGGGTAGCGCCATGGCTTTCGATCCAGCGGTGCTCGTCGGGAGGCACACCCTGTTGAGTAAGCTGCCCTCCGATCCAGTCTGTTTCTTCGGTCATCACCACACTCAGGCCATTACGCAGTGCTGCAAGCGCACAGGCGCATCCTCCCATTCCGCCTCCGGCAATCACAAGATCGGCAAGAATTTCAGTCGTTCCCTTACGATGCTTATCCTTTTTAGCGGCAGCATAAAGCGACTCTGACGACAATACCGGGACAGAAGCCAGGAAACCTGTTGTTCCGATCATTTCTATAAAATTTCGACGTTTCATATATTTAGTATCAAGTAGCAAGACACAAGTATCAAGATGTTAGATAATAGCTATTTAAATATTCGGCAATGAACTGAAAATTCTGTCTTTTAATCGTGGTTTCCTTTAATCTCTTTGTCTGAATAGTCCCAGTTCAATACATTAGCCATAACAGGCAGGATAAAGCCTGCAGTTTTGAGCTGTCCTTTGTATGAAGGGTGGGAATCAGATCCGAGATCGTCGTCCGGATTGAGCAGATCGACGGGAACACCAATAAAAACAACGTCCTTTGTTTTCATTCCAAGTCTGACTGATTCAACCATTTTTTTTGTACAGGAGTAACAAGGTTCATCGATCATGGGACCAGTGATGCAAAACACCTTTACACCGGGATATATCTTCCGGATGGTTTGGATCAGCCTTTATTAATGATAATTATTACTTTACAGATGTAAGTTTATAATTTTTTTTATTAATTTAAAAGTATTTTGGAATATTTTTTATTATTAGTAACCAAAAAGAAAGAGGCTGCCCAAAAATATCGGACAACCTCTTTCTTTTTTTAAACGGGATCTTACTTTGGCGACCAAAAACATCTCACCGGAGAGAAGATCAGGCCCTGATCCTTCAATTCTTTCATGGCCTTGTCGACTTCTTTTTTATCGAGTTTGGCGGCCTCAGCAATTTCACCTGCCTTCATTGCTTTTCCGGAAGCTCTCATCACTCCCAGTACTTTCTCTGCGCTCATATCATGCTTGAATTAAAAACGTTCCGAAATTATACTCCAGTTCAATACCTTCCAAAAGTCTTCTATATATTTCGGACGTGCATTTTGCTTATCGAGATAATAGGCATGTTCCCAGACATCACAAGTCATCAGCGGGGTCAATCCATCTCTCAGCGGATTGCCGGCATTACCTGTCTGAACGATACTTAATTTTCCGTCAGCAGCTTTAACAAGCCAGGCCCAACCTGAACCAAAGAGTGTGGCAGCAGCCTTATTAAAGGCTTCCTTAAAGGCTTCAACCGAACCAAAGGCCTCATCAATTGCTTCCTTTAATGCACCCGCCGGCGAAGCTGCCGGACTTGCAGAAAATTGTTCAAAATAAAATGTATGATTCCATACCTGGGCACCATTATTAAAGATACCGCCTTCCGCCTTTTTAATAATGGCTTCCAGACTGGCATACTCAAATTCAGTACCCGGTACCAAATTATTCAGATTGTTCACATAGGCCTGGTGGTGCTTCCCATAGTGGAATTCAAGTGTTTTTTCACTGATATAAGGTTCAAGAGCATTTTTTGCGTAAGGTAACGCAGGTAATTCAAATAGCATAATTCTTCTATTTAAAAGTTAGACGTTTTGATTTTTACTTTTAAACAGGGATTAGGCCAAAAAAGTTTGATTATAAAAGAGCTTTTATTTTATTTGGAAAAAGACTGGATAAAAGTAGTGAGTAATGAGTAGCGAGTTATGAGTCGTGAGAATGAAACAGCAGACAGTAATAAATTAACATAATATTTCATAAAAAAACATGAAAAACCCCGAAGCCTCTGCCTCGGGGAAAAAAACCAAAAATCAACTAACCTTTAAACCGTTTAGCCACCTCATCCCAATTGACAACATTCCAGAATGCATCAACATATTCAGGACGCCGGTTCTGGTACTTCAAATAATAAGCATGTTCCCAGACGTCGATGCCTAGAACCGGAGTTCCTTTAACATCTGCCAGATCCATTAACGGATTGTCCTGATTCGGTGTGGATGAAACAACTAAACTATCACCCTGCTTTATTAGCCATGCCCAACCCGAACCGAAACGGGTCAGGGCAGCTTGCGTAAAAGCGTCTTTAAAATTCTTAAACGATTCGAATGAGCTGTTTATTGCCTTCAGCAAATCTCCTTCCGGTTCTGAGGCCCCACCTGGCTTCATAATTTCCCAAAAAAGAGTGTGATTGTAATAACCGCCACCGTTATTTCTTACTGCTGCAGGAAGCGAAGAGACCCCTGCAAGTATTTCTTCAATTTTTTTGCCTTCATAAGCTTTACCCTGAAGGGCTTCATTCAACTTCGATGTATAGGCCCCATGATGCTTCGTATGGTGTATCTCCATGGTCTTAGCATCAATGAAGGGCTCTAAAGCATCGTAAGCATATGGTAATTGTGGTAATTCAAAAGACATAATTACATTCTTTAAGATTTTAATATCCTTTTATGCAAAATTAAGTGCTGTCAAGGCGGTTTCCAAATTACAGGACAGTTTTTTTCATTGATATTTTCGATCATCTATAGGGATAATCAATAGCCCTGAAATCAATCTGAAATGCCAAGAAATAACGCAACGACCCAGCGAGCGTGTTCCGAAACGAGACCGAAAATGTCTTCAATACTGAAAACTACTTCCACCCAGGAATTCGCGGATCAGGGACGTTGGCGGGATTTCAGTGTCATCAAGATGTTTAAAATACTCGAGGAATTTCAGGAGCCGGTTCGTTTCGCTGTATTCTTCAAGCGATTCAGGAACAGCTTTCAGTAAGGGTTCGGCATATTTTTTAAGAACTGCCAGTTCATAGATCAATGCTGAATTAAACATCACATCTGCATTCTCCTGATACGGGAAAATATTTCTTTCCTCTCCGCTCCTGACACTTGGCCATCGTCTGATAGTTTCAGCAGCAGAATAACCTCTGTATTTACTGTCGCGGATAATTCGCCTTAGCAAACGGTTATCTGTCGTAGAAATATGATTTTGATCGTCAATTGAAACCTGTGTTAACGCAGACAGAAAAATTTTAAAGCTCATTCGTTCTTCGATATTCGGTATTAGGTTTGGATTCATCCCATGAATCCCTTCAATAATTAACAAATGACCCTGTCCTAAACGAAGTTTTTTCCCCGAAGGTTCCCTCCTTCCAAGAATAAAGTTAAACCGGGGCAATTCTGTTTCTTCTCCGTTAAAAAGCTGTAAAAGCTGTTGGTTGAAAAATTCAACGTCGACGGCTTCCAACGATTCAAAATCATATTTCCCGTGCATATCAAGAGGTGTTTTTTCACGCGCGACAAAATAATCATCCAGGGAGATCATATGGGGAATAATCCCATTCACTGCCAATTGAACAGCCAGTCTCTTACTGAAAGTCGTTTTTCCCGATGAAGACGGACCCGCGATCAGGATCACTTTTACTTCATCACGGCGGGTATCGATGGTATTGGCAATTTCAACAATCTTCTTTTCATGGAGGGCTTCCGATATTTTTATGATATCCCCTCCCCTGCCGGTAGAAATATATTCATTCAGCATACCCAGATTTGGCACATTCATGAGTTCTGCGCGTCTCTTATGCTCCTTGAAAATGCCAAACAACTTCTCCTGTTCTTCTACCTCGTTCAACTCATTAAAATTATCGGCTTTGGGAACCTGAAGTAAAATCCCGTCAAAATAAGGGACCAGATCAAAATTTGAAAGATAACTGGTAGAAGGAACATGATGCCCGTAAAAATAGTTGGCATATGAATCCAGGTAATATAAATATGAATATAATGTTCCCTGCTGTTCGAATAATTTGGATTTTTCCTCCAGACCCTGTTTAACCAGTTCTTCAACTGCATCTTCGGTGGAGAGACCTTTTTTTTCAAACGGAACATTACGGGAGATCCAGTTCTGCATTTCGCTTTTGATCTCAAAAAGATCGGATGCAGTGATTTTTCTTCCCAGACCCGGCAATTCACAATAATATCCCTGGCTGATCCCATTGGGAATTCTCATTTTTACCTGTGGCATGGTTTCCCTTATGGCCACGTATAACAAGAAAATCAGTGAACGGATATATAACCTTCGTCCATCCGGATGAGAATAATCAATAAACTTTATACGTTTCGATTTGACTACAACAAAAGAAAGCTCTTTTACCTTATTATTCACGATTGCTCCCAGAACTGGGTTCTTCAGTTTTATTTGAAGATCATCTCTGATTTCTTTCA
>Ga0074195_1004260_pt1 | contig 11966 bp, 6 predicted proteins | sample EPASupsiteHSE623_FD_64525 | JGI IMG/M metagenome (GOLD analysis project Ga0074195, IMG submission 64525) | Bioremediated contaminated groundwater from EPA Superfund site, New Mexico - Sample HSE6-23 | ecosystem: Environmental > Aquatic > Deep subsurface > Groundwater > Contaminated ...
ACGAAAAAACTTAAAATTATTAATTCTGATCAAAAAAAGGAGAAAGTATGAAAAACAAGACTTTTTTATATAAACACAGAAAATATAGTGACATTGGAATATGGAAAAATATTACAGACGAACAATGGAACGATCCTAAATGGCAAATAAAGAACTCAATTAAAACAGTAGAGGAACTTAAGCAGGTTATTAAACTAAATAAATATCAGGTATCTGAAATAAGCAGAACAATAAATACTCTTAAATTACAGGGTAAAGAGCCATTAAGAATAACTCCATATTATGCTTCACTAATGCAGAAAAATCCTTTTCGTCCAATTATGATGGAAGGAGAAAATCAGAAGAACAGAATTGACCCTGTATTCTGGCAGTCCGTACCTACACCTGCAAATATTATGTTTACTGACACCGGAGCAGAAGGGGCTATGAAAGAAGGCTCAAGAAGTTTCGGTGCTGCATATCAAAGATATCCTAACAGAGTTGCATTATTTGTAGCAGAAAATACAAGTTGCGCTTCTTATTGCATCCATTGCCAAAGGTCAAAATCTCTCGACAGTACTGTAAATGTAAATTTAAGAGATATAAACAAAGGACTGTTTTACATTGGAATCAACAAAAATATTAATGAAGTACTGGTTACAGGGGGTGATGCTCTGATGATCAACAAAAAACTGCTAAAATATATATTAGAAGAGTTAAGTAAAATTGATCATCTTAAAGCAGTAAGAATTGCTTCGAGAGTACCCGTTGTATTGCCAATGGCAATTACTGATGATTTGCTTAAGATGATAAAAATTGCATCAAATAAATATACAAAAGGAATAAATAAACATGTATATTTTATGACTCATATAAATCACTACCAGGAAATTACTATTGAACTGTACAACGCAGTCAAAAAAATAGCATCATTCGGATTTCCAATAAGAAATCAGACAGTGCTTCTGAACCATGTAAATGACCGTTTTAAAACATTGGCTGAGACTTTCAGAAGAATGTTCTGGGTTGGAGTACATCCGTACTATTTATTACAATGCCATAAGGAAAAGGGTATTGTTCATTTCATTGTTCCAGTTCAGATCGGGAAAATATATATGATGCATTTGCAGGGTTGGATTTCTGGAGTTACATTGCCCAGATATGCAGCAAATATTGAAGGTGGCGGTGGAAAGGTTCTTCTTATGCCTTCTGGTCATGATACATTGAATACAGGTATTCAGATTGATGAAAACATCTCTGAAAGCTATGCTGTTATTTCCACATGGGATGGTAAAAAAATATTTAAGTACGAATCACTTGGACGATCAACAAGAAAAGAATTCAAAGAATCTGTCGAAACCATGAATAAATTTATTGGTCGTAAAGGAGTTTTCCTTCCTAAGGTAATAATCGTTGACAGTAAAGACAAACACATCGAAACAACAAACAGGACAAGACTTCCAAGACTTGAACGTCAGATAAAATCTGATATGCTTGGTTACGAATCTCAACAAGACGGTATGCCATTGACGAATCCGGCTGAAAAAGAAAAAGAGCTTAACTTACTGTTTAAAAAATCAGTTTATAACAGAAGTACAATTTTATGATTAATGATAATTTCAGAAGGCTTCTTGAGCTTGCTGATAAAGTATTTGCAGTAAAAGACGATCCCGGTCAGCTTAACGTCACTCCTGAAGTTATGGAACGGTTAAGGACTATACATCCTTCAACAATTTCTGACATGGATTACGGAGATGGCCCTGTAGCCTGGCTCCTCCTTATCCCCACAACCAAAGAAATAATGGAACTATTTATTAGCAGAAAAATTTCAGAAAATCAACTCTTTTCTATGACAGTACCGGGGATAAAATACGAAGCGATTTACCTTTGCTCTGCTTTGGTTCTCGAAGAATACAGGCGAAAAGGTATAATAAAAAATATGGCTTTGAGATCAATTAAAAACATCAGAAAAAATAATCCAATAGAATATCTGTTTTCCTGGCCCTTTACTGATGAAGGAAGAGTGACTGCCAAAAATATTTCTGAATTAACGGGACTTCCTCTTATAAATCTTAATTCAAAATAGAATTAATTTTCACACTTCACTATATCATACTGATATTATAACTATTAAGAGTACAAATTTTCACAAAAAATAAAATGTAGATTTTTTATTATTTTTAACTTATTATAATGTACATTTGCCCAAATTTTTTATAATTGAAAACCACCAATATCTCTAAGCTCAGTTTCTGGGGTGTAATTATTACCCTTGGCATTGTGTATGGTGATATCGCGACATCTCCGTTATACGTATTAAGAGCAATTGTAAATATGGGAGGTGGGGTAAGCGAAGATCTTGTGCTTGGTGGTCTTTCCTGCATCATTTGGACACTTACTATGCAAACAACTTTAAAGTATGTTTTCATAGTTCTAAAAGCTGATAATAAAGGTGAGGGTGGCATTCTTGCATTATATGCATTGGTGCGCAGACACTATAAATGGGTATTTATTCTTGCCATAATTGGCGGTTGTATGCTTCTTGCCGACGGTATTATAACACCAGCAATTACTGTTGTTTCTGCAATAGAAGGTCTTAAAATGTACAACAACGAACTGCAGGTTATTCCTATAGTTCTAATAATTATTACAGGTCTTTTCTTTATCCAGCAGTTCGGAACAAATTTCCTTGGAAAATTCTTCGGTCCTTTAATGGTTGTATGGTTTCTGATGCTTGGAATTCTTGGTATTGTATGGATCACAGAAAACCCAATTGTTTTCAAAGCCTTTAATCCTTATTACGCATACCAGTTACTTATAAACAATAAAGGTGGATTCCTGTTACTTGGCGCTGTATTCCTTTGCACAACCGGAGCCGAAGCATTATACTCTGACCTTGGACATTGCGGATTAAAGAACATTCGAATATCATGGATATTTGTAAAATTTGCCCTGATATTGAATTATTTAGGACAAGGCGCATGGATCCTTTTACATCCCGGTATGACAGAAGACACTAACCCGTTCTTTGCAGTTATGCCCGAATGGTTCCTTCTCCCAGGTATAATTATCGCAACCACAGCAGCTATTATTGCCAGCCAGGCAATGATAAGCGGATCTTTTTCAATAATTAATCAGGCCATACTTCTAAATTTCTGGCCCAGGGTAAAAGTTAGCCATCCAACAAGTAATATTGGGCAAATATACATTCCAAGTATTAATAAAATGCTATATATAGGTTGTGTAGTCGTTATCCTTTTCTTTAAAGAGTCAAAGAACATGGAAGCCGCTTACGGTCTGGCAATTACAATTACCGAATTAATGACCACATTGCTGATGAGCCTGTATCTTTATACCAAAAGAAGACCACTTGCATTTATTTTCCTGTTCCTGCTGATTTACTTTACTATCGAAGGTTCTTTCCTGACAGCAAACATGTTCAAATTTGTAAATGGTGGATGGGTTACTTTGCTTATAGGTGCATTGTTGTTCTATATCATGTTTGTCTGGTACAAAGGTCGTACTATTAAAAGTAAACTAACACGATTTGTAGATATAGATCAGTACATTCCTATGCTGATCGATATGAAGAATGATGAGACAATTAATAAATACGCTACAAATCTTGTTTACTTCACCCGTTCAAAAAACGATCACGAAATAGAATCAAAAGTAGTATACTCAATTTTCAATAAAAAACCAAAAAGAGCAGATGTATACTGGCTGATTTATGTAGAGATCTGCGATGAACCTCATACTATGAGTTACAAGGTAGTAGATCTGATACCTGAAACACTAATTCGTATTGATTTTAAAATCGGGTTTAAGGTACCTACTAAAATAAACCTCTATTTCAGGAGAGTGGTCGAAGAACTAGTTGCAAACAAAGAGGTTGACATTACATCAAGATACCCGTCCCTTAAAAAATATTGCATTGCAGGCGATTTCCGTTTTATCCTTACAGACAGGGTTCAGGGATATGATTTCGATTTCAATATTTACAACCAGTTTATTATGGACAGTTATGATGTTATGAAGAACATCGGAATGTCAGAAGAAGAATCATACGGTCTTGATACAAGTAACGTAGTTACAGAGAAAATCCCTCTTATTATTAACAAAGGTTTCGATTTTAAGTTAAACCGTATAAACTGCGACAAAAACATTAACAAATAACTTCGAAGCTTAAAAAAACTGGCAGTACTTATACAAGAAGCCCGAAGAACAAGGAAATTTTAAAAATATCAGATATGAAAAATCTCTTAACCACTTTAGCAACTGCAGCTCTAATAGTTGCGTTTTATTCGTGTCAGGAAAAAAAACAGGAATGCTGCGATAAGGAGAAAACAGATACTACTGCATGTAAAAATCCATGCGCTTCTGTCGATACAGTTAAAGTAGTTATTAATACTCCTGACGAAGCAATTGCTGAACTGAAAAACGGCAATACGAGGTTTATTGAAACAAATTTCAAGAATACCGATTATAAAAAACAGATCGACGAAACTAAGGGTGGGCAGAAACCACATTCTGTAATTCTTACATGCATGGACTCAAGGGTTCCGCCCGAAATAATATTCGATCAGGGTATCGGAAATATTTTCGTTTTACGCGTTGCCGGAAACATTGAGGACGAAAACGTTCTGGGAAGTATGGAATATGCCGTTGAACATACCGGTTCAAAGCTTATTGTTATAATGGGTCACAGTCATTGCGGTGCTGTTACAGGTGCTGTTAAGGATGTAAAAATGGGCAATCTTACTCAGCTTGTTGAACAAATAAAGCCCGCTATTGACCCTAAGGCTGACAGTTCAACAATTATTGACGTTACAGCTAAGAATAATGTAAAGCTTACTATCGAGGATATTCTTAAGAAGAGTGAAATAATTAAGGAATTCGAAGAAGAAGGCAAAATAAAGATCGTTGGTGCTTTTTACGATATTGAAACCGGTACTGTAACTTTTATGGAGTAAAATATTATAAATAATAGTATGAACGGCCTGCAATCACAGGCCGTTTTGCTTTTATGAACTCTTCAAAAAAACATTATCTTTGCAATACAAAGACATTATCATGACTTCAAAATTTATTGCAGCGATTTGCTTTTCAATTGCAACGGTCTGCATTTCATTCAGCAGTTATTCGCAGATTTTTCAAACCATATGGGATAATAATTCGGGTATACCATACCACCAGTCGTTTGATATGAATACAGGAATTCAGTCGTATTCATTTTTGAATAACGGTAAAATTGCATTTCTTTTGAAACAGGACAAAAAGATCAGGATTTTCAACATTGTTACAGGAGAAAGAATCAGTGATATTGAAATATCTGATGGTGCTGAAGATATTTGCTGCGATAAAGAATTGGTATTTGTTTTATACAACGATCATGTTGAAATTTTCGACGCTTTTTCAGGTAAAAAATCCCCTTTGAAAACAATAACAGAAAGTGGATTTGATAAGATATTTAATGAAAATGGAAATGTAATTGTTTCATCAGACTTAAAACAAAAAAGATTATTTTTAAACAATGAGAGATCAAAAGTACAAACAAGTAATATTGATAGTAAAAATACTGCACCTGAAATAACCACAATAAAGATTTCGTCGCACAACTTCGAACTCAGAAATGAGAACAATAAAAAAAGCTTCAATACTGTACACAAACTCGCCTCTGCAATTTACGAAGGCTACTTTAATGGAAATATTTATCTTGATATTCAGTATATAGTCCACGAGATTCCGCTTAAAGTAAAACGCGAGATTTGGATAATCCCTTATGATGGAATTAATATTTCTGATGAATATTCAGTAGTTGATATCCCTGATTGCTATTACACATTTACTGACAATGAGATTGAGATAAATGAAACAGGAGCATATTATGCTTTAACCACTCCTTCCGGAATAAGTATATGCAGGATAGAATCGGGTGTTACTATACCATTCGATGAATCTTATTCAGGATATCACTTTAATAATTATTTATCCGATTCACAGGAAGGAATAAATGATCCGGTTAAAGATGTAAAAGCTCCGATAACAAGAGCACAGATAATTGCGAATGCCGAACCTTTCGAAACTCACACATGGTATTGCAATGCTTCAAACATAAAAGACTATGCATGCGGCGGAAAGCAGGTCGTTACCCCATCCTGGGTGACAGTCGGAAATCTGCACGCACTTCCATATATGTGGGGAGGATGGTCGTCGCTAACTCAATTCGATCAGGGATTATTAAACGATGTTTCTGCCGGAGACTGCAATACCACAGGCGGAGGAGCCGGTTCTTCATGTGCAGTTGGAGTTGACTGTTCAGGATTTGTTTCGAGAGCATGGAACCTATCCAGCAAATATGGCACTTCTACTCTGCCAAATATTTCGATAGCATATTCAAGTTACGATGAATTGCTTCCGGGTGATATTGTCAATTATGCAGGCCATCATGTAAGACTTGTTCATACACTTAATACCAACGGTTCGTTTTACATGATTGAATCGTCTGCCTCGGCTACTGACTGGCGTGTTGGTTATAGCACTTACACCGCTGCCGACCTGCAGGGATATTATATTCCCAGATATTATACCGATGTTATTAACACTGTTCCCGACAACACACCACCGGTAACAACAATTTCAGCAAACGGATGGAAAACTCAGGATTTCCAGGTACAGTTTAACGACAGTGACAGCGGTGGATTGTCTGATCTTTACTGGCTGCCAGCAGGATTATATGGAAACAACTGGAAAGCATCGTGCGAAAACGGTTTTATGTACGATGATCTGAGCGACAGCATTGGTCACGACTGGACTATGATAGAACCAACCTGGTCAATAGGTTCTGGTATAATTAATCAAAGTAACGAATCAATAACTCAGAATAATGCATATATAAGCGTTAAACAGGACAGCACCTCTGCATACCTTTACAGCTGGAAAATGAAAGTCTCTGGAACCGGCACAGATCGCCGTGCAGGTATTTATTTCTTTGCCGACAGTGCAACAGCAATTCAGCGAAATAATGCATACATGGTTTATTACAGGGCCGATCTTGACCTTTGCCAGATATACGAATCTGTTAACAATTCAATAACCCTTATGACAGAAGACCCCTGTGTTATAGATGAAACAGGTTGGTTCGAGTGTTTGGTTAAATATGATCCTGTCTCAGGAAACATCTCAGCCTTTCTGAACAACGAACCAATAACCTCGTGGACCGACGACACACCACTCAGGTCAGGAAAATACATTTCTCTGAGAACCGGAGCCTGCAACGCAAGTTTTGATGAATTCAGAATATATCGTGAGCGAGGAAGCAATGTAACCGTCACAACCGGAACAGGACAAATGATAAACTGCGAAAATCCAAACCCTTTAACCCCTGCATGTAAAGTATATTCTGCTGCCTTCGACCTGTCCGACAATGTATCCTTTTCTTTTTCTCCTGTTGATATTGACCTGTCATCTCCATTTAACATATCTGCAGTTATGGACATGTCGTCCGCTGATTCGGACTCTGTGAACAATTACAATCCTGTATCTGCATTATGGATGCCTTCTGACGACCCAAACAGCGGGCTTAAACAATACTGGTATTCGATGGGGACATCACCTGGCAGCGAAGACATTATTGCCTGGACTCCCGAAACTGATACAATAATTACTACATCAGCTACCCTTGCAGATAACCAGCATTACTACTTTTCGGTAAAATCAGAAAATAATGCAGGGCTGTATTCTCAGACAACAACCTCAGATGGTTTTATAGTTTTACCCGCATCATTAACTTTTAATGAGTCTCCTGAAAAAAATTATAGTGTATTCCCAAATCCCGCAAAAAACAAAATCTTTATTTTCTCAACCTGCAGATCAGGATCAGATATAACCATTTCTGATGTTTCGGGAAAAATTCTGATTAATGAAACTTTTGCTAACTCAGAACTTGAAATTGATATTTCTGAATTAAAAAATGGATTGTATATATTGGCAATCAAAGATAAAAATTCAGGTAAAATCTCAAAGTACAGTATTGCTGTTGCAAAATAATATTGAATCTGCATCAGGCTTTTCTCAGTTCTTGTCTGTTAATTACACGGTTCATCTGCTAAGAAATATTTGAATTCAAATATTTTCTAATTAATATTTGTTTAGTTTCGATTATATTTCTACTTTTACTTCAAATCTAAATCGTTTTATGAAGAATATTCTCTTTTTATTATTTGCATTTACATTGTTATGTAATAACTTATTTTCAGGCAATGGCGATACTATTGTTGTACAGACATTCTCTTTCGGTTCGCCTCAGGATGCATGGTTTGTTTTTCCGTCTGACACCATCAGGTTCGAAAAGATACTTATGAAATATACTTTAAAGTGTAATTCTGCCCAGAACCCTGCATGCGGAGAATGGGATTACCTTACATATACTTATCTGTATAAAACTACCGGAGGACTCGATTCGTCGGTCGTGCATCAACCTACTTTTACTGTTAACGGAACTATCACCGACAGTATACAATATATTACTACTCCTGCATATACGTACCCTGCTTCATGGCAGTATTTTATTAATTATACCGATACAGTATCACTGTCTTTGCATGACATCGGTTCCGGGTCAGTGCAAAGCAATAATCCTTTTGGTTCTGCAGGTCAGGTCTCACGAAGTCAGTATCTCTGGAAATCATCTGAAATGATTGCAGCAGGGATGACCGCCGGCAATATATCAGGACTGAAATTCTTTGTAGAATCACCTGGTTCATCTTTAAGAAACCTCGTTATCAGGATCAAACAGGTTACTGCAGATACACTAAGTTCGTCGATTATTACTTCAACAGGGTTTACTACTGTTTATTTTAAAACAACTGTATTTTCTGTTACCGGATGGAACTCAATTCCCCTCACCACACCTTTTGCATGGGACGGAACATCGAACCTGTTAATTGAAATAAGCTACACGTGTAACTCTCCGGTCACAGGAAATACTGTTATTTCAGAGAACACATCATTTGTTTCAGGGCTTATATCATCAGCAAACGACAGGGTAGCTTCATTTCACAACAGTGGTTATATTGACATCCCTCTGAATAACCAACTTGCAGCAATCGATTCCTTTGTAACAGTTTGTTTCTGGGCTTACGGGACTCCCTCTTATCAGCCTCATAACGGAACCTGTTTCGAAGCTGTTGATTCGGCCGGAAACCGTATACTTAATTCTCACCTTCCGTGGTCAGACAGCAATGTATACTGGGATGCCGGTTTTTCGGGGACGTCATATGACAGGATAAACAAGGCAGCAACTACATCGGAAATTGAAGGACAGTGGAATTTCTGGGCATTCACAAAAAATACTCAGACAGGAAGCATGAAAATATATCTGAATGGAAATGTATGGGCAAGCGGAACTTCAAAAACCAAAACAATGAAAAACATAAGGTCGTTTCGTCTAGGCAAAGGCAACTGGAGCGGATCTGAAACTTATGAAGGAAAGATGGACGAATTTGCTGTTTTCAGTAAAGAGTTAACTCAGGCAGAAATCAATCAGATTAAATATGAAAAAGTTACATTGATGCATCCGCAGTATTCAAGCCTTGTTCTGCACTTCGGATTTGATGATGGCAACTATTCAACAGCAATTGATGAAGCTCCTGGTTCTCATCAGTCAGCAACTCTGTTCGGAGTTGAAAATCCACTTAAAACAGGTGCAGAATTATTCAATAATTTTTCTGAAACGTACCTAAGGCCAAATATCAGGTTTGAACAGGGAATCTTTACATCTGAATTAGATTCGGTATTTGTGGTTGACACATTGATGACAGCGTCTATGCAAATAATCACATATAACGACAGCATTAACAATCCGGGTATTCCCACTGACACAATTACTGCATGGCCTGTTTATTATATGGGATACCAATATGATTCTCTGGGAAATGCAACCGACTCAACTCTTTCTGTTCCTTATCAGACTATGTACCCCGGAACATATGATTACTATATTAAGTTCCCTGAAGTTCTGCGTTTTGAACTTGCAAGATATATTACTCCTTACGGAAACGGGCTGAGCCTTGGTAACGGATGGACCTGGACATTCGATGTGAGCGATTACAGAACACTGCTTGCCGACAGTGTCAGGCTGGCAGCAGGAAACTGGCAGGAACTGCTCGACATGAAGTTTCTTTTTATAAAAGGCACTCCTCCCCGCGATGTTTTAAGTATTCAGAATTTATGGAATGGCGGCTTTAATTATGGTATGGCTAGCGATCCGATCGAAAGCCATTTAACTCCTATTGAAGTTGACCTGCCTGTAAATGCTGCAAACGCGCGCTGGAAATCGAGAATCACAGGACATGGAATGGATTCTCCCCAGAACTGTGCAGAATTCTGTGCAAAATACCACTACTTTAAAGTAAATGGAAATACAGAATTTGCAAGGCTTGTATGGAGGGATAACTGTGACCTGAATCCACTTTACCCACAGGGAGGAACTTGGGTCTACGACAGAGCTAACTGGTGTCCCGGTGCCGAAGTTTGGACCTACGACTTTGAACTTAGTCCATATATCACTCCCGGCGGAACAGTAATTCTCGACCACGATGTTCAGCCTTATACCAGCGGAGGGCCCTGGGATTATTACCAGATAGAGGACCAGCTGGTAACATACGGAGCTCCCAACTTTACCCTTGACGCATCATTAGAATTTATAATCTCACCAAGCAGCGACCAGATGTTCTTACGCCAGAATCCTATCTGCACTAAACCTATAATCGTTATAAAAAACACCGGTTCAGCAACGCTCAACACCCTAAAAATAACTTATGGAATAAATGGCGCTGTTCCTTCAGTATATAACTGGACTGGGAACCTTCCGTTCATGGGTACAGATACAGTAACACTTGAAAATTTTATATGGGCAGAAAATGCAAGCATATTCACTGCAACATTAAGCGATCCCAATGGTGGTACCGACCAGTATGAATACAACAACACAAAAACCTCTGACTTTGCATATGTATTATCTATGCCGTCTGATTTTATAATTGAGCTGAAGACGAATGCATATGCCTACGAAAATTACTACACGTTAAAGGACAGCGACGGAAATATTATTTTTGAAAAGAATAACCTGAATCCCGGAACACTATATAAAGATACATTCAGTCTTGATACCGGATGTTACGTATTTGAGATGTACGACAGCGGCGAAGATGGACTTCAGTTCTGGGCAAACTCAGCACAGGGGTCAGGTTATCTGAGACTGAGAAAAGTATCTCCTGCAACAACTCTCAAAAGTTATAATGCTGACTTCGGTGGAATGATCTTTCAGAACTTTACCGTTGGCCTCACTAATAATATGGACGAATATATCAGCACAAGGATCTCGACTTTCAAGATCTCGCCCAACCCATCCAACGGAAACGTTGTATTTAACATTGAGCTTAACAGCAGATGCAGCGGTTCTATTGAAGTATTCTCTATGACAGGAAAGATGGTCTACGACACCACATTCTCGAACATAACTTCAGAGAGGATAGAAGCAGACCTGACAAAGCTTGAAAAAGGTATTTACATTGCAAGACTCCGGACAGGGAAAGATGTTTTAACTAAAAAAATGGTTTTACAATAACCTGTTTTAACTGAATGATTGTCTTCCCGCTATGATTCATATTATCGCTGCCCTGCCCTCATATCAGCGTCAGGAGCATCACTAAGTGAACTGAATTCATTCCTCAGGAATTTATAATACCCGGCAATACCAATCATAGCCGCATTATCAGTTGTAAACACAGGTGCAGGAAGATAGAGTTCCCATTTTCTTTTTTTTGCAATTGCAGTCAACGAATCACGCAGATAGGTATTTGCAGAAACACCGCCTGATAGTGTGATGGTTTTGATACCGGTCTCTGCAACAGCTTTAATTATTTTATCGCTGAGTATTTCTGTAATTGTGTGTTGAACAGATGCACACAGGTCAGCTTTTTCGT
>Ga0074195_1004263_pt1 | contig 11961 bp, 11 predicted proteins | sample EPASupsiteHSE623_FD_64525 | JGI IMG/M metagenome (GOLD analysis project Ga0074195, IMG submission 64525) | Bioremediated contaminated groundwater from EPA Superfund site, New Mexico - Sample HSE6-23 | ecosystem: Environmental > Aquatic > Deep subsurface > Groundwater > Contaminated ...
CGGTAAAGGTTTGGTTTAAAGTGATGTGTCCAGGCCAGTAACTTCGGTGAAAACCGGCTGGAGCATGTCAAAATAGATCCCGCTGCGCTCCGCAACAATTTGGAACTCATGTTTCCGGAAGTTGCACTTCAGGAAAGTGATCGTGTAGGTGTCCGACAGATCAAGAGTTATCCTGACCTTGTTGATTCCATCCCGGGCAAATCGCTCTGGCAGACGAAAGAGAAGACTGTTTTCGTCTCCCAGAAGATCCTTGGCACCGGTCATTTTCACAAAGCGGCTGCCTCCGAGTTGTTGCAGAATTGTTTGAGCGATATTCATGACTGCCTCCTTTGTAAATAAGGGGGCAGTTCCCCGAGGGGGTATCTGCCCCCCTGTAGGGTTAGTGATTGGGTTTTCGTGTCAGTAGGTCGTTCATGACGCCGAACATTGCCTGTGGCAGTTCTTCGATGCTGTTCACGACCCTGTTGTTCTTCCAGTAGGTGGCCACATCCGGCAGTTCGATCCCAATAGCTGCGATCTCAATGCCGTCCTTTTCAAGGCGTTTCGTGGCTGCTACGGTATCTGACTCTATGCCATCCCAGCCAAAAGGCTCGCCATCGGTGACAAGGAGACAGATTTTACGTGGTTCCGGACGCTGCAACAGCTGCGCCCGAGCGTACCATAATGCCAATGGTGTGGGGGTGTAGTCGCCGGGTGAGACACTGAAGTTCTCTGGCGATGGCTTCTCTCCCCATGTGCAAAGGACCTGGATTGGTACAGATTCGTAATCCGTGTCCATGTCGAATGCAGCAGACAGCGTTGATACTCCACCAATGCCCTTGAGGGTATGGTGGAGCGCAAAGGCCGTGTCCCTCGCCACCTCCATGCGACCATTTGCCATAGAACCTGAGGCATCAAGCATGATCACAATAGCGGTGTTGATGGAGACCGATTCAACCCGTTTTTTGAAGATTCGGGGGTCGCCGGTAACCATATTGACGAGACGATTGACGGCCAGTTTGCTACCGGAAGTACCGTAGCGCCCCGGTTGCTTCTTGACCGACTGCAACATTCCCATGAGCTTGGCACGCATTCTAGAGGTTGCGGTAATTGCATCAGATTCACTGACCAAGTTCCTGTCGCCATAGAACCTTTCCGACATTGGAAGTTGAGGGATGCTGGCCCTTACTGCATTAGGCACATCTTTCGACATCCGATCGAGCTCTTTCAGGGCGATTTTCTGCATATCCCCAAAATCGCTCTCTTCGTGCAAAATCCCCCGAATTACATCCGGAGAGAGATTGGAAGATGTTTGACCCTCTTCTTGTCCGGTTTCAGTATCAGTGGCCTGACCGCCGGATGTAAAATCGGACTGGTCAGTATCGCTTTCAGCATCAAGAGGGCTTGAATTTCTCCCACCGTTTCCGGAAGGATCTCCCCTACCCTCTCCGCTTTCGTCATCCTGGGTTTGGGAATCATCCTGCTGGTCCCCTCCCCCATTTTGATCATCTTCGTCCATATCGGACTCAGACGGCGAATCCGAAGTGTCTTGGCTTGATTGGTCATCATGATCCTCGCTTTCGGTTAGATCAGTTTTAGTCTCCACCTCTTCCGAAGATCCATCATGGGAAGGTTGATCCTGGTGGTCATCCTGTTTTTGCTGCTGTTTTTGTCTCTGCTGATTCTGCTCCTTTTTTTGGGCCTCCTCTTCGAGAAGATTGCAAAGAGCAAGCGCCATCTCCCTTGATTCGGCCGTACCATCCTTTCCGTAAGACAAAGAAGGGTACTTTTTGAGGATCATTTCAGCCAGCGAGAGGAAACCGCCACCCATTTCGGCGGTGATTATTTCCCTCGCCAAGACAAGGTCAGGAGCCAGTGAGGAGAACCCAAGGAGTTCGGCATAGCCGACACCCAGAGCCAGGGTACGAATTGCGGTATTCAGATTATTCGGAGTGAAATTTTCCCTGGACTGATACCAATTCGTGACGGATTCAAGATCATATGCAGCGCCCGGGCGGTCCTTGATAAAGTCCCGTTCTTCCCGGACATCTTCGATGATATTGGTGAGGTCGCCAAGCAAACCGTTACCCGGTCCACTCGTAACGTCGGTATAGAGCTTGTGACCCACTTCGTGGAATCCAAGTCCTATTGCGACCATACGTCCTTCAGGTGTCATTGGCATGGCTGCAATATTCAGCCGCCTGCCATCATTAGAAATAAAGGAGTCTTTGCCCCCTACGGTGACCTCCAGGCCGGAATCGCGTGCGATTACCTGGCAGAGGCCTACAAGTTCGTTATCGCGAATCATGAAAAGCCTCCTTTTAGAAGTCAAATACCAGTGGGACACGTTTCTTTTGAGTGAATGATACCGGTGGCAAATTCAAAACAGTCCCTGTCTCGAGAATGTCCTCATCTTCTGCAGGCGTTTCTTCCGCTACTGCTTCAGATTCAGGTTCAGGCGGCAAGGGACGTCCGATGTTCGCCAGCCTGCGGCCAACGAGACCAGCGATCATATCCAGGTCTGCACCAGTGATGGGGCCGGTCTTGGGGACCTTCGCCATTACCTGGTCGATACCTTGGATTGCCTCTGCAATCTCCAGATCAAGGAACGACAAACCCTGGAGTTTATCTTTCATGGACATAATAGGGCGGAGGGCCTTGCGGGTTACCTCCTTCCGTCCAATGAAGGATGCTTCAAAGGCGGTCTTCGCTTGCATCCGGATTTCATGGAAGAGCTGGCCAAGCAGACCATCGGTTTCTTCATCCAGACCCTCATTTTTATCTTCCATCCCTTCTGGCGAACCGACAACCACCGGGGCGAAGTTGAAATGCAGGGCCTGGTCGATGGTGCTGACAGGCTCGATGGCAGCACGAATCACGGTTGCCCATTCTGGAGGGTTTTCTGCAATCCATTTATTCACTTCTTTGTTGTAGTCTTTCAGAAGGCTATCTTTTGCCTCCTGGAATCGTTGCTTGATTTCCTTGAGTTCCTTTACCAAATCATCAATGTTCTCTTTCGGAATGGCAAAACCACCCAGAAAGCGAACACCTTTGGCGAGGCAGATACGTTCAGCTTCCTTCTTGAGGGTTGTGAACGGGTTCAAGGCTTCGGGAGCAATGATTCTTTTCGTGCCGAGTGATGCCAGGGTTCCGGGAGGAAGTTTGTCCGCCTCGATGCCATTGGCCGCCAGATCTTCAGGACGCAATTTTTTACGGCCAGACCAGAGCGAAATATTCAGCATTATGACTACTATCTGATTGAGAATTTGCATGGAGAGTCTCCTTTTGTGAGGTTGCCCGCACGGAGGAGACTTACCCCTGGACGGGGAAGGAGTCTCCCCGTGAGGGTGGGTATTAATGGTGGTTAGAAATCCCAGACCAATGAACGCCGGGTTATGATATTCACCGTTGGCTTAGGAGCCGGTGGTTTCGGTGATGCCATCTTTGCCGCTACGTTGACCGCACTATTTTGAGGTCGGTTGCGGCCGGCTTCGCAGTACCCTTCGGAAAGTTGTTCGTTTTCCCGTCTGGCTGCGTACTTCATTGCAGCAGCTGGAGTACCGAACTGTTTTTCCTTGGAAGCCCCTGCTTTGTTTATTGGCCCCCACTTGAGAACAACCTTTGAGCCGTAAACCTCTACGATCCAAAATTTTCCTCCTGTTGGGCCATTGGTCCGTTTTTCAAGATGAACGTAGTAGTCGGGAGCAGACATTACGACACCCCCTAAACAGTTGGCGCCAGTACGTTGAAATGCGTCTGCACGAACTTGTGCAGAGCAGCCCGAACGTGCCTGTTGACGCCATTGCCAAATGCCTTGTCAAAGGCGTGGTAGATCGGCTTAACGTCTGTTCTGTGTCCGCAGATAGCCAATTTCTTGCCCCAGCGTATCAAATCCCGTACAGAGATCGGACCGGGACAATGGCCTTGGTCATAGGCAGTGCGAATATCTGCGGCTACTTTGACCATTGAAGCTATTGCCCGATCGTCCAGATCTTCCAAGTGACGCTTGATAATGGCCTCCTCCACTTCAGACGAAGGGTAATCCATCTCCCACTTTTCAAACCTGTTGAGGGTGGCAAGATTGAAGATATTGGTGGACGCATAGACATCTCCACCCTCGCCATCGCCTCTTGTGTTTGCCGTAGCAACCATGAGAGCGCGTTGGTGAGGGTGCGCCACATATCCGTTGTCAAGGGTGAGCGGTTTCTTCTCCAGGAGGCGATGCAGACAGACACCTACCTCCGGACTGAAACCGTCGATTTCGTCAAAAATGATCATCCACCCCTTTTCGTAGGCCTCGATGAGAAGACCGGGTTTGAAGACGGTTGAACCATTTTCGAGCCAGATCTTTCCAAGGACTTCTCCAGGTTCGGCATCCTTACGTCCGGTAACGATGATCGTTGGGGCGTTAAGACCTGCACCGAGCTGCACAGCCATCTCGGTTTTGCCGCATCCGGTAGGGCCGGTGATCCAGAGTGGGTCCGGACTGATTTCTTCCATCCACTCCAAGAGATCCATGACGATTTTCTTGTCCCATACATACCCGATTTTGGTCGGGGCAAGTGGGTGACCCGCTTCGAATCCAGTAACTGGCATGTTCGAATTCAGGCCGAAAACATCCTTGACGGTAAGTTCAGTGAGTTTTGCGACTGAAACAGCCGCATTGAAGGTGTTCTGTGGCATTTTTGTCTCCTTTTCATGTTGAAGGGGAGACAAAATCCCCCAAAGGGGGTTAGTGTCTCCCCTTGGGGTAATGGAAATGAGTTGTGGGTCTGTTAGCAGCCAGGTTTCTTCCAACCTGCATAGTGCAACGCTTCCCTTACATCTTTGAGCATGACGGCCCTGATGTCAGGTTCCGCCACACTGCCGATTACCAGGGATGCTTCGATTCGGGCCAGAGTTTCCATCATTCTTTGCGCCGTAGGCGTAAGCCGAGGCGTTGCCGGGTCGTAAATGACTTCCTGAATGGCTGGAAGCAACTCGGGGCTGAACAGTTCTTCAAGATTTCCTCTTCTGGCAAGCATTTTTCGTACTTCCGGAATTTGCTCCGTCATGTAGAAGAGACCTCGCTCCAACCGTTCGAAACGATGAAGCTTTTGGTGGATGGGCGACATCTCAACACCCGATTCTTTCAGGTAATCCAGGCCAGTCATCGACCTGATTTCATTGAAAGATCCACCCGTCCTGAAAAAGCTGTCAGGATCCTGATCGTCAGGAAGGAGACAGGCCGTAACGGCAAGTTCTTCCTTGAGTGCCAGCAGCGTTGCCCTCTGAAGCGCTTTTCTGCCGGCGGCATCTCCATCAAAGATGAAGCTGAGCTTTTTGCAATAGCGTTTCAAATAAGTGGCGTGTTCCTTTGTGAAAGCTGTGCCACAAGTGGCCACAGTGTTCAGGATTCCCGCCGACTGCATGGCGATTGCATCCAGGTATCCTTCGACGACGTAAACTTCACCGGCTTCCCGGATTGTCTCGATCGCCTTGTCTATACCGAAGAGGGTAGCCGTCTTTTTGTAAAGAGGCGTCTCCGGGGAATTGACATACTTCAGGGTTGTCCTGTTTTTGTCGGTTAACCGGCCGGCGAAGGCGACTACCTTCCCGTTTTCGTCACGAATCGGAAACATAACTCGACCCCAGAAGTAATCCTTGTAGGGCTCGTTATCGTCCTTCTTGGCCAATCCAGCTTTTTCGGCGGCCCATAACGGCACACCTTCCTTGTCGAAATATTCGACAAGAGCTCTGCCACCTTTCGGTGAGTAGCCGACACCATATTTCTCCACCTCTGCAGGTGTGAGACGGGAGTCGACGTATGCCCGGGTGCCGTTTCGATTTTCGGCTAAACAATTTTGGAAAAAGGTTTGCGCCTTAACCAGTGCGTGAAGCATGGTCTTGCGCTCCTTGTCCTCTTTGGATTCTCCAGTAGGAATGGCTACTCCTAGTCGGCTGGCCAGGTATTCCAGGGCTTCAGGAAATCGGATTCCCTTCAGCTTCATGAAGAACGTGGCCACATTACCCCCCGCATCACATTGGCCAAAACAGTGCCAGGTTCCGCGAGCGGGGTTTACCGAAAAAGACGGAGTCTTTTCAGTGTGGAAAGGGCAACAAGCTTTGTAGGCGGTGCCATACTTTTGAAGAGTGATAGTTTCCCCGATCAGCTGAACGATGTTCTGTCCGGCCTTTTCAAGGATTTCGTTTTTTATTTGGTCTGAAATTCGGCTCATGACATCCTCTCCATGTCGTAATGTGTTTCACGCCGCAGGCGCAAAACATGCACCCCGACGAGCAACGGATATCGCCCCGTTGGGAACGACATAACCGCCCCATGTTGGGGGTTGAGCTGTGGTATCAAAGCCGCCATGCCGAGATTAGCCTTGGACGACCATCTTCAGCCATCCGGGCAATCAAGGTGATTCGTGCGTGCTTGAAAGAGACCCGCAAGGGTTTCCCATTCAATAGGCCGACCACCTGTGGCAACAGTTCGAGTGCTTCAATGGGAACTTCCCTCTGCAGCATTCTATTGGCGGCATGTAACGTCAGCGAGTATGTTTCTGGTTTCATACTCGCACCTCCTCTGCAGCCGTCGGTTTAGAGGGGACATCTGGCTGCTCGATAAAAAGTGCGGTTAGAAACAGAGCAGTTAAGACAGTGATCATGGCGATCCCAGAGAGGATTGTCCGCATCAATTCATTTCTGTCTTCTTTTCTCGCTTCAGTTATCTCAATGAAATCATTAAGGTCTCGGGCAAGGGACTTGTTCAGTGCCCTTTCAGTTTGACGTCTCTTCATAATCCTGTCTCCCATACGCACCCCAGTCCTCTGCGGACAGAGAACCCCATCAGGGGTGCGTTGTTTCTTTCCCTGATGGGTGGAGTTTGGTTAGGATCAGGCTTCTTTCTTGCCAGCCTTTGCCGATTTCTTCGCGGCTTTCTTGATTTCCAGTTTTGTGAAGCCAGCCTTTGGTTTCGTACACTCCTCATAAACGTCGGGGTGCAGCATCTTCAGTTTTTCGGAGTCTACGGTAACCGATGGCTTGAATGTCACAGCAACAACTTCAATCCCATCCGCGGTTCCCCTGAACGAATCCCCGGTGTAACCAAGGATGTCCAGCTTGAGATTATCCAACTTCTTTTCAATCTCTTTCTTTTCCGCAGTAAGTTCCTGATAACGCTTGGCTGCAGAGAGAACATCGTCAGGCAGTTTCACTTCCGGCAGCTGGTGTTCTGCACAACTGCTTCTGAAGTCACAATAGCCGCACAGAAAACTCGGCTCGGTCTCCGGTTCCTGGTTAACCTCAAGAGCTTGCCAGATCTTTTCAGCCCGACTTTCGCTTTCCTTGTAGAGAACCTGCATTTCAGTAGAAGCGAAGTTGTAGCCGTTGCAGACCTTCCAATCACCGGCGTTTATGTCAACGTAGAGGATGCACCCCTCGATGGAAACGTCAGGTGATGTGATAAGGCGCAAAAGACCCATCTGAAGGGCAAGTTGGTTCAGATGCGACGAATAGGGTTTCTCCGGAATGCCGCCGACAGACTTCATTTCGACGACATAGAGCCGTTTATTCCCTGTAAACAGGAAGTCAATGTGTACCTTTATGTACGGTTTATCAGGATGGACAACTTCAACCTCTTCTTTGAAAGGAGACTTGCCCGCAGTGAATATCTTCGCGAAGAGATCCTGAACAGCATGGCCGCGCAGGAATCGTAGCAAGGTCTTCTTATCGTGGGAGGAATCAGTCGTTTTCCCCAACATCGCCTTACGGAGACATTGACCGACATCAGAACCGCCTACATACAGCGAACGGTTTCCAAGGTGCTTTGATGTTTCCTTATTCAGCTCCACAAGAGCTGCACCAATAAAGGTATTGAATTTTGAACTCATGAATGTCTGTCTCCTTTGTCTGGATAAACCCGGGAATGGAGACAAACATCCCCTTGCAGGGATATATAAGTCTCCCAGCAAGGGTTGAGTTATTTGGATATATCAGGTAAAAAACAGGTGTTAACTCATGCAGCTTTTCTCCTGCTAATCGGCTCACGATAATAGACACCGAAGAGGGTGATATCGAGCAGACCTTTTTTCTGCATCTCTTCGAATATATTATTCGGCACATCCCGTTTCACTTCTCTACCCTCTTCAATAAATACGATACTGTAGAGCTTTTCCAACATCAAAGGTGCTGGCATGGTAGATGGTGGCAACACGGTATCTATCTGTTCGATAAGCGGATTAGGAGTAGTTGTTATGACAATGGTCGCCGATGGGTCGCGGTTCTCGGTCTTTACTCTGGCATTTTCGGCTCTGGTCATCTTCTTCAGCAGGGCACTAGGATCCTGGTAGTCGAATTTGCCTTCCTTTAGTGCCTTGGTTATGAGAGCCGAGAAACTTTGATTCCCACTTGAACATTCCGCTGGATCAATGTCCGGAGTTTCCCCTTCTGCCAATTTGGCAACCATCCTCTTCTCCAACGTGTAGGCAAGCTGGGCTTCCTGGATTGGCGAAGAAGTGAGATACCAGTAACGGCAGGGGCGGACTTCCCCAAAGAGTGCGCGGTGGATATCGGCTGTATTTACGCGACGGATTCGCCCATCCCCTTGTTCAGCCAACCTAGTGTTATCGGTGTAATCGTACCAACAGAGGTTGTTAAACTGGCTGAGATTGAGTCCCGTTGCGACACGGTGGAATGACACTATGACGATTTGAGCGGTGGTCCTTGTAAACCATTGCACCAGTTTATTGGGTGCAACTGAATCGGGAAGAGTGTCAATCGACAAACCTGGGTACTTAACAGATAGAATCCGCTTCAGAGGTCCACGCATATCGATTTTCTGTGTATTACCAGTATAAACCAGCAACCGCTCACCACGATCAATTACACCCTGAACAATCTCGACCAACTGTTGTTCCTTCTGAAGGAGTTCATGTACGTCCCTCCTGTGCAAAGTCCCAAGCAGATAGCCCCGCAAGCGAATTTCGTCGTTCGTGTGCCTAAAGGTGTCTGACACCCGAAGGAACGCGGCCGTACGAACGCTGGCGGCCGGGAGTTTGTCTTCCGGCGGCAATTCCGCATCGTCTATGATCTTGTCAATAATCCTCATGCATTCATCTACTTCTGCATGGGGAGTGCATTTGACAACTTCCCGTTCTACTGGCGGCAGATCGTCGAAGTCTTCAGAATCCACGTTGACGAAATTTGGAAGTGTGTAAAGCAGGGTGGCCGGTGAAATACCCGCTGTATCGTAGGTGGTAACACGTTCCGAATCACGGTGCCGGTTTCTCTCATCGGTTTTTCTGACTTCCTTGAACGCACCAAACTTCGTCTGGAAATAGGTTGACGACTTCATATCCCAGCCTGTAGCTCTCATCTGCACTGGATTGATACCCCAAAGCAGGTTGTAGAGAGACTTGGCCATACCGTTTGTAACGGTGGCCGTAAGGCAGAGCACCCGTTTGGCGGAAGCCGCAAGACGGATAAATGCGGTTCCCTGATTGCTCATGAGGTTGGCCGCATTATGGGCTTCGTCAAAAATCGCCAGGTCGAAGGGAATTTTTTTAAGAAATCTGATGTATGGCAGCTGCTTGTTGTGTGTTCTGGCGTCAACAGACTTGCCTCGTTCCTCTATGTCCTTTATCCACCCTTTGTAACGCAGGAATGGGCGCTTGTTCTCGGGAATGTAGGTATAGAGCGCCGAGCCGCACATGCTGCAGTGCTCCTTGTCGCTCTTGCGAAGCTTTTCTGCCGGCCAGCTACACTGAACGCAGGCCTGTGTGTATTTTATGCCTTCACTTGTACGCACCTTTGCTGTTTTCGTGATGGTCACGAAATCCGGGTGCATACGGAGGCGGGTGTAGGAAATGATGTAGAGTCCTTTCGGTCGGACAAGAGTAAGTTCCCGCATTCGTTGCCATGAGTCGATTACGTGGACATCAAAGCCCTCGTTTTTGTATTCATCGACCATTTGTTCAACCAAGTGCGGTTCGGTAACCATAATTGACCGTCTGGCGCCAGAGATGTACTTCACTGCCTTTGCTATCCAGGTCTTTCCGGTCCCGGTGTTAGCCCGAATACCGATCCCTCTTCTGCCCGATGCATATGCCTTCATCACAGCCCTAACCGCTTCCCGTTGGGGGACTTTAAGGCCGAGATTCTTCAGTTCGTCGGCAAGATATTCTTCATCCTTACCGATTTCGTGAAGCGGCTTATACATCTTGGTCAATTTTCTGAGGAGGATTGTGGATAATTGAGAGTTGAGATCGACGTAGTCGAATCCCACTTCACGGGCCTGTTTAACTTCGCCCATAGCATCCATCAAGAAGGTCTCTACCGTAGGTTTGTAAACGATGGACTGGGTTTTGGTGCCAGAATCTTCATCGTAGGAGTCATATGTTTCTGATTTTTGGACGATCATGTACTTGGCCAGGTAGTGCGTACCATTGATGGTTACGGACTCGATCTGACTGTTCATGGCCGCCAGCTGGACAGCATGGGCTGTTCTGAGAGTAGATGCAGGCAGGATCGTAGTGTCATAACTGGACGGGTATTGCTTGTCCAGCAATATACGAGTTGCTTTCTCCAACCTCTCTTCACAATCCACATAGAAACCGGAGAGATCCTTGGTCTGCAAAAGAGGACGTGCCCCATTGCTGTGCCGTACTTCTATGGTCAGCGAAAGCGGGTTGTCTTTGAAGTAGAGAATCGGATCTTCAAGAGAGTTATCCAGATTGTCATAGTGATACACATACCTAGACCGGTATGCGAGCGGTTCGTTACTGCCATTTTTCCTGAGAAAAACGACAACCTGTTTGAAGGCGTCGTGTTCTTCCGAGCGAAATGCGTAGCACCAGGAAAAGTTGCCTCGCAACATCGTGAGCATATTTCCATTCAACTCGTATTCAGGAATGATCAAAACCATGACCCCACGGTATGAAACCATGGGGGATGCCTTGTCTATCCAGGATACGAGTTCTCCCGTGTTTTTATTGTACGGGGGATTAAGAAGGAGAATATCAAACGAGCCGCTATGGGTTGTCTCAAAGAAAGATGAGTTGAGCTTCTGATCGATGCTACGAATCTTGTCGAAACGATCGCCATCAAGCTCAACGGCGTAGGATGCAACCTGAGTATTTTTCGCTTGGGATAGGTTGGCAGACCTTTTAGCATGGCGAACCATACTTTGAAGGAATGTACCTTCTCCTGCACACGGGTCGAAAATACAGACCAGTTTCTCATCAACGCTTCTCTGGTCCCAACCGAAGTCAATCTTAAGCACAGATTTGACCATCTCCACGTCTTTGGGAAACGTCGGGTAGTATCCCTTTGCCAGCTCATTCCCTCTAACACGAGAATGCGAGTTTACTGCTGTTGTTATATCCATGTCTGTTTACACTCCTTTACAGGGGGCAGACAGGCACAGTAATCCCTTGTCCGGGGTTAGTGTCTTGCTGCCCCGGGGGAAATTGAATTAGTGTTGAGTTACTTAATGCAGCACATCAGGTAAGCAATCATGTGACATTCCGCTTTTCGCCCCAAGTAAGAGCAAACGTCAACCCGCTCATGGGGTGTATATGCCTGAAATTACCGATTGCTACGAAAGCTTTGGCCGTCTGATTGTAGTCGGGACGATTGCTCAATACTTCCACTATCGCCTCCGTCATGCTGCCGGCAACAACCTTTACCCATTGATCGGGAGGTCGGCTTCCGCCTGACTGCTGATTAATATGGACAAAATAGGTCATGGGCATGGCGTACCTCCGTCTTTTTTCTCTGTTGTTTCTACCTCAAGATTGGCAGTCGAAACGGGAAAGTTGAAACCGCCGTATCTGATACGTTGCTGAACTTCACGGGCAACGTTATCAATGGTCAGGTAGCATTTCTTAACACCGATTTCTGGTGTCATTTTCTTCGCCAGACCGAAAATGTCCCTGTACCAGTCACGATGAACAAACTGCTGCTGGTCCAGGATGCGCGAGTAAATGCTGAAGCATTCTT
>Ga0074195_1004264_pt1 | contig 11960 bp, 15 predicted proteins | sample EPASupsiteHSE623_FD_64525 | JGI IMG/M metagenome (GOLD analysis project Ga0074195, IMG submission 64525) | Bioremediated contaminated groundwater from EPA Superfund site, New Mexico - Sample HSE6-23 | ecosystem: Environmental > Aquatic > Deep subsurface > Groundwater > Contaminated ...
TGTTTTTTTTTGGAATGTAATCTTTCAGTGTCGATAAAATCTTATTCTCTAATTTTTTTAATTCTTGCTGATTCATTCATACTTTGTGTTATTTCTATGATTCTCTCAAAATTATCATCTGGTGCGGCAATGTTCGAAATTATTTTTCCGCATTTTTTACATTTATGTGAGATTATCCAGCCTTTTTTCCCTGATTGATCTATTCTAAATGGTTCCATTAGTGAATGGCAATCACTTTCTCTGTCTCCTGGGTTTATTTCGTCTACGTGGAGAGAATATAGACACTTTCTACAGTGATTCCTACAACTTCCTTCCATCTTAGGATTTTTTTCTCCACAATTTTTGCAGACGAATCCTTCATTTATGACAACGAAACTGTTCATAAAGTCCTTTTATATCATTGAAAACGGCGCTAATTTATGGTAAAATTATATAGAATAATAAAATAAAAATAAACAATTATGAAACGAACATCTTTTCTACTTGTGGTCGGCGTTATAATCGCCGTTTTGTCTTTAGGCTATTTAGGCTATCAAGTTTTCCAGAAGAGTTCTTTGGCGAATGAGGCACAGACTCTTGATAAGGAGATAGCTAGCTTAAATAATAAAATCCTAGAATATGAGAATAACAAGATTATGGAGGCCGTAAATGCAAAGAAACTCATTCAGGATTTGAACGCTAGTACTATTATTTGGTCTAGAATTATTCAGGATATAAAGGCTGTTATCCCTGTAACTAAAGAGGGAATTCCATTGGTGGATGTTTTGTCTTATTCTGGTGCTTCCGACAATCGTGTTTCTCTTAGCATGAAGACCTCTCCTTCAAGTGAACAACCATATATTGATGCGGCTGATTTGATAAAAGCTTTCAATGATAGCACTCGCTTTATTGATGCTTTTGTTCCTGCACTTTCTTCAGGAATGGATTCCAGCGGAAATGAAATTTTGAGTTTTATGCTTACTACTAAGTATGTAAAGAGTGATTCGGATGTTCCCGTATCTTCTTCTGTTCCGGATGTCTCTGCTGACAAGAATGGAGACACTTCAGCTAAAAAAATCACACGTTAAAAATATTTATACATAGTACAAAAATAACAAACAAAAATATGTTAAGCCAAAATTCCAATGATGTTATGAAGATAAAGAAAAATATGGATGTACAGGCCTTAATAGGGGTTGTACTTATTCTTGTTTCTGTAGTTGTTTATACTTTTGTTACAAGGTCTTTTTCCCAAAAGATCTCTTTAATGAAGGTAGAAAATCAGACTAAAACTTCGACTTTTGACACTCTTAATAAGCAGGTGGAAGAATTTAAAAAGGCTGAAGAAGAGTTTAATCTTTCGTCTACTGTTAGTAAGGAGAAGAGTTTGTTATCTGTTCCTGAAAAAATGTATCAGGATCAGATTATTAAGGATGTTGTTAGTATTGCCGACAGCTATGACATTACTTTACGTTCTCTCAGTTTTGGGAAAGGATTCTCTAATAAGCAGAGCATAAATTCGTTACAAATTAATGCCGGATTTGAGGGAAATTATAATGATCTTGTGAGTTTCTTGAAGGGCATTGAACAGAATCCTAGGAAAATTAGAATTAATTCTATAAGTGTTCAGATTGGAGTGATGGATGTTTCCCTAGCAAAAAGAGCTAGCTTTACCTTGGCAATGGAGGCGTTTTATCAAAAATAAAAACTAAAATATTTTATCTATGGATGATTTACAAATAAATTCGAACATTTCTAAAGATAAAGTGGAGACTGAGAAAAAGTCCTCAGAATCTGATAGTTTGGATAATAGAAATCTACAGGCTTCAGACTATTTAGTGAAAGATGCCGGGTTTGGTATGGAGATTTTGGAAAAGATAAAAAAGGCTCCTACTGCAGATGAAGAGGAGATTGTGTATGGTAGGTATGACAATAGAGATCGCGGATTTTTTACAAAAGTTAACGACTTTTTGATTGATCATTCTAGTGTCACATTGAAAGATAAATCTTATTTCTTTCATATGTTATCTGTGATGGTTGATTCGGGGATTCCTGTAGTACAAGCCATTCGGTCTCTTGCTAGGCATGCTGAAAATATGAAATTTAAGAGAGTACTAAATACTGTAGCTTATGATTGTGACAATGGAGCTACTCTTTATAATGCGATGAGTAGATTTGAAGAAGTTTTCACTGAAGCTGAGCTTGGAATAGTTAGATCCGGCGAGGCTACAGGAAAACTAAACACTCTTTTGTATAAATTATCTATCGACCTTGAGAAAAAGGGTGATTTGAGAATGAAACTTATCGGTGCGGCTGTATATCCTGTTATGGTTATTTCTTTACTTGTTGTTGTGGCTATTGGAATGTTGGTTTGGGTTCTCCCTACTTTACTTGGGATTTTAACTCAAGCTGGAGTTACTGAAGATAAACTACCTTTTGCGACCAGAATGCTTATTGCCGTTCAGACAGGATTTACTTCTTATTGGTGGTTGATGTTGGCTGTAATATTTCTTATCTATGGATTTTTCAAGATTTATAATGGAACGGATTATGGTGCTGTGAGAACTGATTATCGTGTACTTACACTTCCAATTATCGGGAAGCTTATAAAGAAAGTTAATGTTTTGAATTTCGTTGGGTTGCTTGGACTTTTGATTGAGTCTGGATTGCCGATTATCAAATCTCTACAGATCACCGGGAATGCGATTACGAATCGTGTTTATAAATTAAAAATTCAGGAGATTATAAATAAAGTTAAGACTGGGTCAAAGATTTCTGAAACATTGGAGGACAGTGAATTTTTGTTCTCTCATGAGGTGGGAGAGATGCTTAGAGTGGGAGAAGTCTCTGCCAGTTTGGCAAAAGTGTCAGAAAAAATTTCACATCAATATCAAAAAGAAGTTGATAATACTCTGAAGCAACTGACTGCTATTTTTGAGCCTGTAATGGTGCTTATAGTTGGTATATGTGTTGCAGTTTTGGCACTTGCTATTATGGCTCCTATCTTCAATTTGACGAGTGTCATTAACAATTAATATTTATCCTATGAAAGCTATATTCAAAAATAAAGCTTTTACCTTGGTGGAGCTTTTGATTGTGATTGCGATCATAGGAATGTTAGCTGTACTTTCTATTGCCGGGTATACCAGTTATAGAAAAAATGCTTTATCAGATCTCGCTGTTGAGGGGCTTATTGCAAAGATGCATGAGATGAAAGAAAGTTCGATTTATGGTGTAAATAAGACGCCGCAGTGTTTTGGATTGGCGTTTGTAGAAGATAGTGGTGATTATAAAATAGGAGCTTTTAAGCAGGATTTTTTGACTGGGCAGAAGCAGTGGAGTGATAGTGAGTTAAAGTGGGTTGAGAGCGGATGTCATGTAAGTGATGCTCCTGGTCCTGGTGATGCTGATAAATTTATGACTTTCGATATTGATCCGATGATAAATGTTAGTAGTGTAGTATTTTATAATAGCTCTGCCACCGGTGCTGTGGATGTAGGCAGTTTTTATGTGAGGTTTCTTCCCCCGAATGGCGAATTGGAAGTAAAGGCGGATACTGGTTCTTGGGGAGTTGTTCCAAGTGGTGCCAAATTTGTGAATATAGAAATACAATATGGTGAAGGTAATGATTCTAATTATAGAAGAAATTTAGTTATTCAACTTGATGGTAGTGGTATAACTTATAATAATATTTCTACGAATGTTCCATAATTATGTAAAAATTAGAGACAACAAAGGATTTTCCTTGATGGAAGTCATGATAGGTATGGCTATTTTGACTATTGCGATTGTTGCTGCAACAAGTATTTTGATTGCGCTTATAAATTCAAATAAAAATATCACAAAGACTCTTCAAGCTTACAATCTTGCGCAGGAGGGGATTGAGGCTGTTAGAAATATTAGAGATACGAACTGGTTGAACAATTTGGAGTATTTGGGAGAGGATACTAGCACAATTTGGCCTAAGTTGGCAGTTGGTGGCACTTACGCTATTTTTGTTGATATCAGTAAGATGGGACAAGGCAATGATGGAATGATTCCTGCAGGTTCCGATGCTTCCAGTTTGGGACAGTTTTCTCCGTGGATACTTGAACCTGTCTCTGGTGATAATATACGAATATGTTTGTGGAATGGTTATTTTTCAAATTGTGATGGATGTGATCCAACTACTGGTTGTACTCAAACTGATTTTTCTCGTGTGATAAGTATCAATAAGTATTGTTATGATACAAACTATCCTGAAAGAGATAATGAAAATGTGTGTGAAGATTCCACAGAAGATTCGCCGAAAGCCATTAGGGTTACTTCTACTGTTATGTTTGGTGGTAAATCAGTATCACTTGATACGGTTTTGACCGATTGGAAAACTAATCCGTTATAAAAATGACACAAAAATGTGCGGGGATGACAAGCAGGAATAGAAAAGGTTTTACTCTCGCGGAGATACTTGTTGCGATGGCTATATTTGGGGTTTTTATAACTGTTATGATGGGATCATATATTAGTTTAGTGAAGGCTCAGAGAGATGCGGATGACTATAGAGTTATGTACAGTGAGGCTAGAAGAATTTTTGATCAGATCACGACAAGTGTAAAAAATAATTCGGTTTTGTATTCTACTAGAAATCCTGTTAATGCTATAAAAAATTTTTATGGGGATCAGGATGAACATTATTATGAACAACCAAAATCCGAACTTACTCTTATTTCTAAAGATGGGAGAACCGTTTATAAATTTCAAAAGGATGTGAATTCTAATTTGCAAATTGAAACGGCTGGTTTCAAGGAAGATGGCAGCATGGATTTTGATTTATGCGCTGTCTCAAATTTGAATTCCGAAAAGATTGAGATTGATAGTTTTCAAATCTATATATCTCCTTCTGGGGATCCTTATGATGAAGATAATATTACAAAGAAATATGTGCAATTTCAGCCTAGAATTACCATATTTGTGAATTTTAAAAGAGAGGGTAGGGCTGGAACTTATTATTTGCCTATGCAAACTACAGTTTCGTCTAGGTTTTACGGACCTAGTCCTATTTTGAATGGTGAATATAATCCTAGTATTGGGTGTTCTCCTCTGTATTTACATCCCGGAATTATTGATTCTCTTGATCTGCAAGTGTCTCCTGTCAATTTAGTTGAAGGTTTGGATATATATAAAAACGTTTCCGAATATGTTCAATAAATTTGCAACAATTAGGTCGGAAAAAGGAACTGCTCTTATAGTAGCTCTTTTGATTATGAGTGTGCTTGTTGCAATTTCATTGGCCCTCGCTAGCTTGATCTTTAAGGAAGTTAAGGTTACCAGGGATTTGATAAATGCTGGGAAAGCCTACCATATGGCTGAGGGTGGTGTAGAGATGGCTTTGTATGATTTGAATGATAATTTGCCAGGCATGGAGAAGATAGATGCTCCGGATGAAATTGCAGATTCTTGGAGTGAAGTTGATGTAGATGCCGGTTCTCAATTTAGATATGAAATAAAAAATCAGTGTAGTTCGTATCCATGTTTGGAGGAAGTGGATGTAGATACTTTTGATTCTGGATCTGTTGATCCAGCCAATCAAATTGAAAAGGCCTTTTATGATGTTCTTCCTCTGAATCAAACTATTACAATACCTCTTTTCGTAGTCGATAAAGACCCTATTACTGGAATAGATAATGTTGTGTCAATAAATGATTTTACTGTTGAATATTTTGCAAAATTTACCAAAGATCAATTGAGAGTTGAAAATGCTTCTGGGTGGGATGTGTTGAGATGGAAGATTTTCGGGATGAGAAGATTAGATATCGATGATTATGTTACGGAGTCTATTAGTGATTTTGTCCCTGTTACAGCCGTTTCTGGTTCTTCTGGTTTATCTGAGACTGGACCTACCATGCCTTCATGGTTTGGTACTAGCGGAAATCCTTGTAATATCAAATATGTTCCCGATACTTATCCGATTCAATGTTTTCAGTATGCTACTGACTGGTTTGCTTCTGAAACTCAAGAAGTGTGTGCTTCACAGAATACAAGTGCCAGAGATCACTATAAGTATACATGGACTGGTTCTCAGAAATATTTGGAAGACGAGGACATCAAGGCTTGTTATCCTATATCAGAGTTCATTACTGAACATGCTGCTACTGTGCCAAACAATTCTTCGGATTTCAATACCGGTCTTATCTATCTTACTCTTACAAATATGATGAATCCTTCCATGTTTGAGACCGGGACTTTGAAAGAAAGAGAAGATTTGTCTGCTATATATTTTAGGGTTGAGGTAGGAGATCCACAGAGAATTGTTCGTGAATATGCCGATATTACTGCGGATGGAGTAAGTGGTGATAGTATCCAAAGTATCAATGTGAAAATAAAAAGGAATTCATATATGCCTGTATTCAATTTCGCGGTTTATAGCACTTTTGGAAAAGAGAGCTATTATAATGAGTATATGACCACACCTTGATAAAATGGCGCATTTACGGTAAGTTTGCGCTATGAAAAAATTTTATGTCACAACTGCGATTCCTTATGTAAATGCTGCTCCGCATATCGGTTTTGCGCTGGAGATTATTCAGGCTGACACTCTTGCTAGATACCACAGACTGAGAGGTGATGAGACGTTCTTTTTAACTGGTGTGGATGAACATGGAGTAAAGCTCTATGACACGGCTAAAGAAGCGAATATGGATACTCAGTCTTATGCTGATGTGTATGCTGATAAATTTAAAGCTCTTAAAGGTGTTTTAAATCTTTCGAACGACGATTTTATTCGTACTACTTCCGAGAGACACAAGAAGGGTGCGAAAAAATTGTGGACTAAAATGTTTGAAAAAGGCGATATTTATAAAGGTTCATATAAAGGGAATTATTGTGTTGGATGTGAGTCTTTTATTTTGGATAAGGATTTAGATGAGAATGGATTTTGTCCTAACCACAAGAAGAAACCTGTGGTTCTTGAAGAAGAAAATTATTTCTTTAAGCTTTCAAAATATTCGGCGCGTATTAGTGATGCTATAAAAAAGGATGAAATGAAAGTTGTCCCTGAGAGCCGAAAAAATGAGATTTTGAATCTTATAGAAAGTGGGTTTAATGATGTTAGTTTCTCTCGTCCAAAGAATGTACTGCCATGGGGGATTGATGTTCCGAACGATGACACTCAAGTTATGTATGTGTGGTGTGATGCTTTGACGAATTATATTACCGGGCTTGGATATGGAAGTGATGACGAAAAGCTGTTTAAGAAATTCTGGCCGGTGAGTGCGCATATTATCGGAAAAGATATTTTGAGATTTCATGCTGGAGTTTGGATAGGGATGCTTTTGTCCGCTGAAATTCCTCTTCCTGAAGCTGTTTATGTTCATGGATTTGTAACAAGTGAAGGGCAGAAAATGAGTAAGAGTTTGGGGAATGTTGTTGATCCATTAGGGTATGTGGAAAAATATGGAGTTGATTCTTTGAGATACTTTTTAATGAAGGAAATTCCTACTACAGATGATGGGGATTTCAGTCACAAGAGATTTGTGGAAGTATTTAATAGTGAGCTTGCGAATAATCTTGGGAATCTTGTTAATAGAGTCACTATGATGACTGAGAGATATCTGGAAGCAAAGGTTCCATCTAAAACTGAAGATAAAGAATTTTCTGATAGTGTTTTTGGATTTGTGAAAAATTATGAGTTGGCTGTCGAGAGATTTGATTTGAAAACTGCGCTTGAGAATATGATTTATTTGGTTGATTTTGGGAATAAGTACATTGATGAGAAGAAACCTTGGACTATGGCAAAAAATGGTGATAAAGGTGTTGATGATGTGCTTTATAACCTTCTTGAACTTCTTCGCGTAGTTGCGTTTTTGGTTTTACCTGTGATGCCAAAGACTGGTGAAAAAATCTTGGATCAGTTAGGAATTACTGATTTTGAAAATCTTAGATTCGATAAAAAATGGGGTGGACTTAAAACCGGTGGTGCCGTTAAGAAAGGAGATAGTCTTTTTCCGCGATTAGAAGAGTAGTTGTTCCTCCGGCTGGTTCTGAATTCTCTCCGGCTCTTATAATCATTAGAATTACGTATCTTGCTGTTGAGTATGAAAGGATGATCAGTAAAAGTCCTATTATTGCCCAAGTAAGATGTTTTTTACCTTGGTCGATTTTTTCGGTTTCACCGGCTGCACTTGTGATGGTGAACGCTGCCATAACTATCAAGATAACTGCTACCGGAGCGGCGAAATACAGCATTGCTCCTGCGAGAGTTTGTAGTACTATTACTGCTATTTGATCAGCTGGTTTATTTGCATCTGTGGCTTTTATAAAAGATGGGGCATTTGCTGGTTTGTATTTTGTGTCTAATTGATATGCAAAACAAAATGAGCTATTTACTGTGAAAATTACTACGACTGCCAACATTATTTTTAATATTGTTTTCATTTTAATTTGCTGGTTCGGTAAAGAAATCAAATTGTGATATCCCGGTCACTATTCCGTACGATGATGCTATTATTACTATTCCAATTATCAAATATATCAGAATATTCCTAGCTTTTGATATGTCTTCTTCTTTACCCATTGAAATTAAGTAGTAAATAGCCGTGATTATCAATGCTATCATTGTAAGAATTGCTGCAAGACGAAGAATGTATTTTATTACTATTGTAAGTAATGTCTGTGCCTCTACTTTTGGTAATTTGCCAACTACTTCTTGTTCTTTTGTAATGTCTGTTCCAGTTGGTGATTGTATTAATTTATCTATTTCCACCGGTGCCGCTTGTGCTGTATTTTCTTCTATAAAAGCCATTTGTCCTATGTTTATGGCAAACATTGTTAGTAACATGCAAAATTTTATTGTTGTTGTTCTCATGGGGTGTTGGTAGGTAAATTGAAATCTATGTTACTGACTATCACTACTATTGCATAGGCCAGTAGCGCTATTACAAGTCCCACAAGTGCATATATTACACTCTTTTTCCCTTTTTCCACTGCTTCATCATTTCCATACATTGTCATAAATCTGATGCCTCCGATAATTGTCATTAGGAATGCTGTGATAGTTACAAATCCTATTGAAGTTGTGGCAAAACGTGGAAGTAAGCTGAAAACAAGATTTTTATTTGTTTGCGCGTTTTCCTGGTCACTTTCTGTCGTAAATGGGCCTGGAAGAGTGTCTGGTTTTGGTATTGTTGGAGGAACGTCTGCTGCCAGAGCCATTCCTGTTACAAAAAATTGCCAGCATATTAGGAAGATCGAAATGTATTTAATGAAATTTTTCATGTCTATTTTAGTATGTGAAAAAGTTTGGATTAATTGTGTACAAAATCAAGCCTGATAGAAATAAAACAGCTAAACCTGCCAATGATTTTACTATTCTATCTTTAGAATTTGTAACTGCTTGTGAATCTCCACCCGATAGTGATATTTGGATGCTGCTTATCATTATTACTCCAACCGCTATAAGTCCTACAAATCCCGCAGCCCATGTGTAAATCATGCTTATATAACCTTGGATCATTGCTGGGCCCGCTTTACTGATTATAACCATTACATCATTGCAGGCTGAAGCTTTAGCATTGTCGCACTCTTTTAACAGTTCCGTTGCGCTAACTCTTATTTTTTTCGCATCCGCTCCGTCTCCCTCTGTTTTTGTGCAGACTATTGTGTTTCGTACGCAACTTTTTACTATAAATGGTTTTTCATCTGTTGGCGCTGTTTCAGAATCGTTTCTACTGTCTAAAGGTTCTTCTACGATTGTAATAATGTTTGTCTTATCGTTTTTCATTGTTTCATCAATACACTGTTCCCCTCCGAAATATGCTTTTGAGTCGGCAATTCCTCCTCCAGGACAGTCATCTCCAGATTTTAGTATCGCAAACGCTTGAAGATTTGCTGACAGAATGATACTTAAAATTACGAATGTTCCTAATTTTATGATTAATTTTTTCATTGTGAATTGTTTATCCTGCGCTTGGATAAAAAATTGATTGAACGAACAGTGTTATCAAGTATGAACTAAATGCCACTACTAAACCTATGGTTGTATACTTAAAAATGTCTTTGGCTTTGTCCAAGTCTTGCTGATTTCCCTGAGAGACCATGAACATGAAACCGGCAACTATGTATAGAATCACCGCTATTGATCCCATTATTTTCGTAGCGAATTCTATTACTTTAATTATGAATGCCACGATCGGCGACATTTTTGTCCCGTCCGTGTTTACATTGAAGTATGATGCATTCTGGTCATTGCCTCCCAGTTTTAAATTCTTTTTCACATCAAATGTCATATTGGAAACATCAACGTCACCTGCACTACATTGGTTTTTTTCCAATATCGGCAAGAACATCATTACCGTGTTCAATAGAACTGCACCTAAAATGATTACTAATAGTTTCTTCATTTTTTAGTTATCAAATTCTTTTGGTATGTTTTCCAGAGCTCTTTCTTCAGAGATTATGTTCGCTTGGAATAAGTCTGTTACTGCCTTTTTCATGGTTTGCATGCCTTCTTTTGTAGATGTTTCAATAACTGAATTTATCTGATGAGTGGTGGATTTTCTGATCATGTTTGAAATAGCATTATTCACGAACATTATTTCAAATGCACCTACACGGCCTTTTTCATCTTTCGTCTTAATTAAAGTTTGCCAGAAAATAGCTTTCAGAGTTTCAGCTAGCTGAGCTCTGATTTGGTTTTGTTGTTCATGAGGGAACGCATCAATAATACGGTTCACAGAGTTGGCACATCCACTGGTGTGCAATGTTGCAAATACCAAGTGACCTGTTTCAGCAGCCGTAATAGCTTGCTGGATTGTCTCAAGATCACGCATTTCTCCAAGCATCACTATGTCTGGACTTTCTCTAAGACTCGCTTTTAGGGCTCTTGCGAAACTCATTGTATGAGATCCAACCTCTCTTTGTTCGATGAAAGACTGTACGTCTTTGTGCAAATACTCGATAGGATCCTCAATTGTAATAATATGTTTCTTTTGATTTTTGTTTATCTCATTTATCATTGCCGCAAGACTGGTTGTCTTTCCTGATCCTGTAGGTCCTGTGACAATTACTAGTCCACTTTTGTATTTTGCTGCCTTTTTTATTTGAGTAGGAAGTCCTAATTCTTCCATGGACATCACATTTTCAGGAATGATTCTGAATACTGCTGCGATACCTTTTCTTTGGACGAACATGTTGATCCTGAATCTTGAAATGCTTTCGATATCTACCGAAAAGTCCATGTCCCATGTTTTTTCGAATGTCTTCTTTTGCTCTTCTGTCATTGTTTCAAGAAGATATTCCTCAGCCATTTTCTTTGTTAAAACGGGATGCTCTTCTATCCTAATTAGGTCTCCGTTTATGCGTAAGATTGGCTTGCTGCCTGTCGCAATATAGATGTCGGAAGCTTTGTATTGGACAGCTGTTCTGAAAATTTTGTCTAATTTATACATATTTTGTGTTTGTTTTATTTTTTGTTTATCATGAAATTATACCATTTTTAGGTCGATTCAGCAAGTATTAAGTGGGGGATTTTCTTATTTAACTTCTGCTATTTTTGAGAGGATTTTTAATGTTTTCTCTACTGTCTCACTTTGCATCAGTTGTTGTCTGAAATTTGATGAATTGGGGAAGCCTTTTATGTATGAACTAAATTGTTTCCTCATCTCCAGTAAGCCAAAATGTTCACCTTTTTGTTTTACGTTTAGCAGGAGATGTTTTCTTATTGTTGGGAGTTTTGATTTTAATGTTTTTGGTGAATTGTACTTTTGTTTGTGAAGCGCTGCGTATATTTCGGCAAGTAGCCAAGGATTTCCAACTGTTGCTCTACCTATCATTAGACCGTCTAAAGTAATTTTTTTGTCTGGGCTTTTAAGTTTTTGTAATGCGATCTCTACTGAAGTGATATCTCCATTGCCAATAACCGGAATTTTTAGATTTTTTTTCGCAACATAAATAGGATCGTAGTTTACTTCTCCTGAGAATTCCTGTTTTTTTGTGCGAGCATGAAT
>Ga0074195_1004266_pt1 | contig 11945 bp, 7 predicted proteins | sample EPASupsiteHSE623_FD_64525 | JGI IMG/M metagenome (GOLD analysis project Ga0074195, IMG submission 64525) | Bioremediated contaminated groundwater from EPA Superfund site, New Mexico - Sample HSE6-23 | ecosystem: Environmental > Aquatic > Deep subsurface > Groundwater > Contaminated ...
CAGATATTACGGCGATGGCCAACGATAAGCTAAAATGGCAACGCAAATACGATGAAAATATCGGGTTTGATTTTTCCGCTATAGACAACCGCTTAAACGCCCGGGTCGATTATTATATTGCAAAAACTACAGACCTGCTTGTAGATGTATCCCTTCCTGCATCTACCGGTTTTTCTTCCTATCGTGAAAATCTTGGAGAAGTAAGGAACGAAGGAGTTGAATTTTTTGTTCGGTATGCTTTATGGCAAAATAAAAAGAACAGATCGTTCTTCAACGTTTTTGTTTCTGGTGTGAGCAATAAGAACAAGATCATTAAAATATCCAATGCGCTTGAAAGTTATAACCAAACAATCATAGGCGGATATTCTACCTCGGCAATGACATTGTACAAAGAAGGTGAATCAATGAACGCCCTATATGTTGTCCGGTCTTTGGGGATTGATCCTGTATCTGGTAACGAAGTGTTCCTGACGGCTGATGGCACCAAGACTTTTGATTGGAGTGCTACAAACATTGCCAATTGTGGCAACTCTGAGCCCAAACTTAGTGGGAATTTCGGTTTTATTGCCCAGTACAAAGGGTTGAGCGTAAATTTAACCATGTCGTACCGTCTGGGAGTACAGATATATAACTCAACCCTCTTATCTAAAGTTGAAAATGCCAACCTGCGTTATAATGTTGACCGCAGGGTATTTACTGATCGTTGGACTCAAGAAGGCGATATTGCCCGTTTTAAAAGTATGAAAGATGTGAGTACCACATACGCTACCCAGCGCTTTATTGAGGATGATGACCAGCTTCGTTTAGCGAATGTAAATATAAGCTATGAACTCCAAAACCTTAAGTTTGTTAAAAAGTCAGGCATAGAAAGGCTTAAGATCAGCTTCGATACAAGCGATGTTTTCCGTCTTACCTCCAGTAAAATTGAGCGAGGAACCTCTTACCCGTTTGCAAATAGTTATTCTTTAACCCTTCAAGCAACATTTTAAAAATATTCATCATGAAAAGTAAAAGTTTAATTACTATAATTGTCTTTGTCTCCTTGCTGTTCTCTTCCTGTAACAAATGGCTGGACGTTAAACCTAAATCGGAAGTTGAAGCTTCTGAGCTATTTAAAACGGAAGAAGGCTATAAGGAAGCATTGACAGGGGTGTACTCTTTAATGTCTGTATCGTCAGCTTACGGGAAACAAATGACTTTTGGTTTAGTTGATGTAATTGGTAAGGTTTATAGTAATGTTGGGACATATGAGTACTGGACAGGTGCTTTTGGTTTTGATTATACAGAGACAAATGCCAAAACTTTCATTAATGGGATATGGATTAGTTGCTATAATTCCATTGCCAATGACAATAACCTGATCGAAAACATTGCTACGGCCAATAAAAGTATGTTTACTAAAGATAACTATAACGTTATCTATGGCGAAGCACTGGCATTAAGGGCATTCCTGCATTTCGACCTGTTGCGTTTGTTTGCCCCTTCATACAAATCGGATCCTACGGCAAAGGCCATCCCTTATGTTGATACATATGGTCATACATTAACATCTGCCTCAACTGTTTCAGAAGTAATAGACAAGGTGATCGCGGACCTCAACGCGGCAAAAGAGTTGCTTAAATCTGATCCGGCATATAGCTCGAACAATGCGGTAGATGGCCAAGCACTTGAAGCCCGTGCTTTCCACATGAATTATTATGCAGTTTTGGCGACACTGGCCAGGGCCTATCAATGGAAGGGAGATGCAGCAACGGCAGCCTCTTATGCTAAAGAAATCATTAATAGCAGTTTTGTATCTTGGGTAACTTCCGACGATATTGCTACCGGCGTTCCGGCTACCAGCGACAGGACTTTCCACCGTGAGCAAATATTCACATTGGATGTTCCCTATTTGTCTGACTATTTACTTTATGGCCTCTCAAGTTCAATATACGCTGTCCAGACAACTTGCTCTACAAGCTGGCTCAGCAATGTATATCCTAATCCTAATGACTATAGGTCAAGTCAGGTTTATTTTTGGTCGAGTGCTTCCACTTCTGGTTATTACTTCCCAACCAAGCTATGGATTTACGATGATATGCCATACCCCGACAGGATGCCAATTATACGTTTACCAGAGATGTACCTGATCGCGCAAGAAAATGAAAGTTCCGATTACAGTTACTTAAATACATTGAGGTCGCATCGCGGGGTATCAAGCGCGTTCTCCATCGATGGATCATCAACCTACACCGCTGCACAGCAGTTGCAAAGCGAGATTGGCCGAGAATACCTGCGCGAGTTTGTATGCGAGGGGCAGTTCTTTTACTACCTGAAACGCATTAATTCTGATTATACCCTTACAACAACAGGCTTATTGTCTACAACAATGGATAAGAGCAAATATGTACTTCCAATCCCCAGTGATGCAGAACTTAGTTATAATACTAATTTTTAATTAAATCCAGGATTTATCATGAAATTACTTAAGTATATCATCCCCGTGCTTTTATTGGCACAAATGTCATGTAAAAAAGACCCCTTTCTATATCAGAAGGGGTCTGACACTATGTATATCACCAGTGATAATATATTATCATTTAAACTGCTTGCCGATACCGCAACAAGAGGTGTGGTAAATATGTATGCAACGGTTGTTGGGAATTCTGTTCCTTATGATAGGACATTTACTGTTGAAATTGATAGCTCATTAACAAATGTTTCACTGAGCGACTACACCATAGGGACATGTGTTATCCCCGCGAACAGTTATCATGCAACAATTCCGATAACTGTAAAGCGTACACTTTCTTCGGGGCTTAATATCAAAACAGTCAATACAATAGCAAAGTTAGCATTACGTTTTGTCCCTAATGAAAACTTTGGACAGGCTGTGGCAAACAACAGTGATAACGACTATCCCACAGAGGTAAGCATTCAATGGTGCGACTACCTTACCAAGCCTAGTTCGTGGAACGGGAGTATTACCTATTATATTGGCCCTTTCAAGCAGTCCCGTTACAAGTTTATTCGTGACTATACCGGTATTACCGACTTTGATGCGGCAGGGATTACTGTTCCGAACAGTAATTATGTTCAAGATATGCAAAAACTGTTTTGGTTGCAGGCTGTCCTTATGAATTATCTAAGCGTGTACAATGCAACGCATACTACCCCTTATATGAATGATGACGGTGTGACCCCGTTAAAATTTGGTACTGGACTTTCTGTTTAATAATTTAAAAGAATAATGGAGTATGAAAAAATATATTTATCTGTTTGCAACAATTCTGGTATTGGGGTTTGTGCAGACTTCCTGCGTTAAAGATGTGGGAAATTACGACTATGTTAAACTCAGCGATTTTTATGCCGATACAACCGGTATGGGTGATGCCACTTTGGAATACACGCAGTTTACCAATGTGGCATTTGACCCGAAACTGGTTTTTGGTGGCGATACAAGCAATCTTGAATATACCTGGAGCCTCTACTTAAGGACTTCTTCTGATGCATTATATGCAGAAACTGCCGATACGTTATCGCATAACAAGGTGTTAAACTGGTATGTTGATGTAAAAACAGGGACTTACTATCTGGAGTTTAATGCAAAAGATACGAAATCAGGCCGACAGATCAATGTACAGTATAAAGTTACTGTTTCAGGAAGTTTGGGGAAAGGCTGGCTGGTACTCTATGAAAAGAATGATGGCACCGTTGATGTTGACATGATCAAAGATCCTGTTATTGATCCATCATTAAGCTCGGGAACCGTAAAGAGGAACATCTACTCCGCGGCAAACTCCACCAACACGCTATCTGGAGAGCCCGTTGGGATTATGTTTCAGGGTGCCAGCGTAAGCACCGGCTATACCCTGATCATGAGCAAAAACAGTATGTACGCATTAAGCAGTGAGGATTTTATGATTTCAACCCCTTATGCATACCTTACGTATGGTGAGAATACCGGTACTTGTGCCCCGACATCTTACTCTACTGAAATGAACTCGCATTATCAATATACAACTTCGAGTGGTACCATAAGTACCGGTTTGGGTGATCTGAGTTATGGAAGAAATACTTACATTTCAGACGGGATAATGTATTATAGTGCCAACTCATACCCCGGCACGTATCTTCAACCATCACTGATCAGTACAGATGCGTACGGAACGTATACGGCACAGCGGTCAATAATGAGTGTAAGTGGTAGTATGAGTATATATGATAGAAAAAATAAGCGTTTCTTGGGCACGGCAGGTAACAATAGTTCTACTTATTCTGCTGTTGTCCAAAATTCTTACGCTACAGCAGCTCCATTTAGTATGACAGGGTTCTCATCTACTGCTGATTTATTAAAATGGGAAAAAATAACCGATAAGATAAATTCTGCTTCAGCAGCAAAATACGGATCGACCAATGTTTCTGCTTGCTGGTTTAAGGATGGTTCATCGGTTAACCTAAAGTTATTCTTGTTTACCTCTGCTCTTAAATGGAGCCCTATAGCACTGATCGATTTGTCCTCATGCCCTAATATTTCAAATGTAACATCCGATTGTATAGCGTTTATGCGCACTAACCTGGGGGTTTTCTATGGTTCGGGCAATACGCTTTACAAGGTATGGTATGATTATGATTTTAGCACCTCAACCGGGGCAAATACAAGTTCTTATACGAGTAGCGTAGCATACTCGGGCATACCATCCGGTGAGACTATTACCTGCGTGAAGTTATGTCAGCATCCCGGTTTTACCTACCAATACGGCGATGGTACCCGCAAGGTGGACAAAATACTTTGGGTTGCTACATGGAACGAAACCACTAAAGTTGGTAAAGTTTACCAATTTGCGGTAAATATAGTAAATGGAGAAATAAGCGGGCTTACCAATACATACACTATTGATGGCAAGGTTAAGGATATCTCGTTGAAGTTCTTATAAATTTCATAAGACCGCCTCTGATAAAGAGGCGGTCTTATCTTTATCAGGTTAAAACTTATAAGGAAATCCACCTAAACACACTATCTATGCTAAATACAATACTTATAGCTCATACAAAATGAAGAATATAAACCAAATTATCATTATTTTATTCGGATCCTTTTTTTTCTACTCTTCGGGGGCGGTTGCCCAAGACAAAGGATCAGAAACTTCCTTGAACCGTTTGGAAAAGAAGTTTTCAGAAATGGCTAAGTCAAATGACCCGGTAACCCTTATATCCCTTAAGAAAGAGCTTTACAAACAGCTAAAAGGCAAGGATGAACAGGATTACTTGTTGGCCTGCCGTTTTTTTTACAAGACTATAAAGTGAGCGGAATTCCTGCAAAATTCATTATCGATGGAAACGGGAATATCCGTTTTCGTATTACCGGTTTTAGTGGAAGCAATGAACATGCGGTGAAAGAGATATCGACAATGGTAGAGATGGCGAAAAAGGATAGCCTTTGCTTAACCCTCATTATATCAGCTATCGTTTCACGGCAGCAACACTTTTACAACAGCCCGAAATAAGTCCTTTTCTATTACTAAGGGCTGTTGTGTTAAATTGATATTAACTATAAATCTTAATAAATGCTAAAAATAACATTATGAAAAATACAATCTTAATTACAATAATCATAGCCATAATGGCCATAGGAAGTACATTTGCCCAGGATGGTTTTAGGCTCACAGGGAAACTACAGGGACTCAATGATGGCAGCAAGGTAACGCTTAGCTTATATCTTCACAAGCAACAAAAGCCCATGTTCGAGGCCATAGTCGAAAACGGCACATTTATCTTTACCGGCAAGCTTGAGGGCCCACGTTTGTTCCTCTTGGGTGTGGACGGAACAAGCGGAAAAAGAGAGACAATTCTTATTGAAAACACGGCCATGAGTGTTAGTGGAAAATACAATGTGGATGAGAAAGGATTTGCCCGTATTTCAGATATAGTAGTGAAAGGGTCTAAATTACACGACTATTTCTATGAACATGGTATCAAAACAAAAGAAGCCCTTAATCAGAAATTTTCAGCCCATCGGAATAACAATAAAGCTGTTATGGACTCTTTGATTAAATATAAACGTGGGTCTACAGAACGCAATGCATATGAGCAAACAGATGCCTTTAAGAAATATAATGCCGATGAGGCAGCATATTTCAAAAATTCCAATGAAATGACTCATAAAGTTGTTACAGATAACTCGAAAACATTCTGGGGACCTCTCTTTATGACGTACTTCTATGTTTATTTTACAGAAGATCAGCAGCCCATTTTCAACGCCATGAGCGACCAGGCAAAAAACAGCTTTTACGGCAAGCAGGTCAGCCTGGAGCTTTTCCCATCCCAACTAATAGGCAAAGCTGCACCTGAATTCAGCACTCCTGATCGCAATGGTAGAAAATATTCTTTGAAGGATTGTTTAGGGAAATATACAATTATTGATTTTTGGGCTTCATGGTGCAGCCCTTGCCGTAAGGAAATCCCCAACGTTAAGAATCTTTATGCTAATTACCATGAAAAAGGCCTTAACATCTTAAGCATTTCACTTGACAAAAAAGATGAGGACTGGACAAAAGCCTTGGACGAAGAAAAAATGCCTTGGTTTAACCTTATTGATAAAGATGGCATTTCCGGCAAGTATTCAATAACCCTTATCCCTTATATGCTTATCGTAGACCAAAAAGGTAAAGTTGTAGGCGAAAAGCTTCGGGGGGAATCCTTGGCTAAAAAATTGAAAGAACTTTTTGGAGAATAACTATCGTTAGGCTTTCAAAAAAGCCCGAATAAATAAAACACCGATAGGCTGAAGCTGTAAATAAAAAAGGATATGCTTTGAGCCAAGGTTCCGGCCTCGTCTCAAAGAATATCCTTACAGGCCTTGCCTGCAGAAGGAGTAAAACAAATAAAAGCATTCTTTCAAATAACGCCTGTTTAGCTTAAAGGATCTTGATGGAAAAACTGTTACACTCGAAAGTTTAAAAAGTGAAATCCTACAATTCCTATGAGAAAAGCTCCTATTTTGAATAAAGAAATTTTTTCCAATTTTAAAACCTCAACTGAATAATTGAACATTATAACTACAGCTTAATTCACATGAAAACCAACCATAAAATCCTGCTATTGTGTATTCTGCTTCTTGTTTCTTTCTCATTGAAAGCCCAAATCTACAATCCTGTAAGCTGGACCTTCAGTCAGAAAGCATTGCCAAACAATGAGACAGAACTATCCTTTATCGCCACTATCGAACCAGGCTGGCACATGTATTCACAATTTCTGCCCGAGGGCGGACCTGTGGTTACTACTTTCAGCTATGAAAAAAATGCAGTTGTTCAGATCCTGGGCAAGGTGACTGAGCCAACACCGGTTGAGGAGTTTGACAAGAACTTCAACATGAAGCTGAAGTACTTTTTCAGCAAGGCAGTCTTTACCCAGAAGATAAAAGTCAATGCAGCCAAAACCGCATTAAAAGGAACCATCGAGTTTATGAGTTGCGATGACTCGCAGTGTACGCCCCCCCAGGAGCAGGACTTTAAATTCAGTCTCAAGGGTGTTGCAAATGCAGCTATCAGCCCTGCTTCTACAACGGAGCTTCGACAGGTTAAGCTACCACAATCCGGAGTTACAGCTATCCCTGTTACAGCTCAACAATCGGCTTCACAAATATCTGTAGCAAAAAGAGATTCTTCATCAGGTGACCCTAAGTCCATACAAGCCGCATCAATCAAATCAACAGACGCCAAAACCGACGACAACGAAAAGAAATCCCTCTGGTTATGGTTCTTTCTGGCCTTTGGATCAGGACTGCTGGCGATACTCACCCCATGCGTCTTCCCAATGATCCCCATGACAGTAGCGTTCTTTATGAATGATGCCAAGAGTAAGGCAAAGGCAAGAATAGAAGGTGTCATCTATGGGCTCTCTATTATCACCATTTATACCGTCATTGGTACTGTAGTTGCCGTTACATTGGGGGCGAACTTTGCCAACTTCCTCAGCACCCACTGGATCCCAAACGTTTTTTTCTTTCTGATCTTCCTCTTCTTTGCCTTCTCCTTCTTTGGCATGTTTGAAATCACCCTTCCAAGTTGGATGATCAACAATGCAGACAAGCAGGCAGACAAGGGAGGATTCGCAGGAGCCTTCTTTATGGCATTTACTTTGGTACTGGTCTCTTTCTCCTGTACAGGACCTATCGTGGGAGCCATACTGGTTGCCTCTGCCGGAGGAAAGGTGATCATGCCCATTGTTGGTATGCTGGGCTTCTCATTGGCCTTTGCCCTTCCCTTTACCCTGTTTGCCCTCTTCCCATCATGGCTGACCAACCTTCCCAGGTCGGGTGGATGGCTTAATTCTGTTAAAGTAGTTTTGGGCTTCCTTGAGCTAGCACTGGGATTAAAGTTTCTGAGCATTGCAGACCAGACCTACCACTGGCACATCCTGGACAGAGAGGTTTACCTTGCTATCTGGATTGTGATCTTCCTTTTGATGGGCTTCTACCTGTTGGGTAAACTCAGGTTTGCACACGACAGCGAGGTAAAGTATGTTTCAGTACCCAGACTGATGCTTGCCATCATCACCTTCTCCTTTGTGATGTATATGATCCCCGGCATGTTTGGAGCACCACTGAAAGCACTTTCCGGTTATATGCCTCCCGAATCAGGTCTTGACTTTGACCTGAGAAGACTCATTGCAGAGAATGCAGGCACCAGCACAGCTACATCAGACAACAAGGAACTCTGTGAAACACCCAAGTTTGCTGAATTCCTGAGCCTGCCCCATAACCTGAAGGGATACTTTGACTATGACCAGGCGCTGCGTTGTTCCAAACAGCAAAACAAGCCACTTTTCATCGACTTCACAGGTCATGGCTGCGTCAACTGTCGTGAGATGGAAGCTAACGTGTGGAGCAATCCTGAGGTGTTAAAACGGCTTAGAAATGACTATATCGTGGTTGTCCTTTATGTTGATGACCGCAAGGAACTCCCTGAAAGCGATTGTGTGAAATCAACCTATGACGGCAAGGTAAAGAACACGGTTGGGAAGAAGTTTGCCGACTTCCAGATCACCAGGTTCAAGGTTAATTCACAACCCTACTATGTACTGTTGGATAACAAGGGCGAACTGCTTAACAAGCCAAAAGCCTATGACCTGAACGTGAATAACTTTATCAGGTTCCTCGATGACGGAGTTGAAAAGTTTAAAAATAACACTAAATAATAAATCAACATATAATGAAAAATACTCGTTTTTTTGGTATTCTCTTGCTGACTTGCATTTCCATTTCAGGACTTGCACAACAAGTACAAAAACTACCTCTTGATCCTAAAACGAGGATTGGGAAACTCGATAATGGACTTACCTATTACATTCGAAAGAATGAGCTGCCTAAAAACAGATGCGAATTCTATATTGCTCAGAAAGTTGGTTCGATACTGGAAGAGGAGAGTCAGAGAGGACTAGCACATTTCCTGGAACACATGTGTTTTAATGGTACAAAGAATTTTCCAGATAATTCCCTGATCAAATATCTCGAAAAAATAGGGGTTAAGTTTGGAGAAAACGTTAATGCATATACCTCTATTGATGAAACCGTTTATAACCTGTCGAATGTTCCCCTAACCAGAGAAAGTATATTAGATACGGCACTTTTGGTATTACACGACTGGTCGGGTTTTGTGTCATTGGAAAGCAAAGACATTGATGATGAGCGCGGTGTTATCCGTGAGGAGTGGCGCTCCAGAAATACAGGTAACTATAGAGTTATGGAATCGGGTATAAAAGAGATGTTAGTTCATTCGCAATATGCTAACCGCACGCCCATAGGAAGTATCGATGTTATCAACAACTTTGCTTATCAAACGATTAAAGATTATTACAAAAAATGGTACCGGCCCGATTTGCAGGGAATCATTGTTGTTGGTGATATTGATGTCGATCAGGTGGAAGCTAAAATCAAAAAGTTATTTTCAGATATTCCTACCCCTGTAAATCCGGCGATTAGAACCCGGTTCCAGGTGCCGGATAATAATGAACCGATCGTTTCAATACAAACCGATTCCGAAGTCCAACAAACCCAGATTGGGATTTATTGTAAACATGATATTATTCCTGATTCGATGAAGACGAGTGTTAATTATTATTTTAAGAATGTAATGAATAGCCTGGTTTCAAGAATGTTTAATGCCAGGCTAAACGAGGTGTCAAAAAACCCGAATCCACCTTTTGCAGGTGCACGGGGAGGATATGGAAGTTTTCTAATTACACCCGCAAAAGATGCATGGAGTGTATCAGCTTCACCACGAAACAATAATGACTTCGATCAGGCGCTACGTGCGATTATTCGGGAAAATGAAAGAATGCGCAGGTTTGGTTTTACAACATCTGAATTCACCAGGGCCAAAACCAGTTTGCTCCGCAACTATGAAACTGCTTTTAACGAAAAGGACAAACAGAAAAATGGCGCTTATATAAAAGAGTGTCAGGAGAATTTCATCTCTAATGAACCAATGCCGGGTATTGATTTTGAATATAACCTGGTTAACAAAGTTCTTCCCCAACTACCATTGGCGGTCATCAATAAAATGGTTCAACAATATGTTTCGGATACGAATATTGTTTTCTCTTTTACAGGACCGAAAAAAGAGGGAATCAGCACACCCACCAAAGAGCAGATTCTGAAAGCATGGAAAGAAGTTAGACAGGAAAAAATCACTGTTTATGTGGATAATGTTTCGAATAAGCCCCTGATGGAGAAAAGACCTGTTGCTGGAAAAATTGTAAAAGAAGAAGCTAAACCTTTTGGTTATACACAGTGGACACTGTCAAACGGGGTAAAAGTGTTGGTAAAAAAGACTGACTTTAAGAAAGATCAGGTAACGATGAATTCATATAGCCCGGGTGGTTCTTCCCTGGTAAGTGATACTGATTATCCATCTTCAACTGTAATCAATGAAGTTTCTTCACTGGGTGGTGTTGGTCAATTTTCTTCTGTTGACTTAGGGAAAATATTAAACGGAAAATTGGTATCCGTAAGACCTTCCGTTGGAACTCTCAGTGAAGCGATCAATGGTTCAGCCTCTCCTAAGGATTTCGAAACCTTAATGCAATTAACTTATCTCTACTTTACACAGCCCCGAATGGATAAGGATGCTTATGATTCATGGATGGTAAGCAAGAAAAATCAACTGGAAAATGTTTCCCTTGATCCAATGAACAGCTTTTCGGATAGTGTAATGAATCTGGTTACGAACAAAAACCCACGAGGTAAGAGACTTGATTTAGAAATGCTTAAAAAAGTAGATTATAATAAAGCAATGGATATCTATAAGGATCGTTTTGCAGATGCCGGTGATTTTACCTTCTTCTTTACCGGGAATGTTGAACCGGATAGTATCAGAAAATCTGTTGAGTTGTATCTGGGTGGACTTCCATCAAAAAACAGAAAAGAGAACTTTAAAGATCAAGGTGTATATCCTCCAAAGGGCATAGTGAAAAACAACTTCATCAAAAAGCTTCAGATTCCCAAAAGCACTGTTTTTGTATATTACTCTGGCGAGATTCCATGTACACTCGAAAATATGATATTGATTAACTACGTGAAGAGTATGCTTAATATTATCTATACTGAAAATATCAGGGAAAAGGAAGGTGGATCTTATGGTGTTAATGTTTCCGGTAACATAAGCAAATTTCCAAAACAACGATTTGCATTCCAGATTCAGTTCGATACTGATCCTATTAAAAAAGACAAATTAGTAGGGATTGTTTATAACGAAATCCGAAAATTTATCTCCGAAGATCAGAATGAGGTAAATCTAAATAAGGTCAAAGAAAACATGTTGAAGACCCATCAGGAGAGCCTGAATGAAAATCAATACTGGGCAAATGCTATCTACAGTCAGATTGCGAATGGTATGGATGTGAATACCGATTATGAGAAAATTGTTAAAGGAGTGACTACGGCAAAGGTTTGTGACTTTGCAAAG
>Ga0074195_1004268_pt1 | contig 11943 bp, 9 predicted proteins | sample EPASupsiteHSE623_FD_64525 | JGI IMG/M metagenome (GOLD analysis project Ga0074195, IMG submission 64525) | Bioremediated contaminated groundwater from EPA Superfund site, New Mexico - Sample HSE6-23 | ecosystem: Environmental > Aquatic > Deep subsurface > Groundwater > Contaminated ...
CGTCAAGCCACCTTCTCAATATACTATGTCTTTTTTGTTCTTCAAGGAACGGTCAAACCTTTTCGAGTCTCACCGGTAGAACCGGTGGATTACCTGGAATATTATTTATCACGAACTCTATACTCTATTCGACAATCACTCTCGCTGCCCGAATCACCCGTCCACCCATTTCATACCCCTTCATAACAACTTTTTTGATAATATTCTTACATTCTTCGCTTTTACATTCTTTGTTTTCAATCGCTTCGTGAATATTGGGATCAAACGTATCACCAACTCTCGTTTCAATTTCCACAACGCCATTATCCTCAAGGACTTTTTCCAATTGTTTTTGAATATACATAATCCCTGTTACCCAAGGATTTTCTTTCTGATCTTCCGGGATATGTTCCGTCGACGCGTGGAAATTGTCGAGCGCGGGAATAATTTCCAAAATCAAATTTTGATTGGAAAAAGCTATCAAATCTTTCCGCTCCTCCATTTGCCGCTTTTTGAAATTTTCAAAATCCGCCTGACAACGCTGCCACCCTTCCAAATTTTTTTCTGCATCTAAAAATTTTTTAGATTTTTGAATTGATTTTTTCATCCAGGATTTATAGGAGTTGTTTTTTTCCACTTCATCAGCTGTTTGCCAAACATACTCTTCATGTTCTTCGCCCAAAGCAATTTCCCCACCGAGATATTGAACCAGATAATCAACATAGATCGCGTTTCCAGAGGTATAAGTTGATTTTACTGTGTTAATGGGGGTAACAATTTCAAAAGAAACTTCTCCCAATTCTTCTCGTATCTCCCTTGAAAGCCCTTCCTGCATACTCTCCTCGTCTTCCAATTTTCCTCCCGGAAAACTCCAATGACCAAAATTTCTGACATAATAACTGTCTTTGTCTTTCATTCCCAAAAGCAAAAACTTATCCTGAGCTTTGTCATACATCACCGCTTTTAATACAACCGACAATTTATACCTATTCTCTTGTTGATTTTTTTCATTTTCCATACCTTTTGACTTCCCCTAGGATTAAAAATTTATATTAGCAAAAATAACGACACAAGCCGAACCGGAACTAATAAGTTTTTTCATATAATCAATGAGTGATTTGTTCTTGGCATATTTCATTCTTTTAGAGCCAATGATGGCCAGCACCCCTTTTTCTCCGTTTTTGGTTTTGTAGGGAGAAACAATCATTGAACAATTGGAAATTTGCTTGATAGGATTTTCCTGACCAATGAAAATTTTGGTCTCGCCATTTCGCAGTTCACGAAGAATCGAATCGACATTTTCATCAATATAATCAAGCACTTGAGCAATCTTGCAAAATTCATCCACTTCCTGAAATTCCGGGTTGTCCAAGAGTTCACTGATGCCAAATTCGTGCAAATCCGTTTTGCCGCCCATAATGGCCAGACTTCCAGTAAGCGATGCTAGGAGCTTGGCGGTTGTTCGGCTCATTCTTTGGTTTTGAGCTTTCAGTTTCAAAATTTCTGTTTGCAATTTTCTTTGTTCCGCGACAGTTAATTCCTGGTCACCCATGATTTCTTCCACAAAAAAACGGTATCCCTTATCCGTCGGAATTCTGCCGGCGCTGGTGTGCGGTTGAAAAAGATAACCTTCTTTTTCCAGTCGCACCATGTCGCTTCTGATTGTCGCCGGACTCAAATCAAAACCATATTTTTCCGCCAAAATTTTTGATCCAACCGGCACTGCCGTATTGGTATATTCTTCAATGACAGCAGATAATATTTTTTGTAATCGTTCTTCCATGATTTTATTATATTTCCTTCTTTAGCACTCGTCAAGAGCGAGTGCTAATTCAATTATATATTACCGCCCCCAGATGTCAATAATGTCGGATTTCACCATAAAAAAGCGGCATGGAACTGTCCAAAGTTCCATGCCGCCAAAAACCTTCAAACAACACCTTAACATAAGAGTCACCCCGAACCATTGCCGTTGTTTTTCGCCAGTTCTTTTTTAAAATCTTTTCCTAAGGCTTCTTCCCAACGCCACATCATCGGGTCAGAATAATCCGTCCTTCTTTCTCCCAAGGGATTGTCTTTGTCGACATAATATAGAATTGAATGCGCCACACTCTCTTGTTTTTCTTCCACTTTGCTTTTTTTGGTTTTTTGCGCTTTTTCTTCGCTCAACTTTTTGTCTGTTCCTTTTTTATAATAAACAGTCTTCAATTCCGTTTTTCCTGTTACCATTAGATTAGTTGATTCCACCATCTGATAAGGAGTAAATGGTTTGTCCGAATAGCGTAAAAGAAGTTCTTGCATAAACTTGTTCCAAATCGGCGCCGCTACATAAACTCCGTCCGCGCCTTGCCTCATCGGGCGATTGTCATTGTTTCCGGCCCAAACCCCCACCACCACGTCTTTTGTATATCCTACCGTCCAGGCATCCCGAAATTCTTGGGTAGTTCCAGTTTTGGCCGCCACATATCTTCCAGGAATGTAGAGAGGACTGTGTCCTCCGAAAACCGGCGTGCGAGATTTATTGTCCGAAAGAACCGAATTGATTTTTCGCGCTACATCTTCTGACAACACTGCCTCTTTTCCCCTTTTCTTCTCAAATATTTTTTCGCCGGTGTTATCATAAATTTCCAAAATTCCACCGGAAGAAATTTTTCCGCCTTCATTGGCAAAAACCGAATAAGCGCTAACATGATCAACTAATTTCACCTCTCCACCGCCTAAAACCAAGGCCAATCCATAACGATTTCTTTCTTGCAGAGTGGAAATGCCCATCTTGTGGGCCAAATCAATCGAATCATCCACTCCGGCCAAATACAAAGTTTCCACAGCTGGAATGTTGAGGGACATAGAAAGAGATTCTCTCATGCTAACCAGTCCTCGGAAATTATTGCTATAATTGTTGGGAATATAATCCTTGCCGCTTCCGTCCGGACCGAAATTAATCCTAACATCATAGAGCAAGGATTCCGGTTGGTAACCTTTTTCAAACGCCTTGGCATAAACAATCGGTTTGAATGATGACCCGGGTTGCCGAGGCCTAGTCGCCACATTCACTTCCCCGTCAATGTCGGGATCAAAAAAATCCCGACTTCCGACCATCGCCAAAATTTCTCCTGACGAAGCTTCTTGGGCTACTAAGGCTGCATTTTCCGCCTGATATCGTTTTTCATTCTGGAAAGCTCCTTCCCGAACAATCGACTCCCCTTTTTTTTGCAAATCATAATCCAGCGTAGTGATGATTTTCAGCCCTCCTTTTTGCAGCGCCTCTTTCCCATATTTTTCTTCAAGCTGTTCGATAACGTAAAAAACAAAATGGGGCGCTTCAATTCTTTGAATGTTTGGATTGACTTTTTTTAGCGTATCCACTCGAGAAGCCGCCTTCACTTCCTCAGCTCCGGCCAAGTTTAAGTCATATATTCTTTGTAAAATATATCGCTGTCGACTAACAAGATCTTGGGTATTTTTTCCGTAGGGGGAATAATAGGTGGTCGCCTTGGGAAGCGCCATCAAAAAAGCGGCCTCGTCCAAGGTCAGATCACGCGCATTTTTTCCGAAAAACTTTTCCGAAGCGGTCTGAATACCATAAATGTTCGATCCAAAAGGCACTTGGTTGAGATACATGTCAAGTATCTCGTCTTTTTCAAAATTTCGTTCAATCTTAACCGCCAAAACCAGCTCTTTTATTTTCCGTTCCCAAGTTTTCTCGTTGGTAAGATAAACATTTCGAGCAAGCTGCTGAGTTATGGTTGAGGCGCCTTGCGAAATGTTTTTTCTTTCATAATTAGTTTTAGCCGCTCGAACAATCGCCTCCGGATCAAAGCCGTAATGCTGGTAGAAACCGGAATCTTCCGCCGCAATGATGGATAGCCGCGCGTTGTCAGAAATCTCTTGGTGAGAAACAACTTTTCGATGCTCTTTTCCAAACAGCTCATAGAGCACGTGCGTCCCTGTACGGTCATAAATAAGAGAAGTCTGGGAGAAAGAATCCCCTTGCAAATTTTTGACGCTTGGGGTTTGGGAATAATAGTAACCGAAAAAAGCCCCTGCCGAGATCACGACGATAGCGAAAGAAAGCCCTAAAAAAGCCCCTGTTATATATGCTACGCGCAAATTTATCTTTTTTAGCAGTTGTTTGCTCATGCCCCTTATTACAAAAAAACGCAAGCTTAAATTTCTTACGTTTCGTAACTATAGCATACTCTCAAAAATAATCCAGCTTTTTTCGAATTATAACCGGAAACAAAAAAAACCGCCACACATAGTTTTTTAAACATGCGGGCGGCGTAGTCTCTCTACATTATTTCTAATTCCTACTGGAAATATTTACGCGCATCAGCAATCGCCTTATCATATCTCGATTGTCAAGTAGATTATAGCTTAGAATAAAAATTTTTTAACATTGGAGGAGTTGAGGATAGTTTTTGGAGCCAATTAAAAAATTTACTTTATCTAAAACAAAAAACAGCATTTTTAGATGCTATTTTTTAGAATTTGTTGGCGACGTGGGATGCAGTCGGAAACTATATCTTTCAAGGGCAGTGTTAATTCCTGCGGTTCATAGGCCTGCAAAAACTCTGTTTTTTGCTTACAGGCCGTATTTCAAATCGATCCGACGGCAGTCAAGAGAGCGAAGCCGAGCGACCTTGACGGCCAAGTCGGCGATTTGGTATCCGTCTTAAATCTACTTGTATAGGTTAAAATACTGATTCTGGTTAGTTGATTGACTCTGGTCTATAAAGGGCTATACTTGTATTGAGCAACAAAATGGACATATCTTACAAATGCCATGTTTTTTTGTAGTTAATTTTTTCATAATAAATATATGGAGCTTAATTCTTTTAAGGTTGAAAATTATCGTTCAATAATAGATTCTGGATGGGTAAATTTGTCATCGGATAATATCACAGGCCTCATAGGTCAAAATGAGTCAGGAAAGACTTCTTTAATAGAAGCCTTGTATAGTTTTGATAATAAAGAGAGCATTACGCAAAATGTGATTAGGAGTGATGATACATATCCAAGAATTTCTTGTTCTTTTGGTATTAAACAAGAAGAGCTAAAAGATTTATGCGCGGATTATGTTTTACCTGAGGGATTGCTTGAAAAAATTGAAAAGGATGGCAATAGGGTAAATTTGACAAGAGAGTGGACTAGTTTAGATGAAGAGACGCTAGTTCTTGAAGATATTACTCTGCGCGATATTTTTAAAAATAATGAAAGCGAGGCAACTACTTCAGAAATTTCAATAGAGCAAGAGCCTGTTATAGCTGAAGGAGAAATGCCCACTGAGACAGAGCAAGTTAGTTTAGATTCAAGTAGTGCTGATGCAACCCCAAGTAAAGCCTTGATCACAGAGGCTCAATTTATAGATATTATTTATGGGGCTACACCAGTACTTGAATTTTTTGAAGATTTCACAGCACTCTTGCCAGATACTATTGATTTAATAGATCTACAAAATAAGAACACTTCTGCTGAGGGATATAAGGGAGCAATGAATCTCTTAATGATATCAGGTATGGATTTGAGCATATTCCAATCAGGTGAAATAAGAAGAATAACAAAGAAAGTTAATGAGATAAACAAGACAGTAACAACGAACTTTCAAGAATTTTGGCAACAAAAAATTGGCAAATCAAATAAAATTAGCATAGAATTTGATTTTAAAAATCATGGCCAAGATGTAGTGGGAAAAGCTGGTCAGCCATACTTCATATTTTGGATCAATGATGGATCTGAAAAATTATTTCCTAGACAAAGAAGTAAGGGTGTTCAATGGTTTCTTTCATTTTATTTACAGCTCAGGGCAAGTGCTATGGAAGATAATGAAAATGGAACCGTATTGTTGATTGATGAACCCGGAAATAGTTTGCATGCGAGGGCGCAGGAGGATGTTATAAAGGTATTTGAAGAAATCAGAGATAAGATAAAAATAGTTTATACGACACATTCTCCACATTTGATAAAATTGGAAAAAATTCACAGACTTCTCGCTATACAAAGATCTGATGCGGATGATGACAAGAGTGAAACGCTTGTGCTTGATATGCACAAATTAGGTGCAGCCTCAACCGATACTCTTTCACCACTGTATACACTTATGGGAATAGATTTTTCTCATCAAGATGTTATCAAGAAAACTAATAATGTGATTCTTGAGGAGGTTAGTGCTTTTTATTATCTAATAGCTTTCAAGAAATTAACAAATTCATCTAAAGATATAAATTTCTTACCGGCAACCGGTACGAGCAATATTCCATTTTTAGCAAATCTTTTTCTTGGATGGGGTTTGGAATTTGCAGTTGTTGTTGATGATGATACTTCCGGAAGGGCTGTTTTTAAAATCTTAAAAAAAGATTTATTTGGTGACGATGAAGCAAGGGCTTCGGAGAAAGTAATGAGAATAAAGGATTGCAATGGAATTGAAGATTTATTTGCAGAAGTGGACTTCAAAAAATTTGTTCTTAGTGATGAAAGTTTAACATTTACCGAAAAAAATTCTCAATTTATGAAAGGTAAGGCAAAAGCTGTTTCTGCGCTGAAATTTAAGTTAAAAGTAGATGCGGAAGAGATAAAATTAAGCGATTTTGGAAAAGAAACAAAAGCCAACATAACTAAAATTATTGCCGATATCGAAAAAATGGTTTAATTGTTGTAAAAAATTGATTTTTGTCTAAAAATAGTGCAAAATGTAATTAACAACTGAATTGACCTAAACCTCGCTTTTAGCTAGGCATGGTCTGAAATCCTGCGTAACATAAACGGTCTCATGATCGGTACTTGTTACGCAGGTCTAAACTCGAAAGGGTCTAGGGTGTTCGCAAGGGCACCGCCATCGTGAGACCTTTTTTGTATCCAAAAATTACTAATTTTCAATATACTTATCCATAATTATTAAATTTAAAAAAATGGACGAAAAAGTTTATCGGCACACTAAGATGGTATTTTGGATAGACGCACTTCTAGTTTTATTTTACTTATGGGGTGTTGTAAGCGGAGTTATTCATTTGATGAGGTTGATGTCTGAAAGTTTAACTATTGGAGACAAGCATTTAAAATTAAAAACTGGAATTCTATCAAACAATGAACTGGAAATACCTTACAACAAAATTAATTCTATTTCAGTAAAACAAGGTCTTATTGCTAGATTGCTAGGTTTTGGTTCCATTGTTATTTATACTGGGAATGATGTATCTGGAATTGTATTCAAACAACTTAATTATCCTTCCGAAATAAAAAAGGCAATCCAAGAAAAAATTGATACCATTAATAGCCCCACCTAAACTTTGTCGTGGAACAAAATCCTAGTTTATTCTTACAGGTTGTATGACTCAAATCGATCTGACAGCAGTCATGAGAGCGAAGCCGAGTGACCTTAATGGCCAAGTCGGAGATTTGGTTCGTTTTTGGCTCAAATAGTCAGTATAACTCATGCATTGTTGAATCCACTGGTTTGGGTTATAATTGGATTATACGATTATTTATAATTTAGTCTGGGTATTTTTTAAAGAAAAATAACGTAGGGATAAATTTTATGTCAAAAAACGAAAGAAAAACTGAGGCAATAGTGAGGGGTCATTTTGAAAAATTTCTTGAAGAAATTATTTTAGAAGAACAGTCATCTGATAACCCAAAAATCAAGAAGCTTTTATCAACTGCCTCAAAAAATGGCTTGGGTGGTGGTTTTCCTGAATTTATTATTCAGTACAGGAATAATCCAGATTTTATTATTGTTGTTGAGTGTAAGGCTGATATAGCTAAACACGAAAGTCCCAATAGGGATAAATACAAAGATTTTTCCGTAGATGGAGCATTGCTTTATAGTTCTTATTTGGCTAAAGAATTTGATGTTTTATCTATTGCTGTCAGTGGAGAAACAAATTCAAACAAGAGAATTTCACATTTTTTGCAAGTCAAAGGGGATAAAAAGGGTGTGGAAATATTTAGTGATAAATTGTTATCAGCAGAGGATTATCTAAATGGTTATATTAAAAGTCCTGAAAAATTTAGACAGGACTACGAGAAATTATTAACTTTCTCTAAAAATTTAAATGATAAGTTACATGGGCATAAGATAGTTGAAAGCGACAGAGGGTTGCTTATTAGTTGTATTTTGATTGCACTTGAAAATAAAGCGTTTTCTAAATCCTATAAGGATTATTCTGATCCAAAGCAACTATCGGAATACTTAGTTACGACCGTAAAAAATGAATTTCAGAATGGTAATATTGGTGAGTCAAAATTAGCTGTTTTGGTGAGTCGTTTTGAATTCATAAAAACAGATACATCATTGTCAAAAAAAAGTAATGTTCTACGGGATATTATTTCTGATATAAATGAAAATATAAAAGATTTTATAAAAACTCATGAATATTTTGATGTTCTTGGTCAGCTTTACATTGAGTTTTTAAGATACGCGAATAGTGATAAGGGATTAGGAATAGTTTTGACGCCACCTCATATAACTGAGTTTATGTCAGAACTTGCAGAGGTGAATAAAAACAGTACTGTATATGATAATTGTACTGGTACCGGTGGTTTTTTGGTTAGTGCTATGAATTTGATGATTAAAGATGCGAAAGGTGATCAAGAAAAAATAAAGAACATAAAAAAGAACCAACTTATTGGCGTAGAATATCAAGCACATATATTTGCGCTTGCATGCTCAAACATGTTTATTCATCAGGATGGTAAAAGCAATATTTTAAATGGAAGTTGTTTTGATGAAGAAATAATTAAAGAAGTAAAAAAATATAGCCCTACTGTTGGACTCCTTAATCCTCCTTATAAAGCAGATAAGAAAACTGATGTAGATGAATACGAATTTATACTAAATAATCTTGATTGCTTGGAGCAGGGAGGAAAATGCGTTGCTATCATACCAATGCAATCAGCATTGGCTCAGTCTGGTAAGGTCTTAGAATTTAAGAAAAAAGTATTGGAACAGCATACACTTGAAGCCGTGTTTTCTATGCCAGATGAATTATTTTTTAATTCAAAGGTTGCTGTCGTATCTTGTATCATGGTTTTTACTGCTAAGCGACCACATCCTAAAAATAAAAAGGTATATTTTGGCTTTTATAAAAATGATGGATTCGTGAAAAGAAAAACAAAAGGTCGTGTTGATTTATATCAAAAATTTGAAAAAGAAATAAAGGAATATTGGATAACTTCATACATGAATAGAGAAGAAAAGGCTGGATTTAGTGTAAATAGAATTGTGTCCGCCAATGATGAATGGTGTGCTGAGGCATACATGGAAACAGATTATTCAGTGCTATCAAAAGATGATTTTATAAAATCAGTCAAAGATTTTATTTACTTTAAAGAGTTGTATTTAAAAGACTAACTTTATGAAATTAGTAAAAATTAGCGACTTATTTGATATAAAATATGGAAATCAATTTGATCTAAGTAAGATGGAATCACTACCTGATTCTGAAATTAATTTTATATCAAGAAGTAGTCAAAGCATGGGAATTGTTGCTAAGGTGGAAATGTTCAATGATAAAGAACCATTTTCTGCTGGATTAATTACGGTTACATTGGGAGGCACATATTTGTTAAGCTCTTTTTTGCAACAGAAGCCTTTTTATACTGCTCAGAATATTAAAATATTGACTCCAAAAAAATCAATGTCTGATTTGGAGAAACTTTTTTATTGTTTTTGTATTAAAGCGAATAGGTTTAAATATACATCTCACGGCAGAGAGGCCAATGCAACACTAAATGACCTTCTGATCCCAGAAAAAATGCCAGATGAATGGAATATTTCAGAAAACGATCAGTTAACAACATTGCAAAATAAACCAATTTTATCAAAAAATATCGAACTAAATACGGATAATTGGAAATGGTTTGAACTAGTTGATCTTTTTGATGTGTCCGCATCTAGAGATGGATTATCAGACGGATTAACTGAGGGTGGAAAAACGCCGTATGTAACATCATCAGAGAGCAATAATGGAGTCACATCTTTTTTTGAAGAAGAAGCAACAAATAAAGCTGGCACAATAACTGCAAACAGAGGTGGATCTGTTGGATATTTTTTCTATCAGCCAGTTGATTACATGTCAACACCTGTTGATGTTAGAATATTAACACCAAAATTTGAGATAGATTCTTTTATTGGTCTTTTCATGAAAACTATTCTTCAGCTTGAAAAATATAGGTATAATTATAGCCGCAAAATGGGAAGTGATAGGTTGAGAGAATTTAAAATTAAATTACCCGTGGATTTAAATAACCAACCAGATTGGAATTTTATGCGCGACTATATTAAATCATTACCATATTCATTTAATATATAATATTTGTTATAGTTTGACTTTCATTGCAAATAAGGGCTATATTAAACTGATCTAATAAATCAGTTTTTATATATGAAAAAAGAAACACCCACATTGGGGAAAAAGCGTATTAATGATCTTGTCCTTCTGTCCGCAAATGATGAATACAAGGCGGACATGAGCAATCTTTTAAGGAAGTATAATTTGTCGTCTAAAAATGAACTACTATTGGATGGCAAAAAAGAACTTGAATTTGTACAAGACCCAAAGTCAATAGAAATGGTAAGGGACTATATTGAGCTAATGAATAAATACGGCATAACTTGGCTGTATTATATGCTAATGCCATACATTGTAGAAAAAGGATATTTCTCAATTCTTGCTAGTGGTGAGCAAATGAAATTTGATATAAATGAGGCTACTAAATATGTTATTTCATGTTCCGGAATAAATGTAGTTGAAAATGAAAAAGAATTTGTAACAGTTAAAATACCAAAAGACACTACAACAAAAGATATTAAAAAAATTTGTCGCCAAGCTGACATTATTATTACTGCCGTTGGCAAAAAAGATTTATTGCGTGGCAACATGGTAAAAAAAGGTGTAATTATAATTGATACCGGAATAGTTTTCAAAGATCATAAAATGTATGGCGATGTAAATTTTAAAGAAGTCAGTAAAAAAGCTTCCGCCATTACTCCGGTTCCCGGTGGCGTAGGACCAATTACTGTTTCTATTTTACTTGAAAATACCGTCACTTGTGCAGCGAGAAATGCGGGTCTAAAAGTAGGCTAAGTTTGCTAAGTTGCTAAGTTCTCTAAGTATTTTACTTAGTAGACTTAGAAGACTTAGTTTGCTTAGTTACTTCATCGTCTTATACTTTTTCAAATCGTTTTTTCCATATTTGAACAGGCCAAAATAAATTTCAATGAATTCCACCAAAGCCGCTAACCCGAGGCCGGCGGTGGCAATCATAAAAATTAAATTGTGGATATACAAGGCATAAACGAATAAACACCCAGCACCGGTAAATATAATTAAGTCTTGTCTTTTTTCCGGTTCTAAAAAGACGCCATAAGTTATTAAAATAGCTCCCAAAGCCGCCACAACATAAATAAGAGTTTCAATTAAGCTGGTTGGAGAAGTAAAATAATTTTCTAATAACATATTGGAGTTTAGAATTAAAATGGGGTATATTAATTAGGGTTTATAAAGTTCATAAAGTAAAAAGTTTGTAAGGTTCAAGATTGTCTTTAGTGATTACTTTATGAACTTTAAAAACTTTCAACTTTATAGACTTTTATCTTAGATCTAAGTATAACAGAAAAACATTTCACTGTCAGCCAAAACAGATATATGCACGATGCTTTAGCCAAAAAATTGGATAAATATAAGTGGAAAATATTAGCCATTTCTTTTTTAGTTTTTTTATTTGGGGTCTACATCTGGAATGTTTTTCATTATAATAGTTATTGGGCTTATGATGGCGGGGGACATATAGAATATATTTATACCATAGCTTTGGATCACCATCTGCCGACTGTTGTACAAAATTATTTAGCTTGGCATGACCCGTTGTACTATTTGGTGAATGGAGTTGTGGCAGAAATTTTAATTTTTTTTGGTTTTTTACCAGCCAGTATCAATAAAATTTTACAATTATTAAATAGCGTTT
>Ga0074195_1004269_pt1 | contig 11937 bp, 10 predicted proteins | sample EPASupsiteHSE623_FD_64525 | JGI IMG/M metagenome (GOLD analysis project Ga0074195, IMG submission 64525) | Bioremediated contaminated groundwater from EPA Superfund site, New Mexico - Sample HSE6-23 | ecosystem: Environmental > Aquatic > Deep subsurface > Groundwater > Contaminated ...
CTCAGTAGACGAAATTTCGGATTTTGAGCCGAGCCGAAGCGGGCTGAGGCGAGCAGGCCAATAGGCCTGTAAGCCGAAGACCGCGAAGGCGCAGGCCAAAAGCCGAAATTGCAGTGCACGAGATTATTTACGGATAAGCTCTAAGATTGTTATACAAATAACTGCTGACTCAGCAGATTCTGGGCAGTTGCTCGCCTTCGGGCATGCGCAGGACGCGCAGGCCGCCGGCGCGTGTTTTCAGACGGACACCGGCCTTTCCTTTGGACAATACCAAACCACCTATCGCCGCACTCTCGCCGTAACGCTGCGCGCGCATGTCCGCCAGCGCGCGCGGCGCCGCAGCCGCCGGCACGAACGCGGCGAGGCGGCCTTCGTTGGCGATATAAAGCGGGTCAAGACCGAGAAGCGCGCAGGCGGCGGAAACGTCGGGCGTAACCGGCACCAAAGCCTCGTCGAGCTCTATTTCACAATTCGAGGCGGCGGAGATTTCGTTGAGAGCGGCGGCCAGTCCGCCGCGCGTCAAATCGCGCATCGCATGGACCTGTCCGCACTGCAAGACGGCGGCGGCGACGCGGTTCAGCGGCGCGCAGTCGCTTTCGATGCCGCTTTTTATGCCGAGGCTGTGGCGCGCGTTCATGACCGCCGCGCCATGCGCGCCGAGCGGGCCGCTGATTATCAGCACGTCCCCCTCCCGCACGTTCGCGGCGGAAACGTCCGTCCCGTCGGGTATCTCGCCGACGCCGGAGGTGGTTATGAAAATCTTGTCCGCCTTGCCCTTTTCCACCACCTTGGTGTCGCCGGTTACTATGCTCACTCCGGCCTCGTCGGCGGCGGCGCGCATCGAGGCGGCGATTCGGCGCAGCAGGCTTATCTCCAGCCCCTCCTCCAGTATGAACGCGGCTGAAATCCATCTCGGCACCGCGCCTTTGACGGACAAATCGTTCACCGTGCCGCAGACGGCGATTTTGCCGATATCCCCGCCCGGAAAGAACAACGGGTCCACCACGAAAGAATCCGTGGTGAAAGCCAGCCGCCGCCCGGAAACGGGAAGCTCCGCCGCGTCGTCCATCTGCCGCAGTATCGGGTTTTCAAAATACGCGGCGAAAACTTCTTCCACGAGACTGCGCGACAGCCCGCCTCCGCCGCCGTGGGCCAGCGATATCCTGTCAGCCGCCATAGTTATACCACGCCGCGCAGGAGCCTTCAGACGACACCATGCACGGCCCCACCGCGTCCGCCGGAGTGCATTCCTTTCCGAACAGGCCGCAGTCCGGCGGCAAAGCCCTGCCCGTCAGAACGGCGCCGCACAGGCAGCCGGGGGGCTCCGCCGATTCCATTTCCGGGATGTTGAATTTTTGGGCGGCATCGAATTTGCCGTACGCCGCGCGGAACATAAGACCGGAGCCGGGCAGTTTCCCGATGGCGCGCCAGGAAACGTCCGCCGGTTCAAAAACTTTATACAGCAGCTCCAGCGCCGCGGGGTTTCCCTCGTCGGGCACGGCGCGGCGGTAGGCGTTCTCGACGGAGGCGTCGCCCGCTTTTATTTTCGCGGCGAGGCGGGTTACGGCGTGGAGAATCTCCACCGGCTCGAATCCCGCGATTACCGACGGGATTTTATATTCGGACTCCAGCAGCCGGTAGGGCGCGACGCCGATGACCGCGCTGACGTGCCCCGGCAGCAGAAAGCCGTCTATTTTCGCGGATTTGTCCGAGAGTATCGCGCGCAGCGCGGGCGGCACCAGTTTCAGGAGCGGCAGCACGAAAAAATTGCACAGATTTTCCTCTTGCGCCGCCAGCGCGGCGGCGGCTATGGCGGGGGCGGTGGTCTCAAACCCCGCGCCGATGAAAACAATATTTTTGCCCGGGTTTTGGCGGGCGATTGCCACCGCGTCTGACGGGGAATAGACCACGCGCACGTCCGCGCCTGCGCTTCTCGCGCCGTCGAGGCCAAGGCGCGTGCCGCGCACCCTGAGCATATCGCCGAACGAGGCCGTTATCACACCGGGCAGCCGTGAAATTTCCACGGCGCGGTCTATATCGCCCTGCGCGCTCACGCACACGGGGCAGCCGGGGCCCGACAGCAGCCTGATATTCGGCGGCAGCAATCTGCGCAGCCCGTGCCGGGCGATTGCCATAGTGTGCGTTCCGCACACCTCCATCAGCGAAACCGCGCGGCCAAGACCTGCCGCCTCGCGCGCCAGCGCGGCGGATATTTTGGCGGCTAAAGCCGCGTCCTGCAGCTCAAAGCCGGACATCAGCCGTAAATCTCCTTGAGGAGATTGAGCGTTTCCAGCGCGTCCTCCCGCCTGACTATCTGGATGGCGCAGCCGGCGTGCACCAGCACGTAATCGCCGATTTTCGCCTGCGGCACGAACTGGACCGACGCGGCGCGCACCGCGCCGCCGCCGAAGTCCACCTCGGCCTGAGACCCTGAAAGCTTGATTACAAGACCGGGAACGGCCAGGCACATAGCGCAGTCCTCACACGGAGAATGAAACGCCGTCGCGCGCGGCGAAGGAGTTCCTGAAAATTTTGCGGGCGGCGCGCTGCGCCCCGCGGCGGGAGGCTGAGTCAGGATAGCGCCGCGCTTCGAAGTGCGTCATGTATAATTTTTTCACGCCGCATTTTTTCGCCAGAAAAGCGCCGTCTTCGGGATTGAGGTGCGGCCAGTCCGCGCGGCGCTCGCCGGGATGATAGGAGCATTCGGCGATGAGCGCGTCCGCTTTGTCCGCCAGTTTATAGGCGTTGGGGCATAATCCGGTGTCGGGCGCGTAGGCGAGGATTTTTCCGCCGTCCTCGATGCGCAGGCCGTGGCAGGCTATGGAATGCCTCAGCGCATAAACCGACATATGCGGCGCCAGCTTTTTCAACGCGGCGAAATCCGCTATCTCAGCCTTCATGCCAAGCCGGGAGAGCGGCGCGCTGTACGGCGGCGCGGCAAACTTTTTGAGCGGCGAAACCATCTCCCGCGAGACAAATATCTTCACGCCCTGGCGGAAACGAAATTTGCCCAGCACGTGCAGACCGCAGATATGGTCTATATGCGGATGGCTTATGAAGATATACACCGGCTTGCCGGGTTTTACATAAGCGTCCAGCTTATGGATGCCGAAGCCCGCGTCAAGCACCACGTATTCGCGCGCGGTCTCGACCAGCGCGCAGGTGGTGTTGCCGGCGGCGCTGTCGTACCAGCCGTTGGTGCCGAGAAAGTCGGTCTTCATCATGGAGATTCTACCCTATATACCGAGTTTCGCACAATTCCTTGATGTCAGAGCCTTTCTAAAGTCTCTCTTTCGTCGCGAAAGCGGCGATTTTGCCCCTGAGGCGCAGCGGGCTGAGGCGAGCAGGACTGTTTGCCTGTAAGGATGCCGACCATAGCCTCTGGCCACCAGCCTTTTATTCCATTCACGCTCCGGTATTTTACCGCGGTTTTGCGTGCTCAGTGCAGGAGACGGCGCGCGGCGTCGGATCGTCCGGCCTGGCGCAAGGCGCGCATCAGCAGCGGGTGGTTTTCAGGCTTGAAGTATTGCAGCAGGGCGCGCTGCAGCTTGCGCTCGCCGTCGGTGCGGGGGACGTGCACGGGTTTCATGGTGAGCGGGTCCCTGCCGGTGTGATAAATCGCAGTGGCGTACTCCATCGGCGCGGGGATGAAATCGTTCACCTGCCGGGGGCGCAGGTTGTGCTCCTTCAGAAAAAGCGCCAGTTCCACCATCGCGTTCAGGTCCGAGCCTGGAAAGCCGGATATGAAATACGGCACTATGTACTGCTCCAATCCCGCCTTTTTGCTTTCGCGTCCGAAGGCCGCGATGAAATCGGCGAACACTTTTACCGGCGGTTTGCGCATCAGAAACAAAACTGTTTCGCAGACGTGTTCCGGCGCGACGCTCAACTGCCCGCCGGTGTGTTTCGCGGCGAGGCGGGCGAGATAGCGCGGCTCGCGCAGCGCCAGGTCCATTCTCACGCCGCTGGAAATGGTGATTTTTTTGACGCCTTTTAACGCGCAGGCTTTTTCAAGCAGGTGCACCGCCGGTCCGGCGTCCGTGCGGAGGTTGAGGCAGACGGACGGGTGCAGGCAGGAATAGCGCCTGCAATTTTTTTGCGCTTCAGAACTGTTGCAGCCGGTGCCGTACATGTTGGCCGACGGGCCGCCGATATCCGATATCGTGCCGCAAAATCCTTTCGCGCCAGCCAGCCGCGACACTTCGGCGAGGACGGATTCCTCCGAGCGGGACTGTATTATCCGGCCCTGATGCAGCGTGAGCGAGCAAAAGCTGCATCCGCCATAACAGCCCCGGTGCGAGGTTACGGAATCCTTTATCATCGTCCACGCGGGTATAGGTTCTTTGTATGAAGGATGCGGCGCGCGCTTGAAGGGCCGCGCGTAAATGGCGTCCATCTCGCCGGCGGAAAACGGGAAGGCGGGCGGGTTTTGCACTACCACCCTGTCGCCGTGGCGCTGCGCCAGCGTTTTGGCGTTATACGGGTTCGTGTTCTCAAGGATAAGCCGGGTGGCGGCTAAAAAAGCGGTTTTATCGGCGCGGACTTCCTCGTATGACGGGATAGCCAGCGCGTTTTCCGGCGCGGTTTCACTGGAACCCGGCGCGTAGGCCGTGCCGCGCAAATCGCGCAACTCCTTCAAAGTTTTCCCGGCGGCCAGGCGGTTGGCGATTTCGACTATGGTTTTTTCGCCCATGCCGTAGGCGAGCAAATCGGCTTTTGAATCCAGCAGTACGGAGCGCTTTACCGTATCGCTCCAGTAATCGTAATGCGCGAGACGGCGCAGCGAGGCTTCCACCCCGCCGATGATTACCGGCACGCCGGGGTACGCCTCTTTCGCGCGCTGGGCGTAGACGACGGTGGCGCGGTCGGGCCTGAGCCCCGCCTTGCCGCCGGGGGAATACTCGTCGGTGGAGCGGATTTTGCGGTTGGCGGTGTAGTGGTTTATCATGGAATCCACGTTGCCCGCGCTTACGGCGAAAAACAGTTTGGGCCTGCCGAATGTCCGCCACGGCGCGCAGCCGCGCCAGTCCGGCTGGGAGAGTATGGCGACTTTATACCCCGCCGCCTCCAGCGCGCGGCCCAGCGCCGCCATGGCGAAACTGGGGTGGTCAACATACGCGTCGCCCGTCACGAAAACGATATCCGGCGCGTCCCACGACAGGGCGCGCATTTCGGCGGCGGTCATCGGCAGAAAACCGGAAATCATCAAAGAAAGTATAATAAATATCATTATGAACTACATGCTTGTGCTTTTTACGGTAACCGTGTGGGGCGTTTCGTTCACTTTCACCAAAACGCTGGTGGGCGCATTATCGCCCTCTACCATCGTCGCGCTGCGCTGCGTCGGCGGCATGGCGACGCTGTTTTTTATCACGGGGAATATGGGCTGGGTCAAGCGCCTTTCCCCGCGAGAATGGGTCAGGATGGCGGTGTCCGCGGTTACCGGCGTGGTGCTGGTGCAGTTTTTTCAGGCCTGGGCGCTGTCGCACACCACCGCCAACCACGCGGGCTGGCTGGTGGGGACGATGCCGATGATTGTCGCCGTCATGATGGTGGCTTTGTTCGGCGAGTACATCGGCAAGCTGCGCACGCTGGGGTTTCTGCTGGGGTTTGCGGGAGTGCTGTCCGTGGTGCTTTCCAGACAGCACGGCGCGGGCGGCGCGGTGCTGCCGACGGGGCTCGGCGACGGGATTTTCATAATCAGCGCGTTTTCATGGGCGTCCTACGTGATACAGGTATCGCGCTGGTTCAGGCATCTGCCGCAAACCGGCGTCGCGTTTTTGCACATGACGATTGCGTTCTTGATTATAGCGCCGGTTTCGCTTTTGCAGGGCGGCTTCGGCGAAGTGCTGCGGTTAAGCGGGCATGGCTGGCTGGCGGCGGCTTATCTGGGAGTATTGTCTTCGGGGCTGGGCTATTATTTCTGGAACGCCGGCGTGGAAAGGCTGGGCGCGTCTTCTGCGGCGGCGTTTTTGTATATCGAACCGCTGGCCGCGCAAGTTGCGGCAGTGCTGATTTTAAACGAGATTATCTCGCCCGCCGCCGCGCTTGGCGGGGTGGTAATCATGTGCGGGGTTTACTGGGTGAACGGCGGGCGCGCGGGCGCGGACGCATTAAGAAAGATTTATTATCTGGTCGCGCACTAGCGCCAGCGTTTTATCGTTACTATCCTGCCTTTGCCGGGAAGAATGAGCCTTATCGCCAGAAACAGCAGTACCGCGCATAATACCGCCAGCGCGGCTATCAGGAACGCTCCGGCGAACGCAATCGCGGCGGCTACGCTTATTGCCGCGCCGACCAGTCCAAAAATCAGCCCGAGCGCTTTGCTCAAGAACGGTTTTGGCGCGTGCGGCTTTGCGGCGCGGCAGCGCGAACCTTCGGGTCTCGTGCCGCCGGGAAAAACTATCTCCGGCTCCACCGCTTGCTGGTGTTCTTCCCTCGCTTCGTCCGTGACTTTCGGTAACAGTTCCATAAAATAAATCCTAACATAAATCAGCGTTCCGCTGCCGCTGGAGGGGACTGCAAAATTGCTAGAATAGCGATGGTTTTCATTCTCAAAATTTATAGCGCGGAAGGCTAACATGCTGCCCAAAAGTTACGAACCAAAGCCCATCGAAGAAAAATTTACGAGCCTCTGGCAGGAACGCAGGCTGTTTATCTCCGCCGTTCCAGAGGACAAGAGCAAAAAATCGTACGTCGTCGTGATACCGCCGCCCAATATCACCGGCGCGCTGCACATGGGCCACGCGCTCAACAATACCCTGCAGGACGCTTTCATCCGCTACCACCGCATGACGGGGCGCGAGGCTTACTGGGTTCCCGGCACCGACCACGGCGGTATCGCCACTCAAAACGTTCTCGAAAAGAAAATAGCGAAGGAGCGCCATATCCATCGCCGCGATTTGGGGCGGGAGAAATTCGTCGAGGAACTTTGGGCGTGGTACAGGGAATGCGGCGGCACCATACTAAACCAACTGAGCAAGCTCGGCTGCGCGCTGGATTTCAGCCCGGAAAACGTGCGTTTCACGATGGACGCAAAGCGTGCCAAATCGGTGTATGAGGAATTCCACCGCCTTTGGGACAAGCAGCTTATCTATCGCGGCGAGCGCATGATTAACTGGTGCGTGCGCTGCGAAACCGCGCTTTCCGACATCGAGGTGGAGCATGAAAGCGCCTCCTCCAAGCTCTGGCACATACAGTACCCGCTTGAGGACGGTTCCGAAGGCCTTACTGTCGCCACCACCCGCCCGGAAACCATGCTGGGCGATACCGCCGTCGCGGTGAATTCCAAGGACGAGCGTTACACGAAGCTGGTAGGCAAAAAACTGCGTCTGCCGCTGACCGACCGCGTGATTCCCGTTATCGCCGATGACGAGGTGGACACCGCTTTCGGCACCGGCGCGGTAAAAGTCACACCCGCGCACGACCCCGCCGACTACGAGATAGGCCGCCGCCATGCGCTGCCTATTATTCCGGTGATAGATTTCCACGGCAAGATGCAGAACGTACCCGCAAAATATCAGGGCATGGACAGGAACGCGGCCCGCCAGGCCGTCGTAGCCGATTTGAAGGAGACGGGCTTCCTCAAAAAAGAGGAGCCGTACACCAATGCCGTAAGCACCTGCTACCGCTGCAACCAGTCCATCGAGCCGCTGGTCAGCGAGCAATGGTTCGTGAAAATGAAAGACCTCGCCGCGCCCGCCATAAACGCGGCGGAGACGGGCAAGGTGAAATTTCATCCCGAATCGTGGAAAAAACCGTATCTGGACTGGCTCAACAACATTCAGGACTGGTGCATTTCCCGACAGATATGGTGGGGGCACCGCATCCCCGTCTGGTACTGCGCGAAATGCAGCGGCGACGGGCTGATTTACGCCGCCGCCAAAAACGGCGGGAAAGAACTGGTGCGTATCTCGTTTAAGGACGGCGCGAAGCCGGTTGTCTCCTTCGACAAACCCGCAAAATGCCCGCTTTGCGGCGGCGCGGATTTGGTGCAGGACCCCGACGTGCTGGACACTTGGTTCTCGTCGGCGTTGTGGCCATTTTCAGTTTTCGGCTGGCCCGACAAAACCAAAGAGCTGGAATATTATTACCCTACTTCGCTGCTGGTCACCGGTTACGAGATTCTGCATCTCTGGGTGGCGCGGATGGTGATGATGGGCATCGAACTCGCGGGCGGCGTGCCGTTTTCAGACGTCTGCATAAACGGCATAGTGCGCGACAAGCACGGCAAGAAAATGTCCAAATCGCTGGGCAACGTGATAGACCCGCTGGACCTCACCGCCAAATACGGCACGGACGCGGTGCGCTTCGGCCTCATCACGCAGGCCGTGCCCGGCAGGGATATAATGTTCGCCGAGGAATCCATCACCGGCTCGCGCAATTTCTGCAACAAGATTTACAACGCGGCCCGCTTTCTGCAAATGAATCTGCCGCCGGACGCGCGCGAGTTGAAATTGCCGCTGAAACCGGAGAATCTCGCCGACCGCTGGATATTGCACCGTTACAACACCGTCATGCGTTCGGCGCGCCACGCCATGACGGAGCACGACCCCGCCGCCGCCGCGCAGGCGCTCTACCATTTCCTGTGGGACGAGTACTGCGACTGGTACGTCGAGCTTGCAAAGCCGCGCCTGCAAAACGAGGCGGAAAAGGACGCGGCGCTGGCGGTACTCGCGCATGTCCTCTACGGCACGCTCAAGGCGCTGCATCCGTTCATGCCGTTTATCACCGAGGAGCTTGCCTCCGCGCTGCGCCCGTATACCGGCTCGAAGGCGGAATTTCTGCTGCAGGACGAGTATCCCCAACAGGACAAAACCCGCTGCGACGATGCCGCCGCCCGCGAAATGGAAATTGTGATGGGCGTTACCGTGGCGCTGCGCACCATACGCTCGCAGTACAGCGTGCCGCCGGCGCTTAAAGCGCGCGCCATAATTTCCGCGCGCAGCGCCGAGTCCCTGGCGGTTCTCAAGCCGAGGCTTGATTATGTGGAACTGCTCGCCAGGCTGGAAGCCGTCGAAACCGGCGTGGATATCACCAAGCCGCGCGGCAGCGCCACGGCCGTTTCCGGCGACTTCACGCTTTACATGCCGCTTGAAGGAATCATAGACTTCGCCAAAGAGCGCGTCCGGCTGGACAGGGAATTCGAGAAGCTGGTAAAAGAGGAAGTGCAGTGCAAGGCGCGGCTCTCCGACGCCAATTTCCGCGCCCGCGCGCCGAAGGAAGAAGTATGCAGAATAGAGCAGCGCCTGGCGGAAGCGGCGGCGAAAATGGAAAGCATCAAAGCCTCGCTGGCGGACATCGCCAATGGCTAAAGTTTCCATACTTATCGCAACCGCCAACCAGCACAAGGCCGGGGAGATAGCCGCGCTGCTGCCGCAAACCGGCGCGGAATATAAAAGCCTCGCCGATTTCCCCGCGCTGCGAATGCCGGAGGAAACCGGCGCGACTCTTGAAGAGAATGCCGCGCTGAAAGCGGTTTTCGCCGCCAAAGCCGCCGGACTCTGGGCGCTGGCCGACGATACCGGCCTTGAGGTGGACGCGCTCGGCGGCGCGCCCGGCGTTTACAGCGCGCGCTATTCGGGCAAAGAACGCGATTATCCCGCCAACAACGCAAAACTGCTGCGCGAACTCGCCGGCGTTCCGGCTGTAAAAAGGACGGCGCGGTTTCGCACCGTAGCCGCGCTGGCGTCGCCGTCCGGCAAGGTATTATCGGAAGAAGGCAGGCTGGAGGGGGAAATCGGTTTCGAGCCGCGCGGCGGAAACGGTTTCGGCTACGACCCGCTTTTCATCGTGCCGTCGCTCGGCAAAACGCTGGCGGAGCTGTCCTTCGACGAAAAAAACCGGCTGAGCCACCGCCGCGCCGCGCTCGCGGCGATGAGACGCCATATAAAAGCCATTCCCATAGCCGAGCGTTAACCTGAAAGTTTCAGTTGCTTGCGGAATTCGACATAAAACGGCTTCATGGCTCCGACTCAAAAAAACTGCTTACAGGCAACAAGCCTGCTCGCATTTTTTTGAGCCGAATCCATTTCGCCCTTTTACGTCTCGGTTCTCGCAACCAACTGCGATTTCCGGGTTAAGAGCCTGTCTGAAGTCTCTCTTTCGTCGCGAAAGCGGCGATTTTGCCCCTGAGACGCAGCGGGCTGAGGCGAGCAGGCTCCAGTGGGCCTGTAAGCCGAAGACCGCAAAGTATCAGGGGCAAAAGCGACGCTTGCAGCAGAATACGGAGACTTTAGACAGGCTCTAAGGAATTGAGTGAAGCTCAGTATAGCCAAATAGCACGGATATTGCGGAAATGGGAATTCAGCGCGGAATTATCGCGAAGCGGTCCTGTTTTTCCTGGATATATACAGCCTGTACTTGAAGGTTATCGCGGGTTTGCCCTGTTGCATGGTTTGAGTGACTTGTTTGCCGTATATGTATGTTTCCGGGAACTTTCCCGCAAAGCCGTTTTTATCCAGCACTATGGCGCCGCCTGGATACTCCTCGGCGGCGAGCCAGAAATTGTCGTCCGACGCGCCTGATATGATAGCCTGCGAATCCAGCAGTGACAGCGCGAGTTTGCGGTCCGGCACACGGTCGGGAAATTCCTTCACAAGCGCCTCCAGGTCCTCCGTGAACGCGCCGTGCCGCGCGCGGTATTCCGTTTCCAGCCGGCTGAAAACAAGCAGATATTCCATTTCCGAAAGGGGGCGTATTTCGGAGGGTTTGATGCCGGCGGGGCGCTGCGATACGTCTCTTGCGTACCGGACCGGGCAATGCATATCGAAATCAGCCAGAAGAAAAGAGCGCCAGGTATCCTGCGGGCCTGGTTTTGGAGAGGGCAGTCCCGCAAACCCGAGCCCAGCCGCCATATTCTCGAGCGTATCGAGCGTGCGTCTTGTTATAATTTTATCCGACAGCAGCTTATTCCGGTAGCAGGCGGCGTTGAGCGCAAGCGTTTTAAGCTCTTCCGGCTGGATCATAGCCGACGCGCCGCCCGCGTCGAGTATGCCGGCCTGCTCGGCTATAATCGAATCCGCGTGCCAGTTGTATGCCTGCATCGGGTCCAGGTATACCAGGCGGTACCAATGATATTGTTTTTCCGGCTCGAAGGGGAAGGCCTGGCCGTTGAAGGCTTTTCTCATAGCGGCCAGTCTGGCATACGCCTGCGGATTGAATTTAGGCAGAGCGGCCAGCGCCGCGGCTTTTTTTGCCGCCGCCTCGGATTTCTGCCGCCATACGGCACGCACTTTTACGGACATCAGCGCCAGCGCCGCAAGTCCCGCCGCGGCGAGAAATCTTTTAAGCAGAATCCTGAGTTTTTTGCGTCTGCGCGCCGCGGTTTCCGCGGCGTTGGGATACGGGCCGTTGTAAGGCGACGGCGCAGGAGTTTCGACAACCGGCGGGGCGCCCAACACACTGCCGCAGTACGGGCAGGGCTTGCCGGCCTGCACCGGCGCTCCGTCGAGGCGGTGCCAGCCGCAACGCGCGCATTCCGTCACCATGCCGGTGGGAACAGGCTGCTCAATGGCCGGGGGGGGCGGCGGCTCTTCTTCTATGCGGCAGGCGGCTCCCACTTTTTTTACGGACTCCGCATATTCCTGCGCCTGCCAGATGTCCATTTTGGAGGCGAGTTGAATGTCTCCGCGTCCGTAGAGCTCGGCGCGCGCGGCGTCCAGCTTGAAGATGGAGCACAGCGCCGCGCTTGTGGCGGCGCTGCCGGCCCCTTGCGAAAGCCCGTTTTCCAGCACAAGCCTGTAAGTTTTATCCGCCATAACAACTCCCCTTGCGTATTGTAGATTGTACCTTAAAACATAGCCGAAAGGTAAAGCCCAGAATTATCCAATGCAAGATGAGCCTGAAGGAATGCGCGTTTCTAATGCAGGATGAGCCTGAACCGCGCTGGAATCGTCCGTTTGCGCTCTGTCGTTCGTAAACTAAGCCATGACGCTG
>Ga0074195_1004270_pt1 | contig 11936 bp, 10 predicted proteins | sample EPASupsiteHSE623_FD_64525 | JGI IMG/M metagenome (GOLD analysis project Ga0074195, IMG submission 64525) | Bioremediated contaminated groundwater from EPA Superfund site, New Mexico - Sample HSE6-23 | ecosystem: Environmental > Aquatic > Deep subsurface > Groundwater > Contaminated ...
GGCAGCTGAGAGATAGTCAATTCCAAGGTATTCAGGAACATGCAACCCCACCCCTCCTAAAAATCCGGTGAAGTAATCGGACCAGGAAATGGCTACGGCAATATTACCGATGGCATATTCCATAATGAGATCCCATCCGATGATCCAGGCGATCAACTCACCAAAACTGGCATAAGCATAAGTATATGCGCTTCCGCTGATAGGGATGATGGAGGCAAATTGCGCGTAACACAGCGCCGAGAAGGCACATGCCATGGCTGTAAAGAGAAAAAGCAGTGATACTGCCGGTCCTCCGCTTGCGGCGGCTGTTCCAATGGTACCGAATATTCCCGCTCCGATTACGGCCGCGATGCCGAGTGCTGTCAGATCGAAAACATTCAGGCTCTTTCTTAACTCTGACCGCTCCCCTTCCCGGTTGTGTGCATCCTTGAGAATGTGATGTATTGATTTCTTTCGGAAAAGGTGGGAATTTGACACTGAAAAATTTTTGATAAAGGTAAAATATTTTCTGGTTGGGTGATATACTGCATCTTGACATGATTGCGAATGCAATCGTGGTTAGATGCAGTTATACTGAGCGTTTGAGTTTGCTTTCATTTGCAAACTCAAACAGCCGAAGTATAGATTAGTAGATGTGGGGGCAGAGCGCATGGCACGGGACACGGGACACGGGACACGGAGCATTGGGCACAGGGGCGCAGTTTGGATGCGCAGATGGAATGGCTGGAAAAGTTGATTTTATTTGTAATTTCGCGGCAAAACTCACGCATGAAATTGCTATAAGTACAACGTCCATGCAAACAGTGAATGATAATTTAGGGCTATTCCATATGGCCCGAAAAAATAAAAATTAACATATGAAAATAGCTGTTATGGGTGCGAGCGGCAAAACGGGTATCCTGATTGTATACCAGGCGCTGAATCAAGGCCATGAGGTCACGGCATTTGCCCGCATTCCGTCTAATGTCACCATTCAACATACAAACCTTCGTGTCATCCAGGGCGATATTCTCGATCCTGAAAAAGTCAAAATGGCTGTTGAAGGCCAGGATGCGGTACTCTGCGCACTGGGGTTCGACAAGAACAAACCAAGCACTGTATTATCCGACGGCACAAGGAATATCCTCGAGGCCATGGGATCAGCAGGGGTTAAAAGATTCATCTGCATGTCGTCGGCCGGAATACTTGGTAACGATGGTGGATTCTGGTTCGGAAAAATCATTATGCCGCTTTTCCTGGGACATGTGTTTGCTGATAAGCGGCGGCAGGCCAAGATAATTCAGGAAAGCAACGTGGAATGGGTGATCGTACGTCCAACGGGATTGACCGACGCACCCAAAACCAACACCTACAAGGTTACGCCCGGTATTCCGACTTCAAAAAGCATTCCCCGGGCCGATGTTGCCGATTTTATGATCAAACTGGTGAAAGATAAAAAGTATGACGGTACCATGCCGGCACTGTCAAGTTATTAAGGGAATTCAAGCGACTCTATATCATAAACTCATCATAAACAAGTAACAAATGGACCTGGAATTTCGAAATTCGTTTCTTCAGAAATGGGCTAAGTATTTTGGAGATAGTGCGCTTCCCATCGCGTTTTTCTATACCGACGATCCCGGCATGGTAAACCTGGCCAATATCCCAAAGGATCACAGCTGCATCGTTTGTGAATTAGCCATCGTTCGCAAAGGGAAACCACTTGCCTGGAACGTACAATCGATCGGTTGCGGGGGAGCCCGCCGTAATCTCGGGTATACCAATGAAATGAGGCCTGATTTCGAATTCTTTCTGTCTCATGGAATTCCCGGCAAGGTTGAAGGTGAACGATATATTAAAACACCAGAGATGGTCAAAACCTTCCTGGAAAACACACGCTGTATTCCCGCAAAAGGCCGCTATATAATCTTTAAACGGTTTGACCAGCTAACACCCTTGGATGATCCTCTCGCGGTTATTTTTTTTGCTAAACCCGATGTACTCTCCGGGCTTTTTACTCTTGCCAATTTTGACCAGCCTGACGGGGATGGGGTGATAGCCCCATTCGGATCGGGGTGCGGTTCCATCGTGTACCAGCCAATTCAGCAACAGGGAAAGGATAATCCAAAAGCGATCCTGGGAATGTTTGATGCATCGGCCCGGCCTTGTGTGCCAAAGGATGTACTTTCATTTGCTGTTCCCATAAAGAAATTTGAATCGATGGTTGGCAATATGGATGAGAGTTTCCTGATAACCGAAACCTGGGAAACCGTAAAAAAACGGTTGTAACCTGCATCTTAGCAAGATTGCGAAATCAATCGTGTTTTATCCCTGCCCTGTTCAATACCCGCTGCACAGGTTAAACAATCGTTCAATCGCAGTTTTATCCTGTGAGAACTGGCACTTTGTCTCAATCCCATGTTCAAAATACTTACCGGTGATGTCACAGACCTGGTCTGACAGGGCTAAAAACAGGGGTGTTGCTGCTCCCTCAGCAGGTGATTCTGAGCCGCCAAATCCAAATGCATTGCTTAGTTTTGAATTGACATCGCCGGGGTGACATGAATTTACCGTGATCCCATGTGTTTTCAACAGTCCGGCAAAAGCCACGGATAACATACGGTTGGCCTGCTTTGCCTGGCGATAGGCCACATCATTGTCGTAGGGTCGTCTTTTAAATTCAGGGTCATTTATGTTCAGGCCCCCTGCCCAATAACTGGCTACATTCACGATCCGGGCACCACCAGTACCATGCATAAAGGGACTGAAATGCTGGATCATCCAGAAATATCCGAGCACGTTGACCGCCCACTGCATCTCTATGCCCCCGGAAGTTTCCGTCCTTTTTCGTGGTGCTGTAGCAGCATTGTTAATTAGCAAGTGTAATGGGCCACTCCAACTCCTGCTGAAATCCAGGATTTCATTTTTCATTGAAAGATCCAATGGTTCGCAGTGAATCTCCTCATTGCCGGTTCTTTGAACCAACGTGGCCCTTGTTTTCTCCAGGTTTACTTTATCCCGCCCGACAAGGGTCAGTTTGAAACCTTTTTCCGCAATCCCCTGGCTTATCGCCTGGCCGATGGCGCCGTAAGCACCGGTGACTATCGCTGATTTTTTTTCTGGTGGCATGTTTTATATTTCGGCTGTTTGATACTTCGGATATTTGAGTCGCAAATAAAAGTAAATCCAAACGCTCAGCATGACTGCATCGCTTCTCAGAAATTATTCACGGTGAAAATAACTTTGCGAGAGAACGATGCCGGTAACTACTTTGTTAAAATTTCCGAAACTGATGCAATGATACCCTGGGTATCGAAACCGCACTCGTGATGCAGTTCAGCAACAGAGCCCTGTTCGATGAAATGGTCGGGGATGCCGAGCCGGATGACCCTGCCGTTATACCCGTGATCGGCCATGAATTCCAATATGGCTGTTCCCATACCGCCCATCAGGGCACCATCTTCAACGGTTACAATTTTTTTATATTTGCCGAATACTTCCTGCATCAATGACTCATCCAGGGGTTTGAGGAACCTTAGATCATAATGGGCAATTGAATAACCAGCTTTTTCAAGTGCATTGCAAGCCTCCACTGCATAATTACCAACATGGCCCAGGGTGATAATGGCAGCATCCTTGCCATCGCGGATCATGCGTCCCTTACCGATTTCGAGCTTCACCATGGGTGTTTTCCACTTGGGCATCACACCGCGGCCCTTGGGATAGCGAATGGCGAAAGGCCCAATGCCTTCCATCTGGGCGGTAAACATCATATTCCTGAGTTCCTCCTCATTCATAGGCGATGCAACGATCATATTGGGGATGCAACGCAGGTAGGCCAGGTCATAGGCCCCATGATGGGTCGCACCGTCCTCTCCCACCAATCCCCCGCGGTCAAGGCAAAAAACAACATGCAGGTTTTGAAGGGCAACGTCGTGAATGATCTGATCGTAGCCCCGCTGCATGAAAGTTGAATAAATATTACAAAATGGGACATACCCCGAGGCCGCCATCCCTGCTGAGAAGGTAACCGCATGCTGTTCGGCAATGCCTACATCGAATGTGCGGTCAGGCATTTTTGTCATCATCAGGTTGAGCGAGCAGCCTGTTGACATGGCCGGGGTGATACCGACAATTTTCGGGTTGGATTCGGCCAGTTCAATGATCGTGCGGCCAAAAACAGTCTGATATTTTGGAGCCAGTCCCTGGCATTTATCTTCCCTGATCGTCCCGGTATTTTTATCAAAGACACCCGGGGCGTGATAGACCGTTTGATCCTTTTCGGCCTTCTCGAAACCCTTTCCCTTAACCGTGTGAATATGAAGCAGCTTAGGGCCCTTGATGTCATTCATATCGCGGAGAAGTTTCACGAGGCGGATAACATCATTACCATCTACCGGGCCAAAATACCTGAAGTTAAATGCCTCGAAAAGATTCCCGCTTTTAAGGAGGGTCGTCTTCAGCGCATTTCCCAACTGCTTGACAATGGCTCTCGAATTTTGTCCGTATTTTGTGCCTCCGCCCATGAGCAGCCAAACTTTGTCGCGGAATTTATTATAGGTGCGGGAGGTGACGATATCGGCCAGGTAATCCTTGATGGCACCGACATTCTTATCGATGGCGATCTGGTTGTCGTTGAGGATCACCATAAGATTGGCGTTTGAAACACCCGCGTTGTTAAGCGCCTCCATGGCCATTCCCCCGGTCATTGCCCCATCGCCAATGATCGCCACATGATGCCGGTCGGTCTGCCCGCTGAGTTTTGCCGCAACGGCCATCCCTAGGGCGGCCGAAATAGAGGTGGAAGAATGTCCCACGCCAAATGCATCATACTGGCTTTCTGACATTTTCGGAAAACCGCTGATCCCCTTATAGGTACGGATCGTTTCAAACCGCTCCTTTCTGCCGGTCAGGATCTTATGGGCATAGGCCTGGTGCCCGACATCCCAGATAATCTTATCGAAGGGAGCGTCGTAAACATATTGAAGGGCAACAGCAAGTTCAACGGCACCAAGACTGGCACCGAGATGGCCAGGATTCTCTGACATCACATCAATGATGAACCTCCTGACCTCATCACATAACTGCGGAAGTTCCTCGAGCCTGAGTTTTTTCAGATCCGAAGGAAGATTTATATTTGTCAATAAGGGTCCGGTAAGCGGGGACATGTTCCAAGAATATTTTAGGTTGGCAAAGGTACAAAAACGGGACGACATCGTGATGCGTGAAGAAAAAACGGGACACGGGACACGGGACACGGGACGCGGGACACAGAACGAACCTGTTACGAGTATTACGAAAAGGTGACGGGGTAACAGGTGATTTTATAGCAATCCCAGTTCCAGTAAAGCCGATTCTGACAACATATCCTTGTCCCAGGGCGGTTCGAATGTAAGCTCGACCTTTACTATGCCTACCCCTTCAACCAAACTGACTGCCTCCTGGACCTGTCCTGGCATATCTTCGGCCACCGGACAATTCGGCGAAGTAAGCGTCATCAGGATATAAACATCTTTGGTGTTTTCATCGATTTTCAGGTTGTAAATCAGGCCGAGATCGTATATATTCACCGGGATCTCCGGATCAAAAACTGACCGTAGGGCGGCGATAATCTTTGCCTCGAAGGGAGAGTGTATGTGGGTTGCATTCTGTTCCATAAGTTAAAGATTTTTTACAAAGGTAGTGAGAACAGGGATACCGCCATCACCGATGTCTGGATCATTACCGGAGAAACCCTGGTCATTCCGGATGAGTTTGCCATGTTTCCGATGGATTTTGAGAAGTTCCACAAGATATTCTTTTCTCCTAATCTGTAAACTTCATCTTAAACACCTGAGCGTACAACTTCATCTGCTTTATCATTGAACTGAGGCCATTGCTCCTGGTGGGTGAGAGATGCTCCCGGAGACCAATCTGATCAATGAAAGCAAGGTCGGAATGAATGATCGAATCAGGTGAATGCCCCGAAAGCACCCGGATCAGCAGGCTGACGATCCCTTTGGTGATGATGGCGTCACTATCGGCCGTAAAGTAAACTTTCTCGTCGCGGTAAGCCGCATGCAGCCATACCTTCGACTGGCAGCCGGTTATGATGAACTGATCGGTTTTGTATTGTTCATCGATCAATGGAAGGTTTTTTCCAAGTTCAATCAGGTAGTTATATTTATCCATCCAATCTTCAAACATCGAAAATTCGGATTGGATTTCGTTTTCTATTTCGGAGATGGTCATGTTTTTTTGTATTGAGATGCAAAGGTAAGGAAAAAGGGCACCTTCTATGCGGGTACCTTCCTCCTGTTGATAACTATTTCAATATTTTTAGTTCCATGTATTGCATAGTACTGAATTTTGTATTATATTTGCCGCATGAATACAGAAAATCAAAATGCACAGATGCGAAAAGGAGTTCTTGAACTCTGTATCCTTGCCATCATCGCTGAGCAGGACGCATATGCTTCCGACATTATTGCGAAGCTTAAGGAAGCCAGACTCATCGTGGTCGAAGGGACCCTATATCCTTTGCTGACCCGGCTCAAAAACGAAGGACTCACCCTGTATCGCTGGGAGGAGTCAAAATCGGGTCCCCCGCGAAAATATCATCAGATCACCCAATCCGGGCTTCAGGCATTGGCAGATTTAAAGAGCGACTGGCAGGAGCTTGTCAGCTCGGTTGGGAAAATAATTAACATTGAAACATCTCAAACCAACAAACAGTAATTACTGAAGCATCAGTATAATCCAATGACAAGATATTCTATTCAAACTCTATACTCCGGCTGTTTGGGCTTGCAAATAAATATGAACCCAATCGCTCAGTATAATTGCATCTAACCATGATTTCTTTCGCAATCCTGACAAGATGCAGATAATAAAAATCTGAAAAATAACAAAGAAAAAATGAAAAAGACACTGACAATCAACCTGGGTGGAATCGTTTTCCATATCGATGAGGACGCTTACCTCCTGCTGCACCAATACCTGGAACTACTGGGTAAACATTTCAGGAGCCAGGAAGGATCTCAGGATATCCTGAATGACATTGAATCGCGGATTGCCGAAATTCTGGGTGAAAAGTGTTCAGAAACTAAACAGGTGATCACCCTGGAGGATGTGAATGAGGTGATTGGCATTATGGGACAGCCGGTTGAGATAGACCAGGAGGAACATTCAAAAGACAGTTGGAATACGGGCAATGGCGAAAAGGGAGATAAACGGTTTTTCCGGAATCCTGATGAAAAGATAATCGGCGGGGTCTGTTCAGGAATTGCAGCCTATTTTCATCTCGACCCGGTATGGGTAAGGCTGATATTCGTCGTTTTTAGCATTGCAGGCGGATCGGGGATCTTGTTATACCTGGTTTTGTGGTTTGTCATCCCTGAGGCCCAGTCAACTTCGGACAAGCTGGAGATGCGCGGTAAAAAAATCAACATTAAGAATATTGAGAAATCAATCCGCGAAGAATTGTCAGCAATAAGCGGCAAAATAGGCAGCATGGCCAATGAATCAGCAGCATCCATCAAGCGGGCTGGTTCAGGAACAGGATCCATTTTCGATTCAATCGGTAAAGGGATGCGTGAAGTATTCAGGTTTACTGGTAGAATCCTGCTGATCCTGACCGGGATCGTGCTGGTCATGGTTGGATTATCGCTGGTCCTCGCACTATTTGCCTATACTTTTGGCTGGACCGGTGGAATTTACGCCGACGATGAAATCGCCATCCTGGGTTTTCCTTTCCTGGCAAAATTGCTCCTTGGATGTAATATGAAGATTGTTTATCTGCAGGTGATCCTGCTGATGGTGCTCGGGATCCCCTTTTTCATGCTGTTCTATAACGGCTTGCGCATGATATTCAGGTTCGCGCGAATTCCCCACCTTGGACTCACCATGTTTAATATCTGGGTGGTAGGAATCTTCTTCATGGTATGGTCAGGTTTGAAAGTATACAATCTATACAAGTTCGGCGAGGAGAAACAAATTGAGATTGCACTCGAAAAGCCTTCCACCGATACATTGCATGTCATGCTGATGAACGAGGATCCCGGGATGAAATTCCTTCGCCATGAAAAATACAACATCCCAGGAGACCGGAAAACAGTAATCACCGAAGAAAACGAACTCTATATGGTGCCGAAAATCCGGATTGAGGAATCAGACGACAGCCTCTTTTCCATTTCCCAGGTTACCATGGCCCGCGGCAAATCGCGGCTTGAGGCGCTGCAACACATGGCTGGCGTTCGTTTTCAGTCAGCCACATCCGGATCGACCCTCAGGATCAGCCCTTTTGCCCGGCTTCCGAAAGCTGCATGCTGGCGTGGTGAAGCAGTTAACCTGATAATTCGCGTTCCCAGGGGAAAATTTATTCATATTGATAAGCAGATCCAGGAGCTGAATCCATATTGGCATTATCGCATAAATTCATCAGAGGAGTCAATTTTTCAGATGACCGAGTACGGCATAGATCTCATCCCGGAATTGGATTCTATAAGCCAGGAGGCAGATTCAACTGCAGCAATCACAGCGACTCCCTGAATAGATGCTTAATTTAGGTATCAGGAGAGCATTTGTTTGGCCTTGATTACCGCCTCCACCAGCAAATCTATCTCATCCCGGGTATTATAAAAAGCAAAGGAGGCCCGTACTGTACCTGAAATCCCCAGGGAGTCGATCAGCGGCATGGCGCAATGATGTCCGGTTCGTACGGCCACACCCATTTTGTCGATGATCATGCCTGCATCATAGGGGTGAATTTCTCCAATCAGAAATGAAATCAGGCTTGCTTTATCCTTGGAAGTCCCAAAGAATCGTATGCCTTTGATGCCGGAAAGTTTTTCAGTGGCATAGTGTAAAAGTTGATCCTCATAGGCTGCAATTTCGTTCATCCCTATTGATTTGAGGTATGCAACAGCAGCCCGCAGACCCGCCACACCCTCCACATTCGGGGTGCCGGCCTCAAACTTGAACGGGAGTTCGTTGAATGTGGTCCGGTCAATATAAACATCCTTAATCATTTCGCCTCCAAGCTGATAGGGAGGTAACTCTTCGAGAAACTTCTCTTTTCCATAGAGTATGCCGGTACCCATGGGGGCGTACATCTTGTGGCCCGAAAAACAATAAAAATCACAATCGAGATCCTGTACATCGACCGGCAGATGAGATATACCCTGGGCACCATCGAGTAAAACAGGGATACCGTGCCGGTGTGCATAGGTGATAATCTCTTTAACCGGATTGATCGTACCCAATACATTTGAAACGTGGGTGAGTGCGATGAGCCTGGTTTTTTCGTTCACCATGCTTTTCAATTCGGCCAGGTTCAGTTCTCCCTGGTCGCCGATACCGGCAACCCGAAGCCTGGCGCCCCGTTCCAGGCACATCTGTTGCCATGGGACAAAATTTGAATGGTGCTCCATGATGGTGGTGATCACCTCGTCTCCTGCCTGGATATAACGCTTCCCAAAAGAGGAGGCTACGAGATTCAGCGATTCAGTTGCACCCTTGGTAAAGATCACCTCATGCGTGCTTCCGGCATTGATGAATTCCCGGATCTCCTTCCTGGCCTCTTCATATGCTTCGGTAGCCTTCACACTGAGAAAATGCACCCCGCGATGGATGTTGCAATTATCCTTTTCGTAATACTCCCTGATGGCATCGATCACCTGGCGTGGCTTTTGGGTGGAGGCGGCATTATCGAGATACACCAGCGGTCGTTTGTAGATCTGCTGATGAAGGATGGGGAAATCAGCGCGGATTTTATTGATATCTAAGGACATAATTAAGGATCGTAAATGAAAAGAATGTTTTAGCAAAGGTACGCATAGATTTTTTTTATAAGTTTGCTCATGGCAAAAAATAAAAACCTTATCGCCGGCATTACATTTTTATTGGTTTCATTTTTATTCATTGCTAAGACCGGCCCCTATTTCACCTTCTATCCAACGCAGGAAGTTGATTTGACAAACGCGGACTTTGGTCCTTTGGGAGCTGGTAATTTATTCATCCAGGAGATTACGCTGAAGAAGGATTATCTGAACCGGGTTGACATGTATATTGGCAAAATCAACAATGAAAGCCTGAATGAAGATGTTTTCCTGCTTTTCGACAGCGATAAACGAATCCTGTATTCAAAAAGATTTACCTCCCGGGATATAGTTAAGGCCGATTTTTATCCGTTTGAATTCAACAAGCCGATCAAGGCTGGGAAAGGACAAAAGTTATATGCTGCCCTCTATTCCATTGACGGGGGGCGCGACAATCACCTTGCCATCCCATTAAATCCAAAGAGTACAATGGGGAAATTCATGGTGGCACCCATCCGGAACAACGACATTCCGGCATCACTTGAAAACCTGCAAATGGCTGCCCCGATCGATGGCAGTATCGGTTATAAAACCTTTGAATCCGATTCGGTATATTTCACCTATTCCAGGGTGGTCCTTTATCTTTTAATGATCGCGATTGCCCTGGGACTCATTTTTGCAAAGCCGTTAACATCCCTGGTTAAAAAAATACACCTCTTACCACAATATGCATATCTTGTCATCGCGTTGATTTTTGGTCCCATTTTCCTGATCATCACCCCTCCCTTTCAAACTCCGGATGAACCGGTTCATTTTTACCGGTCATACGAAATTTCGGAATTAAATATTTTCAAATACAAGGATGAAGTGCCGCAATCGCTGGTAGAAGTGGCCGCGATCCAGGAGCGGATGAAGTTCAAATCATGGGAAAAGACGAGCCGGAAGGAGATTCTGTCGCTGGCAAACATAAAACTGGATCCTGAAAAACGGACCAGTGTCGGAACACTGGAATATACATTGCCATATGTTCCGCAGGCATTGGGCATTGCAATCGGGAAGATGTTCAGCCTCCCGCCGATGTGGCTGCTATACATGGGCAGGATTTTCAACCTGCTTTTTTCCTGTGCGCTCATTTTCCTTGCCATTCAGATTACGCCCATCCATAAGTGGTTGTTTTTTCTCCTTGGAGTGATGCCCATGACCATTTCTCAGATCGCTTCGGTCTCGTATGATGCCCTGACCATAAGCCTTTCGTTCCTGCTGATCGCACTGATTTTTAATTTTGCATTTAACAGCGAAAAGTTCATACATAAAAAGGACATAGTTATTCTTTTTATCGTGTCGGTACTTTTGGCCCTAAGCAAACCCCCCTATTTCATTATCGCATTTGCCTTTCTGATCATTCCGGTTCTGAAATTCGGGAGCCGGAAAAAATATATTGCAGTGTTCACCGGGATGATTCTTTCCACCCTGATTGTCTCCCAGTTATGGCAACCAACCAAGGATTTGATCCAATCGCTTTTTGTTACAAAAGCCAGTGCATCGACCGTCGGCTGGGTAATGAATTATCCGGATCTGAAATCAGGGTCAGGATCATTCGCATCCACTGATCACCGGGCCATTTCGTCGATCGGATCAGTCTCATCCACTGATGAAAAGTCGGAGGAACATTCCCAGCGGACGCAGCAGGGACAGCAAAGCCAGGGGACGCAACAGGGACAGCAAACCCAGGGGACGCAACAGGGACAGCAAGCCAAGGGAACTCAACAGGGACGGCAAAGCCAGGGAAATGAGCAGGGACAGCCCTCCCAAGGAACCGGACAGGGGCAACAAAACCAGCAAAGCCCCGGAGACCGGTTGGCACAGCCAGTCGAAAATATTCAACAAAACCAGGCTGATACTACAATTGCATCAGCCCAGCCGCAACAGAACGAACCTGTTAATCCGTTCAATCCGGAAGCCCAGAAGAAATTCATCCTGGACAATCCTGTCCGGTATATCGGCATCATAATGAGTTCCATAAGAAACTATTTCGGGCTATACATGACCAGTATCGTCGGATTGTTTGGCTGGAATGACACCGGCCTGCCTGATGTATTGGTCTATCTTTTTATCTTCATTATCCTTCTTACCTCATCCATAATTCCTTCTTAAAAAATC
>Ga0074195_1004271_pt1 | contig 11932 bp, 33 predicted proteins | sample EPASupsiteHSE623_FD_64525 | JGI IMG/M metagenome (GOLD analysis project Ga0074195, IMG submission 64525) | Bioremediated contaminated groundwater from EPA Superfund site, New Mexico - Sample HSE6-23 | ecosystem: Environmental > Aquatic > Deep subsurface > Groundwater > Contaminated ...
AACTTATTAGGGAAAATACTTCTTTAAATAATTCATTTCTCTAAAAAGTAAATGGTAAAAGACTTGACCTCAAATTTAGATTTGTACTTCACTATCCTTAGTCTGACAAAAGATAACAAAAATATACAAAAAGAATTAAATATTTCTAAACAAAAATTGTATTATTACAGGCAGAAACTACAAGAATTGGGCTTTTTGAAAAAGGATAAAAACTTATGGGTAGTTTTGAAGAGTACAAAAATAGACCTTGAACATGCTTTAAATTGGAAGGATAAAAGAATTAGAGGACACGCATTCATCTGGAAAATAAAAATAGACAGAATTTACAACTGGAAACTAATTTTAGAAAAGAAAAACATAAAGTATAATCTAGTTAGAGGTTACATACCAAGAATTTTTATAAACAATAAAAAGATATGGCTTGGAAAAGAAAGCATAACAGTTTATGAAACAAAATCATTCTATGGAACTAATGCAGTAGAATCAAGAAAGTATGCTGTGTTTGAATTAATAAAAACTATAAACGAACTACAGACCAAGCTAGGAATAACCTTCAAATACTATTTTAAGCCATGTAGAGAGCATTTCGGCATGATTAAGAACGAATTAGCCAGACAATGTAATGAGAAGGGAGAAAAGATTATTGTAAGAGATACATTAGATGGAGATTGGCTTTGGATTGATGATTCTGAGGGAATGCTTGGAGAATTAGAAACTGGAGGAAAAGGATTTACAAAAGACAGAGCAAAAACAAATATAGAAGTTCAAAACTGGTGGAATGATATGAAGAAAACAGATTTTAAGATAACCCCAACATTTCTTATGGAAAATACTTCTAAGCTAAAAGAAGAAATTGTATTATTAAAGAATGAATTACTAATTAACAAGAGAGATTCATTAAAGCAAGACAAAGAGTTATCTGAATCAAGTATGGATTTAAGATTAGTAATAAAACAAATGGAAGCCAATATAAGAGGACTTACTGAATTAGTTTATTTACAGCAACATGAAATAAGTAATCTAAAAGAAAAATGACAGAAATAATAATTCCAATAATGAATGCAAAGAAGAAGAAAGAAGTATTCACAGAAGATTTATCAATACCAAGAAGAAAGTATAAGGAAGTAACTCCTCCAAAAGTGTTACCAAGAAGGAATGATAACTAATATTTATAAAGTATTGAAATATATAATAATAAAAGGTAAGTAGATAAATGTCAAAAAAAGAGAGATGCCCCGTATGTAAAAGACTGCTTAGAGTTAAGAATTTTGTATTTAATAGAGTAGAAAAAAAACAGATGTGTTCAAAGTGTGATAAGCATGTAGGACACAATGTATATTTTAGAACAGATAATAAAGATGATAATATCATAGGAAACTTTAGTATTACTAAAGAAGAAAAAAAAATACTAGCAAGAAAAAAAGGATGGAAAGCTGTAAATAAAGATTGTGCAATGATGAAAGAAATAAAACATAAAGTATATAAAGTTAATAGAATAAATAATACAATGAAAGAATCAACAGATAATTCAAAGAAAGAATTACATAAGAAATTTATAGAGGGATTAAAATGAAAAAAGAAAAATCAAATAATAGTCAGAAGAAACAAAACCTTAACTCATTGCAAGGAGAAGAATCGGTGAATTGTAATTCTAATCTTAATGAGAATACAATATCTTGTATAGGTGTTGACTTTTTTGTTGGTAAGAACGAAGTATCGGTAAAGGACAAAAAAACTTCTGACTCCCCTAGGGGATTTAGGAAGCAACTTGAAGAAATTGAAAAAGAAATGGAAATATATAAAATTCATTTAGAAAATCTTTCTGTTTTACCTCAGAAACACAGAAAACCAGAATTTCTTATGGTGGTTAGTGAAGAAATGAGAAAGAAAGAATTAGTAGAAGCAAGAAAATCCCAACTCTTAGCAGACGAGGAAATACATAAGCAAGAGATAAAAGAGTTTATTGAGAAGTTAGGTAATATTATAACTGACGAAGATTTAAATTGCTGTATTGGAAAAAGTGGTTATACTATTTCTTATTATATAGATAAACTTTCAGAGGAGATGATTGGGAAATGAAAGTAGAATCAGCTATGAATAAAGATTTTTCTATTACAATAAATAAATCTGGTGAATCTTGGTTAGCAGTATTAGTTAAAAATGAATTAGGAGATTCCATCTCTCTTACAATTAATAAAAAAGAATTTATGAGAAAGTTAAAAGAGGAAATAGTTAAATGAGAGCAATAAAATTTAGATGTTGGTATCCTAAAGAAAGAAAGATGCTTTATGTTCAAACAGATATTGATAGAAAGGGAACTAAAGTTATGCAATTTACAGGATTAAGAGATAAGAATAAAAAAGATATTTATGAAGGAGATATTATTAAAATTAATGATAGTGTTAGAAGAACTCATAAGAAGTATAGTCAAATAGGAAAATTAATTGTTGTTTGGAATGAAGAATCTACAGGATTTGAGGGAAAGGTTATTGGGAAGATAAATTACATAGATAAATCAGAATGTTTAGGTAATTTTAGATTTAAAGAATATAACTTAGAAGTTGTTGGGAATATTTATGAAAATAAAGAGGAGATGGGGAAATGAACAACTTTAAAACCCAACTTGAAGATATTGAAAAAGAAATGGAAATAATAAATGACCCAAATAAAAAAGATATATCTTGGTCAGAGTTCATAGAATATAAACAATTGGAAGCAAGAAAATCTCAACTAATTAAAGACGAGGAAATACATAAGCAAGAGATAAAAGAGTTTGTAAAAGAATTAAAGTTTAAAGTATTATATGTTGTGGACTATGATACTACACAATTAATAGCAGGAGAAATAGATAAACTTTCAAAAGAAATGATTGGGGAGGAAAAGGAGAAATGATCGAATGTATAGACAAATTTACGGATTTTTGTTATTCAGATAGAACATTGATTATTTTATGTGGATTACTTTTATTTTTTGCAGGATATATCTTTGGGACAGATGGACATTGGAAAAGATTTTGGTGGAAGAAAAAGCAATCAGGGGAGGAAAAGGGGAAATGACTTATTATAAGAATTGTGATTGTGATGAATGGAAAGATAACAGTGAAATAATAGATTCAGCATTAATTCAATATACTTTAAGAGGTTTTGGTAAATTGAAAAATAGTTTTAATTATTGTCCTTATTGTGGAAAAGAATTAAAAAAGGAAATGCTTGGGGAGGAAAAAGGGAAATGATAAGTAAAAAAGAAAAAGAAGAAAATAAACAGATGTGTGAATGTGGTCATAGAAGAGGACAACACGCATATAAGAATTGGACTATCTGTTTAAAAGATTGTGATTGTAAAAGATTTAAATTAAAAGAGAAGATGGAGAAATGAACGATTTTGCAGTTTTATCAATATTATTTATTGGTATGGCTATTGGAACTTTAAGTCCTTTTGGAATATGGGGATTAGTAATTTATATGGCTCTTTCTACTATCTTTATGATAATTGGTGCAATTAAAGAAAATAGAGATAGATTAAAATGAAAATAAATAGAGAACTAATACTTATTTTAGCATTCTTCTTCTTTGTAGTTGTAATAGTAGGATGGGATTTCAATGAAACAGCCGTTCATACAAATAAATGTATGATGCCAGTATTAAATGAATCAGCCAACTATTATCACTTTACAGATAAATACATAATAGGAAGCTGGGTTTACTCCTTAGGGGATTTTATGATTTACATTGGAGCAACACTATTTATTTTCTTCTTTGCTTGGTATTTAATTAAATTAATTTTAGATTACAAGGAGGTAAGAAGAGATGAAAATAGGAAATTTTAATAAAAACGATATAACAATGTTAATAGTTTATTTAGGAGAAGCAACTTTCTATGATTTGACAAGATTCATAAAAGAAGAACCAAAAGTTATTTCAAATCAATTAGAAAGATTAGTAGGAAAAAGCAAAATAATAATGTCCACAAGATGTGGAGAAGTAGTCTATACTTTTAATTATTCAGGAGAACAAATTAAAGGATATAGTATTGGAGAATTGGAAGCACTAAAATAAAATGGGAGAACTACAAGGGTTAAGAACAACAAGTCTATTAGCTTATGCTAAAGCATTAGAAAACTTAGGAGAAAGGCAAATGCAAGTATTAGTTGTAATAGATAAATTAGAACCTTGTAACAATCTAATGATTTCAAATAGCTCTGGATTACCAATTAATACTGTAACTCCAAGAGTTAATGAACTAAAGAAGAAAGGACTAATAAAAGAAGATAAGATTGATGTATGTCCTTTTACTGGAAGAAAGACTATCTTCTACAAGAGGGTTAAGAAATGAAAATAGAAAAATGGTATGAACCTTTTGGATTTAGTGCAGAAGCATTATTTATTTATGTTTTAATAATTGGAATAATAATTTGGATGGTATTAAAATGAAAACAGAAGAGCAAATAATGAAAGAGTTTATTAGAACTAAAACTATTGCAGATAAAAGTTATCTTAGAGGTTTACTTTTCTGTTTAGGAAGAAACGATTTGAGAGTTATGACAGATGAACACATAAACGAAATAGCAAAAGAGTTCAAAAATAAAAGTCAATCTTTTAATATAAAGATTAAGAAAAATAATAACTACAAAGGAGAAACAAGGATTTAAATACTATAAAACTTAATGTTTAACATAGAAAATGAACACACAAACAGAATTACTTAAACCATATAAATTCAATAAAGAATTTTTTGAAGATATTAAAGGTACAGATTACGAAGGACTTAAAGAAGATATAAGACTCAATGGAATTAAAGTAGACTTACACGTTACTAAAAATCATACAATCCTTTGTGGCCATCAGAGATGGGAGATAGCAAAGGAATTAGGAATGAAAGAAGTTCCAGTAAAAATTATAGATATTGATGAATCAGAGGAAGGTAAAGTAAAAGAATATGTAATTAAAGATAACTTACTTAGGAGACAACTATCAACAGAACAGAAATATATTCTTATTGCTACACTTAGCGAGGTTTATGAAATTGGAAGGGGGCATAATGAATTAAGAGGGAATAGATTTATTTCTCCTAGAGAAGATGCAGAAGTTGCAGATACTCTAAAAAAAGAACAAGCAGACGTCCTAACTAAAACCGCAAAAGATACGGGAATATCTGAAAGAACAGTCGCATCCGCAAGAAAGTATAGAGAACTAATTAAAAAATCTCCAGAACTAAGGAATAAGAAAGTAACAGAAGTCTTAAACAAATATGAGATTAAGGATAACAAAGTAATTAGAAAGAATACAAGGATAGATGTAGATATAAACAAAATTAATCAATACGATTCAAATATGTTTCACTTTTCAGACACTTATGATTTATCTAACTACGATACTACTGGTAATGTTACTTGTATTGATATTTCTCATGGGGATAATGATATAAGGGTATATAGAGAGTTCTATCCAACCGTTCTTCATGTTTGTACATTCGTAGATAAGACTGGAAAAGAATTAAGTCTAAGAGATTATGCAAGAATACAAAACTTTCCTTGTGATTTTAAATTTGTAGGAACATCAAACGAAATTAAAAGACAAATAGGAGAAGCAGTAAGTCCAAAGATGGGAGAATACATTTTAAATAAGTATATTACTGGAGAAAAGTATATAGAACTCTTTGCTGGTTGTGGAGGATTTAGTGTTGGTTCTCATAAGCTGGGTAAAAAATGTTTATGGTGTAATGATTTCAATAAATATTCAGGATATTCATTTAAATTAAACTTTCCAGAGACAGAAGTATTTATTGGAGATATTTTAGACATAGACGAGAGGAAAATTCATAAAGAAATTGGAGATATAGATTTTATTATGGGTGGGCCACCATGTCAGGGATTTAGTTCAGCAGGAATGAGATTAGGATTCAAAGAGGATAGTAGGAATCAATTATACTTAGAGTTTTTAAGATTTGTAAACGAGTTTAAACCAAAACAATTCATTATGGAGAATGTAAAAGAAATAGAAAATTATAAGGAAGAAATAACAAAAGACTTTAATGAAATAGGATACGAGATTAAAACAGAGTTAGTTAATGGATTAGATATTGGTATGAATCAAAAAAGAATAAGATTCTTCTTTATAGGAGAGTTAATAGAAAAGAAAGGAGGTAGAGAGAATGATAAAGATAAAAGATAATTACACCATAATTCCAAATTTTACATTAACACCAGAATCAATAGAAAAATTTGATGTAATGGAAAATAGAAGACAAATAGGAGAAGCACATGTAACACAGATTCACGGAACATTACTTGAAGGAAAAAATCCTATGGGAATATTAATTGTAAATGAGATAAACAAAAAATGGAGACTCATTGATGGTAATCATAGACTTGAAGCATTAAAAAGGTTTTATGGTTATAAAGAAAAGAATAAACAAGTATCTATGGATTGTGGAATAAAAGTATATCATAATTTAACGAGAGATGAGGAAAATGAAGTTTATTCTATTGAAGCAAAGAGGAAAAACGAATCCCATGAAGATAGGATACAACTATACATTGACACAATAACATTTTGGAAATTATTACAAGATAAATATAAAGAATTTCCATGTAAAGTATCAATTTATGGACAAGTAGACAGTATAAGATTTAGATTAATACTGGATGCTCTATCAACTGCGAAAAATCAAATGCAAAAAGGTTATGCACCTAAGTATCTTGGAAAAGAAGACATAATAACATTTGCAAGAGAATTAAGATATGAAGATTTTTTACTAATGAAAAGATTTTGTAATATATTTCAGATAGTATTTGGAAATGTAGGAAAAGATAATATCTTTTCAAGAAGACAAGGATTTGTACCTTTGTTTGATATATTTTTCAGGAACTTTAGAAATGAGAAAGAAGAAGTAGTTATAAGTAGATTTAAAAATATTGTTGGAAAATCAGATATATTGATGTACTTAAACATGCAAGGAAGGGAAGCTCAACAAACAATTAGGTCTCTTATGGTAAATTATATTAATAAGGGGAAAGTATATAGTAAAAATGCAATTATTTAAAAAATTAATTTAAATTAGTCCTTTAATTTTTGAGGACTTTCATATTCAATAAAATGGAAAAACAACATAGACACAAGTTTAAGAAAGAAGGAGACTACTATATTTGCGAATGTGGAAGTAAAAGATTAGTCTTTGAAAACCAAAAAGGTAAAAGAAAAGATGGAAAGGGTTACACAAAGAAAGCAAATACAAATAGATTCTTATTTCCAAAAGAGTATTCTCAAATTGAAGATAAACTAAAACCTAAGCAAAAGCATTCAATTAGATTTCTATTAAATACTGGAGCAAGAATTACAGAACTCCAAAAGGCACAAGTTCAAGACTTCATTTACAATGAGCAAGGTAGAAGTAGAATAATTTTAAGAAATACTAAAACAAAAGCAAGAAAGGGAGAATTTCAAGTTGGAAAGGTAAGAGATGTCCCTTTGTCTAAACAGTTTGCTAAATATCTAAAGAACTATGTTCAAAAGAACCAACTAAAGCCAGAAGATAATTTTAACATACTAACTAACTCAGCAATCAATAATGCTCTAAAGGGAGTGGCTCAAGAACTCAATCTAGTCCATCCAGAGGACTTATCTTGTCATACAATGCGAAAGACCTTAGAGGTTTGGTTAATGGCTCTTGGAGTGGATTCTATGCCCATTACAGCCCATCTGGGACATGACATAAGAACTGCAATGTCAAATTATGTATCTCCAGACATATTTAGCTGGGATGATAGGAAATTAATAAGACAAATAATAGGAGATTTATACGAAAGATGAATATTGACCATTGGTTTTATTTAGCACTTGGAATTATAATTGGTGGGTTATCTGTTGGATACTTTGTAAAAGAACATTTTAAAAGAAAATTATTTGATGGAATAAATAAAAGATGAAACTAACTAAAAAGCAAATAGAAAAGATTAGAGAACTATCTAAAGAAGGAAAAAGCCAGACAGAAATATCAAGAATGATGAATATTCCTCCAAGCACAATTAGATACTGGATGAATGAAGAAGCAAGAGTAGATAATATTGAAAGAGCAAAAGGTTGGTATAAAAATCAGTCAGAAGATAAAAGAACCGAGATGAATCTTAAAAAGAAAGATTACAGGCAAAACTATTACAAACAAAAATACTGGAAAGATGAAGAGTATAGAAAGAAAAGAATTGAATATTCAAAAAAGTATAACCACAAGAAAAAGGTAACAAATATTTAAATAAGGTAAGTAGGTTATATAATTATAAAATGAAAAGAGAAAAGAAAGATTTTTGGACGATACGAAAACAAAGTAAGAAATTTACAGACATTGCTGTAAAAATTGGAATATTCTTTATGTTTATTTTTTTACTATTTATTATTATAGAAGTTTTAGTTCCATGGGCAACAAGTATCATGGAGAAATTTATAGACTTAAACATATTTTACCTTTCACATATAAATAATATCTATATTGGATTCTTTGGAGGAATAGCTGTTTTATTCATTAGTATTTATTTCTTCTTTTTAGTTTGTAGAGTTTTAGGAATGATGTTTGAAGTATTAATTAAGGAGATTAAATTAAGAAGATGAAAGATAAAACTATAAGATATATTCTGGTTGGAATTGTGTATATACTAGCTTTGATAAGTTTGGTTTGGGGAGCTATTGAGATAGAAAAGAATGATAACACAGAACATAAAGTTAAATGTTATGATAGATATAATAATGAAATTGAAGGATTAACTTGTATTGACAAAAAAGTAATGCCTAACGAAGGTTCAATAATGTTAATTTTAGGAATATCACTTATATCTATAAATATTCTTCTTCTAAATCCTATTTTAAAGATGGTTGAGGAGATTGTAGAATGAATTTTCGATGGGCAATTCAAAAATGCTTAGAACATGAAAAAGTAAGAAGAAGTTGTTGGGACAAAGAACATTATTGGACATCAGGAGTAGATAAAAGATTAATTAATAGTATAGGAGAAACTCCAAGTATAAATAAAGCACAATTAGAAGCATTAGATTGGGAATTATCTAAAGAAGAAAAAGATTTTTGCTTGAGTGATAAACGAAACATAGGAATTATGGATAATTATTATGCTGAAAGAGATGTAAAAACATTTATTAGAAAATTGAAAGAGCAGGTTTATATAGAAATGGGAAGTTCAGCAAAGAATCATTTTATTTTAATTATGGATAAATTAGCAGGAGATAAATTAATATGATTAAAGAATTTGTTTGGCATTGGAGTTATCTTCCATGGATAATAGGAATCTTAGTTGTAACATACTTTCTAATTAGAGCTTTAATAAGAATAGTAAAGGGAATAATAAGTTACAGGAAATTAGGAAAGCAAGAGTTCATGAAAAGATTGAAGAAGGGATTTGATGATATAACTCCAACTCAAAGAACTAAAGGAGAGATTAATGGAATTGTAATCTCTTTAATGGGAATGGTTTTAGGATTAATTATTGTTCCTATATTTAGAATAGAACATTTTTGGTTCTGGATTGAACTATCTTTATTAGGAGGAGTAATCATAACAGGATGGCAGTTAATAGGAAAGCTACAGCAATTAAGAGTTTTAAAGAAACAAGATGAAATAATGGAAGAATTAAATAAACAAGAAGAAAATGAAAGTTATCCTTTACTTCCAGAAGAACATAAGGATATTTTTACTATAGAAGAAAAAAGTGAGATAGTAGAGATTCTAAAGGAGGAAAAGAAATGAAAATAAGATTTGAATACTATGCATGGCTTAATAATGAACCAAAGATAACTGAATTTGAAGGAAATGCAGAGGAACTTTTTGCATTATTAAAAGAATGTAGATATAATAATTTGCTAGAGGATAGGAGATTAAAATTATGACAATAAAAGAAGAAATAAAAACAATAATAGCACAGAGAAATCTTTTAGATAATAAAGAGTTAGAAAAGCAGTTAGGAGTTTTAGTATGGGAAACAAAAAGAATCTGTATGAAGGAAGCAAGAAGTATGTTAGAATATTATGCAAGAAGAAAAGATATTCATTTTCCTATTGACCTATTTTTAATAAAAATGGATAATGCAGTAAAATGACACTAAAGAAATGCGATGCAACTACAGAGAAGGCAATAAGAAGAGCTTTGACTATCTACAGGAGGGAAGAGCAAAGAATAAGTGATGAAATTTTAAAAGAATTTGGAAGAAGATGTCTATTTGAATATAAATATCTGGAGAAAAAGAAATGATAGATTATAAAAGTTTATTAAAAGGAATTATCTTAGGAGCTGGAGTAGGATATATTGGTTCTTGCATCCCATATTTATTAGCTTATTTTTTTGAAGGTAAATTTCAAGGTAATCCTTTTTTTACAAATCTTATGTGGGGAATTTTTTTAATATTCTCTTATATTTATATTACAAATAATAAGAAGAAGGAGAAAAAGAAATGATAAATAAAGAACTATTAGAATCTAAGTCAAAGGAATTAGCAGAAAGATTAGGAGTAGAACTAAGAGATTTATTTGTAAGCTATCATGTTCAAACAAAAGACTTTAAATTCAATGGATTTGGAAATGTTGTTATAAAGTTCCCTATTGAAATGTATAAAGGAAATATGGGAAAGTTTGTTGAAGATATACAAAAAGCAATAGAGATTTCTTTAAATAAATTACATAACAACGAATTTGAAGTGAAGGTTATGTTCTGGAAATATTAAATGGGATTGGGAGATATATGGGATTATTTAGCAGATGGTTGGGATTATGTTATAAGTTTTGAATGGTGGGATGACTTCAAGGACTTCCTCTCAGAGTTCTTTGAAAATATAGGAGAATTTAGTATAATCGGATTAGTTCATGCAGTAGTATTTGGTGGATTAACTTTTATGACATTAAGAAAATTAGAATTTATCAAAGCTAACCCACATTTCTACTTTATACTTATCCCAGTTGTAATGATAATAGGTTACTTCATAGGGAAGCATGTCTGGAGGGAATATTAAAATGTTCAAGAAAAAGAAAAAGGAGGTAAAGAAATAAGTTAAAAAATGTTCGCAAGATTAAAAAAGTTAATGTCTGAAAGAATTGAAAAGGATTGTATAAAAGTAAATGTATCAAAGGAAGGAGAAGAGCCAAAATATATTTACATTAAGAATCCACAGAAGAAAACTGCACATGTAATCTATTCTCCAATTAATTTAGAATCTGTAGAAAAAGCAACAGATAAAGAAGGAAATGTTGATTGGGATAAAGTTAAATTTGATAAAGTAGCTTTGATATTTGGAAGTTATAATCAAGCAATAAAGACAGCAATAGCTGGAATACTCACTTTAGGAGTAATATTTGGAGTATGGCAATTAATTGCTAATTGGAATGCTTTGATAAGTAATGAATGTGTGAAAGGTTGCATGAAGGTAATATCACTATCAGCAAAATAATAATAAAATGAAAGAGGAAACTGAAAGAATAAAGGTACTCTTAGGTTTACATTATTTTATTCATGAAAGAATATATAATCATACAACTCAAGGGTATATCAAGAAAGAGGAAGCATTAGTCATTATTAGAAGGAATCATAACATTCCAAAAGATGAATGCCCTATCATAATGAAAGGTTTAGAAATTTTAGGGTTGATAGAAGAAGAGGATGATTATCTTAAAGTTAAAAAACCAAGTAAGTCCAGAGAAGAATTAATATTAGAGTTTAAAAAAAAGATGAAGATGGTTTAAAAAATGGTTAAATTTGAAAAAGGAACACCAGAGTATTTGGAATTTAGAAAAAGATGTAACAAAAACAATAGAAAGTACTATTCTAAACCAGAAATAAAAGAGAAGAAAAAGATATACAGAATAGAATATGATTTAAGAAATAGAAATAAAAGAAGAAGATACGATAAAAATAGAAGAAAAATACAAAAAAAAGGGACAAAACAA
>Ga0074195_1004272_pt1 | contig 11926 bp, 5 predicted proteins | sample EPASupsiteHSE623_FD_64525 | JGI IMG/M metagenome (GOLD analysis project Ga0074195, IMG submission 64525) | Bioremediated contaminated groundwater from EPA Superfund site, New Mexico - Sample HSE6-23 | ecosystem: Environmental > Aquatic > Deep subsurface > Groundwater > Contaminated ...
GGAGTGAATAGGGATTTTAATGTAATAAATCATACAAAGGATACGTATGGGCATATAAGGCTTGTGGTTATTCTGCTGTAACTACGTTATCTGCAACAACTACAGCATGCTGCACAACACCTGTTATTAGCAATATGACAACCTCTGTTTGCAGTGGTTCAGCATTTTCTGTCACTCCTGTGAATGGTACAAATGGTACAGTGCCGGCAGGGACAACATACAGCTGGCAGGCTCCCTTTTCTACAGGGGTTAGCGGAACTGCATCCGGGTCAGGTGCGGCAAGTATCAACGGAACCTTAAATAATACTACTACAAGTACCGTTAATGTTGTCTATGTTGTAACTCCAGTGTCAGGTTCTTGTACAGGTTCCACTTTCAATCTTACAGTTTCGGTTCTTCCAAAACCCAGGATCACTCCTAATCCAGTCACACCATTCTGTTATGGAGGAAGTCAGACCCTTACGGCATCTACATTATGCCCGACCCCAACATATGAATGGTATAGAAACGGGACATCAACAGGCGTAACCACCGTTACATATTCAGCGACATCACCCGGGCTATATTTCGTAAAGGTTAATTGCAGCGGATGTTCATCGTCATCCGATCCCGTTGGTGTTGTTGTTCAGGGTAACGATTTTGCTCTGAGTGTAACTCAGCCTTCAACAACCGGGCTATCTACCGGAGACTATGTGTGGTCGGGTAATACAAGCACAAACTGGAATGTAGCATCTAACTGGCTCGTGTATAACGGTTCATCTCAGTTCGCTAATGCACCTGCAGTACCAGATAGTACAAAGAATGTATTTATCAGAGCATATACAGGCTGTGCGTCTAATCTGTGTAATATTCTTAATGGAAATACAGGGCTGTGTAAAAGTATAACCATAGAATCGAGTTTAACTATGAATCTGGTTTCTTATCTCGAAGTTGCACGAAACTGGACAAACAATACTGGCACTTTTAATTGTGGTACAGGTACAGTTACCCTTAACGGGCAAAAAAATACTACAGGTACATTGTATACAGGAGGAGATGGTGCAGGAAAACAGTTCTATAACCTTGAAATGAAGTCTGCAAGTAATACGTTTGCCGGATCTAATGACGGAAATAAAGTTAATCTTGAGAATAACATACGGATCAACAATAATTTTATCCTTACCTCTGGATACCAGTTTAACGTAAACAATGGGAGTAACATGTCTGTTGGCGGGAATTTTACACATAATGTATGTGAATTCAACAGAGGATTGGGAACAGTAACGCTTACAGGTTCTGCAAAAGTCATAGATGGGTCAGCAGCTACCTACTTCAGAATTCTGAACATTACCGGTTCATATACTCTGAACGCCTCCCATATGTATCTATGGAGTAATCCACTGGGAAGCAATGGCGATCTTAATATACAGGCTGGTGGCAGTTTTAATGCATCTTCAAATACAGTACATATAGATGGTTCGTGGACAAATAATGGCACTTTTACAGCAAGTACATCAACAGTGATTTTAGAAAGAGCCTATGCACAGAATATAAAATCAGGTGGAAATTCTTTTTATAACCTTACTGTTGACAGAACAGCTGCACCTCCATATGTCAATCTGACCGATCCGGCATGGATTACAAACTATGGTAATTTTATATATGGTGTAGTTAATTACACTGGAACCGGTTCTCTTACTTTTACAGACAATGCCACTTCAAACGGTGGTGCAGCTAACAGTTTTGTAAACGGTCCTGTAAATAAAACCGGGAATGAAAACTTTCTATTTCCAGTCGGAAAAGTTACAACTCATATTTTATGGCAACCTCATGTTTGGGCTCCGTTAAGCATTAATAACACTGGAGGTGTTGCTACAGACCAGTTCAGGTGTGAGTATTATTTTTCTGCTGCACCTAATAACTGGGGGAGTCAGTATATGTGCGATTTCTCACTTCTGAACCATGTAAGTGCAATAGAGTACTGGGATCTAAGCAGAATAGCAGGTTCTTCAGTGCCATGGGTTACTTTGTATTGGAAAAATTCATCCAGAAGCTGTATTCAGAATCCTTCTGGGCTAGTTGTTGCTCACTGGGAAAACTGTCCTTCGACAATGACTGATAAATGGGCTTCTAAAGGAGGTGTGGTTGTTGAGGATATTGTTGGAGTTGCAGGCCATGTAACAAATACTATCGCGTTCCCCAATTTCAGTCCGGTTACTTTTGGAACAATTATTAATAATAACACTTTGCCTGTTGTAATTGTCGATTTTACAGCAAAATGTATCAATAGTAAAACTGTATTGCAATGGGCTACTGCCAGCGAAACAAATTGTGATTATTTTAACATAGAAAGAAGCCCTGATGGTATTGAATGGGAAATTGTTGCTACAGTCACCGCAGCGGGTAACAGTAGCAATACAATATACTACTCGGCCACTGACGATTCCCCTTATTCAGGTACTTCATATTACAGACTTAAACAGGTTGATTTTAACGGACAATTTGAATATTATTCAACAGTCTCATCTAATTGCAACTCAAATGTATCTGGCAATCCGACCGTAACTTTCTTTCCAAATCCGTTCAGAACTGAAATTAAAATGGATCTCTTAAATGTAAGCGACGGTCCTGCTACTGTTACTGTTTATGGGTTATATGGGAATGAAATTCTAAGAAGAAATTTCTATATAGAAGAAAATGCAGGCTCCTATTTAATTGATCTTTCTCACTTGTCTTCAGGAGTATATACCATTTCTTTCATGTCGGGAGACTTTAGTTCTGTTGCAAAGATTGTAAAGGAGTAATTTAATTTGTTTACAGATTAATATTTTTTCCCTTATTCTGTAAGTGTTTCAATATATATTATAATAAACAAGTATATTTTAATTAACAGACTCTCCTTGCTACTGCTCTTTTATAATTTGTTTTAATTGCCAGTGTTGGCAAAACTATAGTTATTGTATAATAGCACTTGCCCCTTCCGATGTTATCAGAAGGGGCAGAAATGGAAGAAAAGAGAATTTAAGGGACTTTGTCACATTTCAACTACAGAATCAGAAAGTCAAAAAAGTATAGGACTTTTCTTGGTTTGAATTTATCTTTTTGATTATGTAAGTTGCGTCGGGAAGATTACGGCAATCAATACGGTTGTCATCAGGGTATGCCTGTTTTGCTATCATACCCTGCCCTGCCATATTATAGATATAGATCAGGTCCTTGTCGCTGCTTTTACTGCCATGCAGATACAAATACCTGTCGTCAGGATTGAAGTATGCAGTGAATTTTTCTTCACTTACATAGTTGTTAGATTGAGATGCTGTAATGGATACAGATCCCTGATTCTAATCAGCTGTATTCATAAAATCAGCGTTATTCTGGGCAAAAGCCCCGGTGGTGATCACCATCAGCAGAATTGCAATAATTGTATTAATAGTTTTTGTTTTTAATGTTAATATAAAGATACATACAGCAGAAAGGGGAGGGCAATTTAAATATGCATGCAGGTTAAAGATCTGTACAAACATTATCGATTTACGTACTAGATGCAATGATTGAACAATTCACCGTTGGTCCATAAAAAGCCTGTTTGGCAGAATGTGTTAAGATAAGTAATTGAATGAGAATCGCATGGTGATTGGGCGATAGGTTTTCAATCCAATGGAATGTGATCCTTAGGTGGTGGGCTTAACAAGAAAAGTAGGGTCCGACTTAGTCGTCTCTGTTATTTATTTTTATAATTCGCTGTCAAGCGAGTCTGACGCTTTATAAAAATAAAAAACCCGGCTCTTTGAGCCGGGCTTTTCTGGTAGCGGGAGCAGGATTCGAACCTACGACCTTTGGGTTATGAGCCCAACGAGCTGCCACTGCTCCATCCCGCAATGTGGGTGCAAAGATAATATAATATTATCGGGTTTGCAACAGAATTATTTTTTTTCTGGCTTTTTTTGTGAAAGCAGTTTCTCCAGGTTACGCATTTCATCTCTGTACATGGCTGCTTCTATGAAGTTGAGAGCTTTTGCCTCTTTTTCCATATTCTTTTTTGCAGTCTCAATTGCTTTCTTGATCTGTTCTTCGTTCATGTACGAAGTTACAGGGTCAGCCACTGCCTGTTCCTGCGAAAGTTCAACATAAGGCTTGTATTTTGGCCCTTTTTCGTTTGGATTAAGCTTTCTTGTAAGTGAATGACTTTCGCGCCGGATCTGTTTGGGAGTGATATTGTTTTCAATATTATACTTTAACTGTTTCTCTCTTTTTCGGTTTGTATCATCAATCGTGAGTTGCATAGACCTTGTTATTCGGTCGGCATACATTATAACCTTTCCGTTTATATGCCTTGCAGCTCTGCCAGCAGTTTGAGTAAGTGATCTTGCGTTTCTTAAGAATCCTTCTTTATCTGCATCAAGAATTGCAACAAGAGAAACCTCAGGCAGGTCAAGTCCTTCGCGAAGAAGGTTTACCCCGATAAGTACATCAAAGAATCCATTTCTGAGCCCGTCCATTATTTCAACCCGCTCAAGTGTCTCAACATCCGAGTGAATGTATGTACACTTAATATTAAGGTTGAGCATGAATTTTGAAAGTTCTTCGGCAAGGCGTTTTGTGATGGTAGTAACAAGCACTCTTTCGTTCTTTTCCACCCTCGATTTTATTTCGAACAACAGATCATCAATCTGGTTAAGTGAAGGCCGTACTTCAATTTCGGGGTCCATAATACCTGTGGGGCGGATTAACTGTTCAACAACAAGTCCTCCGGATCGTTCTATTTCAAAGTCAGCAGGCGTGGCGCTTACATAAATTATCTGCCCGAGCATATTTTCAAATTCATCAAAAGAAAGCGGCCTGTTGTCGAGAGCTGCTGGAAGTCTGAACCCGTATTCAACAAGTGTAGTTTTTCGTGATTTATCACCCCCATGCATACCTCTCACCTGAGGAATCGTAACATGACTCTCATCTATAACAGCAATAAAATCTTTTGGAAAATAATCAAGCAGGCAGAATGGTCTTGATCCAGGTTTCCGGCCGTCGAAGTATCTTGAATAATTCTCAATGCCTGAACAATAACCAAGTTCTTTTATCATTTCAAGGTCAAAAACAACTCTTTCTTCAAGTCTTTTTGCTTCAAGTCCTTTTCCCTGTTCCTTTAATTCCTGGACTCTCGACACAGTGTCATCCTGAATCTGCTTTATTGCTTCGTTGATCCTGAAACGGGAAGTGACAAAAATATTAGCAGGATAAATTTTTACCTCTTCATGCGACTGAAGTGTATTCCCGGTTGATGGTTCAAAACTTGTAATTTCTTCGATCTCATCTCCCCAGAAAGTTATGCGGTAAGCAAAGTCAGAATATGCAAGGAATATGTCAACGACATCACCTCTTACTCTGAATGTCCCGTGTTTGAATTCATTTTCGGTTCTGGCATAAAGAGCATCAACAAGTGAATACAGGAATGCATTTCTGCTAAGGTTGTCTCCCTTTTTAACGTTCAGGGCATTGTTATGAAAGTCCTCAGGATTCCCTATACCGTATATGCAGCTTACAGAAGCAACAACAATAACATCATTCCTGCCGGAAAGCAGTGCTGAGGTTGCACTTAGCCTGAGTTTTTCTATTTCTTCGTTAATAGAAAGATCTTTCTCAATATAAGTATCGGTACTTGGCAGATATGCTTCTGGTTGGTAATAATCGTAATATGAAACAAAATACTCAACAAGATTTTCTGGAAAGAATGCTTTAAATTCGCCGTATAACTGAGCAGCCAGCGTTTTATTATGACTAAGAACAAGTACGGGCCTGTTAAGTTTTGCAACCATACTGGCAATTGTAAAAGTCTTTCCGGAGCCGGTAACTCCCAAAAGTGTCTGATATTTATTGCCCTGCCTGATCGAATTTACCAAAAGCTCTATAGCTTCCGGCTGGTCGCCTGTAGGGGAGAAGGGGCTGGAGAGTTTAAAGTCCATTACTTTGGTTTAATTAATGTATTTGGAATTTGTAGTCAGATTAGTTTTTTCTTGCTTTGGAAATTTGTTTGAACCATATAAATTGTTTCTGCAAATTCCATTTAATTTTGCCAAATAATCAGATTTTCGAACTTGAACTTTATCATTTTGTCTTTATTAGTTTAACAAATTATTTCGTTAACAAACTTCTGACTTCATTCTTCTATTTTCCAACACCTAATAACTGAACTTAGCAAATACAGGCAGGTGATCGCTGAATCCCCCAAGATATTCTTTACCAGAAAATGTCGGTTTCGGATAGTGGGTTTTCCCATCTGGCATATAGAACATCCAGTCGTATTTAAGGATACTGCCTGATTCTGGCCGTGTGTGTAGACCCTTTGTGTTTACAAGAAGATTGTTTGAAACAATTATCTGGTCGAAAAGATACCATGTATTCTGATAAAGCATTGAACCAGCGCCATAAAAGTTATGAATATCAAAATGGAGGTTAAATAATTCGAATGGCTCCCTGTTCTTTCTCTTGTTGTTTGCCTGAAGGATCTGGAAAATGCTCTTGTTCTCAGGGTCGTCATTAAAGTCACCCATTATAACTATGTTGGCTGAAGTGTTTTTAGTCAGTATTGAATCGCATATACTTTTTAATTTCATGGCCGAAAAAACTCTTTTTGTTTCAGAAGATTCAGATACACCAATTCTGGATTTCCAGTGGTTTACAAATACATGGACAGTATCGCCATTAGGAGCTTTTCCTTTAACATAAAGAATATCTCTTTGCTTTTCAGTTTCTGAACCAATACTTTTCACAGGTATGCTGTTCCAGGTTATGATACTAAAGCGATTAGGGTTGAAAAGTAAAGCAACATCAATGCCTCTAGAGTCTTCAGAATCCTTATGAATTACCTGATATACAGGTTTGGAAGGGTGTGTTGTACGGCAGAGGTCCTTAAGTACAGATGCATTTTCAACTTCTGCAAGACCAATAATGTCAGGTATCTGAGATGAATCAACCGCTAGAATTACTTTTGAGACCATTTCGAGTTTTTTGTAATACTTTTCGCTGTTCCATTTTTTTTCTGAAGCAGGAAGGAATTCCTCATCATTTACTTTTGTGTCATTGATTGTGTCAAAAAGATTCTCAACATTGTAGAACATAACAAGAAAAGGCTTGTTAGTTGTCTGTGCTATTGAACTGTTTAATGCAGTTGCAATAAAGAGAATGATCAGAAAGTTCTTCATACTAATGTTTTTTTATCCAGTTTGAAATAATATCAAGGACTTCAGTTGATATCGTCTGTTCAGTACGCGAATACTCTTCGGGCATACCTGTTATTGCAGGTTGAAATAAGTGATTAAGTCCGGTCAGTTTTTTTACAGTTAGATTAGTATTTCCTGATGATCTGTACGAATCGCTAATTGCCGCCAGATTTTCATCTGCAGTTACCTGCATATCCAGACTTCCATTCAACGCAAGAACAGGACATTTTACCTTTGAATTATATTCAGAAGGTTTTATACTCAGAAACTTCCTGTACCAGGGACTTAGCATTGTTACAAGTTGCTGGTTTAAATTCTTTTCGTTTATTTTTAGTTTGATTACCTGAAGCGAATCTATTGTTTTAGCATATGCAGAATATATCATTAGTACTTTTTTTCGTGCTTCGTTATTATCAGGAGTTTTAAGAATGGTTTTATAAACGGTTCTTATCATTGTTTCAAACCCCTGAAATTGTTCCGGTCTTAAGATATTTTCATTTTCAATAATTCTTCTGTTTTGTATCACCATAAGTTCCGAAACATCAATTCCTGGTGCTGCAAGAAGAACAAGAAACGAAACATCTTTTATTTTTGATGCAACAACAGGAGCTATTATACCACCTTCACTATGGCCGATTATACCAGTCATGTTAATATCAGCGCTTTTGTGTTTTCTCAGCATCATATAGGCAGCTGCAGCATCTTCTGCAAAAGTCAAAGTTGTTGCGTTAAAGGGATTCCCTCCCGACTTTCCTGTACCTCTGTCATCGTATCTGAATGTGACAATACCCTGACGGGTAAGATGGTCTGCAAGAACAAGTGCCCATTTATGTCCCATGATTTCGCAGTCGCGTTCCTGCTGCCCGCTTCCGTTAACAATTACAACAGCAGGAAATGGGCCTTTACCTTCCGGAATTGTTATTGTACCTGATAGTTCTACTCCATCTTTAGGGTTAATGAATGTTATCTCTTCTTCGGAATAAGGGTATGGTTTCAAAGGAGTCTGTGGTCTCTTTATACTGTAATCTTTATCTGTTTTTGAAAAGTCAAGCTGAAAGTCCTTTTTTGCCTGTGTCCATTTACCTTTTAAAGAGCCGGAATGGCTGTCATATTTTCCCTTATACTTTGCACCTGCTTTACTGATCTCAAAAAAAAGACTGTCATTCCTGAATGACTGCCTTGAGGGTTTTAAATTATAAACGAGCTGATCAGGAATGGAAATATTTTCAATGTATAAGCCGCTGTCATTTTTTGATAAAAAGAGGACCATCAGCAGACTGTCATCATTTGTAATTACAAACCCGGCCAACTGTTCGTTAGCAGAATCTTCTTTTTGAGCTTTTGCCACAACTAAAAGAAAGAAGAACAATATTACTGCTGTCAGTGACTTCATTTTTTCTTCAAACTTACAGGATTAAAGAGATATTTGCAAAAAAAAACCTCCGCATTTCTGCAGAGGTTTTAATTAATTAAAGAATGTTATTACTTAACAACAATGTTTTTCTTTACAATCTGGTTGCCAGCAGCAATTTCGAAAATGTAATTACCGTTTGGAAGGTCATTAACATCAACAGAAACATTTGAAGAAGCAGGGTTGATAACCTTTACAACTTTACCATCTATTGTGTAAACAGTAACATTGTCGATATTATTGTCAGAAACAATATTGATAAAATCACTTACAGGGTTGGGATAGGTCATGATACCAACTGAAGGATTACCGTCAATTCCAACAGCGAGGTCAAGCTGAACAGGAATGTTGGTCCATTCTTTAGCAGGATCATTGCAAGCTACAACAACATTGGCATAATATGTACCGGTAACAAGTTCTGTTGTATTGAAAGTTAAATTCAGGGTTTCTGATCCAGCAGGAGCAATAGTTCCAGCTGAAGGAGCAACCATTAACCATGATGGCCATCCAAGACCTTCAACAACTGCGTCGATTGCAATATTACCGTTACCGCTACCGGCTGCGCCGTCAAATTCACCCCAAGCAGGGCCTGATTTAAGATAAGATGTGCCAGGGATAATTGGGAGTGAGTCAGTAACTAAGGTATATAAGTTTGCGGGAGTTGTAAAAGTATATCCTACCCATATTTCATCTCCGTCGATAGGAACCGGTGTGTCAAATACTATTTCGTATAAAGTATTGGGTGTAGAAACTGAAAATACTTTTTCAGCAAGTACAGCACCAGCAGATGGGTAAATATATTCTCCTTTTTCCCAAACATAAACAGTAATTGTATTTCCGACCGGTAAATCACCAATTCCGATTACTGCAGATTTTATTTGTTGACCAAGGTGAGCATTAGACATGGCGGGAAGGTATCTTACAGCAGCTGTTATTTCGAAACTTGTTGTCCATCCGATCATATTGGTTGCACCCTGATAATATCTCATAGTGTCGTTAGCTAGTGTTGAAGCAATAGTGGGGTCTGTAAAAGTAGGATAGGCGGTATAAAGCATATCTTCCTGTCCGTCGTTTGAGAATGGAATGTATTCAATTGTCCAGCCACCTGTTGTGATCTGAGTTGAATCGATAGTAATTGCCGGGGGAAGAAGACCACTCTGAATTTCGGTGAAGATAAAATCATCAACAAAATAATTGTTCTGAGCCGGACCGTAGAAATTAATGCAACCTAACTGATTTGTTCCGCCAAGTGCATTCTGCTCGTTACTGAATGTCCATGATGTAAGTTCGGTACCGTTCAGGTTAAGATCAATATCATCATTATTTAAATCAACATCAATTGTAAATAACATCCATGTGTCAGGTGTATAAGAATAAGTAGTAGTTACATTACCCTGTTCAAGTGAAATAGTACCGTTTGCAAAATCGGCAGCACAAGCCCATTCAACACCAAAAATATGCTGAATATTAAAATGTGCTTTTGATCCTGTAGCAACATAATAATAGAAGTCAACCTGATATACGCCTGTGGTTTTATTGCCAAAACTATAAATCATATCGTTATTGGCAACAACATTCATTGAATTTGAAGGACTGTGCGACTGAGTGGCACTTACCATAGCAGCTTCAGTACCTGTGGTACCTCCACTCCAGGTTGTCCAGTTGGTTGTTTGTGAAGCGACAGTCTGGCCGGCAGTGTAGGAATCAAAATTGTCCTGAAAAACAATTGTCTGAGCACTTATAATTGTACTGACAAATAAAAGTGCCATTAATGGTAGAAATTTTTTCATTTTGTAAAAGGTTTAGGTTTATGGCAAAGATACAATTTATTTTAATTGTCTCTTACATTTTATTCACATTTTCTTTTCGTCTGAATATCACATCCCAATAGTGTTTCATCAAAACCGGAAATGAGTCGAAATCCTCTTTGTAGAATATGCCCAAACCCTGTCTGTAGGGAGAAGTATCGTATATGATACTCTCGTTTGATCTTGTAAATCCCTTTACCCTTAATTTTCCAGACCTGTTGACTTTAACCTCTACTTCAAAGTCACCTAGCAACTGGCTGGAAGTGTTGTGCTGCTGACCGCCCACGCCCACGTTCCCGTTAACAATCACCCGGTCATTTAATATCTGTGTTGATAAAGCAACTTCCAGTTCATCAGCTGTAATCTCATCACCGGGACGGTAATTAACCCCAACGTCAAAGTCCTTGCTTATCTGCGAGAGCCAATGACTTAACTGGTTAGATAATAGTTCGCTGGAAGTCACACCTAAAGCGTTTCCGGAACTTCTGTTTTCTGCAACACCACCTTTTAAATTTTCAGGTGTTACAAACCTGTTCATTACCAGCAGCGATATTATTTGTTTATTTATCTCATCCTGAGGAAGATTGCTGATAATTCCCTGTGCTTTAGTATCGCTTTCAGGCAGATTGATTGAGAAACTCATATCAGGCTGCATCAGGTTGTTTTTCATGCTTAGTATACATTCCACTGGAACTCGCCCTGTTGAATCTCCGGTAAGATCATAAAGTGATGTCTTAAGTTTATACTTTGCTTTCATATCCATCTGTGCTTCGTATGGATCTCCGTTCCATCGAATAGTTCCTCCTTTTTCAATTTCAAATTTCTTGTTTATTATATTCTGAAGAGTAAACAAGTAATCACCCTGTTCAATCACATAATCACCGTATAATTGAAAATCTCCAACCGGATTAATAAGCATTCTCAGATTTCCGTTCCCCATTCCTCTTATTACATCTCCTACTTTGCTGTCGAAAATTATCTGAACTTCAGCATCAGGTGTGACATTAAGGTTAAAATCCATGTTAAGCCCTGTTACTGTCGACTTTTCGGCAACCAGCTTATTGGTTTTGTTGTCTTTAGAAACAAATGATATAAAATCATATTCGCTTACGTCAGTTCCTTCTGAAAGAGGGATAAAAATACGAGTATTCTTTTCTGTCTTTGCATTTACTTCTATATTGATAAGATCCAGATTGCCAGTAATATCAATAATGCCGCTGGCTATTGCTTTTCCATAAAACAACTCATTGTCTGCTGGTTTTGTGTTCAGCATAAGAAAATTAAGTGGAGTTATTTGCAGGTTAAATTCAAATTTGTCGAAATAATCGTGGGTTATCTTACCATTTATATCTGCATAATTCCCGTTTAAATCGAACAGCCGCAGACCTTCAATATTCAAAGAATTTTTATCAACCTTAATATCCCCGGTAAAGTTGTATCTTGTCTGTAAATAGTCGACAAGAAAATTTGCTTTCTGAATTTTAATCAGGCCTTTTGTCTCAGGTTTTGATGTA
>Ga0074195_1004273_pt1 | contig 11925 bp, 5 predicted proteins | sample EPASupsiteHSE623_FD_64525 | JGI IMG/M metagenome (GOLD analysis project Ga0074195, IMG submission 64525) | Bioremediated contaminated groundwater from EPA Superfund site, New Mexico - Sample HSE6-23 | ecosystem: Environmental > Aquatic > Deep subsurface > Groundwater > Contaminated ...
AAAGCCGACGCCAATCCTATCGCAATCCCGACAGCGACTTCCCTAGGCTTATGGCCGAGAGAGTAATGGACAGGAGGGAGCTTGAGCTTGGCTTTCTTGATGACTTCATTGAGAAGCTGACCCTCTTCACCGGCGGTTCGGCGGACACCGAGCGCGTCGCGGATGACGATGGTCGCTAGGACCAGAGTAGTGAAGAACAACGCAGTGGGGCCTTCAGTCAGGAAGATAGACAGAGCCAGAGCGGTCACGACAGCTGAGTGCGAGGAGGGCATGCCCCCAGTGACTGCGATATCCTCGATGCAGAAGCGGCCCTTGCGCATGAACAGAAGTATCTTAAGCCCTTGAGAGGCGACGAAGGAGAGAGCAATAGCGTAAAAGACAATGAGACCGGAGTTGACCATAGAAAGATACCTCATACGCATCTATAAAAACCTTTCATGCGCCCGATCCAAGATGCCACTATTCGGATGAGCCCGAAGTCATTTAAAAACCCCTTTTAAAGATATTCGTCACTGAATAGTAGTTATTAACCTCACCTTTTTAAACAGGGTACACATTTTAACAGCGATCATGAAGCAGATAACTATAGAAGCCTTATCCGACATACATATACACAGGTATAACGAGAACGCAGCAAGGGAAGCTGCATGGGGCATAATACAGCGAAGACCAGATGTCCTAGCTCTCGCAGGAGACGTGAGCCCCAACATCGACATCTACAAACGATTCCTATCATTCTTTGACGGATACAAAGGCAAAAGAATCGCAGTGCCAGGCAACCACTGCATCTGGGTCGACACAGACAGCGGAGAATCATCGCTTGACAAGATCGCCACACTGCAGCAATTATACCAGGACTACGGATTCACAATGCTTGACAATGGACCAGTCGAGCATGAAGGAGTAGGATTTGTAGGAACCATGGGCTGGTACGACTACAGCTTCAAAAGAAAGGACGCACCAGGCGAAGGGATAACCGTAGTCACAGAAGCATCTGAGAACGAGAAGAGATGGGAAGAGCTGACTGACGCAGATTACTCGCTAAAGAAAGCGACAATATTCACACCATACCAGATAATGCAAACCGGATGGATGGACGGAGAGCGAGTGGCATTGAAAGACACAGAGAACGGAGTGGTATACACAGACAAGGAGTTCACAGCAGACCTGACCGAGATACTGAGGTATCACATCAGGCAGATCGAACCCAGCGTCAGGACAATAGTCGCTGTGACCCACCACGTCCCATTCGAGAGGATGGTTCGCAGGAGCGGAGAGCCAGACTATGACTACTGCAACGCGTACACAGGAAGCACACAGCTAGGCAAGGTCCTGCTAGACGAAGCGAAAATCAGATACCTCATATCAGGCCACACCCATGCGCCATGCAGATTCGAGCAATGGTCGAACAGGAGAGAGACACCGATCCTCTGCCATAACATCTGTTTCGAGAAGGATAATACCTCACTAAAACTCAAAGTCTAAACATGGATACCCCTGAATATCGATCCTATCTTATTATCCCAGCCTTGAGCCACTGTTCCCTTATCTGAGCAGTATTCCTGTTGCCTACCCTAAAACCAAGATTCGCCTTCTTTATCTCATGATATATCTGCACAAGAGGCTTGGCCCCATCAGAGTGCGCTGCTAAGACTTCCGGCATGATCTTCTCCCCTTGACGGATTATCTTATTCGCCGCCAGGAAATCAGGAAATTCCACTGCTTTGGCCATCCCGGCATGGAGAGGCTCTGCAGCCATCTGGCCTAACTCGACTGCACGGACAGCCATCATCTCACGCACACGCGGGCCCATCTGAGGGAATTGAACCGCGAAATCCGTGTACATATCGACAATAAGACCTTTAGGCACTTGAGCGACTTTAGCATTCACCTTGCTACCGAGATCCTCAATAGTCGTGGGCGTCCTTGAACGTATGATCACATCCGTAGTGAAAGCATCGAGCGCGTCAGCCTTCATATGCAGCTTCTTAGCGTTGTACGATTCAGGCAGCATGCCATGCTGATACAATAACGCGTCGAGATCCTCTTTAGGGATCTGTGTAGCCTCAGGGACCCGCTGGACGACATCGTCTATAGAACTAATAGTGTATGGAACCTCATTATACTTAGGCTTTCGCAACAAAACCTGCTCTAGCTCCGGCATGGTGACTTGTGAGCCCTGGCTTATCGCGCCAGACGTCCTTCGCACCATCTCCTCAAGATCATACCCCATCGTCTTGAGAGGCTGATACATACCATTCTGTTTAAGGATATCAATCGCCAGATCAGGATTTTTAGTATTCAAGAATATCTTCAACACATGCTTCTCGAACTCTCGATAATCAGTGTCATATGCCATAAGCCTTTGAGCAGGCCTGTTCGCGAGATTATCCTTGATCCAATCAAGATTAGGCTGATAACTAGCCCAGTCGATAGCTAACGGCTCATCAAGCTCAGTGGCCATCCTAGCCTGCCGCAGCGCCTGCCTCTGATCGAAAGGACTGTTCTCAGGATTGACAAGCCTCAGGACACCATTATTGACGTCATCGATATATTGGGTCTCACCAGCGACACGGCCACCGGCATCCAGAATGAGACGGTTGAAGCTCTCCCCGGGATCAGGGATGAGTATCTTACCATCTTCCCCCAGAGGATCGGTTAGGTCTTTCGGGAAGATCTTGCGCAATTCATCATAGAATTCGTTATACTTATTTGAGATTGCCTCTTCAAACTTGTGCTCGAGGCCTTCGCCGAATCTAGTCCAAGAAGGAAGAACAAGATCGACATCAGACCCCTGGCCGATGTTAGTAGACACCCTCCCCTGCAAAGCGCGCCTGGCGTCGCTTCCAGCGATACCGCAATCAGTGAAGCCATTCAAACGGCAAAGATTCAGATACGCCTGAGCACGACCATCAAGAACGGCGGTCTGCGTCCTTCCGAGCTCGTCAGTGAATTCGAAAGCCTTAGGCTCAAGCTTGGTGTAATCAAGTTCGATAGGAGACTCATGGAGCCTGAGAGGAGCCTGACTAGAAAACGCGGATTCCGCAGTGAGAGACCGATCAACCAACGCATCCAAAGTCCTTTGCATGCCAAAAGCTGACTCCGCAGATGCCACACGCAATTCAAGGCCTTGAGCGATGTCAGCCACCTGATCGGTTATACCAAGGCGCTTACCAGTGAACCTCAACAAAGTCTCCGCCTTGTCTAGCTGTTGCTGGAGGAAATCCGCCTGAGTGCCAGTAACCTTCGAAAGCTCAGGCGATATATCCCTTATCGCCTTGAGCGCAGCGGCACGATCCTCCCAAGCCTTGGCGCGCACGGCTATGTCCCCGACAGCCTCAACACCCCCCGCAACCTGCTGAGATTTTAGCATCTCAGCCATTGTCTCAGCCTCCTTGATCCGAGCAGCCATAGTCGCTTTGCCGACAAGCCCATTGACACCATTTAGAGCGACGATGTCACCAGCGACACCTGCCGCCATGGCAGCCTGAGGGTCAGCCGCCTCTATCTGAAGCCAAGCATCGTAAAGAGTAGTGTCCCCCGAGAGAGGCCCCCTAACCGCCTCGAGAGAGCCCCGCGTCGCAAGTATGTTCTGCTGAGCCCTCTCTATATCAGTCAGCGAATCTGACCTGAGACGATCCAGACTCAACAAGAACATGCTATCAGTCTTATCCGCATCAGAGAGCCCCTCATTAAGCTCCAAAGAATACTGGTTGTTCAAGGAATCGAGCTTGCCAACCGAAGATATCGCAGAGACCCGCTCCACACCGAGCTGCCTCGCCAGCCTCTCATTGACCGCCTTGATCTCCTGGCTTGACATGCCAGCGAGATCCAAAGATTCAGCAGATGCAAGCTCCTTGGCAGAGCCCACCATAGCCGCAGTCTTGGAAGCGAGATACTCGAAATTCGAGAAGTCAGGGACTGAGTGAGTCGCAGCCTTGATCTGGCTCATCGCATCTGTCGCGATCACGGCATACTCATTGGCGAGCCGACCAAGATCGCGCTTGGTCTGCTCCCTCTGAGAATCAGTCAACCTAGGCAAACCTTGCTCAATGCGAGCTGTGTCGATCTTCTCAAGAGCATTGACGTAATCCGCAGCGATCTCCTTCCTCCAATCGCCAGCACCGAGGATAGCACGCGAAGCTGCGACAGCGCGCCATTCAGACGGCAGACCATCGAAATCCTCCTTCTCCATACCAGCCAACTTATCCATAGGAGCGAGGCGGCCCAGCAATGAAAGAGTCGAGTCGACCTTCTTGAACTTGCTATCATCACCAGACTTCTTCGCCAAAGTAGCGATCGCTTCCACAGGATCGACGGACGCCTTCTGCTCGAAAGCCTGATAAGCGCCGCGCTTGCCCTGGAGCTCATTGTACTTTTGGATCTCCACCTGCCACGAAGTTATGTCCTGGAACGACCCTTTGAGACGGTCATTCGCCTGCGCCTGCTCCCTACCAAGCGAAGCTAGCTTGCGCGCGTCATCAGAGCTGAACAGCTCAGGAGAATCATCACGCTTGCGCTCGAGATCGCTCATCAACTGCCGCCGATACGCGATGTCAGCGATCTGATCGTTTATCCCATCAAGCCTCTTCGACAACCCCGGAACATCATCGACATCGATACCATATGAATCACGGAATACCTCCTTTATGTCCACAGCAGACTCGAGCATCGGAATCTTCTCGGCCGCGAACTTGGACGCCTCTTTGACAGCTTCAGAGAGCTTCTCGAAAGGCACGGTCGCAGCCATCCACAAGAAAGACCCGACACCAGGCCCGGCGTCTGCCTTTGCCACACCTGCCTTGATGATCTCTTTCCCGCCAGGAGTCTTTGTGAGGGATAAGATCGTGCCATCGACCCTAGACAGCTCATCAGCCGTGAACACCTTCAAGTTGCCAGCACGGATATCAGCTATCCGCAACGCGAGCCTGGCAGCCTCCTCAGGGCTCGCCGACTTCATCAATTCTTCCAATGCACGAGCGGCCCTGTCCGCAGCCTGCTTCGGATCACCGCCCTTGGCAGCGATATCCAGAGCCTCCTGCTCAAGCAGCCTTGACATCAAGGCGAGCGCCCTGGAACGGCCTTCACCTTTGATGCCATCCAGCGCAGCTATAGCCCCTTCCCTATCGCCATCCTGGATCTTCTTACTGATAGGCCCGAAAGCCGATGCGAGGTCAGAGAACCGCTCAAGCTGCTTCCTAAACTTCTCAAAATCCGCCTTCTCCTGAACACTGGAAAGCTCGATAGGGACTCCAGATGCCTTGAGAAGAAACTTCGCATTCCGCTTCTGCTCATCGCTCAGAGAAGGATCGTCCAAAGCAAGCAACGCTTGCATCATCGGATCGTCTTGAGCGAGCGCATCCTTTCCATCTTTGGCCATCCCTCTCGCAAGACGCCGAGCCTCATCGAGGTCGCCTTTCGAGAGAGCTTCCTTCAGTCTCGCGGCAGCTTCTTGTGACGTTTGAGGGATCGAACCGGTCAAGCGAGCAGAATCTCCGATATCCAGGAAAGTAGACATGCCACCCTGGTAAGAACCGCTTTTCAAAGAGCCGAAAACAGAAGACCTGCCAGAAGGATCAGCATTCCCGTTAGAGACAAGAACACCTAGAGTCGAAAGGCCTGCGCCAGAACCCGCATTCCCACCCGAGATCTGGGCGACGATCTTCCCGTCGCGGTTGAGATATTTCAGGGTGGTAGTCTCTCCGGTCGAAGACCGCTGGACCACATCGATGACATCCGGCTGGCTCGGCGGCGCATAAGCGCGTATATCCGCAGTGCTGCCTGCGTAAGCCATAGAGAAATGGCTCTTAGCATAACTTGACAACTCGATATCGACCTGCCTGATCACCAACTGACCCATCCCGAATATCCTAGAACTGCCACCCTCCCGACTTATCAAAACAAACCCCTCCCCTTTCTGCTGGCCAGATATGGACTTGGCCAGAAGATCGGCCTCGGACCTGATCTTAGACAATGATTTGACGGCCGAATCTATAGCACTCGCTGGAGCTTTTTTCGATCTCAGCGCTTCGATCATCAACTCAGCTTTCTGTATCTGGCCGAGAAGGCGAGAATGCCGCGACACATCAGCGAGAGCACCAGAAGGCTCGCCAAACGCAACATTGAGACGAATACCTTTCGTCTGCGCAGTTATGCAATCAGACTTCTGACCCTGAGGCCCGAAATCCACAATAAAAGATTCCCTGCCCTTGACAGGATCGAGCACCGCGCGCACAGGACGAGAATCCGGCCCCAAAGAGACAGAACCCGCACCGTCAAAATGCGCTTTCTGCGACATAGCCCCATCTTTAGATTTAGATACGCCAAAATCCGCCTCTGCATCGCTTGCCTTGACAGATGAAATCAAACCGCCACTAAATGAGATAGACAGAATCCCCTCGCGATTCCTGATCCTGTTCTTTGGATCGACATAGGAACCCTCTCCTTCAAAAGAGATCAAGTCCTTGGCCACCTTGACAACAAGGCCATCTGATTGGGGGATGACTTCTCCAAGACCGAACCGGAGACGGTCATCCTTAGAAGGAAGCTTGAAAGAATCGCCATCCACCTGGAATGAACGCGACTTCTCTTTCTCGCCACCAGGGATCACCGCAGCGACCGACCCGCTCTTTGTGGTGACCAGAAATCCATCCTTAGCCGACTTCTCGTCCAACCCAAGCTCCTTGGCAGCAGCAGGATCCACCTGCCTGACCTTTGAGTAATCACCACGGAACTCGCGCTCATCGATGATGAAACTGAACTCCTTATCGCTGATCTTGCGAGCGATTATAGACACCGCCTTTGGATGCTCCCCAAGAGACAAACTCTTGCCATCAGGAAGAACAATAGCGCCATCGGGAGAGATCCTAGACTCAGCAGCGAGCTGAAGGACAGTAAGCTTGGACGAGAACTTAGCATTAGCGGCAACCAGGATCTCTGAAGGCTCGAGATAACCCGCGTACTTCGAGACTTTATCGAAATTCTGGATTATCTGGTCTGACTTTAAGGCGCGCAATCGCTTGCGGCCAGCCTCCCCTTTGGCAGGATCCGATGCTGCCTTGATGATCTCATCCAAGATTATCGCAATAGCAGAAGGGCCAGCAGACTGGATGGAAGCTGGATCGAGATCTAACGCTTTTGAGCGCAGCTCTGCCTCTGAAAGCTTGTTCGGGTCGATAGATGACACAGCGGTTGATTGGGCGAAGACCACCTCAAGAGAGAGAGACATGACGATCGTTAGAACAACAACTGCGATCAGCTGACTCAAGAAACGGCTCATCGCCGCACCTCTATCTCAATAGGGATCTCCTTCCACAAGCCATCTCCTCTTGCGGTCATCACAATTTTATGGACACCCACATCATTGATCGATGGGGTGAAAGATATACGACCATCTGCAGCCCCCACATCAAAGAGCGCAGAATCATCTGAATAGGCGATCGGACCATCAGAAGACGCGACCAACCTCGACTCATCCAAAGTATCAATATCCTCTGGAGTGAAATCAGGCAACGACATACTGAAGGGGACGCCCACCTTGGCGACCTGACGCTCGACGAAAAAAGTCGGACGGATGACCCTAGATTGAGGGACTTCCACAGCAAAACTGAATACCGAAGGGACCGTAGACTTGTCCTGATTCACGATCTTTATGATGTTGGTACCCTGACCGGCAGACGCGATCACTGCAGGGTTCTTCGGCGAGTAGCCATCGAGAGCCAATCCCTGGATCTCAGAGAGCAGGAAGACCTGATTGACAGCATCTTCAAGCATCGACTTGAAAGGCGTCTTGACTGTCGATTTCGCACCTTGAACAGAATGGACCTCGCCATTGATATCGGCAGAGATCTCTCCAAGATAGTAAGCATCAACAGATCCATCCTTTAGCAGGACATTTGGAAAACCTGCCTGACCCACATCGATTTGCACATAACGTCCAGAGATCAAGACAGGGCCCTTAAGGCAATCTTTGACAGTCAGGAATATATAAGCCGCGATGCCAGTCTCAGCGTCCCTTACACTAGGAGCAAGCACACCATCTTCTAGGGTGTAAAGATAAGCAGTGCTCGCACCAGATATCAGAGCAGTCTTAGGAGGAGACATCACATAACCACCGCGAGTAGAAGCGGCGATGATCCCATCGCTTAGAGCTGATCGGAGACAGGAATCAGCATGCGCCTGAAGAGCAGAAGAGACCGGATCGGATTTAATCGGCACTTCGACATTACGAGATGAAAAATAGTAAGATCCAGCGATCAAGAGAATCGCAAAAGCCAAAGCGGCCAGGATGAACCAGCTCAACTGCGCACGACGGTCCATCCGTCGGCAACGGGCAAGAGACATATATAAAGGATTCTCTATGAACAGAATCAGGACAGCAGCTCGAACTTGCCCGAAACCTTAAAAAGGCAACCCGATTCTGTCGAATATATTGCTCCCGTGGTCTAGCTTGGATATGACATAGCCCTGCGGAGGCTATAACCCGAGTTCGAATCTCGGCGGGAGCGTTGTATTTCTTAGATCGGTTATTACCCCAACCGCCTCGATTCGAACGCGCACAGAGGCTGAGGCCTCTGGCGCAGTTCGCCTGAGGGCTCACTGAATCTCGGCGGGAGCGTCGAGCGATAGCGAGACGTGACCGACGATCATCCGGCCGCGCCGGATTTATCGGCGGGAGCGTTCAATATTTCTTCAGAGAGAGCTGGCCTTTCCTGGTCCCTTTGGGCACTATACCCACATCAACACCCAGCTGCTGCTTTATCGACGAGGTGAGGGAAGGGCCGACAAGCTGGGCGAGGGTCGTTATGTCACAATCCTTTAGCGCGCCCAGATCCTTGAAACCAGCGTGGAAGAGCTTGCGAGCCCTGACACGGCCGACACCCTCAAGCTTGAGAAGAGCGAGAAGCTCTTCTTTGACACCATACTTGAGGCGCATCTTGGTCTTGTTGACGTGCTTGAGGATATCCTGATGGCCCATGATGCGCGCAAGCTCGCCGACACCGAAAAGAAGCCAATTAGTCACCTCAAGCTTGGCGCGCAGCTCGCCAGGACGGACATTATAAGTCTCAAGAAGGAACTGCTCGTCCTTCTCATCGATCCACTCGGAGAGGAGGATAGTGCACTTGAGAGATTCGAGGAAGTCGTCATAATCCGGGTCGTATAATGAGGGTTCGTTATGGAGAAGATACGGCTGGACAAGCGCGCTCTTCTCCTGCAAGATCTCATACTCCTTTGTCCGGACAGTGAGCGCAGGACGCATCTCAAGAGTGCCTGAGACCAACTGAAGGAAAGACACCTCGTTGAGCTCGACAGCCCCGCTCTTCTCGATGCCCGTGCAGAAGTGATGGGCAGTGTAAGGATCGAGATAGAGCTCGCTGACACGCCGGCCTAATTGAGTGGCCTTGTAAGATTGAGTCTGGATCTCGTCGGCGGAGATGAAGCCTGATGCGACTTTGCCCATAGTTGATTCAAGGAATCCCCACTCTTCAAGCATACGCAAGGTCTTGCCGATGATGCTTGAGAGTTCGGCCATATCGTGGAACTGGTGGGCCCAGAAAGTCTTTGAGAAGAACTCCATTATCTGCTCATCGGTCGAGACGAAACCTGTAGAGATCAATGAGAGGAGGTAAGTCCGGAGGACAGGCTCGACAGCGAGCTTCGAGTAGATCGCCTCAGGCTCACCGGTGACATACTTGAAGTAGATGTCATTCTTCTCGGATTCGCTCTTGGCGATGCAGATCGCCTCACCCTGCGTGTCGAACTTCGGGCGGCCAGCGCGGCCAGCCATCTGAAGATACTCAAGCACAGGAATGCTGGTCATGCCAAACGAGCCGCCATAACGCTTGAGATCCTTTATTATGGCACGATAAGCAGGAAGGTCCAATCCCGCTGCAAGAGTGGGAGTCGAGCAGATGATACTTATCTGGCCGGACCTGAAAGCCTCCTCCACGATATCCTTCTGCTTTGACGCAAGGCCAGCGTGATGGAAAGCGATACCGCGCTCGACACACCAAGCCAGACGTTCACACTGCTTTGTGGGCTTTGAAAGGGCATTGCGGATGTCTTCTGCGAGGGCGATTAGCTCTGGACTGCGCTTCTTCGACTTCTTGGCGATCTCTTCAGCCTCTTTCTCAGCGCTCGGCTTTGTGTTGACGAAGATGAGAGCCTGCTTGCCTATAGAGAGAGTATCCATTGCGAGATTGGTGGTCGCGTCCGCAGTCGGGCGGCTGATAGTGATAGATCTCATCGATAAGATGGAGGCTTGAAGTGCTTATAATAATGTGGGCCTAGTGTCCTGTGGGAATATCATCAAGCAGGGTCAATAAAATAGGCAAATGACCATACAATAGCTTTTTAAACCACCTACAGATAGTTCAAACAGGAAAAACAAGAGGAAACGTTCTATGAAAATACTCGCAGCAGGAGACCTGCATGGAGACTCGCGACTGGCACAGAAACTCGCGAAAAGAGCAGCCGATGAGAATGTAGACCTCGTGATCCTATGCGGAGACATAACAAACGACGACAACAACGTCGACGGACTCCTCGGGCCGTTCGCATCGAAAGGCAAGAAGGTCTTCATAATACCAGGGAACCACGATTCGCATGCGGTGACCGACTTTCTGGCAGAGAGATACGGGGCACGGAATGTCCACGGAACAGCTGTGCAATACGGTGACATCGCATTCGTCGGATGCGGCGGAGCACCGTTCGGACTATCAGTCATGAGCGAGGATGATCTTTACTCGACACTCAACAAAGCATTCTATGAAGTCAAAGGAGCCACAAAGACAGTCATGATATCCCACATGCACCCCCTAGGATCGGACATCGACGTGTTCGGATTCCCAGGATCGGCCGGAGTACGGGCAGCCATAGACAAATTCAAGCCGACGATCGCGCTATGTGGACATATACACGAAGCAGAAGGGCTTGAGATGAAAGTCGGCAAGACCAAGCTGATGAATGTGAGCAAGAATGGCAAGATATTTGACATTTGAATAAGAGACTAATCGAATCACGGACGAGATCATTCTCAACTATTTTTTATCCAACCCTTCTTTATCGCATCGAGGATTATCTCAGTCCAACCTTCGATGCGGCCATCACGCTTAGAGACCTCAGCCGCCAGATCGTCAGGTCTGAAGAAATCACCCGACCTGACCGCAGGATCTCTTGGAAGGATAGACCCTTTAGGGGTGAGGGCAACATAGACCACCGCGTAATGGACAAGACCTACGGAGTCACGATCATCATTGACACACCCGACATATACGCAAGAAAGATCGCCGTGCACTATCTCCTCGCTGATCTCACGGTCACGAGCAGAGACAAGCGCGCGCATGCCCGGATTGCCATCTTTAGGCCTGACGTGGCCGCCGATGCCGACAGACCACTTGCCCTGAAGTCGCTTCTCGCCGATCACCTTGTCATCCACAGACCTCTGATAAGCAAATATAGTCCCATCATCTGGATCGAGCAAGACCACATACGGGATAGGCTGCTTGAAAGAAGGAGAGAACTCCACATCGCCTCGCTTCTTGAACTCGGACTTGCCATCTAGCAATGACTCGAGCGAGGAAGGCTCCACGCGCCTGAAACCCTGGAAGTAAGACCTGGAATCCTTCTCCAGCCCCAATGAAGATCGAGGCAAGACCATGACATCTTCTATCGTCTTGTCGAGCCTGGACGCGATCTCCTTGAAATCAGTGATGCAAAGCTTGCCGAACTGCTTAGCAGGACGCGGCCCGACCTGGCGATGATAATTCGAACCGATCTCGTCTCCATAGACCTTGTCAGGGATGTCGCGGCACCTGAAATACACGAGCCTGCCAGCATTCTGGTTATGGACAAAAGTATGACGATAGCGCTCCTTGCTCCAGACCTCCTTAACACCATGGCCATCGAAGCCAGGATCGAAGAAGC
>Ga0074195_1004274_pt1 | contig 11925 bp, 10 predicted proteins | sample EPASupsiteHSE623_FD_64525 | JGI IMG/M metagenome (GOLD analysis project Ga0074195, IMG submission 64525) | Bioremediated contaminated groundwater from EPA Superfund site, New Mexico - Sample HSE6-23 | ecosystem: Environmental > Aquatic > Deep subsurface > Groundwater > Contaminated ...
ACCTCCATTCACCCCGCAAAACGCCTACTCGAAGACCATCGCGAGGACCAAGCACGATGAAGAAACTGATCCAGCACATCTGCACCAGCCTGGCCGACGGCCAAGACCTGGTGCTTGTCACCATCGCCAGCCAGTCCGGCTCCACCCCCCGCTTGGCCGGGGCCAAGATGATCGTTCTTCGCGATGGCCACATCAGCGGCACCATCGGGGGCGGGCTGGTCGAGGCCACGGCCATGGCGGACGCCACAGCCTGCTTCGCCACCGGACGCTCCCTGCGCCGCACCTTCAATCTCGAGAATGGAGACGCCGCCGCCACCGGCATGATCTGCGGCGGCCGGCTGGAGCTTTTCCTCGAGGTTATCGGCGCCGACGAGGCCAACCAGCAGGTCTTTCACGATCTCTTGACAGCCGTGCAGTCCGGCTGCCGGGCCGTCCTGGTCAGCCAACTTGCGGACGGCAACGGCCCAGCCCTTCGTTTTATGGTCGATCACCGTGGGATGGCCAGCCGCGACGATATGGCCGAATCCCTGCTGGCAACAATCAACCAGGTCCGCTCTTCTACCCCGGACTCGACCCTGATCGAGCATCAGGGCCAGTCGTATCTGCTCTCCTGTTTCGGGGAGGCCGGCACGGTCTATCTGCTCGGCGCCGGTCACGTCGCCGCCTGCACCGCCGAAGCGGCCGCCCGGGTCGGTTTCCGGGTGGTGGTGATGGACGACCGGTCCGAATTCGCCAACCGCGAACGCTTTCCCCAAGCCGACGACATCAGGGTGCTGCCCTCCTTTGCCGGTTGCTTGAACGGCTTCGAGATCGACGGCGATGCCTATCTGGTGATCGTCACCCGTGGCCACATGCACGATTTGGAAGTGCTTGATCAGGCCCTGCGGACCAGGGCCGGCTACATCGGCATGATCGGCAGCCGCAAGAAGCGCGACGCCATTTATGCCCAAATGCGGGAGCGGGGCGTCAGCGAGGCGCAGCTGCAACAGGTGCGCTGCCCCATCGGCATGGCGATTGCGGCCGACACCCCCGAGGAAATAGCGGTGTCCATCGTCGGCGAACTGATTCACCAACGGGCCACCGGTCGCAGGGTATGACCCCTCGCCTGAGCGGACTTATCCTCGCCGCCGGGTTCTCCTCGCGGATGGGCGAGTTGAAGGCTTTACTGCCCCTGGGCGGACGCACGGTGCTGGAACACTGCGTGGCCCTGTTCCGCGCCTGCGGCATCGAGGATGTGGTGGTGGTCACCGGGCATCGGGCCGATGAGGTTGATGCGGTGGCCGAGGCGGCCGGGGCGCGGGTTGTCTTCAATCCCGGCTATGCCGACGGCATGTACGGCTCGATCCGGACCGGCGTGGGCCGGCTCGATGCGCACTGTTCCGCCTTTTTCCTGCTGCCGGTGGATATCCCGCTGCTGCGGCGCGGCACCGTGCATCTGCTGGCCCGGTCGTTTGCCGAGACGCCGGCCCGGAGTTGCTATCCGGTGTTCGCTGGCCGGCGCGGCCACCCGCCGCTCATCCACGGTGATTGCATTCCTGCAATCTTAACAGAACGACCGCCCGAAGACGGCCTCCGCACCCTGCTCGCTCGAATCGAAGCCGAACAGCCGGAACAGGTGCGGGAGGTGCAGGTGGCCGACGCCAACATCCATGTCGATCTCGATACCCCCGAGGATTTCCTCACCGGCAGTCGCCGCTTCGACCGGAGGGGCTGGCCCACCATGGCCGAATGCGAGGCGATCCTGGCGCATATCCCCCCCCTGCCGGTCAAGGGACTGGCCCATGGCCGGGCCGTGGCCAAAGTGGCGGTGGCCCTGGCTGAGGCGATCAACCGCCACAGTGGGAGGGGACTTGATCTGGAACTGTGCCGGGTCTGCGGCTGGCTGCACGACCTGGCCAAGGGGCATCCCCGCCATGAGGTTGAAGGGGCGCGCTGGCTGGAGACGCTGGGATTTGATCGGGCAGCTGCCATCATTGCTGCCCACAAGGATCTGGACTGGACTCCGGAGATGGGGATTGGTGAACGGGAGCTGGTTCATTTGGCCGACAAACTGGTGCGGGGCAGTCGGCTAGTCCGTATCGAAGAGCGGTTCGAAGAAAAATTGACCCTCTATCGGGATGACCCTGAGGTGGTCCGCGCCATCCGCAGCCGATACCAGCTGGCCCTGCAGTTGGCCGTCGCGGTTGAGAGGATGATGGGACAGTCGCTGGCAGTGCTGACCAAAATGGCCGGGGCTTCATGCAACGCCTGATCTACCTGCTTCGCCATGGCGAGATTAACAAGGCCGTACCGCGTCGTTTCCTGGGTCGGACCGATCTGGAGCTCAATGCCAACGGTATCCGCCAGGCTTTAGCCCTGGGCGGCCAATTGCAACATATTATCCCCTTTGCCCGCATCATCGCCTCGCCCCTCAAACGGGCGTTGCAGACCGCGACGCTGATCAGCGGCCGGTCAATTGAGGCTATCGAAGTCATCGATGCCCTCTCCGAGATCGATCTCGGTGCCTGGGAAGGACGCACCGTGGCCGAAATCGAGCATAACTTTCCCGGTGCCTTCGAAGAACGCGGCCAGGACCTGGAGCACTATCGGCCCCAGGGTGGTGAGAGCTTCGGCGATCTGGCGGCCCGCGTCTGTCCGGCCCTGTTGGGCCTGGCGGCGCAGAACTGCGGTCCTCTGCTGATTGTTGCCCATGCCGGCGTCAACCGGGTCCTGCTTTCCCGGATTCTCCACCGTCCCCTGCAACGGTTGCTGGAGATCCCCCAGGACTACGGCGCAGTCAACATTCTGCGGGTAAAGGCTCAAGGCATCGAGGTACTGGCCATCAATGCGCTTGGTCCGATTCCATCCCCACACTCGTTCATCACCGCAGCACAAGGAAAAACAGCATGACGATCATGGCCACATTGGCGGCAAAGGCGGTTGTTCCGGCCGAACAGGCAGGCATCAGCGAGAGCCGTTTCTTCGCAGCCGGGGCTGTTCATTCACCACAAGGAACAGGAAACCAAACCGGTTAACGCCACGCCAAAACAAGAGAAAAAAAGCCGAATCCATCGAAACAACAGCAAAAATCTTTGCCGCAAGAGACAAAGCCAGCGCTCCAGAACACCCGGGAATCCGCTCCTGCTGGGAAAAATCGAGTGAAGGAAATATCCGGCACCAGCTCGAATGAGGGGTTGCAATCCACTCGACCCAATGCGGCCGGCGGCTCGCCGGGGACCTATACTGGAACGCAGCAGAGCCAGGGTGCCCACCCTGAAATCTTCCAGAAAAGAAGAGCTCCGGTCATGCAGCCGTTTTGCCTCTTGTTGCTCCTGGTGGTATTGGGTATGGTTCACTTGAGTCTTTTCTTTTAGATATTATTGATGATTTTGGCGAATCCAGTGTATCGGAAATAAATGGCCCCAGCGACACGCAAGAGACCATTCAACTTTGGGGGTATCCCAGGTCATAGGAGAGAGTCATGATAAACATATCCAGAAAAAATTTCTTGCCGCAGTTGGTGCTTTGCCTGCTCGTTACGGGATTTATGCCGCCGTCACTGTATGCGGATGGCGGCAAGGAATTCGTCACTGCCCATCCCATGCCCACCTATCCGGGCAGCGTGCCAGCCAGTGAGACTGATCGCTCGCACCGCCTGAGCAAGGATAGCCTGGATCAGGTGCAGAGCTTTTTCAAGGCACGCATGCAGCCTGGGGATAGGGTTGAAGCGTTCGACAAGGACAACGAAACCGGCTTTTGCATCGTCTATGCCGAGAAGGCTGGCAACAGAGAGTTGACTGCCCTCGAGTTATGCGCAAGCAGGAAAACAAAGAAGACCGTTCCGAAAAATCAAGCAATAGAGCAGACGATCGCGGGCGCGGGTGTGGCGCTCCGCAAAGTCGACCATCCCGCTTTTGACGAGATGGCCGCACTGGTGACAAAAGGCCTTCATGCCGAGGCCGAGTTGCGGGCAGCGGAAAAGGAATATGGCGAGGTGACCACCAGTTATTTTCGCACAGTCCGCGATCCGGAGACGGGGAAAAGCATAAACGAGGGCGACCTGATCGTACAACGCGCTCAGAAGGAGGCCCACCCAAACCAGAAGCAATTGAAGGCCGCGGGCAAGAACAATAAGGTTTCGGCGGAAGACAAGGCGGCGGCGCAAGATGTCAAGAGGCAGATGCAGGAATTAAAGGCCAAGGGCGACATAGCGGGCATGATGCAACTGGCTCAGAGCCGTAAGGACTTCCAGGGGCCGCCGGCCAACCAGAGGGAAGCCATGAGGCTGGCCGAAGACGATATGAATCGGGACACATGGGCGCTTTGGCTCAACTGCCTGAAGGACTTGAAGGCGGCTGCCTACAAAACAAAGGTCGTGTACGGCTCCGGCGTTCTTACCGAGTAGAATGATCATGTTGACCTATGCACACAGAGGGGGCCTTTTTCATCCAGGCAGACTCTCGGGCAGAGATTCGATAAACGCCCTGATTTGATCACGAACGGAGCGGTATGCCTGTAGCATTGCCTCCTCCGTGGTGGCGACCTTTGCTAAAAGCGGTGGATCGGGGAAGCCCCGGTGGATAGTTCGTCCCGGAAAATAGGGGCAGGTCTCAAAGGCATGACCGCAGAGAGTGATGACGTAATCAAAGGTCGCAATCGGCAACTCCTCCACCAGCTTGGATTTCTGGCTGCTGATATCCACCCCTGCCTCAGCCATGACCCGAATCGCAGTGGGATTGAGTCCATGCCTTTCGATTCCGGCGGAATACGGATCAATGACATTCGCCCGCAAGTGCCGAGCCCAACCTTCTGCCATCTGGCTGCGACAGGAATTGCCGGTGCAGAGGAAAAGGATGGTCGTTTTCCTGGTTTCGTCTGATTGCTTGACTGTGCTCATAGAAACATTGTTAACTTTTGGGCATGATATTCGGCGATAAAGGTCTTTCTGGTTTGACGCGTATATGACAGACTCCGGTGAGGGTCCGCTGTTCATAAGGAAAGTATTTTTCTTTAAGCCGCAAGGCTACATTGACCAGCCCAATCAGCACTGGCACCTCGACCAGGGGACCGATGACCGCGGCAAAGGCCTCGCCGGAGTTGATGCCGAACACGGCGATGGCAACGGCAATGGCCAGTTCGAAATTATTGGACGCGGCGGTGAAACTCAGGGTCACGGTCTGCTCGTAGGTGGCCCCGGCACGCATGGAGAGATAGAAGGAAACCGCAAACATCACCAGGAAATAAATAGTCAAGGGCAGGGCGATCCGCAGCACATCAAGCGGCAACTGGACAATGTACTCACCCTTGAGCGAGAACATCACCAGGATGGTGAAGAGCAGAAAAATAAGGGTCAGCGGGCTGATCCGGGGGATAAACACTGTTTCATACCAGTCCTTGCCCTTCAGCTTGATGCCGATCAACCGGCTGAGCATGCCGGCAATAAAGGGGATTCCCAGGTAGATGAACACCGACCAGGCAATATCGCCGATGGAGACATCGACCACCGCTCCGGCCAGACCGAACCAGCTGGGAATGACGGTGATGAAAATCCAAGCGTAGAGAGAGAAAAACAACACCTGGAAAATGGAGTTGAAGGCCACCAGGCCCGCACAGTATTCGGTGTCGCCGTCGGCCAGATCATTCCAGACGATGACCATGGCAATGCAGCGGGCCAGACCGATGAGGATCAGGCCAACCATGTAATGCTGCTGCCCGGAGAGAAAGGTGATGGCCAGCAGAAACATCAGCACCGGGCCGATCACCCAGTTCTGCATCAGGGAAAGGAACAGGACCTTGCCGTTGCGAAAGACCTGCCCCAACTGCTCGTATTTGACCTTGGCGAGCGGCGGATACATCATCATGATCAGGCCGATGGCAATGGGGATGTTGGTGGTGCCCACCTGGAAGGCGTTGATCACGCCCTGTACGCCGGGGATGGTATAGCCGAGCATGACCCCGGCGAACATGGCAAGAAAGATCCACAGGGTGAGAAACCGGTCGAGAAAACCGAGTTGTTTGGGGTGCTGGCTCATAACACATCCTTTGGTGCAGAGTGTTCAGGGAGAAATCCGGACGGAAAGCATTTCACGCGATCTATGCCTGCTGTATTAATCCGCTTGGACGGATGAGTCAACCCCCGCCATGGAATAAACCGCGCCCAGTTGAACATGCGATCAAGAATTGATGAGAAAAATGTTTGTCAGCGAAATTGTCAGGGGGAAAGCCGCAAAAGCAAACGGGCCGCCCGAAGGCAGCCCGTTTGTCTGTGGTTGAAACGATGGAATCTTACACTTTAACCAGCTTCACCTTGGTGTCATAGAACGACACACTGCCACCGACCTTATCGATCATGCAGGTGTTCTTCAGGTGGGGATCGACCCACATGGCGGCATTGGCATGAACGCCGCCGGCCCGTTTCTTATCCCCCTTGACCAGTTTACCATCAATGGTGACATCCACGGCCCCCGAATCCCAATGGCCATGGCCGAGGGTAAAGGTGACCACGCCGGGCCGGATGGTTTCCGTGACCTGAACCTTGCCGATCATCGGCTTTTTATTGCCGTTGCCCAGATCCCAGACGCCCTCGGGGTTGGTGGCCGACACCACCTGCACCTGATCCCCGGTCTTGACCCCCAGCTTCTTGGCATCGCTGGTGTGGAGAATGATGCCGTTCTCCGGCATGAGGTCGGTGAGATAGGGATGCGTGATCGTCCGCGCCTTGGTATGGCGGATATCCCGTTGGGTAATGAGGTGCAGAGGAAAACCTTCACTGAGCTTGACCGGCTCATTGCCCAGGGTGTCGGCCACTGGCACATAACGGGCTAGGCCGTAGTAGGGCTTGCCGGTGAAGGCATCCTTGCAGCCCGCTGTTTTCTCCTGGTAAAGATTGATCTGCTTGCCGTACTTGTTGGCCACCTGATCGCCTTTGTAGGTGGCACTCTGGCTGTCGAAGCGGCCGCCGCGATTGAGCACGGTGACCACCTTGGGCCAGGCAGCTCCGGCGATCTTCTGCCAGCGCTCGGCATCAAAAACATTCTTGGGCAGATGACGGCGGGATTTGAGGAACAGATCGATCTCCTCCTGAGAGGCGTCGGCCACCGGTTCCTTACGGTCCAATGCAATATTGGCCACCATGCGGATGTAGAAATCATCGGGCCGGGTGAAATCCTGGCCCTCGCCAAAGCCGTTCGTGCCAAACCCCTTGAAGCCGAGCTTTTCCGCCAGGGCGAGCCAGAAGGTTTCGTAGGAGATCGGCTGTTCCTGGCCAAACACGGTCACCACCTCGTTGGGCGAGGCAATCACCGGCTGGCGCACCGGTTGGATGCGGACCGGCATGTTGGGGTGGGACCCCTGGAATTCCCAGCGTTCCAGATAGTGGAGGTCAGGGATGATGTAATCGGCATACATCGAGGTCGGCCCGATGACGATATCGCTGGCGATATAGAGCGGCAGCTTTTCCAAATCGAGCAAGGCGGCAATCTGGGTATGCCCCGCCGGCAGGGAATAGGTGGGCGCCCCCATATACGAGAAAACCACCTTGGCCTGGTAGGGATAGCCGTCAGCAATGGAAGGCAGAATCTCCTCGTAGACATCCGAGGAAATCGGCCACCAGTTGCGTTTGGCCGGATAGGACTCCTTGCCTTTGAACAGGGTGGACTCCTCGTACTTGATATCGTGGCGGATGATCGAGGTGCCGAAGCTCTTCATCCCCTTGGGGCCGATCTTCTTGAAGTTGAACGGCTGCTTGTCGGTACTGCTGGAAGTGCCGTCGACATTGAAGGTCGAGGCGGCAATCATCCCACCCTTCCAGTCGAAGTTGCCGATCAACAGGTTGAGGTTCATGAACGAGGCGATGTTGTAGAAGCCGTTGGTGTGCTGGGCCGGGCCGCGATGGACATCGACGCAGGCCTTCTTGCCATGGCTGGTGAATTCCTTGGCCACCGCCTCGATGGTGGCGGCGTCGGTGCCGCAGAGGGCGGCGTATTCGGCGATGGTTTTTTCCTGGGTGGTCTCCAGCATCACCTGCAGACCACTCTTGACGGACACATCCTTGCCATCGGCATCCTTGAGCACGGTGTCGACGAACAATTCGCCGCTCACCGCTTCCTTGTCGTCATTGGGATCAAAGGCCACTGGCTTGCCGTCCTGGATGGCGACCAGGTATTCGAAATCAAATTCCTTGCCGTCCTTGTCCGTGCGCTTCTCCGCTGCCTTCAAACCGATCTCCTGGGCGCGGAGGAACTTGCCGGGCTTGCCGTCCTTATCCACCTTGACCAGCCAGGCGCCGTTGCTCCAAGTTTGTTCTTTAACTGCGGCGGCGGCGGCCTTGTTGCAGCAGGCCAGGAAGTTGGCGTCGTATTTTTTGTTTTCCAGTATCCAGCGGGTCATGCCCAGGGCAAAGGCGGCATCGGTACCCGGCAGCACCGGCACCCAGCGCTGGGCCTTGGCGGCCAGCTTGGTAAACCGGGGGTCGAGCACGGTCATTTTCAACTGGCCATCGACCATCCGCTGGGTCATGCGCATGGCACGGTTGGTGGGGCCGTAGTTGCCGTCAAAGAGGTTGGCGCCGACAAAGAGGATGTAGTCGCTGTTCTCCTGGTCGGCCTGCCAATAAAATTTCTGGCCGCCCTTGAAACTGTTGCCTTCGTATTGCTCGCTCATCGCCTTGCAGGCAAAGTAGAGCGAACCCTGGCAGACCGTGGTGTGGCCGTGGGTGTTGTTGGTGCCGAAGCTGCCGGTGAAGGCGGCGGCAAAATTAGAGCGGCCAGCCTTCTTGCGCCCCCAGAAGTAGACGAATTGGTTGTTCTTCGGTCCGAAGTCGGGATGATCGGGATCGATCAGCGCAGCCAGGTTGGCGGCATGCTTGACCTTGAACTCCTCGACCGCCGCTGCGCGCTCTTCCGGTTTTTTCTTGCGCAGGGCAGCGGCATCCTTGCCCATCTCCTCGAAGGCCTTGCTGTCGGTCAGGGCATACAGCTCTTTGAGACCGGTGACTTGGCGCACTTCCTCTCCAGGCACATTCGCGAACAGCTTGCCGCCGTTCACGATCTCCTCAATGGCCTGATTGAAGGGGATGGTGGTCCATTTATTTTCTCCCCGCTTACCGGCCCGTTTCAGCACCTTGGTCACCCGGTAGGGATCATAGGCGCCCTGGTGGCCAGCCTGTCCCTTGGGGCAGAGACCGGCATCGACCATGACGGCATGGGCGGGTGTTTCCTTCATCTCCAGATGGGGATGGAGGTTAAAGGGGTTATACGGATTACCGTCGATCTTGACCGCCACGCCGCCCAAGATCTTGACTTTGATGCCGCAACCAGTGTTGCAGTTGAGGCAGACGGTATACAGGGTGTTTTCCGCTTTCAGCAGCTCATAGGCCTCGGCCTGGGTCAGCTCGCCGGCCTCGACCCGGGCAATGAGGTCACGGGCAAAATCAAAATGGGTGGCCACGATGGCGCCGCAACCGGCAAGGGCCGATGTTTTGAGGAAAACGCGGCGAGTTACACTGTTTTTTGTCTTATTTCCCATAGAGCACCTCCAGCTTTTCAGTAGCGACGTAATACACCCGCGGCTCCGTTTTCTTGCCCGGCTTGAGCACCTGGATCTTATTGGCCTTTTTCACCTGGGCGATCAGGCTCTGGGGATCGTTTTCATCGCCGAAATAGCCCGACCTGCCAATGCAGGTGGTGATACAGGTGGGCAATTGGCCGGCCGCCAGCCGATGGACGCAGAAATGGCATTTACGGGCCGTGCCCACCGGCAGATTCTTGCCGGAACGCGGCCACTGTTTGCCGTATTCGTAGCTCGCCATGGTTTCGTATTTCTGAATGGCAGGAGTGCCTTCGCCATGAAAATGGCCTTCATCCATGGTGCGGGCATCGTAGGGACAGGCCGGAACACAGGCACCGCAGCCGATGCACTGCTCGTAATTGATCATGACGACTCCGGCACCCAGGCCGGTTGTCTCCTTCCAGGTGGCGCCCTCCTTGCCCTTGACCGGGCAGGCGGCAACACAGGGCGGCTTGTCGCACTGCATGCAGGGGCGGGGGAGAAACGTGCGGGAAACCTTGGGATATTTGCCCTGCTCATATTCGTGGACCGGACGGTAGTACATCTTGGGCGGCAGCTTGTTCTCGGAAACACAACCGACGGTGCAGGCGTGGCAGCCGACGCATTTGCGCAGGTCGATCAGCATGGCCCATCGGCGATTCTTCTCGGGCTTCGCCAGCGCCCGTTCGAGATCTTTCTGCATCACAACCAGAATATCTTCGTTCTGCATTCCCTACCTCCTCTTGTTTCGATGGGCTATTTCTTATGGCAACTCTCGCAGTTTTCCTTGACGCTGAACGCGGTCTTGCCGTTATGGCAGGCGCCGCAGGATTTCCCCTGCTCCATGGCTTTCATGGTGACCGCCTTGTGCTGTTTGGCATTGGTGTACAGCTTCGCGTGGCAGCTCTGACACTTGAGACCGGCACCCTCCACATGGGTTTCGTGGCTAAAGACCGTTTCTCCTCCTTTGTTCTGTAATGTGATGTCACCGCCACCGACCACAGCCAAGGCGACGCTTCCGGACAGCAACACAAGTACCGCAGCTAGAGCCAACTTCATGGTCACCTCCTTGAAAAGGTTAATCGTCACCATCAATATATCCGGATAAACGGATTGCCACAAGATGGCATTGAGAAACGTTGACGGCCTTTTTTCCCTGGAGTACCTTGCCGCCATGCAAACTACCGTTGAAATGTTCAAATCGCTGGCCGATGAAACCCGATTGCGCCTTCTCGTTCTCCTGCAAGGGGGCAACGAATATTGCGTCTGCGATCTGATGCAGGCCCTGGATATGCCGCAATCGACCGTTTCCCGCCATCTCGCCTACCTGAAACGAAACGGCTGGCTTCAGGGCCGGCGCGAAGGCGTCTGGATGCATTATTCCCTGCATACGGCAATGGAAGCCTTGCTCCAGGCCCAGCTGCTCCTGGTGGTCAGCAAACTGGCAGACAGTGCGCAATGCCGGACAGACCGGCAACGGCTGGCGGCACATCTGCAGAACAAAGGCGCCCATACCTGCGGATAAACCGGGCGAGGCACAGCATGCACCCACACCAGACCTCCGCAAGCCAAGTGCTCCTTGAGGAACAATCGCTCCGCGATGGCTTGCAGAATGAAGAAAGGCTGTTCAGCCTGGCGGAAAAGCTGGAAATGGTTGGCTTACTGGCGGAGGCCGGCATCGGGCGACTGCAGATCGGCAGTTTTGTCGATCCCCGCAGGGTACCGCAGATGCGGGGGATCGAGGAATTGACGCAGCGGGTCCATGCACACTGGCCGCAGCTTGTCTGTTCGGCCCTGGTGCTCAACGCTCAAGGTTTGGACCGGGCGGTGAGCTGCGGCATGCGCCATCTCAGCCTATCGGTCTCGGCATCGGACAGCCACAGCCGCGCCAATGCGGGCTGCGCACCAGAAGAAGCCCTTGAGCGGATGACCGGGCTGGTGCGCAAGGCAGTTGACCTGGGCATCACGGTCAGGGCCGGAGTGCAATGCGCCTTTGGCTGCGTTTCTGAGGACGAGGTTCCAGCGGAGGCGGTCCTCGCCGCCGTGCAACAACTGGCAGCAGCTGGCGCCACCGAGATCAACCTGGCGGATACCGCCGGGCTGGCCCATCCCCTCCAGGTCAGACAACTGGTCCGGAAAATTCAGCCAGCGGTCCCGGACAAGGTGCTTTCCCTGCACCTGCACGACACCAGGGGCTTGGGGCTGGCCAACCTGATGGCCGGTTATGAGGCTGGGGTGCGACTGTTCGACGTGGCGGCCGGAGGGCTCGGCGGCTGCCCCTTTGTCAAGGATGCGGCCGGCAATGTGGCCACAGAGGATGTGGTGCACCTGTTCGGGCCGATGGGGCTTTCAACCCCCCACCAACCTCCCCCCCCCCCCCCCCCCCTCCCCCCCCACCCC
>Ga0074195_1004275_pt1 | contig 11924 bp, 4 predicted proteins | sample EPASupsiteHSE623_FD_64525 | JGI IMG/M metagenome (GOLD analysis project Ga0074195, IMG submission 64525) | Bioremediated contaminated groundwater from EPA Superfund site, New Mexico - Sample HSE6-23 | ecosystem: Environmental > Aquatic > Deep subsurface > Groundwater > Contaminated ...
GGGGGGTGGGAGGGCCGGGACCTTGGGCTGGGAGAGCCATTTTCCCCAGCGCTATCGTGTCACCATCCGCAGCCTGAAACGGCGGGCCAATATCTGCACCTGCCCGGACTTCCAGGTCAATCAGCTCGGCACCTGCAAGCATATCGAGGCGGTGCTGCACAAAATCGCCAAGCGCAAGGACTACCGCAAAATAAAGGAGATGCCGGCCCCGCTCTCCTACGTGTACCTGGCCTGGGACGTGGACAATGCTCCCCAGATCCGTCTTCACCGCTGCGGCTCGCCGTCGCCCGAGCTGGAAGGGCTGCTGGCCCGCTTTTTTGATGGCGCCGGCTGCTTCAGCGGCCGGTTGCCGGAGGACTTTTTCCGTTTCACCGAACTGGTGGAGAACCGGGCCGACCTGCATCTGGGCGACGATGCCCTCGATTTTGTTCGTCATCTCGCCGCCACGGCTGCCCATCAGTTGCGGGCCGAAAAGATTCGCGGCCAGATTCTGGCTACCCATGGCCGCCTGCCGGGTGTCAGGGCAAAGCTCTACCCATACCAGATCGAGGGCGTGGCCTTTTTGGCCGGAACCGGCCGGGCGCTCCTGGCCGACGACATGGGGCTCGGCAAAACCTTGCAGGCAATTGCCGCTGCCGGCTGGCTGCGCGAGCATGAAGGGGTGCGCCGGGTGCTGATCATCTGCCCGGCATCGCTGAAGCATCAGTGGGCGCGGGAAATCGAGCGGTTTACTGGTCAGGAAACCCAGATCATCCTAGGCCCTGCGCCGGAGCGTGGTGTTCAGTACCGCCGCGAGGCTGCCTTCTTTATCATCAATTACGAGCTGATTCTGCGCGATCTGTCCGTCATCAACGAAACCCTGTGTCCGGATTTGATTATCATGGACGAGGCCCAGCGCATCAAGAATTGGCGCACCAAAATTGCCGCGGCCGTCAAACGCATTCCCAGCCGCTATGCCTTTGTCCTCTCGGGCACACCGCTGGAAAATCGTCTGGAGGATCTCTACAGCCTGATGCAGGTGGTCGATCCCAAGGTGCTCGGACCGCTCTGGCGCTATCTGGCCGACTTTCATGTCACCGGCGATCGCGGCAAGGTGCTTGGCTATCGCAACCTCTCCCTGCTGCGCAAGCGGCTGGCGCCGGTGATGCTGCGCCGCGACCGCCGGTTGGTGCGGGAACAGCTGCCCGACAAGATCGTGCAGCGGCTTGACGTGGCCATGACCGCCAAACAGCGCGAGCTGCACGATACCGCCATGAGTGCCGCCGGCCGTTTGGCGCAGATCGCCCGCACCCGGCCGCTGACACCCAGCGAGCAGAACCGGCTGCTTGCGGCCCTGCAGCAGGCGCGGATGGCCTGCAACGCTGCCGGGCTGGTCGACAAGGAGACCCAGGGCGCGCCGAAACTTGACGAACTGGCCGACATCCTCACCGAAGTTTGCCTGCAATCGGGACTGAAGGCGGTGGTCTTTTCCCAATGGGAGCAGATGACCCAGCTGGTCGAGGCACGCCTCAAACGGATGGGGCTCGGCTGTGTGCGCCTGCATGGCGGGGTGCCGACCGCCAAACGCGGCGAGCTGATGGACCGGTTCCGTGAGGACGATTCGGTGCAGGTCTTCCTTTCCACCGATGCCGGCGGGGTCGGGCTCAATCTGCAGAGCGGGGCGGTTCTGATCAATCTCGATGTCCCTTGGAACCCGGCCGTGCTTGAACAGCGCAACGCCCGTATCCACCGCCTCGGCCAAACCCGGACGGTGCAGATCATCACCATGGTGGCGGCCGATTCCTACGAGGAACAGGTGTTCGCCCTGGTGCGCAACAAACAACATCTCTTTGATAACGTGGTCGGCGAAGACGCCACCGAGGATGTGATCGGTGTCTCGAAAAAGCTGCTCGAAACCCTGATCGAGGATCTAGCCGGACCAATGGCGGAGTCAGCACCTTCGGCGGTGGCGGAGGTTGCTCCAGTCGAGCCGGCGGCACAATCGGTTGCGGCCACCGCCACCGCTACCCCGGTTGCGGAAGATACGATGGCGCAGGCCATCAGCCGCTGCATCGAGGCCCTGCAGCAGACCTTCGGTCCGCGCATCGAGCGGATTTTCGGCTCAGGGGGCGGGCTGGTGACGGTGCTTGACCGGGTCGATGCCGAGGCTGACCGGGTGGCCGAACAGCTGTCGGCCGAGGTGCCGGTGGCGCTCATCGACCGCTTGGCGCTGAAGGGGTTGCAGCGGCTCGGTGGCGGCTCACCGTTGGCCGGGGCGCACAGTTATTTTGACGCCGCAACCGTGGCGGGCACATCCGCCGAACCGGTGCTCCGGCGGCAGGCCCGCGAAAAACTCACGGCGGCACACCTGCTCTTTGATCAGCAGATGGTTGACAGTGCCCTGGAGATGGTGTTTGCCGCCCTGCTCAGCAGTGCGGCGGAGAAAGCCGGGCGGAACATGCCGCTCAACCGGTCCGAGGTCGGTGTCTGGGCCTATGCCGAGGCTCTGCCCCAAGGAATCCTGGACCAGGAGCAGATTGGCCTGCTGATGCGCGCCTTGAGTTTTGTTCAGGGCGCCGCCGCCCCTGCCGGCCTGGTGCATGCCCTGCTTGATGACGCGGCGCATTTTGTCGCCTCCCTGGATGATTGAATCCGACGGCCCGCTGCGAGCGGGATGAGGATCGTATGAACAGCAAAGTAATCGTCTGATGCCTGCCTCCTGCCGGCAATTGCTCCAGCAGAGCCTCCTTTTCGATATTGAGGTCAACGAAAAGAACGAAATCTATGCGATCGGGGCAGTTCTTGGTGACCAGAGGTTTCAGGCGACCAGCAAGAACAAAATCGACCGGAAGCTGCTTGCGGAATTCGACAACTTTGCCAGGGAGGCCCGTTTCGTTCTCGGCCACAACATCCTCACTCATGATATTCCGCGCTTGCAACATATCGCGCCCGCTCTCCAGCTCTTCAACAAGCCCAGGATTGATACCCTCTTCCTCTCTCCCCTTGCTTTCCCGGCCAATCCATACCATCGGCTGATCAAGAATTATCAGATCGTCCGCGACAGCATCAATGATCCCGTCCAGGATGCCATGCTGGCTGGGAAGGTGTTTGCCGAGCAATGGGATGGCCTGGTCCAGCAGTTTGAGGCGAACGCGGATGTTGTCCTCCTGTATCGTGCCTTGCTCGCCTCCGACGCCAACCTGACCGGGACGGCAGAGGCCATGGCCTGCATGGGCATCCCCTTGTTGACCGGGGACGATGTGGTGGAGACCTTTTCCTGGTTTGCCCGGAAGCATTGCTGTGTTGCAGCAGTCGACCACCTCATGCTCCAGCTCGCGGATGGCCGGGCACCATTGGCGCCGCTGGCGTATGTGACGGCCTGGCTGTCGGTGGCCGGAGGCAATTCAGTGCTGCCGCCCTGGGTTCGCCACCAATTCCCGCAAGTTCCGGTCATTCTTCATCAACTCCGGGAAAGCAACTGCCGGCAAGAGGAGTGCGCTTACTGCCAGGCCCACCACAATCCGCTCCGTTTTCTGCACGATTATTATGGGTTTCCAACGTTTCGGCCAGAGCCGAGAACCGATGACGGCAAAAGCCTGCAAGAAGAAATTGTCCATGCCGCGGCACGGGGTTCCGCGCTTTTTGCAACCCTGCCGACCGGTGGCGGCAAGTCGCTGTGCTATCTCCTGCCCGCCCTGATGCGGTATCAGCGCCGCAACATGCTGACCCTTGTCATCTCGCCCCTGCAGGCCCTGATGAAGGACCAGGTCGACAACTTTTCCCGCTGCACCGGCACCAAGATCGCGGCTGCCCTGAACGGCATGCTGACCATGCCCGAGCGCGCCGAGGTCATGGAAGGCGTTCGCCTGGGTGATGTCGGCATCCTGCTGGTCTCGCCGGAGCAGCTTCGCAATCCTTCCTTCATGGCCACCATCAGCCAGAGGGAGATCGGGGCCTGGGTGTTTGACGAGGCGCATTGCCTCTCCAAATGGGGCCATGATTTCCGGCCCGACTACCTCTACGCCATCCGGTTCATCCGCGAATTCGCCGAGCGGGAACAGACCGGCATCCCGCCGGTCCAGTGTTTTACCGCCACCGCCAAAAAGGATGTCCGCGCGGAGATCATCGATATCATCCAGGGTGAATTGGGCCTGCGGGTTGTGCAGTTCGCCGGCGGACACGAACGCACCAATTTGCAGTATGAAGTCTGGGAAGTGGAACGGTACGAGAAAGACCAGACTATTCTCGGGCTGCTCCGGTCCCGGTACGAGGACAACGGCAGTGTCGTCATCTACTGCGCCACCAGGAAAGGCACTCAGCGGCTGGCTGAATTCCTCCAGGAAAACGGGTTTACCGCCCTTGCCTTTCATGCCGGCCTGGAGCCGTCGATCAAGAAGCGGATTCAGGAAAGCTTCATCGCCGGCACCACCCCGATCATCTGCGCGACCAACGCCTTTGGCATGGGGATCGATAAGGAGGATGTGCGGCTGGTTATTCATGCCGACATCCCGGGATCACTGGAAAATTATCTGCAGGAGGCGGGACGGGCCGGGCGCGACCGCCACGCGGCGGAATGCATCCTGATTTTCAATGAGCAGGATATCGAGGGGCAGTTTCGTCTCAGCTGTGGATCGATGCTGGGTCAGAGGGAGATCGCCCAGTTCCTGCGCGGTCTTCGCTATGCGGCACGCGGAGAGGATACCGTTGTGCTCACCGCTGGCGACCTCGTGCGTCTGGATGTGGTCGACGTTGACCCGGACCTTCCCGATGCCGACACCCGGGTCCGCACGGCTCTGGCCTGGCTTGAACGGGCGGGATATCTGCGGCGCAACGAAAACCAGACCCGGATTTTTCAAGGAAAACCAACGGTCAGAAGTCTGGAGGAGGCAGCGGAAAAAATCACCGGACTCAATCTCTCCCAGCGGCAACAGCAGCGGTGGCTGGCCATCCTGGGCGCCTTGATGGAGCGCAATCGCCTGAATCAGGCGTTCAGCGCCGATGAATTGGCTGGCCTGACCGCCTTCGCCACCGTGGAGGGTGACATCGACACGGAAACCGAAACGCAGCGGGTCATCCGCACCCTGCACGATATGGCCGCACAGGGGATGCTGGAACAGACAACGCTGCTCAGCGCCTATATCCGCTACAAGGTGCAGAATGGTTCGGAAAAACAATTGCAGCAGATTGTCGCCCTGGAAAACGACTTTCTGCGAGTGCTTGCGGAAACGGCGCCTGAATTGGAGGTGGATATCCCGCTTGAATTGGATCTTCGGCAGGTCAATCAAGTGTTGCTCGATACCGGGTATGCCGGCTGCACGCCCCATGCCTTGAAATTGTTGCTCTATGGCCTGAGCCGAGACGGCAGGGGCCTTGCCGGCAACAAGGGAAGCGTCTCGTTTACCGCCAGGGGGAACCATCGTTTCTCCGTCTTCCTCCACAGGGATTGGCCTTCGCTCCGCAAAACCGTCGAGGTGCGCCAATTGGCCGCTCAGCGGGCGCTGGCGGCAATCGTCGCAACCGTGCCTGCCGATACCACATCCGGAGCCAACCTGCTGGTCGAGTTCAGTCTTGAGCAGATCGTGGCCGCCTTGCGGGGAGATCTGCTCTTAGTCGATAAGCTCAGGGATCCATTGGCGGCAGCCGAGCGGGCCCTGACCTACATGCATGAGCAAGGGGTCCTTGATCTCCAGCAGGGATTGGCTGTCTTCCGTCAGGCCATGACCATCCAGTTGCATGCGGCATCGAAATCCAGGCGGTATTCGCATGCCGATTTCTTGCCACTCAAAACCCATTACGCCGAAAGAACGTTCCAGATTCATGTGATGAATGAATATGCCCGCCTGGCTCTCACCAAAATCGGCGGCGCCTGGCAGTATGTCGCCTCGTATTTCAACGATGACAAGGAGCAGTTCGTCAAACGTTTCTTCCCGGGAAAAGACAAATTCCTCGAGCGGGCGACCAGCAAACAATCGTATCAACGCATCGTCGATGATCTGAACAATCCGGATCAGGAAAAAATCGTCACGGCCGGGCAAGAGAAAAATATCCTGATCCTCGCTGGCCCCGGTGCAGGGAAAACGCGGGTGGTTGCCCACCGGGTCGCGCATCTCCTGCGGGTGAACAGGATCAACCCGAGGGCCATTCTGGTGCTGTGCTTCAACCGCGGCGCCATCCTCAGCCTCCGGCAACGACTCCGCGATCTGGTTGGCGACGATATGGCGGGGGTCACCTTGCTGACCTTTCATGGTTTGGCTCTTCGCCTGACGGGTCAATCGCTGGTTGCGCAGGGCAAGCAGGGGAAACGGGAAGAGATTGATTTTTCCGGAGTCATTCTTGATGCCATTCGACTCTTGCAGGGAGAGGCCGAAACGATCGGGCTTCGGGAAATCCCCCCGGACTTGGCGCTGATCGGCAGGTTCAGTCACATCTTGGTCGACGAATACCAGGATGTCGATGCCACGCAGTATGCGTTGGTGTCGTTGATCGCCGGGAAAAGCCGTGCGGAAGGGGATGGAAAAATGGCCATTCTCGCGGTGGGCGATGACGACCAGAACATCTATCGATTTCGCGGGGCAAGCATCGAGTTCATCAGGAAATTTCAGCAGGACTACGATGCCGATGTCGCTTGCCTGACTGAAAACTATCGCTCTTCCGCCCATATCATCGCGGCGGCCAATTGCCTTATCGCGCACAATACCGACCGGATGAAGACCGGTTATCCGATCCGCGTCAACCAAGCCCGGCAGAACCTGCCGCCTGGCGGCAACTGGCACATGCATGATCCGGTTACGCACGGAAAGGTGCAGGTGCTTGAGGTCAGCGATCCTCTTGTTCAGGCCACGGTTTTGCTCGAAGAGGTGCAACGTCTGACCAGGGCCGGTCCCGTTGATCTGCGTCATTGTGCTGTCCTGTCCCGTGAATGGAACGATCTCGATAGAGTTCGCTCCGCCTGCGAGGACAAGGGGATACCTGTCAGTTTGTGCTGGGGCCGCCATGGCAGATTCCCACGATTGACCCGCATCAAAGAAAACGCGCACATGCTGGAGTGCCTGCGAGGAATGCAAACGGAAACACGCGCCGCCAGCGCTCTGCTTGCGATGCTCGATGGGATGTGCCCTGTTGCGACGGTATGGAGCGAAAATCTGAAAAGAATCCTTCTCGACTGGCAGGAGGAAACCAACAATACGCCCCAGCCGGTGCCGGCCATTCAGGAATATTTATACGAGGTGCTTACCGAACAGGGCAGGTCGAAGAACATGGGTAACGGCCTGTTTTTGGCCACGGCCCATTCTGTGAAAGGGCTTGAGTTCGATCATGTGTTCATCCTCGGTGACAGTTGGCAGGATGCTGCCCGCTCGGCCATCGAGGATGAGCGACGTTTGTATTACGTGTCGATGTCGCGTGCCCGGGAGACGCTGCATCTCTTCTCGCTGGACTCTTCAGGCAATCCTCATAGTGCACTCCTGACCGGAGATTTCCTGATTCACAGAAAACCTTCCGCGCCTATCGAAGAAAACAGACTGGCACGCACCTACCATCTGCTTGGAATGGAGGACTTCTTTCTCGATTTTGCCGGGATAAAGCAGGAACACGATCCTGCACGTTTGGCTTTGCATAATATTAAGACCGGGGATACGGTGCACATTGAAGAACGGAACAACCATGTGGATCTGATGAATAAGGATGGCGTTTCCTTTGCCAGATTATCCAAGAAAGCTCAATCTGAATGGGCCAACAGGCTCCATGCGATCAAAGAGATTCGAGTCATCGCCATGGTCCGGCGATATAAGGATGACTTGCCGGATAAGGATTTTCAGGCAAAATGCATTGGGGAATGCTGGGAAGTCCCGATAGTTGAGGTGGTGTGTTGAATCAATGTGGAAAATAATAAAAAATACAGTGATTATGCAGACACGCACATTTCGGGGCAAGCCGAGGGTGGAGTGGAAACTGTTTTGCGTCAGGCCGGCGCGCCGTCCAGAACCAGGATGAAGAGAAAAATATGAAAAATCAGGAAAAATTCTTATATAACCTCAACAATTTTCTGGAATCAGAGCAAGGGGCATTGCCTGTTTTTAGTGCGGTGTCGTTGAGAATTCAGCTTGAGCTTATTAAAGATCAACCTGATCTTAGAATAATAGAAAAGCTCATTGTTGAAGATCAATCACTTTCTAGTTCCGTATTGAAAATAGCAAATTCGGTCAAATATTGCGGATTGATCGAAACGACAACTGTCAAGTCTGCCATTGTCAGGCTCGGCATGGCTGAAATCATGCAAATTGTCTGTGCTGACATCAATAACAAGATGTTCAGTTCTCAAGATGCAACCATTGACGCCATCATGAAAAAATTGTGGCAACATTCCGTTGGCTGTGCCTTTGCGGCCGGGATGCTCGCCAATTCGCTGTCATGCACTCTTGTCCAGGATGAGGCATTTTCCGCGGGGCTTTTTCATGACATTGGTAAATTGCTCATTCTCAAAGTTGTCGATGAAAAAAGGAAAAAGAGCTCGTTGTTTGACGTTCCAGCCTCTTCCCTCCTTGAGGTGATGGAGTCCTTGCATGCACGACAGGGGCATCGGCTGATGAATCGAATGAAACTGCCGAAAATATATGCGGTCGTGGCGCGTGACCATCATCTGAAAAAGTACGACCGTGACAACACCCTGCTGGTGCTTGTCAAGCTGGCCAACACGCTCTGCCATCAACTTGGGATTGGGCTGGTGAGCGATGCCGCCATTGACATCCTGGCGACCGAAGAGGCCGCCCTGCTCAACCTGACAGCACCGGTTTTGGAGAAACTGAACAAATTTTTGATCAATAATCCAAATTTTTCCGGATAGTTGATTGCAGGGGCAGTCACGCACGAGAGGAAAGGCGCCCCGATGGATCCCGGTTCAGGAACGGTCCGCGTCCGGTTCCTGGCCGCAGGCGTGTATCCCGTGCCGGCCATAGGTGTCCACCAGCACCTTGACCATGCCCTGGAGACCGTACCGGCTGGCGATGCTCTGATGCTGCCGCGCCATCCGTTCCGGATCGCGCCGCGGCAGCCGCGCCAGTTCGAGCAACCCCTGGCAGGCGGCGGGGACATCGTCATAGTCGACCACCCGGTACGCCTCGACATGCTGCAACGGTTCCATGGTCGACGCTATCCGGCAGGCCAGCACGGGCAGGCCATTGAGCAGGCTCTGGATCAGGGCCTGGGAGACGCCTTCCTCGATGTGCGAGGAAAAGAAACAGAGATCAAAAGCGCTGAGAAAATCTTCCGGCTGTTCTTGATGCCCGGTGAAAATGACCCGGTTCTCGACGCCCAACGCACGCGCCATGGCGTGCAGAGACGACCGTTCCTCGCCGTCGCCGACAAACATGAACCGGTACTGCTCCGGCATGGCTGCCGCTGTTTGCAGAATGAACGGATGGCCTTTGAGCCGGCGCAGAAACCCCACGTTTCCGACCAGGATATCCTGCTCCCCGATGCCGTATGCCGCGCGCACCTTTTTTCTTTTTTCCACGGAGAAACAGAAGCGATGTTCATCGTTTCCCGTGGGCAGCACCACAATTTTACCGGAGCGCACCCGTTGCGCCACGATGCGCTCGGCAATCGTGGCACCGCAGGTGAAAATGACATGGGGAAAGAGGTTATAGCTCAGCGCCGAGGAGATCGGCGCCAGGACGTGGCGGGTACGGATGATCAGCGGCACCCTGAGGAGACGGGCGATGGCGCCGGCCATCCAGGAGTCCTCGGAGGAATGGGTGTTGAGGACCGTCGGAGTGATCGCCTTGAGGATGCGAAACACCTCCATCCAGGACCGGGGATTGAGTTTGGCGAAGGTGGTCACCGCATGCACCGGTATCCCTTCGGCTGCCGCCCGTCGCGCCAGCTCGGAAGCACCGGGTACGATCAGGCCGACGCGGAAGCCGAGCCGGCGCATTTCCCTGAGTTCGGTCAGGGTGCGAATCTCCTGGCCGCCCCAGGCACGGCTCGAGTCGGTATGGACCACCAGCGGTCTCTGGACAACCGGTTGCGTAACCACTATCCTCTCTCCTTCCACGCGGGAAATTTTCCAGATGCCCGATTCCACAGTCTCTCTCCTTTCAATGATGGCGCAGAGGGCGCGCCGCCAGCACGAAAAGAACAAACAGGAAGGGCGATCGGTAGGTGTTATAAAAAAAGGAGTTAACCTGGATCGTTATCGGTTAACTCCTTGATTATTCGGTGCGCCCGGAGGAATTCGAGCTCCGGAGCCAGCTCAGGGCGTTCAGTAATGACTGATTGGTAAAAAGAATAAAAATTTTGAATCGTTGGCTTGCCGGGTATTGCTCAAATGACTTTTTGTGTACAGCAAGTGCACTAAAAATGCACCAAAAATCCCCCGCCAACTGATCGCCGGCCGGGGGTGGTGATAAAGAAGTAGAGCAGTTGGTTCTTGACTCGATGAAGGTTACGCATCCATGCGTGTGACCGCAAACCGGCCGCGCAAGGAACAGGCTGTCAGTTTACATACCCTTTCCCGTTGCACGTTGGGCAGATAGCGTCAGGCGTACATAACTGCCCGGCACATACACTGTCCGGGGTACACTCCTGTTGGTCGGCTGTTTTTATTCCCTCCCATTCAGAACTGACCTCGCAAATCCCTTCGATAACCGATTTCCCTCTGCAAGTAGGGCAGACACCTCTTTCAACCCCTTGAATATTCATGGTAATCTCCTTGATGTTGTTGCTATCGGAGCACCCCTTCTCTCTGTTTGAGAAAGATAAATCGACATCGGGAAAAGTCAACGCGGCCAGCAATGGCTGTTAACTCACTCACGCCGTCGCCTGCCCGTTGTTGCGATTTGGGGCGGTGGTTTATTTTCCAGGGTACCCGAAAAAGAGAAAGGGCTTAGAGATTACTCTCTAAGCCCTTGATTTTATGGCGCGCCCGGAGGGATTCGAACCCCCGGCCCTCGGATTCGAAGTCCGATGCTCTATCCAGCTGAGCTACGGGCGCAGTGTTTCATGCGGTGTGCGAGCCGCGAAGGGCTCGGGTGCGCTGGTCAAATGCCGGCGCTGGCGCAGGAAAACCATCTTACCCGGAAACCTTTGCTGCCGTCAACCCCGCCCTCTGCCAGCAGGGCGGAAAAGCAGTCAGACGAGCGTCAGACGAGCAGCCGCGGCGGCCCGGATCGCGGAGCACGCAGGGCCGCCAGCAGCCGTTCCGGGTCGGTATAGGTGGCGAGCCGTTCCCGGTTGGCCTCCAGCACCGGCAGGGCCTTGGCCGCCAGTTTGGCCGCCGCCTCGAAAAAGCCGCACTCGCCCTTGATGTAGACCCCGGCCGCCCGGATCATGGCCTGGAGAAAGGCCTTTTCCGTCCCCTGGGCATGCAGCCAGGCGTGCTCAAGGATCTCGTGCACCTCGAAAAAGAGGCCTAGATCCCAGAGCGCCAGTCCCTGCCAGACCACATCGGCCGGTCCTTGGGCGAGTTGATCGAGAAACCGCGCATACCGCTCCAGCCGGTTGCCAATATAGGCCTCCAGTTCCGGTCCGGGTTCGCCGGCCAGGAACCGGTTCGCCACCTCCTGCGCGGGGGCGAGGCTTTGGCTCCGGAGGCAGACCAGCAGGGTGGCGGAGAGATCGTTGCGGATGTCGCGGCTCAACCGGTCGCGGAACGGGTCAAAGGGGTGCGGATTCATTTGCCGTTCTCCCAACTGATCGGTAGTATAGTTCCCGGAACAGCGGCCGCAGCCCCGGCGTGTCCGCATATTTTTTCCAGAACCCTTCCCAAGATAGATAAGGTGCGAACATGAAACTGTACAGTTGTATAACCGGTCCGGACGACGAAACTTTCTGCAAGCGCGTGTCCGACAAGCTCAACCGCGGCTGGCAGCTCCCCGGCGGGCCCACCCTGACCTATCCCGGCAAGACGGTGATCGCCGGCCAGGCCCTGGTCAAGGAGGTGGAGGACG
>Ga0074195_1004276_pt1 | contig 11921 bp, 3 predicted proteins | sample EPASupsiteHSE623_FD_64525 | JGI IMG/M metagenome (GOLD analysis project Ga0074195, IMG submission 64525) | Bioremediated contaminated groundwater from EPA Superfund site, New Mexico - Sample HSE6-23 | ecosystem: Environmental > Aquatic > Deep subsurface > Groundwater > Contaminated ...
CACAGCAGAAGAGAACCGGTGAAGTGCATCAACATTTTCAAGTTCAAATCCCTGAGGACTGTATTCTGTTGCCTTTGTCGCCCATGTCCAGTTGGTTTCATCCTTCTGCCAGTCTTCGTTTGTCGGTGTAGGTATCCAGAATGGATTAAAGCTTTCGAACACACCATCATTTCTGGTATCGGTATTATCACTGTTGCGTGTTATACTTCTGTCAATTAAATATAAATAAGTAGTTTGCGGTCTCCAGTTTCCACGTATCCCTGAAACGACTGGATTTATGATGTCCCCCGGTTCATGACCACAATCACAGAACAACCTCCATTCGTCGGAATATTCCATGGACTGAGCCTGAACCACACGGGTTGTATTGTCATAAACAATATCCTTTCCATTATTAGTTACCTTTATTGGATTCTCAAGCGAAACAACAGTACCTACAGGTACACTTGCCTGATTTCTCCTTCCCGACCTGACAATTTTAATCATGTCGTACTGAATAAAAGGATTTATAGAATTTCCATTTCTGTCAATTACTATTATTCCTCCTGATGTTACTTTCTCAACCCAACCTGTTTCCACATTAGGACCAACAACCAATGCCAGTTCATCCCACCTCACAAAAGGTCCCGATCCTAAACTGTTGATTGTAGTATTATAAAACTCAAGTCCGATATTCTTGTATACCTGACCCATCCTGTCGTATGACCAATGCGCCGGATAAGTGAATGAATATAGTGTATCTTCATAGCTGTTTTGTGTTTTGGTTAAAAGCACATTACCTGTTTGTGCATCCCAAAGCATGTTCTCAGTACTTATACTGGAGCCAAGATCATGTGCAATTGTTTTTGACAAAATTCCATATTGATTAATGACCTTTGTCGCCACCACAGAACGGAAACGTGTCTCCTCTTTAACAAATGACGGGAATAATGTAGGTACCACAAGAGTAACAGGAACAGGTGATGGTACAACAAAAATATCGAGATTGAAATTTGCACCACCACCATGAGTTATTGATTCATTTTCCCTCATATCCACAACATGATCATATTCTACCCCGATCATGCCTGCGTGAATTCTTCCTGATGATGATGTACCCTTTGAAATAACAGATACATTATTATTAAGGACATTCTGTTTTATATCATTATATCCTCCCTGTGTCTTGTAGAAATACTCTATACCTGAAATAGGTTCTGTTTTTCCTTCCTGATACACCCATTGTGCCTTTTGCTTGCCATGCATATCATTTAATACTATCTGATACCCCTGGCTTGCTGTCATATAATGCTCAGACTCAAATTTCAATATCTGTAATAAAGGCTGGTGCTTATATTGTTCTTTATCCAGACCGGTTTGTTTTACCTGAGTCGGATAATCCCTGGCTGTATAAAACTCATTGACCACTTTTCCGGTAGCATGTTTTGTTACGTTTTTATTCTGATCACCTCCAATATTCTTCCATTGAAGGTTTTTAACTGTAACCTTGCTATAACCTACAGAAGGGGTAGGGAAAAATGACTCTCCAAAAGGTTTTTCCTTGTAATATGAATCATCAGGTACCAACAATTTCTCTTCTGAATAAAATACCGGTTGACGCCATGGATTTTCATCTCCACCAATAATTGGTTCATATGATGCAACTCCACTGCTTATTGTTTCCTTTTTCTTATTCTGAGTTGTATAATCGTATTCCTGTCCATATACCATGTTTTCATTACCTGTGTTATGGGTCATATCGTACCACGAGTCGCCAATAGTAACCTTCTTAACCCTGGACCCTCCTCCATACTTGAATCCGTCTTCGTTATACAAACGGATATATGATTTCGTATTAGAAAAAGCGACACCCTTATTTCCATCTAAAAGTGTTCTGTTAATACCCGTTACCATCTGCCTTAGCTGATAAAATACAGAAACAAATGACTGCAAGACCTCAGCAAGTGTTCCGGTTCCATTTGCAGGGAAATTATAAACATATGCCGGAGCGTATAATCTTGCATAATTCCATGCAGCTTTAGAAATAGGTGAAACAAATATTGCAGGTAAGCCCGGACCTTCATCGTCTATTCCCACGGGCTCTGTTTCAACATATGCATAGTCATAAATACCGTTATCAATAACACCAATAGAATGCACTTTGCAATATCCGGGTACAAATTCATAATTTCCTCCACCAGACAAGTCCATAAGAAACCTGAAATACAGGTATTCCATTTTATTGCCGTACTCATCAGTAATCATTTTCTGAATTTTTGTATTTGCTTCACCTATATCATCAGCTATAATTGGTTTATTAAGTTTAACTATCAGAAACCTTTTCGGAGTCGAACCGCTCATCAAATGATCATCATATGAATTTGCCAGTTCGTCTGTAGCTCCTACAACTTTAACCATTTCCATTGCCTTTTTATTCTGGACATATGCATAATCATCGGATTCATATTCAACATCTATAACACCTCCTGATGGCAGTTTAATGTTTGTAAGATGCCATGCAGAAGAATACAGGTCAGCAGTTGATTTATTCTGGTCAACATATGGATATTCTGCATTTGATGGGATGCTGCTATTGCTGCAACCGCTGCCAACATCATTCTTATAATTTCCCCATCTGTCATAAGCATGAGTGCTGTATGACGGGTTCTCACTTTCATAATTGAACTTATACCTGTTCAGTTTTCCTTTATTAGAATTACCATAAGTAAAATACAATTCCGTTAGGGTTAACTTACCTGAATTTCCATTCAGAACGCCAGGACAGAGCGAGTAATCGTATACGAAATGCACAGTTTTAATCGGAATTGCCTGAGCGCCATTCTCGATCTTATCCTGTTTGGAAAAGATTCTGATAGAATCCAACTTCATCATGCTTTCATTTCCTGCCCCGGTGGCATGTTCTCCGCCTGCTTCTTTTGAGTCTTCACGTTCAGAAACATAAAATTCAGCTAAATGAGTTTTACTTTCAATAGAATGGACATTCCATATTTCTTTAGTACCATAAACATATGATGCCTTATCATCGTTTGTAAGGCTCTTCAATCCCTCATTATATGTGGCATTTACGTATGGAGTCCTCCACTGATAAGGAACAGGTTGCTTACTGTAATTGATCTTTGTATAAGTCCCGAAGTCTCCGTCAGAAGGGCCGGGAAGGTCATCTGCATCAACATAATCCACAGATAAAATATGAGTCAGCAAATATGAATGGGCATAAGGAGGTATGCGTTTGTTCGACACAAAATTATCCTGACCTTTAGTATTAGAATTCGGGTCGGCGTCGGATGGAGAATATGTAGTCTGATAATCAGTACAGGGTGGTGAACTTACTTCCACTGCAAAAGTCGCTTCCTTTTGTGAAAGGTTGTAAGCAGGAATACCATATATATACCTTGCTCCATCCGGCCTGTAAACTGTGATCTCGGAAATATGATCCTTTTTATAAAGTCCGGTTCCACCTGCATAACGGTCAATTACCTCATTTGGAATATATTTACCTTCAGTAGTAAGATCGAAGTCTGAAAAAACTTCTATTTTCCGGGACATTGCCATTTTATCTGCCTTTTCGGCACTCAATACAGAGATATACTGGTCGCGAATATTTCTTACAGACCTGGTATTACCCGGAATGCTGCCTGTTTCAGCATATGAACCATCAGCAATTTTTGAAATTGAAGGACCTACAAGCTTAACATGAACCGGATTAAAACCACCAATGTTATCAAAAAATGACATATCATTCTCAACTGTCATTTCTCCTGCATTCTTAAAATAATATGGTTCGTAATAGTTGTTTGTCGGGTGAATTCCCTTAAATTTAAGTTTTGAAGATATCTGGTCATTCGACTTCCATTTTCCGCTAAAGGTGTTGGAAGTGCTGTTCTGATAATCAATTCCAAAATGGGTTGCATTACCTGTACCACATTCAACACCAAGATTTGCAGGTGATGTCCCGAGATTGGAATTTGCTTTATCTACCACAACTCCTACATCAGATCTGAATGGTCTGTACATTCCACCAATACCCTGGCCTGATACAGAGTATACATCGTATGTAAAATTTGTAAGAGGTAAATTCGGAGTATTCTCAGAAAAAGAACCATCTTTTTCCCTGTTAAAATCATATATAGCATTTGGTCTTCCAACCGCATTATGTGAGAACATATACCCCCATGCCGGGTTAGTTTCAGATCTGTGCAATAACGACTGATGAGAATAGAAGCCTTTTAAACGCAGGTCAATTGCATGCAGTCCGAATATAGCTCCTCCTAATGTTGCATTAAATGACTGATTAATGTTGATCATAGGAAATTCTATATTTGGGACATAGGTCGGTGATGCAAATGTTATGGTAGAACTCATACCCGGTGCATTAACTGAACCTCTGCTTCCCTTACTGTTCGATTCTCCCAAAATATTCCTGCTTCCGCCTGAAACAGAAGGATTAACACCCATTGTCATTGTTGAAAGACCAGACCTTGAATTGATGGACATACCCACATTTACCCCAACACCCAAAGTTGTTGAGGATGCATTTTTTGCACTGGTTGTTGCAGAAAAACTGATTGAAGGGTTAACAGTAACACCCTCGAATGTACCAGCAGATACCCCAAGTCCCAACCCTAATCTGCCTGTATTACCTAATGACGCTCCAATTGATGGATTTGCGAGAATATTAAAACCTACACCCTTGTAATTATTGTAATTAACTCCAAACCCAAGTTCGAGAGATAATAACGACACTCCGAAAAGTTCATCCGAAATTATTGCTGAAGGCTGTACTCCAAAGGTATAATTATCCTTCATGTTGAAATCAGTTTCAATGTTTTCTCCATTAAAATCATCAGGGATACCCCTCATATTACGGGTTATAGCACCTGGATTTATATTCCATCCCAGCCCCACCCAGCTTGCTTCCTGATCCATGGTGACACCTGAATGATAGCTAATGTTGATAGGATACCCACCCACATCCACCAAAGGAATGTTATAAACAAAATCACCGGAAAATAAATTAACCATTTCAGAAGTTCCGATTGGCTCAAAACTCTGAACTTCCGGTTGACTGGGGCCTCCGGTCAATGCGAACAACCGTGCCGGTTCTATAATACTGTTTAAAAAAAAGATAATTAAATAAACTGCTATTACCTTTACCAGTTTGCTTTCTCTAATTCTTCGTAACATATCAGATACCTATTTGAGGTGATTGAATAAATTTTTCTTTCCCGAAACGGAATTTTACAGGGCCATTTCCAAACAACCTGTCATTGTATACTAAGACCCTGTCTACAGGCTTTTCTGTTCCTTTGCTGAATGTCAGCATTTCTGTTATATATGGACCAACATTAAAACTCCTTTCATAGCTGTTAACAGTACATGGCAAAGTATCACCATTCTCTATCAGAACAACATCAGAAGCTATTCCGAAAGACAGATACTCCACTCTTCCATAATACTCATTCTCGCTGCTTATCCCTGATTTGAGAGGATCGCCAGAATAATCCGATCTGCTTATTTTTAAACTGAAATAGTGACTGTTGTCATTATCCTTTAAATCCTTTTGAAACTGTTTTTCATCTGAGTATTCCTGATTTGTAAGGAGCATATAAGAAACCGGGAGATATTTTAATTCATAAGTTATCTCACCTATGGTGACCTTTTGTGAATAGTATTTATCGACCCAGCTTATATATTCACCGGGGCTGATTTTGCCATTTATAACCGGCACATTTGATTCCTGATTATTACTTTCATAAGTTGACAACACACCTTCCTGCCGGTTACATGAAATCAGAGAAATGAAAAGAAACATCAATAACAGAAAATTATTTTTCATTGTTTCCCTGGTATTTATTATTGATATAAGTAAGAACCTCATCTGTGATATTAAGATTGCTGTCGCAGTACATAATTGTACCGCTTCCTTCAGCACCAAAAACATAGCTATAGCCATTCTCTTTTCCATATTCAGACACAAGTACATTAATCCTTTTCCAGATCAATTCATCCAGTTGTCTTGCACGTGCAGTGTATGAGTTTACAAAATCGTTCTCCTTTACAGCATATTCATTTTTTATCCTCTCTATTTCCGAAAGAATATCAGAATTAGATGACTTCCCTCGACTCTCAAGCAAGCCATATAAACTATCACTTTTCTTCTCAAAGTTCTGTTTTAAAATTTCTGCATTGGATTTATAAGCATCAAGTTCGGTCTTGATCTCTTTTGTATAGTCGAATCCGTTATATATTGTATAAAGCTCAACATAAGCAGTTCTGTTACCAGAATCACATGAGGCAAATAGAAAAACAAATAACGCAGGCAGGAATATTAAATATCTCATAGTTTACTTTTTAAATTTCAGGAACTGTTTATTATTTCTGTCATCAGTTACCTCAAGAGTATAATTACCCGCTGGTAACGATGCTATGTTAAGGTTGAATTTATTGTAGCCGTATTGAACTGGTAATATTGAAGAATTTGAATCCATAGAAACCTGATTAAGAGAATTCAGAATTCTGAAGATCAGCTTTGACCCCGGATCTTTATAATACTCCTCATTGAATTGAAATTTCAACTCATTTGTAACATAATAAAGTGATGCATCTTTTTTCTTTGAAAGTAAAAAACAGTCATCCTCAATAGGAGCCGGATATACTGTAACTAAAACACTGTCCTTATCTGTACAAGTGTTAGCGTCGGTTACGGTCACAATAAAATACTGAGACGAAGACGGACTTACAGTAACTGTCTGTGTGCTCTCACCTGTACTCCATAGGTACATTCCTCCACCGCTGGCAGTAAGGTCAGTACTCTCTCCCGAAAAGATAGTAGCATCCTGTCCTGCATTTGCAATAGGATTTGGAAATACTGTAACAATTATTGTATCGGTATCTGAACAACCGTAAATATTGGATACAACAACAGTATAATTTGTAGTAACCAAAGGTGAAGCGACAGGATCAGATACATTTGAACTGCTTAACCCGGTAGCCGGACTCCATTGGTAATAATCACCTCCGCCTGCTCCCAGCTGCACATTCTTTCCGTAACAGATATTTTCATCAGCACCTGCACTTGCAATTGGATTGCTGTGAACACTAACCTGTACAGTATTTGAATTTACACTTCCACATGTATTTGTTACTTCACAGTAAATTGAAGCATCTGCAGTCAGATTTCCCGGATCGTATGTCTGAGTCGTAATGCCCGTTGCAATACTATTGTTATACCATGCATATGTATTCGATCCGCTTCCGCCCTGAGGATTTGCCACAAACGTTCCGGGTGAATTATTCTCACATACAGAAGTATTTCCTCCCGATATACTAACTGTTAACTGAGGTAATACAGTTATGTTATATACTGTTGTATTAACAGTCTGACCGCAGCTTGAAATTGCGCAATATACAGCGGCGTCAGCCTGCAATGATGGTGCATTGTATGTTGAAGTTGTGACACCTGTTGAGGCTCCATTCAGATACCATAAATATGAATATACCCCATTACCTCCTGTTGCCGAAGCATTAAACTGAGATGGTGCGGTATTGTAACATATCCCGGTCGATCCACCGGTTAACTGAACCATTAATGTACTGCATGTTGCTTTATACTGAAGATAATAATTACCATAAGCACTGCTGTTATATCCCGTAACCTGAAGATAATAGGTTCCCGAAACGCTGCATGTCCAGCTGTTGATATACGATTCCAGATTAGAACATGAACCTCCGTCATCGTTGTATGCAGAAGTGCTGCAGTTACCATCTGTTCCGAATATTTTAAGGTATGTATCCCATCCGGTACTGGAACCACAGGAAAGATCAACAGAACAAGTGCTGAACGAATATGTATTGCCAGCAAGTGCATAGAATGAATAATAATCGGCTCCACCTTCAGACAGGTTACGGGTACCAGAACTCTGACAAACTGAATTTGGAGTTATTGTATAATCTGATGTGGAACCAAGAAACTTTGGATACGGATTCAAATTCCTTTCAGCAGAACCAGAGCTTCCGCAATCATTTTCAGCTTCAACATACCATTTTGCGCTAATTCCGCACCAAGTTGTACTGTTATATTCACTCAGTCTAATATTTATCGACCTGTTAGTATCGCAGTCGAAATCGAGCCAAGATGTGCCGTTCCATAAATAAAATGTATAATTATACGGACCTGACCCCGACGCTGGAGCATTCCACGAAAAGGCAGTAACTTTTCCGGGCTGTACGTATGAATAATCATTTGGAAGATTCAATACCGGTGCACCTGGGGATAAACAATACTTGTACTGAAGTGAGTACGTTCCGTAGTCATCGCTGTTATAACCTGTAATCTGAAGATAGTAGGTTCCCGTTGACGAACATGTCCACCCGTTTATAAACGATTCGTAGTCGCTGCATGAACTGCCGTCATCCTGAGATACTGAAACAGTACAGCTTCCGTCAGTGCCGAATACTTTCATGTAAGTGTCCCATTCTGCACTGCTGCCACAAGACAGATCGTCGGAACATGTACTGAAATAGTAATTATTTCCTGCAACAGCATTAAATGAATAGTAATCTGCTCTGCCCTGTGTTAATGTATGTGGACCTGAGGTCTGGCATAAAGAAGATGGACTGATAGTGTAATCAGCCGACGAACCTGAATATTTTGGATACGGAGTAAGACTTCTTGTTGCCGAATTTGTGTTTCCGCAACTATTTGTGGCTTTAACATACCATTGCATACTTGTTCCACACCATGAGCTGCTTCCATATTCACTTAACTGCAAATCGAAATAAGTATCAGACCCGGCACTGAAATTCTGCCAGGTACTACCATCATATATATAAAAGGTATAAGTAAAAGGAGATGTGCCGGTAGTTGGTGCATCCCATGTAAAGTGAGTGATTTTTCCGGGCTGAATATTAGCATTCGCGGCAGGATATGTAAGTGTGGGTGTTCCCGGCACAGTACAGGGAACTGTATATGTCACAGATTCTGTCCATGTGTAATTCTCGACATAAAGATTCGTAGTATTGCAGGTCCCACTCGGATAATCTCTCGATACCTTAAGAGTAAACGGAACCGATCCATTTTGGTATGTTCCATTAGCTATTGTGGAATTTGTTGTACCAACTACATTACATGTACCGGCACTATTGTTATTACAATACCAATATCCGTCAAGATTTGTTCCCGAAACAAATCCGATCCACCCATCTGACCTCCAGGCAGGCGAAACAGCAACATATGTACACGAAGAGTTGACAGAAGTAACAGTACTCCCTGCCGGAATAGTTACGGTCATACCCGCTGTATTGAAAGCAGGATAATAGCAGGACCCTATCTGACCAGAACTATATGTATTACTTAATGTAGGGTCAATTGTAACAGGAAAAACCCTGTCGTTTGCAAGCAGCCATTTTAAAGGAACAACAACAGATATATAATATTTACCATTTTCCTTTCTGATCTTATATGTTCCTTCGATCACATCACTCCTTTGCTTCTGGTTATTATCCGAAGAAGATGATTTCAACTCTGAAAAACCATCGTTTAAGTTTTCTGAATACTGTGAATTGTCATAATATAACGGTGTGTTGAACCTTCCGACTTCCAAACCCTTTTCATTTACAATTATCAGGTCTCCTTTGTATCCAATTTCAGTTTCAACACCATCAATTGATTTTATAATCTGCCACGACTCAGGAATTGTATACTCATCCTCAAGCACCATGTATCCGTTTTTATCCTGGATGTCAGGTCTGGAATTTATAATATAATCGGTCCTTACAAACCAGAAATCGAACTCCTGTATCCTGTCGATATCGGGCCATGCTGATTTAAACCCGATTTTATCAGACGACTTCTCTGATTTATTCCTGCTGATATTTGCCGGACTGCCGGAGACCTCACTGAATTTATTATCGAATATCAACTTTCTTGGAGAATCACCATATTTCAGGGATTTCCCTTTTTCAAGTGTAATACTTGTTAATCCTGTCGAAATATCTACCTGCACCGGCAGATCAGTATTTGATATCTCAAGCAGGTTATCATTTACTGCATTTGTTTTAAGTGTACCGTCGAGTGTAAGCCATATTTTATTATCATTAGTGTAATGTAATGCTTTGGATGACTGAACCACTGTAAATGAATTATCAGGGTTTCTGAATGTCCTTGAATGGGAAGTTCTCATGCTCGTTTCCTCATAACTGCCGGGAGATCCGGGAAGAGTATGCATGTTCTCTTCAGGGTGATTTATTACACTTTTTGACTTTGCATTAAATGTCTTTTTTGTTTCAGCTGTTTTATTACTTTCAGAAACAAAAGTTGAAACATTGTTTTTAATATCATGATTATATTTCGCATTACCTTTCCATGGACTTGTATTATCAACCTCTACCTTATTTGGCTGCTGTCCCTTTACCTGGCCTTGTGCATTAATGTTAATGCATAATGATGATACGAAAATCAAAATAAAACAAAGCGAAACTTCTTTATACATTTTCATCATAGTAACTTCGTCTTGAGATTATTTTTAAATAATAACACTATATGGTTCATTCAAATTTATTTTATAAGCAACAGAACAACTATATCTTTTATAACAATTTATTTTTCGTATATAAATCTCAATATCCGTTAAAGAATGAAAATAAAACCTAAAATTGTTTTTCTGATTTTTGAAATACAATGCTGATGTTTCGTGCTTTTAATAACTAAAAACATCAGATTGCAGACTATTTAGATTGATTGTAATTAAATATATAAAAATAACAATATAGATAATTGACCAAAACTTCCACTAATTAAAATATTTTTTACTTAAATTTTACATATTTGCATCATTTATGCAATTTTATGCATTATAACTTGTTTTTATATACTTATATTTCGTATTATTGCATCGGATTCACAATTTACACAATCATGATACATTCATTAAAGATTAAAAACTTCAAGTCCTTTAAGGACGAAGTGGTCTTTAGCTTTGAAGCTACCAAAAGCAAACACCTTGAAGAACATCAGGTTATTAAAGTTTCTCCTGACGTAAGGCTAACAAAGCTTGGAATCGTGTATGGAGCAAATGCTTCCGGGAAAAGCAATCTAGTTAAAGCTTTTGAATTCCTTCATGATTTCTGGCATAACACCCCGGCTGACAAAGATGAAAAAATCGGAGTAATTCCTTTCTTGCTTGATAAAACCTCTGTATTTAGTCCGACAGTTTTTGAAATGATTTTTTATATTAATAGACAAAAACATATATATACGCTCAGTCTGACAAATGACAGCGTGAAAAATGAGTCCTTAGTTCATTACCCGAGTATAAGACCTGCAGAAATTTTCACAAGAACCCTTAATAAAAATATCTCTGAAATACGGTTTAACCCCAAATTAAAAATAAGTCAAATTGCAAAGGAAGAAATTGAAGTAAAATGTCTTAGGAATATGTCTTTGTTTGCAGCATACAACAAAGTTAATCTTCATATACCGGAAATTGATTCTGTGGTCACTTGGATTAAGGAGAACAATCATGATGCCATTACTCCGGGTATTAATTTCCTGAAGATATTTACTGAAGGATTGATTCTTAAAAATACCGATATTAAGGATTTTATTTTAACCTTTTTAGATAAAGCAGACTTCAACATTCGGAATTTTAAAACAAAAGTAAATGAAAAACCTGTTCCTGATGATTTATTGAAATTCTTACTTGATAGTAGCATGCCCTTTGAAGAGAAGGAAAGAATTAAAAATGAAAAGACTGTTCAGATTACATCAACTTCATTTACTCATGAAGTCGTTGACTCAAAAGGAAAAGTTAATCAATTTGAATTGCCTGATTGGCTTCAATCAAACGGAACACTCAGGACTATGGGATTAGCCGGGGTAATGAACCTCATAATTAAGAATAACGCATTTGTTGCTATCGACG
>Ga0074195_1004277_pt1 | contig 11914 bp, 9 predicted proteins | sample EPASupsiteHSE623_FD_64525 | JGI IMG/M metagenome (GOLD analysis project Ga0074195, IMG submission 64525) | Bioremediated contaminated groundwater from EPA Superfund site, New Mexico - Sample HSE6-23 | ecosystem: Environmental > Aquatic > Deep subsurface > Groundwater > Contaminated ...
GAAGTATACTCGTAGTCATCGGAGTACCTACCAAAGAGGGCAATCAGTTGTTCGCCGAACGGAAAGTTCATTAGGTTAAATTGTATCTGAGTCACTGAAGGGTCACACAGGATACATCTGCTTAAAGATTAAATATTTTCTCGTGGATATATCCTGCCTTCACTTCATCACTGGAATTCTAGATTGTGCCCTTTTTTCCCAGGCCAAAAAGATAATGTGAGCACATTGCCATGATTTGCCAAAAAAAAACAAACAAACAAAAAAATATTTAGCATTATTTTTTGCTTTCAGCTCTCCTCCCAGTCGGGATAGACGAATACTCCCTGTTTGTCCAGATCCAGGCTCAAGTTCTGGAATCGTGTCAGGTACTCCTGATGAAGCGCCTTCGGGTCCATGTCCTGGAAGAGATCGGGCAGTATGACTTTAGCCGTGTAGAGGAGGCCGATGAAGTATCTCTTGTTCTGCAGCTCGGATGACATCATGTAAACCCTTTTATTCTTTACCGCATCGATGTTGTTCCATCCGGTCAGGTTCAGGGTCTTCTCCCAGTGCAGCTTTATGTCACTGGTGTTTGTGGTGCTGTAGCCTCCGGTCTTGACCTGGCGAAGGATGATTTTTGGATTCTTGGTTATGATCTTCTCGGGATCAATCTCAGCATACTGCTTATCGATTTCATCGCCAAAGACGTTATTTCCCCCGGCCATCTCCAGCCTGACGGCAGCCCCAGCCGAATTGCCGTAGGCACCGAATGGCGGGAACTCCCCGTAGCCGAGATAAACATCGGGCCGGTCCTTCCCGGAGAGCGATGATGTTCTATCGACCACGATATTCACGCAGTCGTTGTAGAATTTCAAGAAATCATCGGCCTCATTTTCCTTTTCCAGAAGGTAGGCGATCTTTCTGGTTTCGTTATCGTAATTTTCCAGGCGATAGCAGTCAAACCGGGCGATCGTCATATCGGGATCGGATTTGCTGAGGGTCTTTTGCAGTTCATCCGCCTGGGTCTTGTCCCACTGGGCGGACAGGATCATCAGATCAGGATGAAGCTCCAGCATCTTCTCGCTGTCGGGAGCGCGAGTGGACCCGATCGAGGGAAGCTTGCTCAAATCCGGAAAGAAGAGCGGATCTTCCTTTGTGGAATCGCTCACTGCGATTATCCTGTCCGATGCTCGAATGGAGCGCAAAAGCTCCTCAGCATTGGAGTTCGGTGCAATGATGCTCTTCACGGGCTTGTAGATAATAACCTCGTTGTCTAGAGAATCCACGACTTTTCGCGGATAGTTCTTGCTGATATGCTCGATCTCGGCGTACTCATCCGCGGTGATATTCCCCTCTTTAAGGAGCTTTTCAGCATTCTTCAGCTCTTCTCCAGATACCATCCTGTCCCCATCCTGATCTCCCGGAACAGCACCCCACGCGGTGGAGGCTGCTGCCAGAAAGACAAGAGAGACCAGAATTGCTCTTAAATACTGCAACATGTCTTGCCCTCCATTTCGTCTCTAGCTTCTTACCGATATCACGCTCTTTCACAGAAGCTTACATACCTGATGAATAAGTTTTTCATTATTTATCTGATTTAGTAAGATAATTCTCTTCATTATCTTGAAAGATATAACCGTTTCGGAAATCCCACTGCCACCCACCGCCGGCAGCGTCGAAAATGCACGGATATAAGTTACCGTGCTAAATCTTTATGTATCATGCAAATTTTTAATATGAAAGATTTAAGTAGTAATATCTTATCTGAAACAAAAACCAAAATTTAGAGTTTTAAAGACATATCAGAAATAAAGAGATAGCATAAAGGTGGCTTTGATTATGAATAGATGGGATAAAGTGGCACTAATACTGTGCATCTGTACTTTGGCGATCTCCCCCACGCTGGGGAGTGATACGCTCAAGGTCTTCGGCAATGCGAATATGGACATGAGAATCGACGAGAACGATCTGACATTTTTGCAGGATATCATCAACGGCAAAGAGAAGAGCACCGAATACGCCGACGCCAATTCGGACGGGAAGGTGGATGCAAAGGACAAAGCCCAGGTTGAAGACATCATCAACGACAAGGCAAAATCGATAACCATCAACGATTCTGCCGGGAGAGTAGTAACAATAATCCTGCCGGTCGATAAATTCGTCTCCACCGACTACCGCACGACAGAGGCACTGCTCTCCATAGGGACCAAAGACATGATCGTCGCCGTGGACAAGACCTTCCATGAACGCATGCCGGAGTTCGGCCTGGCCGATCGACCCGAGGTTGCCGTTCATGCCGGCGACATCAATTACGAGCAGATACTGATGCTGGAACCGGATCTCGTTTTGTTGCCCCTCAGCAAATCGACTCTCGCCCAGGATGTCCAGGACAAGCTCCAGAACATCTCCGTGGTAGTCGTGGGATGCACGGCCAGAGATACGATGATCCCGGAGCTGGAGATGATGGGACTGGCTCTCGGCAAGAGATCTGAAGTCGATATGCTGGTGAACTGGATAAACCAGTATGACGATGCCGTCGAGAATCGCACGGAAGGACTGTCTGCGGACAAGATCCCTGCATTCTATTATGAATCAAACTCGGATCAGAAGAAATGGACGGCCTACACTCCCCAGACCAGCGGCAGGGTTGCGGAAGGATGCGGCGGCAAGAATATCGCATCGGAGCTGCCCGGTGCCTCGGTTGAGGTTGAGCCCGAATGGCTGATCTCCAAGAATCCGGACTTTATTATCCTTGATCTGATGAAGGGTTCGGGAAGCGGACCGGAAAAGACTGAGGAGGATCTGAGCGAGCTTCATGCAAAGCTTGTGGAAGAGAGAAATGTATCCGGATTCAAATCCATCAACGCCGTCAAGAACGGCAATGTCTACCTGATTGACAGAGACCTCACATCCGGTCCGAGATGGGTTATCGGCCACGCATACATAGCCAAGTGGCTGCATCCGGATCTGTTCGCTGACCTCTCGCCATCGGACATGAACAAGGAATATCTCAAGAAGTTCTTCGGACTGGAGATCGACGGCACCTGGGCCTATCCCGAGCCCAAGTAATCTTTCGATCGCCTCCGATTTTTTCCCTTTAAATTTTTTTATTTAATATTAATATTAGTATTTATTCTTCTAATCCACTTATATCGCTATCATCCTCCTTTGCGATCGTCCTCCTTTGCGATCATCCTCTTTTATTTCTTCATCTTCATCCATTTCATTTATCTTTGCCCGAGTAAGATCAAGTGCTTTCTCTACACCGGCCTGGCAATCACATCCAGCTTTCCCGGATATCCGCCGAATTTCTCGATCAGCTCTCGCTTCTTCTCGTTGATGTGGTCCTTATGCCTGCCCTCTACCGAGTCCATCCAGACCTTCTTCGGCAAGATCATGGGCGTCTCCCGGATAATCTCAAAGCCGCACTTCTGGAAGATCTCATGTAGCTGGTCCCGGTAGTAGGACTTCAGTATCCGGTAAAACGGGACCTTGTTGCCGTTCATATTCACAAATCCCAGAGGCGAGACATCCTGTTGTCTCTCTTCCAGGGGCGGCCTGGTCATGTAAAAGCTGCCGGTCTCCCGGTCGAAGAATTCATCATCAATTCTCAGGCTGTCCCGAACCTCTCGATCCGACATGTTGGCCCGCAAGAGGCCGTCGGGCGAGATGATCCTTCGCAGATGGCGCAGGGCCTTCAAAGGTTGCAGATCCTGAAAGACATTGATCATGATGGCCCGATCAACGGATTGATCAGGGATCGCCGGAAGCGGGTCTTGATCAATATCGGAGCAGATCGGATTCACCTCCACGCCGCCACAGTCTCCAAGGCTTGACATCACCTTGTCCAGCATCACACGGGACATATCGACGATGTAGTACCTCTGCATCAATCCTTGCCTGCGGATAGCCGCCCTGGCGAACTCTCCTCTGCCGGGCCCGATCTCCAGACAGACTCTTCCTTCCACAAACCAGGAAGACGCCTGCTCCAGCCAGTCGGGATCGTTGACGGGACTGGGGAAACGCCGCGGACGGTTCATGGCCGCGGCGGCATCATAGTAATCGGTTTGAACGCTCTTTTCGGCGGCTAGTCTTTCTATGCACCAGGTTTGATCCATTTTCTACCTCATTGTCTGAACTATTATCCTTGCTAAAAATGTTTTTGCTATTTGATGCTATCATCCGTTTGCCGTAAGGTAAAGATAATGTGCGAAGGAATAAAAGCAGGAGATGCGAAACAAGGAAAACATAAGATACGAAGGCGAAAAAATATAAGATGGAAGGCAAAGAAAACATGAGGTATGAAGGCAGAAAGGCACAAAGACGCCGTGGAAAAAGAGCATAAGATGAAGCGAAAAAAATCATAAAAGGCGGAGGCAAAAGAGCCTCCCGAAGATTATTGCCCCTAGAAATGCTCATCCAATGCTCATCCAATGCTCATCCAATGCTCATCCAATGCCCATTCAATGCCCATTCATGACCATCCAAATCCTATCCAATAATCACCTAATTTCACAATCAATGATCATCCATGCCATATTTGTTAGCGGCTTGCTTTCGACCGCTGTGCATCATTTCAGCAATGGATAGCCGTATACGCCCTTAAATTCGATTCCCAGGAACTTTTGCAGCCATTCACTGTGAACGGCTACCGGGTCCACATCCTTGAAGAGATCGGGGTGCAGCCACTTCGCAACGTAGGAGTTGAAGATGCTTGGGTGGATTGATGAGGCGTCGCTGGAGATGATGTAGACCCGTCCATCTTTGACCGCATCCATGTTGGTCCAGCCGGTGCGGTTTTCGATGTCCTTGATCTTGGCCTCCATCTGGGTTGTGTTCTTTGCATCGTATCCGCTGGCCGGGATGTAGGTATTGAAGGTCATCTTGAGGATTACCTGCGGATTCTCGCTGATGACTTTTTCCGAATCTATGTCTTTTGTGCCGTTCAGATCCGCAAAGATGTTGATTCCGCCGCAGGGATCTATGGCGGCGCTGACGGAGCCGGTAGCGCCGTACTGCAGATCCTTGTAGCTCTCTGCATAAACGCGCGGCTTCTCGCTGTCTTTAAGGCCCTTTACCCTTTCTTCGATCAGAGACAGGTGCTCATTCTCGAAGTCTATCAGCTCTTCGACCCTCTCCCTCCTGTCCAGCAGCCATCCTAAACTCCTCACTTCGCCTTCGTAGGTCTCGGGCTTGTGGAAATTCATCTGAACAAGCGTGATCCCTGCATCTTCCAGGGTCTTCCTCTGTTCTGAGAAATCGTAGGACGCATAGGCCAAAACCACATCGGGCTTGAGCTGCAAGATCTTTTCCATATCCCACTCGAAGGTAGATCCGACCACCGGCTTATCTTTGATCATGTCCCGCATCTCGCCGCGCGTCTTGGCGGAATCGGTAACGGCAATGATCTTGTCCTTCACACCCAGAACGCAGAGCATCTCCGGTCCGTAGGTTCCGCTCAGAGCAGCGATGCTCTTTATGGGCAGGTTGATCTTTACCGGCGTTCTTGCGACCTCCGGTGCCGTGGAGGGCTTGAGGTACTGGATTATGGTGAGATTCTTCTCCACATCCCGCATGATCTCATCGATCTGGGCCACATCCTTCTGATCGATCTTGCCGTCATAGTTGGCATCGCTGAGTTCTGTCTCCTTGTTTGTTCCATTGATTATTCCTTGCACGAAGACTATGTCGTCTGCATTTATGGTATCATCCATGTTGGCGTTGCCGAAAATGTCCAGCGTGAAGTCTGCTGCGACGGGTGCCGAACACAGCAAAACGATCCCCAGGACCGCCCTAGCAAGGTTTGCTGCACTCATGTTTCATCATCCTATTTCATACTTAAATTGATAATGATATGATTTGATTGCCTATTTTAATTTAATGCTTAAAACTAAATTGTAAATTTGTTAGCCTGAGTGAGAATATTGTGCATCTGTCGTTTTGTGCATTTGTCATTTTGGCGCTGATATTTTAAAAAAGGGAAGAAATGTCTAAACGCCTCGAAATCCGCTCGATCACTATCGGTGAACTATTGATTTTATTTTATAATATTGTATGCAAATCAAACCATCCGAAAAGGCTATATTGTGCTACAAAATATCTGAATTTATCATATGAATATACAGTAAAATATGATAAAATACATAGACAATTTCGAGGTAATATGATTGCAGGTTTTAGAATCGTGCCGATCATTTTTTTGATCCTGGCAGTGAACGTCCCGGCATGGAGCGCTTCGGCTGAGGATCTGAAGAGAAATGATGCATCCGGGAACTTCACCCTGGAGATATTCGGAAACGCCAATATGGATAATGTCATAGACGAAGAGGATGCCGTTTTCGTTGAAGGAATTATCAAAGGAGCAAATTCGCCCACCAACCTCAGTGACGCCAATTACGACGACAAAATAGATCAGTTCGATGTCATGCAGATCGAACTGATCATAAAGGGAGCGGAAAAGAATCTTACCATAATGGACAGCAAGGGAGACATTGTCACCATAAAAAAGCCGCTGAAAAGAGTTGTTGCTCTGAGCGATGATGCCGTGGAGATTCTCAGGTCCATTGAGGCGGATGCATCCCTAGTAGGAGCAGAGTCCAGGGTTATGGATAATAAGAAATTCTTTGGAGCATTGAGCGATCTTCCGACGGTCGGGAAGTGGAACGATCCCGACGTGGAAGCGATCCTCAAGCTCAATCCCGATGCAGTCATCTGCTATATGGAATATCCATCTAAAGAAAAATTAGAGGATAAAATTCCATCCACAATTTCCATCTTGCGCTTCGAATGCGATGATCCCGACAAGATCGACCGGGAGGTATCCACTCTTGGATATATCTTCGACAGGCGAAATGAATCTCTGCAACTCATGGACTTTTATGACCAAGCCGTCTCACAGGTTAGCAGGAAGGTTTCAGGCTTGAAGGATGCGGATAAGCCCACCGTCTTCATGGAGTGGTCCACTGAGAAGTACAAGAGCTTTTCCAAAGGAATGTCGTTTGACATAGTCTGCACCATGGCCGGCGGAAAGAACATAGTTGCAGATTTGGAGGGCAGGTATAACACAAAATATCCCACATTGGATGAGGAGTGGGTGACGAAGCAGAATCCGCAGTTTTTCATTCACATGAGCGCCAAGACAGATGGCGGTTACACATCGGAAGATCCTGCAAAGATGGTTGCCACCTACAATGAGATCATGAACAGAACGGCTCTGACCAATGTAACAGCAATTGAAGACAGGAACGTGTATGTGCTGTCTGCCTGGGAGATTCTCGATACTCCGAGGTTCTTCGTGGGTCTCGGCTACATGGCAAAGATCCTTCATCCCGATCTCTTCCGGGAGCTTGACCCGAAGATGCTCCATGAAGAATATATGCAGCGTTTCCAGAAGATCCCCTATCAAGGAGTGTACATCTACCCGCAGGATATTTCTGGCCGATGACGGCGATAAAGCCAGACTGCTTGATGGTTTTTTATTTTTTTCCCCGATCTGTGACATTATGAATCGATGAAATAAACTGCATGTGGAGGAAATATGAGAAAACACGTAAAGGAACTGGTGATGCTGGCGATCTTGGGAGTATTTTTATCGCCCTGCTATGCCGCAGTCCCCGGAGACCTGGATAGAGACAGGATCGTATCGGACCAGGAGCTTGAAGCGGCCAAACAGGCGAGCCTGAAAGGAGAAATGAATTCGTCCCAGCTTGCGGAGATCGAGCATATTCATGATTATTATCCGAGAGAAGTCGTTGATGGCAACGGCCAGAATATCACTCTCTATTCGCCGTTGAAGCGAATTGCCTGCTTCCATGCCCAGGCTGTTGAGGTCTTGCGCACACTGAAATCAGGGGATAAGATTGTCGGCATCAGCCCGCAGGCCCAGAAGGAGCAGGCCGATTTTTTCCTGGAGCTTTCCAAGCTTCCCGGAATTGGGTCTACCACGGCCCCCGATCTTGAGGCTGCTCTAGCCCTTCACCCGGATGCGGCGATCCTGTACAATACATATCAGACCACCGAATGCGGAACACTCCAAAAGGCGATTGAGAAGATCGATCCCGGCATTGTTGTGCTTCACTTCGATTGCTATAAGCCGGAATACCATATCAGCGATGTGGAGAAGCTGGGAGCGATCATGGAGAAGGAGAATGAAGCTGAGGAGTATCTTAAATTCTACAAAGACCTGATCGGCAAGATCAATTCGACCCTGGAGAAGGTGAAGAGCGATGAGCAGCCCAGGGTCTACCTGGAGAGCTCGAACGATTATAATTCCTGCGCAAAAGGCTCGGGCTACCATCAGAAGATCGCCATGGCCGGTGGGGACAACATCTTCGCAAACCTCGGCGCGCAGTATCCGGTGGTTGATCCGGAAGCGGTATTGGTAAAAGATCCCAAGATTGTAATAAAGCTGGTCGGGCACTCCAATTCCAGCATTGCAAACGGATACTCGGTGGACGATCCAAGCAGCATGGAGGCAGTCAGGGAGCGCATGATGAACAGATCCGGATGGTCAAATCTCACTGCCGTCAAGAACGACCAGGTTTATATCATCTCCAATGAGATCTACGGCGGCTCTCATTTCTTCGTTGGGGTTTCATATCTGGCAAAAGTCTTCTATCCGGACCTCTTCGAGGATCTTGATCCCAGGGAAATCCACCAGGAATACATAACCCGCTTCCAGGGAATGGATTTGGATCTGGATAAACATGGAGTGTTCTTTGTTCCGGAGTTAGACTGAAAGAACAGAATAACTTTTTTTCGATTTTTAAAAAAAATAGCGGAATTTTTCTATTTTCCCGCTATATATTTCTTCACGCAGCCTTCGACTTGATCGCTATATGCAGGATTTCTTTTTGGAAGATTTAAGCGGGCTTGGGATAAGCAAATACGCCGCGCTCTTTTAAATCATAGTCAAGTCTCTGGAATCGCGTCAAGTACTCCTGATGAATCCCTTCCGGGTCCAAATCCTTGAACTGCTCCGGGTAGAAGAATTTGGCGAGATAGGCAACTCCGATGAAGAAGGAAGGCTTTCCGGCATTGCTATCCGACAGCATGAATACTCGATCGTCCTTCACCGCGTTTATGTTCTGCCAGCCGGTTCGGTTTATGATGGACGCCCTCAACTCTTTCGCGTCTGTCGCATTGTCTTTTTCGTATCCCATGTATTTATTTCCATGATTCGCGGTCTTTACGATCACTTCAGGATTTTCCTTTATCACCCATTCCGGATCTACCGTGGGAGAAGATCCGGCAAGACCGAGGCCGATATTATTTCCACCAGCGATAGAGCACATATCGTTTAGAGCTGACCCATTGCTGGCAGCGGCAAAATCCTTGTTTTGCTCCAAGTAGACCCTAACCTTCTTCTCGTCCGGAATCTCACTTACCCGTTCCTCTATTTTATTCAGGTAAGTTTCATAAAAGCTGATGAAATCGTAGGCTTCCTTTGGTTTTCCCATAAGATATCCCAGCTGCGCCATTTCCTGAGAAATATTTTTGGGCTGGTACAGGTTGAGTCCGATAACGGTCACATGAGGCTCGAGGCTCTTTGCATATTCTATGGCAACGAATGAAGCTCCATTCCACCCATAGGCAATGGCCACATCCGGTTTCATGGACAGGATCTTCTCAAAGTCACAGTTTGATCCCGATTTAACCACTGGCAGTTTGGATAGATCTGGGAAGAAGTCCTTTTTGTCCGCTACATACTGTTCGACGCCAATGATTTTTCCTTCTTCTCCCAGGATCTTTATGCATTCGGCTGAATGCTGATTCAGAGAGACCAGGCTCTTTATGGGGTACTTCACAGTGACCGTTCTATTGGCCGAATCGATGAGAGTCAGGTTCTCCTCTGTTCCGCTGATGATCTTTTCGACCAGCTTGATATCTTGCTCATCGACCTTCCCGTCTCCATTGACATCGGAGAACGCCGTCCGTGATTGGCCGCCCTTTATGATTTCATTGATGTAATCGATATCCTTCTCGTCTATTATGCTGTCAAGGTTAGCATTTCCATAGATCTTAAGCGTGAAGCTCTCGGCAAAAGCCGGGAAAACAACTAGAGACACGCATAAGACCATTGCCATTAAAGCACATCGTTTTCTATTCATGGATCTCATCTTCCGGCACCAAAATCAGCCATCAGTTGCAGCCAAGGAAAACCGGCCTCAGGCGGACCTCAAGCTTCCTGCCATTCAAGGATGAATAGATCATCTCTTACTACGAATGATTTGTGTTTAGCCAATTAATGACTTATTATTGGTGCATGATTTGTGCTATGATAATACTACTTAGATATTTCGTGCTATGAAGGCATGAAGCCGTGCCTGCAAGATCTCTTTTGAGATTACCAATATTACCAATAATTGATCGGTATTCAAGAAATCAAGACTGTTGATCTCAAGTCATCATCATAAGCACGCACAATGCAGTCAGCCTCACCATGATGCTGATGATGGTCGAGATCGCCACCAGTGAAACACCCATGCGCATCCCGAACACAGAGGAATAAGTGGGTACCTGCGACCTTATGGCAATGAAAGGAAGCATGAACATGCTGCCCAGCATCAGGACGATGAGGGCTTTCACCTCGGAAAGGCTGCCGTTCTGGATCATGGGGCCCAGCAGAGACATGCCCGCCTTGGGATTGGCCACATATACCGTCAGCGGGATTATGGTCTCCGGGGGAACCTGGAAGAAATAGGCCAGAGGGATCACATCCAGAGATGCTAGAATGCCGGTTTCGTTCAGATAGAGGATGGAGAAGGTCATTATGAAGAAGATTCCGGCCATTCGAAGAAATATGGGCATCTCACCCTTCAAAGAGCCTTTGACGGCTTGCAAGAGTCCCTTTTTCGGCAGAGACCGAAACGCAGCTTCCAGCGAAATTGAGTCCGCCTCCAGATATCTTCTGCCAAGAATCATGACAATGAACAGCTTTGCGATCCCGGTGAAGGAGAATATGATCGCATACATCCCGCCCACAAAAACGCCCAAAACAGGAATCACAAAGGCCAGTTGATATGTGAAAAGCTCCCGGAAATAGACGGGAACGGTGTTCATCAGAGCGCTGAGGAAGGCCTGACGCTCCGTCAGATGTCCGTCCGCTTTCAGTCGGGCGGTCATGGTGTTGGCGGCCAGGAGCGAGCCCAGGCTGACCACAAATGTGGATGCTGAGACCGCAGGCAGGCGCGATATTGAGGCCAGAGGTCTGGCAATGAATGAGACACGGTGAAATAGGCCCATCTCCGTCAATATGCCCGTTAAAAAGAGCAATACGAATACGGTCGCCATAGTGGAAACGGTCGATTCCAGCGCTTCCAGGAGGATAGCGAGCATCGTCAAATCATCAATTGCCTTTAGGAACAGATCGTTCTGACATCAGTCCACTTGCACATACTTTGCCTTGAGACAACCGATTTTCGGATCTGAGCTTTCGCTAAAGAGGCGCATCCTGCCGGCCCGTGAATGAGCGGCAGACTATTCACGATCGCATTGGCGACGATCATGTCTCCGGCGATCTTGCCATGAATTGCTCCCAGGTGGTGCATGGGCACGGCGCTGTAGATGCTTCTCATGGTCTCAAGGATGGGCGCTTCATCTCTTGAAACCTGATCTAGTTCCTCTGGGTCCATTTGGTTAACCTCGACTTACATTTCAATTTTTTGCGAATTCATTTTTGCTGCATGTCATTTTGACGATTTTTCTTACAGGGATTTCATAAGATTAAAGTATATCCAATTAGCATTAAATAGCTTTTGGATATTTAATCGTAGCATAATTTGTGTCTTAAAAAAACCGATGAGGTGGATCTTCCCACATTCCGCACTTTAGGTTTCGGATTCAGTATTTTTCCAGCTATCGATTTTTGTTATTTAATGAAAATATTTTAATTAAATAAAATTTTGTTATTAACTAATTTGACAATAAGTTGATT
>Ga0074195_1004279_pt1 | contig 11911 bp, 11 predicted proteins | sample EPASupsiteHSE623_FD_64525 | JGI IMG/M metagenome (GOLD analysis project Ga0074195, IMG submission 64525) | Bioremediated contaminated groundwater from EPA Superfund site, New Mexico - Sample HSE6-23 | ecosystem: Environmental > Aquatic > Deep subsurface > Groundwater > Contaminated ...
TTGGAGGGTTCCACCCCGATTATGTCGCAGGGCCATCCTTCCATCGAGACCCCGGTCCCGCAGCCTATGTCGATGGCCTTCCAATCGGGTCCTGGATTGACTAGCGATATTATCGCGCGGGTCTTGCGACGTTGCTCTTCTCCGTGGAGTTGGTCGTAGCCGGATGCAGAGTCATCGTAATATCTCCATGGAGGCCTATCTTCTTGGGTCATTTGTTCACAAGGCAGGAGAGATTTTCGCCTGGATAAAAGCATGCGGGTGACCGATTATCCGGTGGTCTCTTTTCCTCTATGCTCCTTCTTTATCTTCAGGTATTCGTCGAGTTCCTTTACCTGCGCAGGGTACTTCTTGCCGTTGAGCACCATCTTGGCCTGCACCGCTGTTGAGATGTCGATGCCATTCTTGTGCGCGAATTGGAGGCAATAGATGATGACGTCAGCCAGCTCTTTTTCTATCTCAGCGTTGTCTTTGTGTGTGTCGGTCCATTGATAATGCTCTAGAAGTTCAGCCGCTTCAAGGGATATGGATAGCGCGAGGTTCTTTGAGGTCGTGTACTTGTCCCATCCTCGCTCTTTGATGAATGCAAGCACGTTTGATTTCATTTCGTGTATTGTTGTTTTGTCGTCGGTCATCTGATCACCTTCAAACTGCCAGTTATGGCTGTAGATTGGTATATTTAATTTTCCTCAAGGCCACTCGAGAGGGCATCTGGTTTATTTATCCGAGTTCTTCCGGAAGATTCTCTCCAAATCAGCGTTTCTGCTGGTTTTTTCCGGCCTGACTCGGATCGCGTCCGATTGATCCGTGTATCTTCCAACTTTTTTGCCGCAACGCATCAAAAGGTGGTCATCTTCTCTTTTAGGATGCCAATCGAACGAGGAGGATGATACGTATGGGAGAATACTCAGACGAGGGGAAACGGTCCACAGTCAAGACAACGGCCCTTGGCACGCAGCAGTCAGGCGTGCTGGAGGATATAGCAGCTTTGGCCTCAGAGGTGGTCGTTGGATCGAGATCGTACAACTTCTCAAGAAGGCTGTTGGAGTGTTCGAGCAGGGCGCGTGAATGCCTTCCTGCCGCCCAGGATAGCCTGGAATCAGCGATGAGGAGTTATCGTTGGGCCCTCCTTGAGCGGTCCCGACCGTATAGCATCGGGGCGATGGTCTCGCGTGTGGGGCGCGTCATCGGGGTTTTTGATAGGTCGACAATAGATGATCTGTACGTTCTGCAATCTGATTGCTTTAGTTATATGATCGAGATGATCGACGAATTGGCGGTGGAGGCCGCCAGTCAGGAGGCTCGGATCACATCTGATCGCGACCGGCTCGCTGATTGGGTCGTGCGAGCCGAGAGCTCCATTGATCAGGCAAACGCGGGGTCTGGGCATGGTGGGGGTGGCGGGCGCGAGCATTCTCTCATCAAGAGGATCCAGCAAGAGAGGGTATCAAAGACTCATCGCTCGGAGCGCCTCGCAGTCAAACAGGTTGAGATCGTGTGCAATAGCCGCAGGGAGCTGCTGCCCGCGATCCAACGCTACGCAGTGATCATCGAGGGGATAGCAGAGACCGTCTTGACCCTCAAAGCCCACGCCATCGCAGCTGCGGAATACTTCGAGATGACGTTCGAGCCTGCGAGGTTCCTGGATTCGGCGTCAGATGCCATGCCGTGCCTCGAAAGAGGCCTCAAGGGCATGGCAGGGTATCATGATGCGCTTCGCAAGAGCGTTTCGGTGTGCGTCGATAAGCTGGGCGGCTTGAAGGACGCCATGGGCGCGACGTGGAGGCGCTGATGTGGTCCGCGCTCTTGAACAGGATAGGGAGATAGAGAACGCTGCTCTTGCTCAGACGTGTCATATTCCACCCTGTGATCATTATGGTAGAGCAAAGGCGTTGTATGTTTGGATGAGATCGAAGATCGATTATGATGACGATCGATACAAGAAGATACTCAATCAATCATTTGATGAACCTTATCGCAACAGCGTCGAGACATTCCGTAAAGGGAAAGGTGTCTGCGGCGAGCAGGCGATGCTGTATATCGTGCTTGCGCGGTACGCTGGGCTTGACGCAGTGTATGCTAGGAACTATGAGAGTCCTGGCCACGCGATCGCCAGAGTCCACTGCCCGGGTAGGACCATAGACGTGGACACGACAAAAGATGGCCCGACCGGTTTCGACCGCAAGGACACTTATTCTGATTTCTTGGAGGTGTCAGAGTCATCTCTTGATGAGTTGGTGAATCGGAATCGGAGATGTGATGCCCCAAGCGACAGTTGTCATTCTGAGCCGGAGGAGATGCCTGATCAGGTTTTCACGGGGCCTTATTTTCACCATGAGTCTCATTATCAGGTTCCGCAGGTCCGCGGCAGCCAGATGGTCCGGCCAGGATCCAGATGCCAGGATTTCATGATGTTTCTTGCGGCTGCTAGCCTCATTCTGCCTTGGATCCATTCGATCTCTGATGAGTTGAGGTTGAGGTCGAGCAATGCAAGACCGGTCCTGGTCTCCGTGGCTGCTCGACCATATGTAGATGCTGCGAGGGATCTTGCGTCGAAAGGCCGCGGTGGGGGATTGAGGTATTTTGGGTTGTGGAAGAAAAAGTTTGATTTTGATGGGGATGGTGTTTTAGGGAGATATGAAGCGTCCGCGATGTATGACGAGCTTCTCGGGTCAGAAGATAGGTGAAAGAGTGATTGGTGGTTAGTTATAGCCGGTCTGCTGAACAAATACGATTTTCAGGTTTTCGTAGCTGGAGAAGCCGCTTTTTGATTTGACTGGTTTGATGCTCCGGGTTCTTGCGCCGGAACAGGTGCCTTTTTCATTGCAGGATCTACTAGTTTGTAGATTATCAAGTGTGTAGGGTTCCCGGAAGACGCGATCTCTTCGAGGAATGGGATGTTGTCATGTCCTAGCGCTCTGACAAGGAAAGATGCGTCGAGGGTGTTCGGTAAGATTGTGGAATACAATTTATCGTTTTCGCGATAGATCACAAATGATTCTTGGACCTTATTGTGCTGGTAAGGCACGATATGTTTGTTGCCGATGAAGGATACCATCCGGGCTGGGAATTCTCCTTGGATGGTCGCGTTGAGGTCCAGCACTTCAAAGCCGTTGCCGCATCTTATCCCGCCGGCGGGTTTTATCTCGCATTGCGTGGGCATCGTGAGTCTCTGTCCTTGGGTGTCTATGCCAAATTGTGCGGCGTATTCGTTTAGCTGGCTGTATGACCTGTCTGTGATCACGAGGTATCTCTGTTGGGGGCATTCTCCGGATTTCTCTTGCTGGTATGATCTTATTGTGGCGTCGGACAGGTGGTTCGTCGATCCTATCAGGGCTTCCGATACTGCTGGGCAAGTGAGAGCTTCGATGATCGCCCGTGATCTGTTCTCATCGCTTGATGCCATGGCTTCGAAGAACAGGGATATGAGTCCCGGGTCAGATGTGTTCACAAGCGTCGGCCGTACGCCGCTCATGTAGCTTATCGGATCGCTGCTGATCAGGTCTGACAGGAACACCGCCCCGGTCTTCGCGTCCAGCTTTAGCGACAGAGACGCGTTGGCTACAGAATCATCTACTCCGGGGAGCACTATCCCTACTGATGATCCTGCGGCTAGGTAGGATGATCCTGCGATCAGAAGGAGTGTCAGGGCTAAGACTGATCCTTGGGATATTATCAAGGCAGCGCCAGTGCTGTTGCGTGTGAATGATTGAGCCACGGCTTTATAGGCGTAGCTCCCTGCAGCGCCGATCAGTCCGCAAGCGATTATTAGTGAGAGTATCCCGGAGGGGTCTCGGTTTGATGCGATCATCGCGCCTATCAGTGCCGCTGCTGCGCATGCGAGTTCGGTGGCTCCTTCACGTTTTTTGATGATTCCCCAGATCGAGTAGGCGACGCTTATCGCTGCCAAAACGATGACCCCTCTCCCGATGAGGAGGGTCTGGGTTTTCAAGGTGTTTAGGGAGGGCTGTCCTATGTAATAGAGGCTGAGCGCTCCAAACACTAGGAGTATGGTGCCGGTCATGATCTTGGGGGAGGAATTTTGGGTTATCGCCCGGTGGATCATGATCGTCCCCACTACAAGGAGCAGGATATGCCCAAATACCGGCAGGGATCGCGCGTCGAGGTATGGGAACGCCACGATCATCACCGCGAGGGGTATGAGGGATCTCCATCCTTTGATCATCCCTGCGAGGCTCAACATAGACAGTGCGATAGTGAACGGTATCAAGTAAGTGGTCGATGGGTGTGGTGATCCAGCTGAGAACATGCCTATGGCGAAAGGATGCATCGATAATGCGAGTCCGGTGAATAGGATCGAAGCAGGGTCTTTGGTCAGGAAAAACGCTGCTGATGAGATCAACGCGATGACGATCGCTCCGACTGCCACGGGCAGATAGAACGCTGACCAGTCTATCGATTCAGATGGCCGTATCGCTGATGAGTACTTATGGAACGTTGCGATGGCGCGCCCTGCGGCGAGGTCGTCTGCAGAGAGCTTTCTGTTTCCGGTCTTTTGCCCGATGCTTAGTTCTTGTTTCGCTGATTCAGCATATCGATAGGATTCTGGTGAGTACAGGTAAGGCATGCCGTGTTCGTCGCGGAAAAGGTCTTTTGTGGTTTCTTGCTTGTCTTTGACGATCTGTTTGAAATCGATCGATTTTCTGACTTCTTCGAATTTTTGGTTGAACATGTATCGTTTTCTTGCTTCGCTCACTGATTTGTAGTCTTTGGCGATGCTTTGGGATACTTCAAATGTCAGTGCGTCATCCATCTGTTTCGCGACGGCTTTCTCTATCCCTGGGAAGTCTTCGGTCGTCCTGAATTGGTTTATTGAGAATATTATGACAAATATCATCGCTGCCGCTGCGAGCACCCATGTCGTTGGGGTGATCAGGGTCTCTTTATGGACACCATTGGCCTTGCCAGTTGGGCCTTCATCTCGTGAGCGGTCCGATTTGGTCCCCCATCTCAAGTTCACGTTTGGCGTGCCATGCTGGGCCGGGTGGTTTGTGGGATGAGATTTGTGGGTGTGTGAGTTATCTTTTTTAGATTTGTCAGATTCTTCGAGGTCTGCTCCGATATCTATCGAAGTGGTTATCCTTGCCATAGCAGGAGAGGTAAATAGAGTCGTTTTTAAGGGTTTGGAGATGGCGGCGAGAGAAAGGTGCAATCTGATGATATCTCAAGGAAGTGTGGTGGTGCTCCCTCTTGCAAGCACTCTCGTCCCTATCCCGATGTAGTCGATTCCTTGGTTGCGGATCTTCTCTGCTTTCTCAGGGTTCCTGCTAAAGAGATTCCTTGCGTCGAACATGACTGGATATTTGCAGTTTTTCATCAGGTCGTTTATGTCTGCGTTCTTGAATTCGTTCCAGTCGGTCATTATTATCACGGCATCGACATCGCTGGTGGCTTCTGCGGCAGTGTCTGATATCTGGATTTTCTCTCCTAGCGCGATCCTGGCTTTCTCGTTCGCTGCAGGGTCGTATCCTTTCACCCGAGCGCCTTTGGAGTGTAGGTATTGTACCGCGTCTATAGAAGATGAGTCTCTCATGTCGTCGGTCTCTGCCTTGAACGCGAGTCCGAGCATGCCAAACGTCATGCCTTTGAGTGGTATGCCTCGCGCCTGGAAGTAGGCTTCGATCTTGCGTGGCATCACTGTGCGCTGGAACTTGTTGATCTCCATCGCTGCTTCGACCATCTCTTGCGGCACGCCGGATCGTCGGGCGAATGATGCGAGCGCTTCCGTGTCTTTTGGGAAGCAGCTGCCCCCATAACCCGGACTCGGGTGCATGTTCGCGCGCCCTATCCTTTTGTCGTCAGCCCAGGCTTCGAGCACATGATACGCGTCTAGTCCTAGCGCGTCGCAAAGGTTTGCGATGCCGTTGACAAAAGAGAGCTTGACAGCGAGGAATGCGTTGGACGCGTACTTCACGGTCTCTGCTTCCATCACGTTCATGAAGTTGATCGGCGTCCCTCTGACTTTGTGGGTGTAATACAGTTCTTCCAATGCTTTGCGTGCCCTCTCGGATTCAGCCCCGATGACTACGCGGTCCGGCTTGATGAAGTCGCTGACTGCGCTTCCTTGGCGGAGGAATTCGGGATTTGATGCATAATCGAAATCGATCTTTTTCCCGATCTTGGCTAGTTCATTGGCGAGCGTCGATCTTATCACTTCACCTGAGCCTGGCGGCATAGTGGATTTGCCGACTATGACTTTCGGCCGGTCCATGTGCTTGGCGATCTCAGGTAATGACTTGAATACGTAAGTCAGGTCAGCCTCGCCATTTACTGTTGGTGTTGGCAGGCATATGAACAGCAGGTCTGATGATGTGACTGCTTTTTTGTAGTCGGTGGTGAAAGTCAGCCGTCCTCTTTTGAGGTTGTCGTGGACCAGCACTTCCATCCCTTCTTCGTAGATCGGGATCTGGCCTTTGTTCAGCATATCGACCTTGTTCGAGTCGATGTCAAGGCATATCACCTGGTGTCCTTCGCGCGCGAAGCAGGCTCCCGTGGTCAGGCCGACGTAGCCTGCTCCTCCGATTATTCCGACTTTTGTCGCCATGATAGTGAGGTATTTTGACTGATATTAATTACTGTGGGTTTATCCCAATCAGGAAGATGGAATGAAGACCTGTGGGCTGTCGATGATCGGCTTATTTAAATAAGTCTATATATCCTCAGGATGATGGTCGATGAAGAGCAGTATCATAGAGAGTCTCATCAAAGAGACATGCCATTGGTTTTCCTGATCACAGACACATACACTATTGGTACTCCAATCGGAATCCATTCTTCCCCAAGGACACGTGATATGCGGTTTTTTGAGTTTAGTCATAATTATCAGTTGCAGAAGATGCTTTGTTTGCCTTCAAGATATTTCATAGAACCGACTAAAGGGTACCGGGAGGTATGGTCTGGCAGAGATCAACCGTTGGTCGGTAGGGAGTTGGCAGAGGCCGTAGCGTATTTCTTGGCCGAGTTCACGCAAGATCCTATAAAGAAAGAGCAAGCGGTGACCTACCTCAAGGATAATGGGCTAGTCCGGATATTGGTGACTGATGATACCTTAAGAGAGGGGCTGGATATATTGCTAGCCAAACAGCGTGAGGAATCTGTCCAGGGAAGGTTAGCTGATTATATCGAATGCTTCCCGAATCTGGTTTCCAACAAAACAGTCAATTAGTTTCTCACTGGCATTGTGCCATCTAGGAGTCTTATTTTAGCGGCTTGATTGCTCTGGCGTTTGGAAAGGCAGTTTATCCATGTTAGAGAGAAGTCGTGACTATCTTGACAGCTCCCTTAATAAAGGGACAGATAATTGGATTCATTATGCGTATCGTCCATGCAAGAGCCAAGGCTCGTGAGGAGGTAGGCCAGCGGTCTAGTTTAGGGCCTCAGAAGAGAGGTCTCCGCCCGTCTGTCCAGTCTGAGATCTCAACTCCTCAGAAGCAGGACATGTTTCACTTTGACTGTATCCCGAAAGTCGACACCGCTGATGAGTTGATCGACATCACGTTCAGGAAGGCGTCTGCTGCAGCTGACAAGCATCGCGGCACGAAGTTCTCGAAGGACCGGATGGCCCGATCGCGGGAGATTGAGAAGGTGCGCATCACAGTCCTCAAAGACGCGCTCTACGCCCGTCTCGATAAGATATTCCAATCGTTCCCGGATATCAGGTTGATGAGCCCGTTCTATCAGGAGCTTGCCAAGAGCCTCATCGATGTCGAGCAGTTCAAGCGATCGCTGGCGTCCATCAAATGGGCCCAAGGCAAGATCGGCGATTTCTGGGCTTTCTATAATAGTAAGATAACAAAGACGATGGACCTTCGTGCGATCAATCCATACCGCCGTGAATATTACGGCCGTATGGCTAGCGTGCTCAAGCAGATCAAGCAGAATCTCAAGTTCCTTGAGGATGTCAGGCGCACTTTCAAGCAGTTCCCGGTCATCGAGACTGGCATGCCTACTGTCGCGATCGTCGGTTTCCCGAATGTGGGCAAGACCACCCTTCTCTTCAAGCTCACAGGTTCCAAGCCAGAGATCGCGCCTTACGCTTTCACGACTCAGAACATCAATGTCAGTTATTACAATCTTCAAGGCACACGCGTCCAGGTGTTGGACACTCCAGGCACGCTCAACCGTTTCGAGCGGATGAACGCGATAGAGAAGCAGGCGCATCTGTCGATGAAGTATCTCGCTGATGTCCTGGTGTATGTGTTCGACCCGGCGGAATCATACCCTGTCGCTGATCAGGTCAAGCTCTTCAACGCTGTCAAGGAGATGGATAAGCCTGTTGTCGTCTATGTCAGCAAGGAGGATATCTGTGATGCTGGAGATGTCAAGCTCCTTGTGGACAAGTTCGGCGGGATCACTGATCGGGAGAAGTTGAAGGTCGCTGTGGCCGCTGCTCTGAAGAAGTGATCCTCCGATCAATATCTCGGTTTCGCCACTATCAAGATATCTTCGTCTACTAGTCCCCCGCGTTTCGATGGGGAACGGTGCATGGTCCGATTGGATTCTATCTCAAACGCTTCCCCGTCTATCCTGCTTCCGAGGTCAGGCCAATGATAGTTTGTCACAGTCACCCAAGACCCATCGCAAAGTAGTAGGTGGGTCAAGAAAGAGCTCCCTGTCTTGGCATCCCCGTTCAATGTGCGGGAGACATACTCCGAATGTGAATATATCGCTTCAGGGCCAAGGTCGAGTACCATAAGCCTCCCTTGCGGTTTGAGATTGCGTTTTGCGGATTGTATCGCTTTGCTGATCCCCCAAGGGGTGCTGATATTCACTAAAAGGTATGCGGCGAGGACTATATCGAACTCTCCTATCGTGCGAGGGATTGTTGCGTCCATGACTTCATATGTATGTAGGGGATCGGATTCTTGTGCGGCCTGGATGTTCCCAGGGTCTATATCTACACCGGTGTATGCGCCTGATCTGATGCACCTTCCCCAATACCCTGTTCCGCATCCTATCTCAAGCACTGATTTCTCGCGGACGTCGCCTATCTGTTCTAGAAGCTTGTCTTTGATTATGAGTTCAAGCTTGACGACATTGTTTTTGAGTCGTGTAGCGAGGCCATTCCATGGGTTCTGGCTGTAGTTAGGCATGGCCTGATGAGGTGTATTATCCTTAAAAAGTTGGGTGAATATCCAGGAAGGTTTCAGAGGCCTATAGTCTTCATTTCTCCCGGGGATCGAACATGTAGGTCGCTTCGTAGTCAGCGCCTATCTGCCGCATCAGCTCGTCATATCCATCCCTGTCGATAAGGCCTTCATCCCGCTCGAATCTCGCTGTTTCGATGATTGATCTTAGTCAGTCTCTTCTCTCATCAGCTAGATCGGCAGGCCCTTTCCCGTCCAGCGCGTCGGCCATCCTGCGATGGTACATCGATTGTTCTTTCAGGCCATCCATCTTTTCACCCCTTGTTGTTTAGCGTTATCTCTTCTTGGTTATCGGTGTCTTTCTTCTTCCGCACATTGTGCTCACCTCTTTGGTCTGTTTATTGGGATGGCATCCTTCCAGAGGACTTTGCCTCCGGTGAATTCCCCGTCTTTCATGTATCGGTGCCCGTATGCCCTGACGCTCTCCACTGCAGGGTCGAGCAGTTCGTCGAGCGCGATCTTCGGGAATAGCTTCTCAAGGGACAGCTGTTTCTTTGTCACCCACCTGTTGCGTTTGCCTGGTATCTCTGTGTTCAGCTCTCCTTCGCAGCCGCCTGTGACTACCGAGATTATGTGATGGTAGAGCGGCTCGTCTCCTTCGAACGTCACGATCTCCTCAGTCCCCTTGATCATCGGGTGGATCAGGTCCAGGCCTGCTTGTTTCTTGACTCCTGCGATCGCGCATTCGATTATCGATGACCCGAACTTCACGTTCCCGGAGATGAAGCTCACGTATCCGCGAAAAGGCTCCTTGAGCCGCTCTTGGCAGAGCATCTTGCCGGCCTTGTGTATTATCACCACGTAGGCCATGACTGGTTGAGGTGCCGAGTTGCCGTCTCCATCGAGCAGCGCGCTTAGAGCCTTGCCTTTTGCGCTCAGGGAATATCCCGAAGGAGTCTTGGTGAGGATTCCGTTCTCGACCAGCCTGTTGACGTGATAAGCGAGTTTGTTGGAGTCTCCGCGCTTGCCCCATAGCTGGTTGAACGTCATCTTCTCGTTCAGTATCAGCTGCGCGATTATCCGTCGTTGCTCTGCGTTGTCGATGCGCATCCTGATGATGTATCAAACCAGATATTTATAGGGGTAAGTCAAGAGGGGTTGACTGAGAGCGAAGAATTCACTTGTTATAGAACTTTCTCTCTAGCGCGGCGTTGAGCGATCCTTTCCCGTGTTTCTTCTCGTATAGCGCGGCGGTCGCTTCAGCTAGCGCTTCGTGGGTCCCGACGTCTGACCACCATCCTTTGATCCTGATGGCTTTGCAGGTACCTGGTTTCACGTAGTGTCCTGTGACGTCGGTTATCTCGTATTGGCCGCGCGCGCTGGGTTTCAGCCCGGCTATCACTTCAAAAACGTTCTTGTCTAGGATGTAGGCTCCGACTTGCGCCCAGCTGCTCTTTGGCTTCTCTGGTTTCTCGACTATCTCGACCACTTTGTCGCCTTCGAGCGTCGCCATGCCGAATTTCGCGCGCTTGACTCTATCCCATCCAGTCTCGTAGAGGTCTTCTTCTTCGATGTGTCTTAAGAATACTGTCGAGCCGCCTTTGAAGTTCTTGATTGGTTCGATCAGGAAGTTCTCATCTTCGAATATGTTATCTCCAAGTAGCACGCATACGTCGTCTCCGTCAGCCCAGGACCGGCACTTCCCGATAGCATCTGCGATCCCAAGAGGGTCGTCTTGCATCCGGTAGCTTATGTTCACTCCAAGATGCGATCCGTCGTTTAGCAGTTCGACGAATGTGTGGGCGTTTCCGCGGTTGAATACGACACAGATATCTGTTATCCCTGCGTTCTTCAGGTACATGATCGGATAGTGCACCATAGGCTGGCCGAATACGTTCAAGCCTTGCTTGTTGGTGGCAAGTGTCGATGGCAGAAGGCGTGTCCCTTTGCCTCCGCATGTGATGATTCCTTTCATGATGGTATTGGTGGGCCTTGAGTATTATTAAAGTTGCCTTCTTAGGCAGGAAAAAGGTATGATGATCAAAGGGAATGCGCGTTGGGGCTGCAAAGTTCACTTCTTAAGCGGGTCCCACCAGTCCTTGCGTTCCTTGTACCACTGGATGGTCTTGGCGAGTCCTTCGTCGAATCCTATCTTTGGTTTCCATCCAAGCTTTGATCGGATCTTGGAATCGTCGATCGCGTACCTTTTATCATGCCCCTTCCTGTCTTCGACCGGCTGGATGAAGGACTCGTCGCGCCCGCAGGCCTTTATGAGTTTCATGGTCAATTCCTTGTTCGATAGCGGTGTCTGTCCGGCGATGTTGTAGGCTTCTCCGTCTTCTCCTTTGAAGAGCACGGCCATGAGCGCCGCGCTGTTGTCTTCTGCGTGTATCCAGTCACGGATGTTTGATCCGTCGCCGTACAGCGGCACTTTCTTGCCTTCGATCAGGTTGGTGATGAAGAGTGGGATCACTTTCTCAGGGTACTGGTAAGAGCCGTAATTGTTGGTCGTGCGCGTCACGATGACTGGGAACTTATGTGTCCGGAAGTATGAGAGCGCGATCTGTTCGCTCGCTAATTTCGATGCTGAATATGGAGAGTTCGGGTGGAACGTGTCGGTCTCTTTTGAGAATCCTTTCTCGACGCTCCCGTACACTTCGTCGGTGGAGATCTGCAGGAATTTCTTTGCCCCGCAAGCCCGCGCGGCCTCGATCAAGGAGACCGTCCCCATCACGTTGGTCTGCACGAATGGCGATGCGTCGTTTATTGACCTGTCGACGTGGGATTCTGCTGCGAAGGCGACGACT
>Ga0074195_1004280_pt1 | contig 11910 bp, 6 predicted proteins | sample EPASupsiteHSE623_FD_64525 | JGI IMG/M metagenome (GOLD analysis project Ga0074195, IMG submission 64525) | Bioremediated contaminated groundwater from EPA Superfund site, New Mexico - Sample HSE6-23 | ecosystem: Environmental > Aquatic > Deep subsurface > Groundwater > Contaminated ...
AGGTCTTCTGGAACGAAGGGTATGATAATATCGACATCCTTGCCCCCTCTTCGATCAACAGCTATCAGGGGGTTGACGAGGGTATCCGCCGCGCCCTGATGCACGGTACGATGGCGGGCGATCTGCTCTTCAAATTGACGACCAAGATCCGTCCCTACGAGATAACCAAAGGCGATGCCGACGAACTCTTCGAGAAGAGTCTGACGCTCCTCGAGAACGAACTGGCGGCGGGGCGCGACCTGCGCCGTATCTTCCCGACCATCGTCGACGATTTTGCCAAGATCCCGCGTACCCACGAGCAGAAACCGCTGGTCGGCGTGGTCGGCGAGATCTATGTCCGTTGCAACCGCTTCGCCAACGGCGATGTCATCCGCGTCATCGAGCAGAACGGCGGCGAGGCGTGGCTGTCGCCGATCCACGAATGGATATCCTACACGATGTATATGCAGTCGCTCATGGCCAAACAGCAGGGAGTATCGCTCTTCGGGCAGGGCGAATCGCTGGTCAAGAATCTCTACTTCGGTCAGATCGAGAAGAGCTACTACCGCGCCGCCCATCGTCTCCTATCGGACCGGCACGAACCGCCGATGAAAGAGGTGATGGAGGAGGGGATGAAGTACCTGCCGGTCGATTTCTCCGGCGAGGCGATCATCACCATCGGCCGGACGATCCTGTTTGCCCATCAGGGGGCGAAGATGGTGGTCAACACCGCGCCGTTCGGCTGTATGCCGGGGACCATCACCGGATCGATATTCCTCGAACTCAAAGATGCGCTCGGCATCCCGATAGTGTCGCAGTTCTACGACGGCGACCTCGACATCAACGACAAGGTCTCGGCGATCCTTAAGACCATCGTTTCCAACGAGGCGCTGGAGCCGGAACCGGATGATATGCTGACGGCCGACGCCGAAGGGTGAGTCGGCGTTATTCCTGATCGGAGGCGGTACAGCGCTGTTCTTCGACGAACCCGGTTATCGCATCGACCAGCGACAGCGTCCCATTCTTCACCTCATCGATAAAAAAGACCTGACCGTTGGTCGCCACCGGTATCGCATCCTTCCCGTTGTAAGGGGAAAAGAAGCCCGGTTCGACATTGGCGGTGCCGGTCTGGCCGCCGATCTTGGCGGCGAAGGCGGCGACGCGGATGCGCCCGTCCTTCAGCAAGGTCACCGTTTCATTGTAGGTGTGCTGGGCCGGAATGCCGCTGGTGAACGAGTTCGGTTTCTCGCGGAAGGTATCGTCGGTGGTGAGGATGATGATCCGCAACGCCTTGCTGGCACTGCGCCATTGGAATCCTTCGGCGGTCAGGGCGAGGCCGTCGAGCGAATTCTCGGGCCAATCGCTGTTGCCCTCCGCGCTCTGGGTCTGCTGATTGGTGGAGGTGTGCTGGTACCAGCTGTGGAAATCGCCCTTGAGCGCCTCGACGGTGGCGTACGGGGCGCCGCCGTTGACGAGCATCACATCGTCGACAAAGACCGTGAGCCCGAGCGTCGGGGTCGTTTCGATCTTCTGTGAGACATAGTCCCAGACCAGCCCGATCTCCGCCTCAAGGTCGGACAGGATGTAGGACATGCTGGTCGATACATCCATCACGAACACGAGATCCATCCGGTCGTAACAGGGAATGCCGCCCATCGATGCCGGAGCGCTGCAGCCGAGCGCGCCGTAGCAGGCGAAAACGCTGTAAAAGTGGTTCTTCCCGGCGTCAACGGCAGTGTCGGTATAGGCCTGATCGAGCCCCTCGTAGATGAGTTCGCCGAACCCGGGATCCTGCGGGAAGGCGGTCAGGTCGCGGACCACTTTGATGCTGGTCAGTCCCGCCATGGTCGGATTGACCCACGTCAGGGCGAGTTGGTCTATCTGCGAGTCGAGCTTGAGGTTCGTGACCGGGTCGAGCGACGGGTTGACCGCGTCGCTGTCGCTGACCGCCGCATCGTCGGTGATGCTGTCGGGCTGGTTGTCGCCGGTCGGTAGTCCGTCGTCTGATTGATCCGTCGGATCAGACTGATCGGTCGGATCGGACTGATCATTTTCGGTCCCGTCGGTGTCGCCGCCGCCCACCGAATCGGTATCCGGCGCGGTTCCCTTTTCGCGGCATTCACCGGTCGGTTTATCGCAGAAATAGAGGGCGGTGTCGCCGCAGTCGGCGTCGATGAGGCAGAGTCCTTCCTCTTCGGTTGTGCAGGCGGTCAAAAGGAACAGAAAGGCCGACAGCCATACTAAAAAGCGCCCCATTTTTTTCTCCGTTGGTTTCGTCAACACCGGCAAGTATAGGGATAAGCGTTAGTAAAAGCAACTATCGACGACATTTTTTTGCCAAACGGCGCGCTATCTGCTAGCATGGTCCCGCAACGCAGGAGAGACAATGGACTTCATAGATATCTTCCATCTGATAGGCGCGCTATTGGCGGTCGCCGGGGTCTTCTTTTTCGTTCGCATGATCGGTCGATTACGGCAGGCATCGCGCGACGCGAAACGCCATTTCGATGAATATGTCGCCCAGCAGGAGGCACATGCCGCCCGGCAGGCGGCCCACGAACGTGAGTTGCAGACCCGGGAGAACGAATTCCGCCTGCTGTCGATGTCGCTTCCCATCGGCGTGTTCAAGATGACCATTGCCAACGAATTGACCTATGTCAACACCCGCTTCCTTGAGATACTGGGGATATCGTTCGAAGACAACTTCGAGGTCGATTGGCTCTCGTTCGTCATGACGGAGGACCGCGACCGGCTCATGGCGGCGCTCGACGAGAGCAAACTCAAGTTCCGCGAGATGCAGTGCGAATTCCGGGTGCGCGGCACCGATGGCGATGTCCGCTGGGTCGAACTGCGTCTGTCGGCCGCCATATCGGACGACGAGATACATTTCATCGGCATCATCGAAGATATCGGCGACCGCAAACGGGCCGAAGAGGAACTGCGTGCCGCGAAAGAGGCGGCCGAACGGACGGCGCAGGAGAAGAACCGCCTGCTGGCGACCCTGTCGCACCAGATACGCCAACAGATGAACACGGTGGTTGGGATATCACAGCTCCTGCGTGATTCGTCGCTTTCCTCCGAACAGCAGGAACAGGTCGGCCTTATCCGCACCGCGGGGGCGACCCTATTGGCGCTGATAGAGGAACGCGAGGCGGCCCACGCGGCCGACGAGCGGCCGCTCACCGAGGGCATGGCGCACGAGGCGGCGGCGGAGGGGAACGATCATTCCGCGGTCTCCAGCGTCCGCAGCGCGGAGGCGGCGTCCCACGATGCCCGGATACTGCTGGTCGAAGATAATCTGGTCAATCAGAAGGTGGCGGCGAAGATGCTTTCCCGACTCGGTCTTTCCTGCGATATCGCCTACCACGGGGCCGAGGCGGTCGAAGCGTGCGGGAAAAAGCGCTACGATCTGATCCTGATGGATTGTCAGATGCCCATCATGGACGGTTTCGAGGCGACCCGGCGTATCCGTGCGTTCGAAGAGGGGGGGGCGTCGACCCCCGTCATCGCGATGACCGCCAACGTCATGCGGGGCGACCGCGAGCGGTGCATGGCGGTGGGGATGAACGATTATCTCGCCAAACCGGTCACTATGGAGGCGTTGCGCGCCGTTCTGGACCGCTACGGTCTGCAGGCGGTCACCGCCGAAGAACGGGTACGGCCGGCGGCCGATACGGCGCTGGCTCCCGACGGGCGTCAGACATTCGATCTGGCGGTGCTCCACCGCACCTCGGAGAACGATCGCCGCTTCGAACAGGAGATGCTCGATCTTTTCATCAAAGATACCCGTAAGCGGATCGATACCCTGCGGCGGCTGGTCGCGGCGGGCACCGATCTCCACACCATACGGATAGAGGCGCACGCCATCAAGGGCTCCTGCGGCAATATCGGCGTCAAGGCGATGCAGGAGGCGGCCTACCGGCTGGAGAAGCTGGCGGCCGACGGTGTCAAAGAGGGGATGCCGGCGCTTCTGGAGAAGCTGGCGGCCGAATTCGTCCGCGCCGAAGAGGCGATACAGAAATACCGGCGCACCACGCTGGCGGGGCTTGCCTGATGGCCAATTACATCAAGGCGCTCATCGGACTCATCGTCACCATCGTCCTATTCTGGCTCCTGTTCCGCCAGATAGATCTGGTGCTGTTCGTCCGATACCTCGCCGACAGCAACCTCTTCTACGTCGCCGCCGGGATGGCGCTCTATCTTTCGTCGTTCGTCGTCCGCGGACTGCGCTGGCGGGCGCTCCTCGGCCATTTGAAGAAGGTTTCGCTCGTTGAATCGATACGGCTGGTGATGGCGGGCTATGCGGTCAACAACGTCCTGCCGTCGCGTATCGGCGAATTCACCCGCGCCTACCTCGCCGGGAGCCGCAACGGCATCTCGCGCACGGCGGCATTCGCATCGATATTCGTCGAACGTATCTTTGACGGACTGACGGTATTCCTGATACTCGCGGCGCTCCTGTTCGCCTATCCCTTCCCGGGGTGGGTGCGCAATCTCGCCGAACTGGCGGGGCTTATCTTTGTGTCGCTGTTCGTCTTCGTATTGCTCAGCTCCTTTTCCGATCTGCCGATACGGATCATCCGCGCCGTTTCGGGGCGGGTCCCCAAGTGGCTGGCGATGCCGTTCGACCTGTTGGAGAAGTTCCTGCACGGTACGCGGGCCATCGAATCGCTGGGACAGCTTGCGACGGTGCTCATCCTGTCGTTCGCGGTATGGACGATAGAGATAGGGGTCTATGTGCTCATCGTCAGGGCGTTCGGGCTTGATATCCCGTGGATAGCGTATCTGCTGATGCTCGTGACGGTCAACATGGGTATGCTCATCCCGTCGACGCCGGGGGGGCTCGGGGTGTTCCAGTACGCGGTGGTCAAATCGCTGGAGATATTCGCCATCGTCACGACGCTCGGGATGGCGGTGTCGCTGGTGCTCCACATGGCGCAGATAGTGCCGGTCACCATCATCGGGCTGGTGTGGCTGTGGCGCAATCATGTGTCGCTCGCGGCGCTGGAGAAGGAGAAGTCCCCGGAGAAATAGTCTCTCCACTTTACTTTCCGAAAACATTTGGCTATTATGGCGGCATGGTTATGACGAATACCTCACCCGGCTACGCCGAATTCTTGATACCTCACCCGGCCTCACGGCCGCCCTCTCCTTGGAAAAGGGAGAGGGCCGGATGCCGCGTCGGAACTCCTTCTCCTTTTTCAAGGAGAAGGTGGGGATGAGGTATTTTCTGTGTTTCGCGTTGCTTCTCGCCGCCTGCACCTCGTCGAAAACAACGCCGAACGACGATGATCCGTGCGTCGGGCGGTGTGGCATGATCGATGGCGTTGTATGTGGCCATTGCGACTACGGGTACACCTGCAATGCGGCGCAGTTCTGCGTCGAGATAACCAATGACAATGTCGTTTTGCAGGGTGATGAGGATTTCTGGCCGACGGTTGACGATACGGTCCCCGATGTCGATACCTACGATCCTAATTGTCCGCCGCTCATCGAGGCGCAGTTCCCGTACTACAAAGATGATGGGGCTATACACTTTTGCCGTCCCTGCGACACGCCAACAGAAAAAGATCCGCAGTGCATGAGGAATCTATGGGAAGAAGAAAATAAGAAACTGACTAAAGATCATCCTGAATACGACTGCTATCCTTATCCTTGCGAAATGACCAACCTGAAACCGATGACAAAGGCGGAAGTGGATAAAAATTACACCTCCTTTTCCATCCATGAATGCGATCTTTCGTTAAATACATTGGGCTGGTATAGCGATGGAACAAGTGGCTCGGTCAAGCACTGGAACTTGAGCGAGGGCATCATCGGCTTTCATATGACGCCGGTTACCATTGCTCCTGCCGACTATATGACAGGAAATAAAGCGTTTTTGTATGATATAGAACGGAAATCGTATTTGGCGTTGGGTCCCATGACCGCCGACATGTTGAGTTACAGGCAAGGGAAGATGATAATGTTATCTTTGGATTTCCGCTCTCTTGATCTGGGGCGCACTCATAGGTATGTCGGTTATTATGGAGTTGACGGTTCATATCGTGTCGTTTACCCTAAACCGATTTATTTTATAGCATACACCCCGGCAAACAACGAGAACTGGGTGTTTGTGAACATTCAGGAAACGGATGGCGGTCCATACCGGATGATGTACGCCAAGGTCGGTGAGTGGAAGTGGACCAGTTTGGGAGAGGGAATGGCGTCAATGCCCGAATTCATGGGCAACAAACTGGCGCTGTACATTGGCGATGACGGTTATGTCTGCGATCTCACGAAAGCGCCTAAAAGTCTTTCCGGTTGTTATCGGGTGAACCGCGAAAATGAAAAAGTCGCGGAGGTCCATTTTGACCGACAAGTCGCCGATGGTTCAGTCTTTATCTACACATCGGATTATTCGCGAGCGATAGTTCGGGTGGATACCAGCGGGCGAGCAGCAGTATATGAAGACATTATCACCGATTTCAGCCCGGACAACAACACCTATCCGTTCTCGCTTGTAGCCGAGCGCGCCGAAGGGAACACCATCCTTTACCACGAAGTGACCGGAGGTGATGGAAGTAGCTCCCGCGCCTGTTTTTACCGGCTCGACACCAAGAAAAGGCACTGCATGAAGATCGTGGACAAAGATTCTTCCTATAACTACGGCTATGCGGAATTCGAGGGGAAGTGGTTCCTCTATCAACGCCATTCCGACACGCCAGCCCTCATCCTGCGTGATATGGACTGCTACTGTGAAAAGGAAGGCATATGCCCGTTCGAGTGACCCTTCGTGATGTCCGGAAAATCAGGAGAAATGGTGGAGCTGGCCGGGATCGAACCGGCGGCCTCTAGAGTGCGATTCTAGCGCGCTCCCAACTGCGCTACAGCCCCACGCAGGCCCCTTTTATAGCGATAAACGCCGCTTTGTCAAACATTCTTTTCATCGATCCCTCAAACAACGTTGTCGTATCGTTAAAATTTTTGACATCGCCGGACCTTTTATATATGGTAAGGCGCGCGTTAGGCTTAATGATTCACTTTTTTGATAGGGGGCTACCTTGAAGAACACGATCCGGATGGCTACGGTGCTGTGTGCGTTACTCATGGCCGGTACTCTGTGTGCGAAGTCGCTCGTGGTGTTCCCCACGGCGTGGAAGAAAGGCTCGGAGAAGGAATTCGCCACGGGCCTTGACGAGAACTTCCAGCTGATGATCAACAAGGTGAAAGGGGCGGAAGCCTCCGGTCCCGACGCGCTGTCGGCCGATATCAAAAAGCAGCTCAAGAAGTGCGACGGCAAGGTCGCCTGCATCGAGCGGGCCGCCAAGGATCAGACCGATTTCGAGTTGGCGCTCCTGCTGGCGTTCGAAAAAGGGAAGATAGACATCACGATATTCAACAAGAAGGGCCGCAAGGTGGCCGAGGGCGCCGTTGATGTCGAGGAAGAGGACGAGCCGGAGGATGTGGCCGGCGGCGTGCTCGGTTCGGTCAACAAGCTCATCAGCAAGATAAAGGACGATGTCGAAGAGGATAAGGGTTCGTCCGTCGAGGAAGAGGATACCGCCAGCGCCGATGCTCCGGCCAAGAAACTCTCCTCCAGCGAGAAGAAAGAGACGATGCGCAAGGGCTTCAAGGCTTACCAGACCGCCGCGTACAAGGATGCGGTGAGTTCCTTCCGCGCCGCCGACGAGACCGAGCTTGGCGACACCACCGACGATATCCGCAAGCTCATGGAAAAGGCGAAGGACGCGATAAAGTCAGAGGACTGGGCCGCCGCGCTCGACAACCTCGACCGCGCCGCCGAGAAGGACGACAAGATCCGTCAGGCCGGCTACAAGGCGATCGTGTTCACCAAAGAGAGCAACGAGCGTTGGAAATACAACGAAACGGCCGACGACGGTTCGAACTTCCGCAAGATGTTCAAAGAGTTCAAGGGCGAGATCGGCGACCACAAAAAATGGAAGGAAGAACAGCTCCGCAAGCTCGAAGAGGAGCTGGGCGCAACGGCGAAGCTGAAGGATACCATCACCCGCAAGTTCGAATCGGACGAAAAGGATTTCCGCCGCAAGGAGAAGGAGTACGAGGAGAAGAACGCGGCCGACATCAAGAGCGCGCAGGCCGATCTGGAAGGCGGACTCGACGAGAAGTATGAGAAGAAGATCAAGGTGCTCGACAACAAGATAAACAAGAAGACCGAGCAGTTCGGTAACGACAAGGGCTACGAAGAGGCCTACAAGGACGCCATCGATCAGGAGTTGAAGGCGCTCGACAAGAAATATGAGAATATGCGCAAGGCGGCCGAGAAGGAAAAGGCCGACACGCTCAAGAATCAGGAGAAGGAGTCGCGCAAGCTCGAAAAGGAGACCGAGAGGCAGATAGCCGACCTTGAAGGGAAGTCGAAAGATGTCGAGAAGCAGATAGAGGCGAAGAACAAGGAGATCGAGAAGGACAACGAGAAATTCGATAAGGCCGAGGCCAAGCTGCAGGAAGAGCGCGACAAGGGTGTCGGCGCCGACGAGAAGAAGGACCGCGCCGATATCGAGGCGGCCGAGAAGGAATCGCAGAAAAAGACCGAGGAGCTCAATGCCCAGACCGCCGAGTTCGACAAGAAGGACGAGGCCGAGACCAAGGCGCTCGAGAAGGTCCAGCAGGAGATCGACCAGTTCCTCGAGAAACAGGAACAGCGCCTCTCGAAGGTGCAGGAGAAGGTCGATAAGGAGCGCGAGAAGATAGACAAGGATGCCGACGAGAAGCGGCGCAAGGCCGAGGAGACCGGCGACAAGGAGTTCGAATCGCAGGCGCAGAAACTCCAGAAGGAGGTCGAGGCGGTAGAGGCCGAGATGCGCAAGTTCGAGGAGAAATACAACAACTACGAGAAGAAGACCGATTACAAGGATCTGCAGAAGAAGCTCGCGTCGGCCAATAAGGCGCTCCAGAACTTCGAAAAGGGGCGCGAGGCCTTCATCAAGAGCAAGACCGAACCGGTCGACAAGGAGATCGCGGGGCTCAACAAGGACCTTGAGGCCTCTTTCAAGGAGACCAAAGGTAAGATCGAGAAGGAAACGGCCGATTTCAAGGCGAAGAAAGAGGGCGAGAAGAAAGAGATAGAGAAGCGGCTGTCGGCCATCCAGAAGCAGAAGAAGGACTTCCAGAAGAAGTTCGACTCGATGCAGAAGTCGATAGAGGCCGATCGCAACCGCAAGGTCAAGGAGATAGAAGGGCGTCAGAAGGCGCGTGAGGAACAGTTCGCCGCCGAGGCGAAGAAGCGGCGCGCCGCTTTCGAGGCGGAGCTCGACAAGAAAAAGAAAGAGCTTGCCTCCCTCGAGAAGCAGATGAACGATTCGGCCAAGCAGGGCGACAAGCTTCGCGAGGGAATGGCCAAGAAGCTTGAGCAGCTCAAGATAGACGCCGAGAAGAAGGTCCAGAAGATCGAGGAGGACTCGGTCAAGAAGGCGCAGAACATGGAGGTCCAGCAGGAGAAGGAGCGCAAGGCGGTCTACGCCAAGGACGAAGGGCTCTACAAACAGGACCGCGCCAAGCTCGAAAAGGAGATGAAGGACCTTGAGGTCGAGATGAAGGGGCTCATCAAGGAGCGCGACAACGAACAGACGCGCCTCAAGATGACCATAGAGAAGCTCGACAAGGGGATCGTTGTCAAGCGTGACGAATGGGAAAAGAACGCCAAGGCGCGCCAGTCGGCCTTCGAAGCGGAGCTTTCCAAGGCGGGCGCGAAGGAGGCGGCGGCCAAGAAGGAGTACGACAAGCGCAAGGCGCAGATAGAGCGCGATTTCCTTGCCCGGCTGGACGGTACCGCGAAGAAGATGATCGATAAGACCGCCACGAGTTCCAAGAAGGAATACGACATAGAGCGGAGCCGCGATGTCGAGGCGACCGGCGTCACCAAGGAGATAAACGGTCTGCGGATCCAGATACAGGTCGGCCGCGCCATGGGCAAGCTCAAGGACGGCGATTTCAAAGAAGCGCGCAAGCTGCTCTACAAGGCGGCCTACTACGATAAGGAGAACAAACAGGTGAAGGACGGTTTCGCCGAGGTGCTCAAGACCGCCGCTTCCATGTTCGCCGAGGCGAGCCGCCTGATGGCCGACGATCCGGAACAGGCGAAGACGATCCTGCGCAAACTGACCACCAATCTCTCTTCCACCGACGAATACTACATCAAGGCGAAGTTCCTGCTGCTCGACGAGGAGTAGGGGCGTCCGGGAGACCTTCCAGTGATCCGTATCCGTATCGCGACCGCGATATGTCTTGCGTTCCTCGCGGGCTGTATCGCACTGAAAAAAGATGTCGATGTGGCGAAGGCCGAATGTCTGGCCGATAACGCCGCCAAGCGGAAGCTGACGGAGGAGTCGCTGCGCGCCGATCTGGCGGCGATCGTACAGCGGTTGACCAAGATAGAGGGCAAACTGGATCTCGACAAGACGGCGCAGGAGAACAAGATGAATCTCTCGTTCTCCACGCTGGATGACCTCAAGAACACCATCCGCGACATCAACAACCGCATCGATTCGATAGATGTCGGGGCGAACAAGGCGGCGGCCGAACTGGCGCCGACGGTGAAGCGGCTTACGGAACAGTACGATGCGCTGGTCCGGGATCTGGCGCTCCTGAAGGCGGGGGTCGAGGAGCAGAAGCCGGTCGATCATGTGACGATAGACAAGAACGGCACGGTGCGGTTGCCCGACGATCCCGAGAAGGCGTTCGCCGAACTTCAGAAGATGAGCACCGACGCCGCCATCGCGCCGCAGGTGCGCGACGGCTGGGCCCGCTATATCGTCAAATTTCCCGGACGGCACGACTGCGAGTCGGTCTTCTACACCGGCGAGAGCTATGCCGCCGAAAAGTCGTGGAACAGCGCCATCGAGCAGTACCGCCGTATCGATACCGAATACAAGGGCTGCGTCAAGCACGAGATCAGCTATCTCCGTATCGCTGCGGCGCTCATAGCGCTCGATAAGAAGGACTACGCGAAGAAGGTGGTGCTCGGAATGCGCGATATCTTTCCGACCACCGAATATCCCAAGATGACCGCGGAGCTCGAGAAGAAGCTCGGTCTGCCGCCGCGCGATCAGAAAAAGGAAGAAAAAAACAAAGATAAGCAGGATAAAAAGAAATGATGCGGTCGCATAACGGTTCGTTGCTCTGGCTCTTTCTTTTCCTTTTCGCACTGTCGGGATGCGCCGATTCGATCGACCGCGAGATCCCGCCCAAAGGTGCGATCTTCTCGGTTACCGACATGCGCCTGACGGCCGACGGCACCCATCTGGTAGTGCTGTCGAGCAACTTCAAACGGGCCTATGACCATGGTCGGGTGTCGCTCATAGACCTTGAGGCGGGGAAAGTGACCGATTCGCTGCTGGTCGATTCGCTGGGGGGCCGTATGGCGCTCGCCGACGACGAGAAGACGCTCTATGTCACCACCCGGGAATCCCATTCGCTGCATCGCATCAGCATCCTCCACGATGCGCTCGGCGGGCTCTCGTTCATGTACGCCGGCGGCGATGGCACGGGCGGCACGCTGGCCGAATCGACCGTGGCGCTCGCCAAAGAACCCTACGCGATGACGCTGGGGGAGAACGACCGCCTGCTGCTGGTCACCCATATGCTCAACGGTGAGGTGACGGCCTTCCAGCGCACCGAGGGAAGCCCCGATACCCAGATCGGGACCTTTAAGATGGAAAAAGGGATCTCCGATATCGTCGCCGACGAACAGTTCGGGCTGTTCCTGCCCGCCCACAAAAGCATCGCGCAACTGGGGGTGTTCCGTGTGACCGCCGAAACGACCGGTACCCAAGAGACTCCCGGGACCCTTTCGGCCGCCGTTTCCTATCTCGATCTGCCGCTCCCGATGCCCGGCATAGATATCCGCGACATCGTCCCTTCGGCCGTGCTGCCGTCGGTCTACTATCTTTCCTACCGTAACCGTGACGA
>Ga0074195_1004281_pt1 | contig 11910 bp, 11 predicted proteins | sample EPASupsiteHSE623_FD_64525 | JGI IMG/M metagenome (GOLD analysis project Ga0074195, IMG submission 64525) | Bioremediated contaminated groundwater from EPA Superfund site, New Mexico - Sample HSE6-23 | ecosystem: Environmental > Aquatic > Deep subsurface > Groundwater > Contaminated ...
CAGAAAAACACGTACCGGTAATTGATTGTCCGGCTACAGTCAAAGCAGGTGAAAAGGTTGCTGTTGAAGTAGGCGTCGGCAATGAAATTGCTCACCCTAATACAACAGAACACCACATTCGCTGGATCAAGCTTTATTTCATGCCGGAAAACGGCAAATTCGCCTATGAGCTGGCTAATTTTGATTTTGCTGCTCATGGAGAAGCAGTTGAAGGAGCTAATAAAGGTCCTGCCTATACGGAACCTTTTGGCAAAGCTCTGATTAAACTTACTTCATCAGGAACGTTGCTGGTGACTGCTTACTGTAATATTCACGGGATTTGGGAAAATTCCAAGAAGATTGTGGTAGAAGCATAAGATTAGCTGGTTGTGCCCCGGTGATAACCGGGGCATTTTTACTTCTTACGACTCGAATATTATTGGAATAAAGAAGAAATTTACATCTTACAACTAAATATATACATTTGCGTCTATTACAAGGAGGGGATTGTCTCTCCCCAGAGAATTATATGCTGATAGGGAAACAGAATCTAGTGATAAGGGAGATGCGATGTGTCTTTAGTTGTAAAAAAGTTTGGCGGAAGTTCAGTAGCAACACCGGAGAAAATAAAAGCAGTAGCTGCAAGAGTATTGCGGGAGAAAAGACCGGAAGATAAAGTAGTGGTTGTTGTATCCGCAATGGGTGATACAACAGATGAATTGATTCGTTTGGCAAAAGCGATTACCGGAAAGCACCATGGACGGGAAATGGACATGCTCTTGTCTACCGGTGAACAGGTGTCCATTGCTTTGCTGGCTATGGCTTTTTCAGAAATGGGACAGCCGGCGGTTTCGTTTACCGGATTTCAGGCTGGTATCCGTACCAGTGCCGCATATGGCAAAGGACGGATTAATAGTATAGAGCCGCAGCGCGTATTAACTGAGCTGGAAGAGGGAAAAATTGTCGTTGTAGCCGGATTTCAGGGAATAAACGCTTGTGGTGATATTGTGACGTTAGGTCGAGGTGGCTCAGATACTACGGCAGTAGCGCTTGCCGGTGCCATCAAGGCAGATGTTTGCGAAATTTTTACAGATGTAGAAGGAATATACTCGGCTGATCCGCGAATAGTTGTTAATGCAAAAAAAATGCAAGAAGTCACGTATAATGAGATGCTGGAAATGGCTCGATTAGGTGCGCTTGTTATGCAGCCCCGGTCAGTTGAAATGGGAAAGCATTATAATGTACCTATTCACGTTCGTTCTACATTTACAGAAAAAACAGGGACAATTATCAGGGAGGAATATACAATGGAAGAACGGGAATTTATTATACGCGGGGTAACTCATGATACTAATGTAGTAAAAATTGCTGTATTAGGTGTTCCTGACCGCCCGGGAATCGCTTATAAGATCTTTTCAGCGCTGGCTGAAGCCAATGTTGATGTAGATATGATTGTTCAGAGTATCCGCAATGCGGATAAGAATATGAATGATATCGTTTTTACCGTTACTAAGCCGGACTTAGCACAAGCGAAAGAAATACTGGATACGATTGCCTGTGAGCTAAATCTTTTGGATGTGGTCATAAAAGATTCTGTAGCCAAAGTATCGGTTGTCGGTGCAGGCATGCTTGGCAGCCCGGGTATTGCAGCTACCATGTTTGGTGCATTAGGTGATGCCGGCATCAATATTGAAGTGATCAGTACATCTGAAATTAGTATTTCCTGCTTAATCAATGCGGCTCAGGTCGGGGAGGCGGTTAATGCCATTCATCAGCGTTTTTTCCCTGAATAAATCATTACAGAGAATATATGGCAGATTAATTACCATATCCGGATATGGCAGTTAATCTGCTTTTTTGTTGTAAGGCGGTGCAGCAGCCAATTATTAACAAGCTTTTGGCGGGGAAGATTCACAGGAATTTTGCTGTACCCATAGAATTATGTTAACAGATTAAGCTTATCATGCACCAGACTTCTACTACATATTTATACCAGTGAATTGGCTAGCAGAGTGGTGTTTTGAGGAGGAACAAGACATGAAGCGAAAGGTTACCGTTACCGTATTTGCTGTAATTATATTAGTTGCAGTACCGGTTTTTGCCGCTCCTCAAACTATCGTGAGTACTGCTGCTAATGTAATTTACGACGAAAAGTCTGCTAATACGGACATTCTTTTCGGACGCCAGCCTCTGATTATCGGTGAAGGAATGTTCTTTGCTATGAACGGAATGAAAAGCATCTATATGGGGGCTAACAAAAGCCGCTTTCATGCAATTGGTTTTGTTAGTCAGCCGAATCAAGAAAGCAGTAAGCTTGATTCCATTTCACTTGACATTGGTGCTACTGTTTTGGGCGTAAATGTTGGTGTAGGATATGTAAAGGTGAATGATATGGGAGACAGCAAATACTGGTCCTTTAACGCAGGTACGAAGATAGCTGAACGTATTACCCTGAGCGGGTCGTATATGAAGAATGATAAGTCTGCAGCTGAGGGCTATCTTGTTCAGGCCACTTTTGGCAATATAGTACAAAAAGGTAATGTCAATTATGCCGTTTCTTATCGGGTTGTTGAAGAACAGGCTGTAAATACGGATTGGATAACTACTGAAGCCTACGCCAATTCAAAAGGGTTTCGGGCCACTGCAAATTACAGGGTAACGGAGAATGGAACGTTAAGTTTGTACCGGGACTTTACTATACGTTACGATGACGAGACGATTCAGCCCAATCAGATCCGGGCTGAATTTAATGTCATTTTTTAATCACCAAAATTTACATAGAATTGAATTCCGGTTAAGTGGCATTCTATTAATGGAACCACAAATAAATAAATTCACGGAGGTGTTCTTCATGTCAAGGAGCAGAAAACCTGTGAATCCTGCAGCTCAACAGGCTCTTGAACAACTAAAACTGGAAACAGCAGCCGAAATTGGTTTGTCTGATTACAAGAATCAGTACAAAGGTGCTTTAACTTCGGCCGACAACGGACGCGTAGGCGGACACATGGTTCGTAAGATGATTGAAGCTCAGGAACAGAAATTTTCTGGCGGAGCCACTCAGAGTACTAGCGGAACTTTAACTGCTAAATACGACGCTAACAAAAAAGCTTAATTGTTATTGCGGCAAAAAGCAGGCCCTCAGGCCTGCTTTTTGCCGTTTCTCATTACAAGTGATCTTTTTAATAATTTAAAGCAGGTGACAGGATTTACTTAACTTGTCCAGAATAAGTAACAATATTTGGTATAAGGAGGCTTTTGCTGTATGCCAAAGAAGTGGTTGACGGAATCAGCCGCAATTGAGTATTTGACGCGGCGCAATGAAGGACGGCTGGCTACTTGCGATGAAAATGGCCAACCCTATATTACTCCTCTCAATTATATGTTTTTTAAAGGCAGGATCTATATTCATTGTGCTAACAAAGGCAAGAAGCTCGACAATATTACTTGTAATCAAAAAGTATGTTTTGAAGTCAGTCAGACCGATAAGCTGGTACTGGGCGCTACTGCCTGCCAGTGCAGCACTCGCTATACCTCGGTCATTGTTTTTGGCACTGCTGAAATTGTTGCTGATGTTGCAGAAAAAGCTGCTTTATTACATGCGCTTACTGCTCAGTTGGGAGAAGGACAGCATTATGGGCCGATTAGCCCACAGGCTGCTCAGAGTTGTACGGTAGTGGCGATAACAATAAATGCGATAACAGGAAAGCGGAATGTTGATCCTGCGTGAATTTTATAGCATTTCTTGACCTGGATATATCAGTTGTGTTCTTTGTATGAAAGGAGTGGTAGATTTGGAGACTGTTTTAATTAAAAATCTCGGTGATCACGTCGGACAGCAGGTTATCATCCAAGGCTGGCTGTATAACCGGAGATCTTCAGGGAAAATTCAGTTTTTAATTGTTCGTGACGGCAGCGGCTTGGTTCAGGGAGTCATGGTGAAAAAAGAAGTTGCTCCTGAACTGTATGAAGCGGCACAAACACTTACTCAGGAAAGCTCGTTGAAGCTAACAGGTCTTGTAAGGGCAGAGGAGCGTGCCTTAGGCGGCTATGAAATGCAGGTAACGGGGATTGAAGTCGTAGCAATTGCGGAAGAATATCCGATTACACACAAAGAGCATGGGGTTGATTTTTTGGCTGAGCGCCGGCATTTGTGGATTCGCACGCCCCGGCAAGTGGCCATATTGCGGATTCGCTCAGAGATTGAGCATGCGTTGCGGGAGTTTTTCTATCAGCATGACTTCGTGCTGGCTGACGCGCCAATTATAACTCCTGCCGCCTGTGAGGGGACGACAAACCTGTTTGAACTGGACTATCATGGTGACAAAGGCTATTTGTCGCAGAGCGGCCAGCTTTATAATGAGGCAACGGCATTGGCTTTAGGGCGGATTTATTGTTTTGGACCGACCTTCCGGGCTGAAAAATCCAAGACCCGCCGCCATTTGCTGGAGTTTTGGATGATTGAAGCTGAGATGGCTTATTTTAATGCAGATGATAATATGAAACTGCAAGAAGAAATGGTGTACTTTGTTATTCAACGTGTTTTACATAAATGTGCTAATGAACTGTGTATACTGGGACGTGATGTTGCCAGGCTGGAGGCTGTGAAATTGCCATTTCCACGCATCAGTTATACTGAGGCAGTAAAGATACTGAACCAGGCAGGCGAAGATTTTGTGTGGGGTGATGACTTTGGTGCACCGCATGAAACGATCATATCCAATCATTTTAATGCCCCGGTTTTTGTTCATCGATACCCTACCGCAATTAAAGCTTTTTATATGAAACCGGATCCTCAGAACCCCAATGTTGTTCTTGGTGCTGACTTGTTGGCTCCGGAAGGTTACGGCGAAATTATTGGCGGTGGACAGAGAATTGATGATTTGGACTTATTGAATCAGCGGATTAATGAACACCGGCTGCCTGCAGAGGCATTTGAGTGGTACCTTGATCTCAGACGCTATGGTTCGGTACCACACTCCGGCTTTGGACTTGGACTGGAACGAACGGTTGCCTGGCTTTGCGGGCTGGAGCATATCCGTGAGACAATTCCATTCCCGCGCATGCTGCATAAAATGTACCCGTAAGTACACTTTCCCGGAAATAGAAAGAAAGCAGGGGAGGAAGAGAAAATGATTACAAGTATAGCGGCTTCACATGCTAAGGGAAAATTTGCGACGGATAAGATCTTTGGAGCCAGTGCAGCTGCTAATAGAGCAGTGCTGGAGGTTGGCAACGCTAAAGTTACCAATGCAACCATTGGTGCTTTGCTGGATGATAATGAAAAGTTAGTTTGTCTTCCTGCAGTAGAAACGGTTTGGCGCAAGCTTCCCATTAATGAAATCATTAATTATGCACCAATTGCCGGTTTGCCGGAATTCTTGAATGCTGCTATTGAATTGTCTTTTGCTGATAATCGTCCCGAAGCCTATGCAAAAGCGGTTGCCACATCCGGTGGATCCGGTGTTATTCATCACACTGTGTGGAATTACACCGAAATTGGTGATACGGTTTTGACGTCTGACTGGTATTGGGGACCCTATAAGGTGTTGTGTGAGGATGCATTGCGCAAACTGGACACCTACACTCTTTTTGACGAAAAGCAGAATTTTAATATTCAAGCTTTCGAAAGCAAGGTTAAATCGCTGCTGGAAAAACAGGATAACCTGGTAGTCCTGCTCAATACTCCGGCTCATAATCCGACGGGGTATAGCGTAACTGACAGTGAATGGGACAAGGTCATCGATTTATGTAAGGACTGCGCTTCGAATTCAAACAAGCGCATTATCCTGTTAATTGATATTGCCTATCTGGACTATGCCGGTGAAAAAAATACGAGTCGTGGATTTATGAAAAAATTAGACAGGCTGCCTGCTAATGTGCTGACTATTTTAGCTTTCAGCATGTCCAAAGGGTATACGATGTATGGCCAGCGCACCGGTGCAATGATCGGGGTATCCACAAGCGAACAGGTTATTAAAGAGTTTGAAGATATTAATCAATATACCAGCCGTGCTACCTGGTCCAACATTAACCGCGGCTGCATGCGGCTGCTTGCCACTATTTATCAGGATAAAACTTTGCAGAGACAAATGGAGCAGGAGCGGGAAGGATATTATCAATTAATCCGTAAGCGGGCCTGTATTTTTACTGAAGAAGCTGCTGCAGCCAAGCTGCACATGCTGCCCTATTCGGCAGGGTTTTTTATCACGGTACCTGCGGAAAATCCCGATGCCGTATGTGATAAACTGCATGACGATTATCTGTATGCTGTCCCATTAGGAAAAGGAATCCGTATTGCCGTTTGTGCCGTTCCGCAAAATAAAATGCTGGGGATGGCCGGCAAGGTAGCAGCAGCACTTGCTGCAGTTGGTAAATAATACTATCGTTTTGCATCAGCCTATTTTATGTTTTTGGAGATACTATCTTCAAAGGAGGCGATGCAATAATGGGATTTAAAAAGAAAAATTGCTTTGACAATACAACATGGGAATTTCCGCGCACCGGCTTCTGGTTAGTGCATATCCTAGGGTCTTTTTGTATTTTTATGTTAGGAGCACGGTTTGCTGCTCGCCGTATTCCGATAGTCCCGATAATGGCTTTACGGTTGCTTCGAATGATCCGTGAGCGGTAGCAACAGCTTTAAGGGGAAAGAGCGACATAAGCGCTCTTTCTTTTTTTACGGGATAAATAAGGCCGCTCCTTCGTATATATTTATACCGCCTTTGATGAACTACCAAGACTAAACATGGAGGTTAAAGAATGAGGGAACAGATATCCATCCAGCTAAAGACAGGAGAAACTTACCAATTCGCAAAAGGCAGTACCCCGCTGGAAATAAGCACAGCAATTGGCAGACAAACAGCAACGCCTGTGCTTGCTGCAAAAGTTAATAATGATGTGCGTGATTTGCAAAGTCAGCTTGAATCAGATGCTACAGTTGAATTTTTGGACCTTACAACCGAAGAAGGAATAAAGGTATATCAACGGAGCCTGACTTTTGTCATGATTGTAGCTGTGGCGGAATTATTTCCTGACGGAGAGCTTACGGTTGAGCATTCGCTTAGCAAGGGACTTTACTGTGAACTGCATCGACAGACGGAAGTTACAGCCGCTGATATAGCTGCACTTGAGCAGCATATGCGGCAAATCGTAAGTGAGGATCGGCCGATTATCCGCACCAAGCTGCCATTAGCAGAAGCGGTAAAACTTTTTGAATCTGTTGGGGAGAGGGAGAAAGTAAAACTATTGTGCCAGCTTGAGCGGGAGCAGGTGAGCATCTACTACTGCGGCCCGATATTTGAGTATTTTTATGGAACGATGGCTCCCAGTACCGGATACTTAAAGCATTTTGAAGTGCGCTTTTATCCACCGGGCCTGCTGCTGCGCTTTCCGGAAAAGGAAAAGCCGAATGAACTTCCTCCGTTTATTGAATTGCCCAAACTGGCTAAAATCTTTTTGGAGGCTGAACAATGGGGAAAAATTATGAAATGCGGTTATGTGGGCGATTTAAATGAGTGTATTGAAGAAGGAAATCTTACCACCGTTATTCGTGTGGCTGAAGCTCTTCATGAGAAAAAAATTGCGCAAATAGCTGATTTTATATCGGAACACCGCAAAGAAGTCCGGGTGATTTTAGTAGCCGGACCGTCTTCATCAGGTAAAACTACTTTTGCTCAGCGTTTAACGATTCAGTTAAGAGTAAATGGTGTACGCCCTGTTGCTATTTCCCTGGATGATTATTTTGTTGACCGTGACTTTACACCCCGGGATGAAAAGGGCAATTATGATTTTGAGGCAATTGAAGCAATTGACCTGGAATTATTTAATGAGCATCTGATCCGCCTGCTGCAAGGCGAAGAGGTGAAGATCCCTTCCTACAATTTTATGACAGGCTTGCGCGAATACAGAGGGCATATAATCAAGGTAGATAAGGAGCAGCCGTTGATCATCGAAGGAATTCATGGTTTGAATGAGCGGCTCACTGCATCAATCGCCAAAGAGCACAAGGTAAAGATTTATGTGAGCGCCCTAACGCAGTTATCTATCGATAATCATAACCGGATTCCAACCACAGATGCACGGCTCTTAAGACGCATTGTACGCGATAGTCAGTTCCGTTCCCAGGATGCTTTGAAAACATTACGCATGTGGCCCTCCGTGCGAAGAGGCGAGGAGCGGAATATCTTTCCTTTCCAGGAAGAAGCAGATATTATGTTTAACTCAGCACTCATTTATGAGCTTGCAATATTAAAAAAGTATGCAATCCCTTTGCTGGAAAAGGTTGGTCACCAGGAAGCCGTGTATTCGGAAGCACAACGGATGCTAAACTTTCTAGCCTATTTTAAATCTGCTGTAGATGATCAGATTCCTCCCAATTCTATTTTGCGGGAATTTGTCGGCGACTCTTGTTTTTATTAAGGAAAAGATCCTCAGGCTGTTTATGAGCCTGAGGATCTTTTATTTGCCTATTTATCGGTTTTTTGCAAAAAACTCTAAGGCAACCTCCGGGAAAACTGCGTAGGACAGTACGTCTTCGGTGCTGGCATTGGGGAAGCCTTTTTCGGCCAGTTCCTGACGGAAATTGTCCATTTGCGGTGCAATGTCGTCGGCGGGACGATGGGTAATCACTGGATCATCGCCAATAATGGTTTTCAGCAGTTCGGGATCGATTGGTGCCGGAGTACGTCCATATTTACCGCGTGCCAAATCCTTTATTTCTCTTGGAACAACTTTATAACGGCCGAGCATTACGTTAAAGGCAGCCATAGAGCCGATAATCTGGCTGGTGGGGGTAACGAGGGATGGATACCCCAAATCAGCCCGTACGCGAGGCATTTCTTCCAACAGCTCAGGATATTTATCTGCCATGCCCTGCTCCTTAAGCTGATTAAGCAGATTGGATAACATGCCGCCGGGAATTTGGAAAGTGAGAACTTTTGTGTCAATATCCATAGCGGTATTCAGTTTGAATGTTTCAGCAAGTTGTTTTTTTACATTGCGGAAATGATCGGCAATCGGGTAGAGCGCTTCTTTTTTTAAGCCTGTATCGCGCTCATGACCTTCCAGTGCGGCAATAAGCGCTTCTGTGGCCGGTTGAGAGGTTCCCAGGGCAAAAGGAGATAAAGCGCAATCAACGATATCAACGCCGGCTTCTATCGCTTTTAAATAAGTCATAGAAGCCATCCCGCTGGTGTAGTGTGTATGAAGATGAATGGGAACTGTAATCTCCGACTTAAGCTTTTTCACTAAATCATACGCATCATACGGCGCAAGCAAGCCGGCCATATCTTTTATACATACTGAATCGGCACCAAGCGAAACCAGATCACGCGCTACCTGCAGAAAGGTTTCGTTGGTATGATAAGGGCTGATGGTATAGACAAAAGCTCCCTCAACATGAGCACCGGCTTGTTTGGCTGCTCTCATCGATACTTCCAGGTTGCGCACATCATTGAGTGCATCAAAGATACGGATAACACGAACGCCATTGTCAACGGACCGGTTGACAAACTCCCGGACAACATCATCGGCGTAATGGTTATAGCCCAATACATTTTGACCTCTAAGCAGCATTTGAATGGGCGTTTTAGGTAAATGTCTGCGTAAGGTCCGCAGGCGTTCCCAGGGGTCTTCGTTTAAAAAACGCAGGCAGCTGTCAAAAGTAGCGCCACCCCAGGCTTCCAATGCCCAAAAGCCAATATCATCCAATTGTTCGAGAATGGGCAGCATGTCGGACATGCGCATACGGGTGGCTGCTAAGGATTGATGTCCGTCTCTCAGCACGGTTTCCACAATTTTAACGGGATGCTGATTTGTCATCAGTAGTAGTCCCTCCTAAAGTAGTATACTTCCATAATAACAAATTTTACTAGAATTGGCACTGGAAATCTATTTTAATTTACGAGCCAATAAAGCAGCCATGGTACTTTCACCGGTAAGTTCCGGCAAATCCTCACCCTGGCTTTGACCCAACCGGACTAAGCTGGAGTAGACCTGTGGATTTTCAACAGGGGTATGGGCATGAGCAGCATTGCCATAATGATTGACATGGGTGGTGCCTTCTTCCGGGGAAATAATGCGCCCGGAGCCGCCTACACAGCCTCCCTTGCAGGCCATACCCTCAACAAAATTGTAATCAAGCTGTCCCTGGCGAATACTCTCCATTGCTGTTTGGCAGTCCGGTATGCCGTCAACGCGCAGCGGAGAAAAGCTTTGTGCACGACGGAAAAATTGTGGCCAGTTCCTGAAAGGTTAGTACAAAATCGATAGCACCTTCAGATCGGGCAACAGCAGAGCCAAACTATCCGGCAAAGGCCGGTGTGATAAAAACGTAGACAGGATGCGTTTTTTGTCTTAATAATTCAATGAGCGGGACAAACTGTGATATAGGTTATTTCCTATATTTACTATTTGACTGAGTTTTCCTGCCATATAATTTCCCTATTGCGATTTTTGTCTCTTTTTGTTATTGTTAGTGAGGATTCAAGGTTAACATATATTTGGAGGGGTTAAGTAGTGCATCAACAAGGACGTAATGATGAAAGCAATTTGCGTCGTGACTTAGGACTTATTCCTGCAACTGCCCTTGTTGTCGGTATGGTAATTGGTTCCGGTATTTTTATGAAGCCCGGCAAAGTAATTTTGGCTGCCGGTGATTCGACTCTTGGCTTAGCAGCCTGGATAATAGGCGGCCTTATTACATTAGCTGCAGGATTAACCATTGCGGAATTAGGGGCTCAGATTCCGAAAACGGGCGGTTTATATGCATGCCTGGATGAAGTATACGGGAAGTTTTGGGGATATCTATTCGGCTGGGTACAGACAGCTATTTATGGACCGGCAATTGTAGGAGCCTTAGGGCTTTATTTTTCATCTTTATTAATTCCTTTTTTCAATTTCTCTGAAGAGTTAAAGCTTCCGCTGGCAATAGGAACGATTCTGCTTCTTTCGACAGTGAATTCGCTGGGGACCCGTTATGGCGGTATGATTCAGTCGGCCGCAACAGCGGCTAAGCTGGTCCCCATTGTACTAATTGCCGTATTTGGCTTGTGGCAGGGCAACAGCCAGATTTTAGCAATGTCCAGCGGCGTCAATGAAGCAGCGGGGATGGGCGCAGCTGTATTGGCTACTCTTTGGGCTTATGACGGCTGGATTGGCGTAGGTTTTGTCGCAGGGGAAATGAAAAATCCTGCCAAAATTCTGCCACGGGCGATAGTTATCGGCCTGGGAATTGTAATGGTTGCCTATCTGGCGGTTAACCTGGCTGTTCTGCGTGTATTACCTGCAGCAGAAATTGTTACCCAAGGAAAATTGGCTGCCGGATCGGCAGCCAAGTGGTTGTTTGGTGATTTTGGCGGTAAATTAATTAACGTCGGTATATTAGTATCAATTTTTGGTACACTGAATGGTTATATTCTTACCTGCCCCAGAGTTCCCTATGCGATGGCTTTGCGGGGGCAACTGCCGGCCTCGTCGCTGCTCAGCCGGACAAGCCGCTTCGGTACTCCGCTTAATGCGATTGTGATGCAAGTTATAGTAGCTGTTTTGTTTGTTACAATGGGTGATCCTGACCGGTTAACTGATTTGGCTATGTTCATTATCTGGGGCTTCTACATTCTTGGATTTGCAGCGATCTTTATTTTGCGCCGTAAAACCAGTCCGGAGCAGCGGCCTTATAGTGTACCTGCTTTTCCGCTGGTACCGGCAATAGCGATTGTGGGTTCTATTTATATTGTTAGCAGCACAATAAAAAACACCCCCGCCGATGCGGTATTAGCCCTGGGAATAACAGCAGGCGGGATCCCCTTATACTGGCTGCTTAACCGTCAGGAAAAGCAACAGAGCAAAGCGTAAATCGCATAAAACGTAAAAAAGGACACGCGGCCGGTTATATGCCTGCTGCGTGTCTTTTTTGGTTTCATTATTCTATAT
>Ga0074195_1004282_pt1 | contig 11907 bp, 11 predicted proteins | sample EPASupsiteHSE623_FD_64525 | JGI IMG/M metagenome (GOLD analysis project Ga0074195, IMG submission 64525) | Bioremediated contaminated groundwater from EPA Superfund site, New Mexico - Sample HSE6-23 | ecosystem: Environmental > Aquatic > Deep subsurface > Groundwater > Contaminated ...
ACAAGGATCAAGTCCCCGTTTTTCCTTATCGTTCACCACCGAGGGAGTTTCCGCCCAACGCAGCATAAGGTAGTTTGCAAACTACTCCTGAAAGTCGTCTGCGGAAGGCCAATCCCTTTGTTGACAATAATGATTCCATCGCCATTTCGCTCGGCTCCGGCTTTCGTTTTATCACCGCTAAAGGGCTTCCATCTTTTGTACAGCATTCTTCTCCATGTTATTGGAGGTGATTCAAGACACACACGTAGGAAGCTACACGCAGGGGCGGACTGCGGGCGATTTCCTGTCAAGCCGAAAAACTGCTTGGGCGGAAAGATACACACCGAAAACCACTGCTGCAGCACTTGACGGGTAGCTGATGTTGGCGGTAGTTATTCCTATTTCTTTGCAACAAAGTATTCGAATTGAGTAACTGAATTGCTATAAGTCCGTTTTAAAATCAATGAATCGCTTGTCAGTTTTAAAATCTGTCCAGCAATTGTGTATTTCGGTGTCGATACGGTTAAAGTATCCATTTTTGTATTTAATGTCCAGGCACCATTGTTAATAATATCAATTGTGTCTTTACAAAATCTCATCGGCGGATCACTGGGACCAGTTGAAATAGTTAATGCATAAATTGTCCCCATATTATCCTCTGAATATTTTCCGTTTATCTGAAACTTAGCCTCATCGTCTTTGAGACAAGGTGTCAGGCTAATTGTAATTGAATTAGAAGTAACAATTTTCGCATATGACCATACTTTAGTGGAATTGTTTGTCAAATAGTCGATGTTTGTGATAGGTTTATCTTTATCTTTCTCACAACCATTAGTCAATGAGACAATTAGTCCAAAAGCAATTAATAAATAGAAATACTTTTTATTCATGTCGATATTTTGTCAAATTGCGCACTTATAATTACCGCCAACTAGTAAATGGCGACAGGTCCATAATATTTTCCTAAACTTCGGTTATTTTTACTACTGATCCGCTCAACGTTGAATCATCAGATCAGTAACTTTTGCCGCCCCGAATTTTTGTATTTCACTTTTATCCGTTTTTTTGGCATCAAGAAATTTCTTCGAGGCGGAAAATTTGTATTTATGGCTTCGCGAAATTTCTTCAAGACAGAAAATTTGTATTTCCAGCTTCGCGAAATTTCTTCGAGGTGGAAAATCCGTTTTTCCGGCGTCAAGAAATTTCTTCAGGACAGAAAATTTGGATTTTCGGCTTCGCGAAATTTCTTGAAGCCGAAAATCGAGTTTTTCTTGCTTCGCGAAAATTATTGGGCTGGGTTGGCCGGTTCGTCATCGGGTTCGCTTTTGCCGTTCGCCTTTATCTGTGGGAACAAGCGGTTCGCGAAAGTTTTCCCGAATTTGGAACTGGCCATATAAATGTTTTGCTCGTATTGCCGGGTTAAATTCACTTTGGCAATGGCTTCGAGGGCGTCAGCCATTTTTTCGGCAGTGATCGTGGTTTTTAATTCGTTGATAGCCGTTTTGCTTTTATCGATGGCTTCCTGAAGCGTTCCGACGTGTTCAGCAAGGGGATGTCCTTCACCCAAACTCTGAATACCCAGGATCAGTTTTTCAACCAGGGTGGGTTCTGTTTCAACGGGCGCATAAATAAAAGCAGAAGTCCCTTCTGGAAATAACAACGCGGAAACAGGAATTCCGGGGTGGTCTCGATCGTATTTTTTGCAGGCTTCGTTCAGGTCGCGCACTTTATCGTCGAGCGATACGTCGGCAAGCGCCAGTGAATCGCGTTTACATTCAGTTTCTTCGGTAGCGCTAATGGTATTGGCGGCTTTTGCTGCCAGTTCGTTGTAGAAAGGTTCGATTGCGATTACAAGTTCTTCGGCTCCTTTAAATTGCCTGGCGAGCCTGATGTGCCGTTTTACGATGTTAAGGTGGACATTAGTCGAGTGCCGTTCGTAGAGTAATTGTGCCATTTTGTTTCTGTTTTTAGTGGGTTGATAAATCGTGGTTACTAATTTACAGAATACTAACCAAAAAAAACAAGTTAACTTAAAAAATATTTGAGCCATTTCAAAAACTGAAAGCCAAACTGCCTGTATTTACTGAATATCGCTCAATTTTTTGACGCGTAATTTAGATGTAATAAGAATAATGCTATTAGCTGCTCTCTCCCCCACGCTCCCGCACGATTGTATCGTGTGGTATTATTTAACTTCTTTACCACGCGATGCAATCGCGCGGTAGCAGGGGTCAGGTATTCCTTGTGGAAGAAAAGGTCAATAGTCATTAGAAAAAATTTGGCATTCCCTTTTCCTAATCATTGTTGTCCGGTAAAACCAATTGCTTTAATTTAGATTCTTCGCTTCACTTCGTTACGCTCTGAATGACAATGATTTTGTTTTTTGTAGGGGTTGGTTGGCGGCAAAGCCGCCAACCAACCCCTACAATTACTTAGCCAACATAAGGGCTGTCATTCAGAGCGAAGCGAAGAATCTCCAAATTTTAACCGGACACCAATGTTTCCTAATGAGTAATGACTCTTTCCTAATGACTTTCTTCAAAAAACTCTTTATTAAAATTAACCAGGTATAATCGTTCGGTGGGACGGGTGAAAGCGGTGTATAGCCACCGTAAGAATTCAATATCCAACATTTCTTCGGTCACATACCCCTGGTCAACAAATACCGCAGGCCATTGCCCACCCTGAGCTTTGTGGCAGGTTACAGCGTACGAAAACTTCACCTGTAAAGCATTAAAATAGGGATTCTCTTTTATCTTTTCCCATCTTTTCTTTTTACTCCTGATTTCAAAATAATCTTCGGCAACGGCATCAAATAATTTGCGTCCCTGCTCTGCATTTAACGCAGCAGATTCTATCGTCAGGGTATCCAGAATTATTTTACAATCGAACTCAATATCTGGATAATCGAGCAATCGCAGACTCACATTGGCAAACCGAAAACCATATAACTCTTCGTACTTATAAATAGCAACAATCTCAGCAATATCGCCGTTGGCAATAAAATCGATCTTTTCATTTGCTTCGAGCCAGAAATAATTGTTTTTCACAATCATCAAAAGGTCTCCAACCGAAATATCAGCCTCTTTATACAATATGGTGCTTCGAATACCTTCGTTAAATTTGTTAGCTCTTTTATTCGAGCGAGTAACAACAATGGTTTCAAATAATCCAAAACGATCATAGCAGGTGGATATTTCCTCTATTAAATCGGCACCTCCAATTCTCCGGATATCATTAAACGACTGGCATTCCAGATGAAAGTATCCAGTAGAGTGTTTCCCACCGGTAATCAAATTCCGAAGAAATGTGGCGTTATAAAGAATTCCGGAGTTTTGATCTTGTCGAACAACTTCCGTTAATTCATATTCAAAAACGATACGATCGTAAAATTCAAGTTCGGTTTTAGATAAGGCCGGACTAACATCGAGCCTCACTGGTGGCAATTGAGCCGTATCTCCAACCAAAATGAGCCGGCAATTGGATCCTGAATAAACATATTCAATCAAATCTTCCAGCAATCTACCGGAACCAAACACCGATGATTCGCCAATTGTATTTGAGACCATTGAAGCTTCATCAACTATAAAAAAAGTATCCTTAAATAAGTTTTTATTCAGAACAAAGCGGCCCATCCCATCACTCGACGATTGTTGCCTGTAAATGCTTTTATGAATTGTGTAAGCACTGTGACCCGAATAACCTGATAAGACCTTTGCTGCCCGACCTGTTGGAGCCAATAAAACTGATCGAAACTTAAAAACCGTGAAAGTTTTCACCAGCGAACTTAGCATAGTAGTCTTGCCAGTTCCAGCATAGCCCTTCAGAATAAAAACAGCATCTGAATCCGAATCTGCAATAAAATCAGCAAATTTTGAAGAAAGTTCTACCTGACCAGAGGTAGGGGATTTGCCCAAATTCCTAAGTATTTCCGACTGGATGTGATTTTTCATCATGAACAGCTAAAATAAAACAAAACCGAAGATTCTAAATAATATTTTTTTATAAATTTGCTGCAAACAAAAACTAATCTTAAAACTCATAAGATGAAAACAGTAGTTCAAATAGTCCTTATTGCGTTAGTATTGATATTAACTTATTTCCTGTACACCAGTGTTGAAAGACCCTTGGATTTTGAAAAGGAAAAGAAAGATAGATACGATGCAACAATTACCCGTCTTAAAGATATCAGAAAAGCGGAACTTGCTTATAAGGACGTACATGGAAAATTTACCGGCAGTTGGGATACCTTGATTAATTTTGTTAAGACCGGGAAATTACCATTGGTTCGTAAAATTGGTATGTTAACTGACAGTATGATTGAGGCTGGGTGGACTGAAAAGCAGGCATTAAAAGAAGGAAAGATTATTCGTGATACTGTTATGGTAAGTGTTATTGATACGATTTTTGGAAAAGGTTATAAAATTGATGAAATTAAATTTGTTCCGGTTAAAGATACTGTAGCTCAATTCCATTTAGGTGCTACATTAATTACAACAGGTTCAGGCATTAAAGTTCCCGTATTCGAAGCTAAAGTTCACAATAATACCATTTTGTGCAAACTTGACAAACAACAAATTATCAACCTTAATGAATCGAAAAGGACAAATGGCAAATATCCTGGATTAAGGGTTGGTTCATTAGAAGAAACAAACAACAATGCAGGTAACTGGGAATAAATTTTCCATATGCATGAAATAAATATTGTTGACGAATCATTTGATTTAAAACTTGCTACAGAATATCATCTATCCATCCAGGTTGGCCTGGATGGATTTTCTTTTTGTATTCTGGATATTCACCGCAATAAATTTATTGTCTTTCGTCACATTCCGTTAATGATTGGCAGACCTCAGTTCCTCCCCCAAAAAATAGAAGCAATTTTTGATGAGGAAGAGCTACTAAATGCCACATATAAAACAATCTCGGTATCTTATTCAACGCACAAAGCAACTCTTATTCCGAAAGAGTATTCGGAACCCGACTATTCGGCGAAAGTTGCTACCATAACCAATGACATAAGCCGGAATGAAGACATTTTCACCAACGATCTTCCCGGATTCAACTATCTGCTAATTTATTGCTATCCTAAAGATATGATGGTCTTGTTAAACCGGAAGTTTACAGAGTTCCAGTTCAGGCATAAATCAATTCCTCTGTTAACTTCCGTTTTGAACCAACGAGACGAAAAGAAGAATACGCTCCTGATCAATTTTGAAAAGAAATACATCAGGATGATCGGCCTAAAAGGATCACAGATTCTGTTATACAATAGCTTTTACTTTAAAAACGAATCCGACTTTCTTTTTTATACTCTAAACATTTGTCACAACCTGCATTTCTCTGCCGAGCGTGATGAGATTATAATCGGAGGTTTTGTTGCTGATGATTCTGCCTATATCAGGCAATTACGAAAATACATTAGCAACATTCAATTCCTGAAACCTCTGGTAGGATTCAACTATGGAAATCTCTTCGATAAAGTTCAGAAACATCAGTTTGTTAGCTTGTTAAACAGTCATTCATGCGTATAGTTGGCGGAATACACCGAGGGCGGGTCTTTAATCCCGGAAAAACGTTTAAAGCAAGGCCAACAACCGATATGGCCAAAGAAAGTCTTTTTAATGTTCTGCAAAATTTAGTCGATTTTGAGCATATTAAAGCACTCGATTTATTTTCGGGAACCGGAAGTATCAGCTACGAACTGGCATCACGTGGTTGTCCCGATGTTACTGCCGTTGAAATTAATCCAGCTCACGTTCAGTTCATCAAAGAAGTGATTGAAACACTGGGTGAAAAAAATATCAGGTTGGTAAAGTCGAATGCTTTTGTTTTTACCAAACGAATCAACGAGCAGTTTGACCTTATTTTTGCCGATCCGCCGTACGACCACCCCAAATTTCCTGAAGTAGCCAATCTAATCTTCAACAATAACCTGCTAAAACCTGGCGGTTTTTTTATTCTTGAGCACTCCGGACAATTTGACTATTCCAACCACCCCAGTTTTAAAGAATTACGCCGGTACGGCAGCGTTCATTTCAGCATTTTCGAAAACCGTATTGAGCCAAACCAGGATTAACGCGCTTCCCTTTTTTTCTGAAAAGATTTAAGCAACCTGTAATAATTATAGATGAACGGACACGTATTCTTCAGTTTTCAACAATTTTATCATGGATATATTTCAGGCAAACGACATTGTTAAAGAATATGCCGGACATGTGGCTTTGAGCTCGGTCAGCATTTCAGTAAAAGAAGCTTCGATATTTGGACTGCTTGGACCAAACGGAGCAGGAAAAACCACCTTAATCCGGATAATCAACCAAATTACCGCACCCGATAGTGGCGAATTATTTTTTGAAGGCCGGCCGGTAAAAGCTGACGATATTTATCAGATCGGTTACCTGCCCGAAGAGCGCGGCTTATATAAAAAGATGAAAGTCGGCGAACAGGCGCTTTATTTGGCCCAACTCAAAGGGATGTCGAAGAACGATGCCCTGAAAAGTTTGAAGTACTGGTTCGAGAAATTTGAAATTCAGGCCTGGTGGGGCAAAAAAGTAGAAGAACTTTCGAAAGGAATGGCGCAAAAAGTACAATTTATTACCACAGTAATCCACCAACCGAAACTTCTGATTTTTGATGAGCCTTTTAGTGGATTCGACCCGATCAATACCAATTTGCTTAAAAATGAAATCCTTGAGCTGAAAAAAAAAGGAACTACGATCATTTTTTCGACTCACAACATGTCTTCCGTGGAGGAAATTTGCGACCACATTGCTTTAATCAACCAATCGAAAAAAATTCTTGACGGACAGATTGATCAAGTGCGGGAGCAGTTTAAAACAAATACTTTCGAGATCGTTTACCGGGGAGAAGTACCAAATCTGCAATACCATCTTGGTTCACATTTTAATCTACTTGAGCATGACGAAAGCTCCCTGTTAAAGCAAATGAAGGTTCAGTTTCTGAATAACCAATCGAATAATGAGTTATTGAAAATACTCATGAATCAATTCGAAATCGTATCATTCAAGGAATTAATCCCCAGCATGAACGATGTTTTTATCCATGTAGTAGAACAAAATAACCGCGAAATCAAGCAATAAGCCATGAATAAGTCATTTTTAATACTTAAACGGGAATACCTTACCCGTGTCAAGAAAAAGTCATTCATTATCATGACTTTGCTGGTTCCAGTCATGATGGCTGCCTTAACCATCCTGCCAACCTACCTGGCCATGATGGACGATAAAGAAGAGCGCACCATAGCCGTGTTTGATCCAACCGGATTAATCCTGAATCGGTTGGAAAGTAATGAATTTACCAAATTCCATTATATTCCTGAACAGGAATTCCAGAAATTAAGTAAGAACTTCAGTTCCGATAACTATTACGCGCTACTTCATATTCCGGCCAATATATTAACAACCAATCGGGCCGAGATGATTTCTGATAAGCAGGTTACCTTTGATATTAAAAATCTGGTTACCCGCCGTATCGAAAACATTATTGAAGGAGAGAAACGCAAACAGGTGATTGACGAAACCGGGGTTCCCGACCTGGAAAAAAGACTTTCGGCTACCAAAACAGACATTACCGTTGAAACCATAAAATTGGGAGATAAAGGGGAAGCCGTAAAAAGTTCGACCGAAATTGCAATGGCTATAGGCTATGCCGCCGGATTTCTCATTTACATGTTTGTATTCATTTACGGCACCATGGTTATGCGTGGCGTTATGGAAGAAAAATCAAGTCGTATCGTAGAAGTGATCATTTCTTCCGTCAAACCATTCCAACTATTGTTTGGGAAGATCGTTGGCATCGGACTGGTTGGACTTACCCAAATCGCCATCTGGATTGTTCTCGGCATAGCCATAGTTACCGGATTAACTGCATTTGTGGGTCAGGAAGCTACCGAGGCAGCAGCGCAGGCACAAAACATCATGACCAATCCGGCCATGGGGCAAATGGCGGCAAACACTCCGGAAGCCCAGAATAAAGTAATTGAAATCATCGGGATGATCGGCAACCTGAATATTCCGCTTATCATTTTCGCTTTGTTCTTTTATTTTATCGGTGGTTTTATTCTGTACGCTTCGTTGATGGGAGCAATCGGTTCGGCTGTTGACAGCGACGAAGATGCCCAGCAAATGATGCTTCCGGTAACCATGCCCTTAATTTTTTCAATTATTATTCTTTTTGCCGTTGCCAAAAATCCCGAAGGACCACTCGCCTTTTGGGCTTCAATGATTCCGTTAACCTCGCCTGTAACCATGATGGTTCGCATTCCATTTGGTGTTCCGGCTTGGGAAATCATTCTTTCAATGGCCATACTCATTGCAACCATATTTGGCACCATTTGGATAGCTGGTAAAATCTACCGGACCGGAATTTTGATGTACGGAAAAAAAGTGAATCTTAAAGAAATTGTTAAGTGGTTATTTTATAAAAATTAAAAATAAAAGACAATAATGTATTTTGTTTAATTTTTTTCTTATACTTGCAAACAGAAATAACAAAGAATGAAAGCAAATTTCTCATACATGTATATGTGTTGCTGTTATAAGCAGGCAGGAGAAGGTATGTTTTCAATGAACAGTTGAAACTCAAAAAAAGAGATTATATGTCGAAGCCTTCCGAACACCGGAAGGCTTTTTTTGTTTATAACCCTAAAAATGACAATATGAAAGTAAACAACATTTTGGAAACCATTGGTAACAGTCCTTTGGTACGAATCAACAACCTGTATCCGGCCGGATACGAAGTGTATGTAAAACTTGAAAAGACTAACCCGGGCGGGAGTATCAAAGACCGTATCGCCTTGTCGATGGTTGAAGATGCTGAAGCCAAAGGGATCCTTAAACCCACCAGCGTCCTGATAGAACCTACTTCAGGAAATACTGGTATCGGTCTGGCATTGGTAGCCGCTGTAAAAAAATACAAACTGATTTTGGTAATGCCCGAATCGATGAGTATTGAACGCCGCAGAATCCTGACGGCCTATGGTGCAGAATTGGTATTAACACCACGCGAACTGGGAATGAAAGGCGCCATTGCCAAAGCCAATGAACTGGCAACCGAAACACCTGATGCCTGGATTCCCTCCCAATTTGATAATGCTTCAAATATTGAAGCACATAAATTAAATACAGCCAAGGAAATTCTTGCTGATTTTCCTGAAGGATTTGATTACCTGATTACCGGAGTAGGAACTGGCGGGCATATTACCGGAGTAAGTGAAGTACTGAAACAAAAATTTCCGAACCTAAAAACCTTTGCCGTTGAACCGGAACTATCGCCGGTGATCAGCGGTGGCGCTCCGGGTCCTCATCCCATTCAGGGAATTGGTGCCGGCTTTATCCCGGTTAACTTACATGCGCAATCAATCGACGGAACGATTCAGATTTCGAAAGATGCAGCTTTTGACTATGCCCGCCGTGCGGCAAAAGAAGAAGGCTTATTCGTTGGTATTTCCTCCGGAGCTTCGCTGGCTGCGGTTGCCAAGAAAATTACTGAATTACCCGAAGGTTCAAAAATACTCACCTTTGCCTACGACACTGGCGAAAGGTATTTATCCATCGAAGGATTATTTTAATTTATCCCATACTTATTTTCATCAAAAGGCTGGTTTTACCGGCCTTTTTGTTTTGATCAATATACCCAATTCTCAGCAGTAAATAGTACCTTCGTTTGGTTTTTAGCAACACGCAAATCATATGAATACCCGCATCGCCATTATCGACCTTGGAACAAACACCTGCAACTTACTGATCGCAGAATATCAGAACAAAACCTATCAGATTCTGTATCAGGGCAAAGAAGTTGTCAAACTGGGGATAGGCGGAATCGATAAAAATCTGCTGACTGAAAACGGACTGGAACGTGCGATATCTGCTATTCAAAAACACCAGAACCGGATAAACCTATTTAACACTTCGGAAGTTGTTGTTATTGCCACTTCCGCTATTCGCGAAGCAACCAACAAAGACTGGTTTCAACAGGAAATCAAATCAAAAACAGGGCTTGATCTTCATATTATTTCAGGAGAAAAAGAGGCCAACCTGATTTTCAATGGCGTAAAACTGGCTTTTGGTGAAATCGACAACCATTCGCTCATTCTGGATATTGGAGGCGGAAGTAATGAGTTTATTCTTTCCGAGGCAAATGCACCTATCTGGAAACAAAGCTTCCCGCTGGGAATGGCCAGAGTTATTGAGCTACTACCTCCCTCCGACCCCATCACCCCATCAGAAATAAAAAAAATAAATACATACTTTGAGCGTGGGCTTGAACAACTCTGGAAGGAAATGCAAAACATCCGGATTCCTGTGCTAATAGGCTGTTCAGGGGCCTTCGATACGTTGGTTGATTTGATTGATCAAACTGACCCCGGCACAAAGACCAGAGTCAGGCAGGAGATAAAACCAGATGATTTTAACCGGATTTTTGAAACGCTGCTGCAATCAACCACTGCCCGAAGAATGAAAATGAAAGGATTGGAATCCATCCGCATTGAAATGATCGTACCTTCAGTTTTGCTTATTAAGCTGGTTGTTGACAAGTTTAATATTCAGAAAATTTACCAAACCGATTGCGCCCTGAGGGAAGGAGTTTTATACGAAAGAATTTTCAGCTAAATTCGGGCAATAATTACCAGTAAAAAAACAAGCATGTCAAGAATATTAGTCATTGATGACGAACGCAGTATCCGCAATACCTTAAAAGATATTCTGGAATTTGAAAAATACCAGGTTGAGTTGGCTGAAGATGGATTTAAAGCCTTAGAACTACTTCAAACTAAAGATTTTGATGTGATTTTGTGTGACATCAAAATGCCGGGAATGGACGGTATTGAAGTTCTGCAAAAAGTAGAAGAATTAAAACCAGACACTCCTGTTGTGATGATTTCGGGCCATGGGAATATCGACACCGCTGTTGAATCGATCAAGAAAGGAGCTTTCGACTTTATTGAAAAACCACTCGATTTAAACCGTTTGCTGATTACGTTGCGCAATGCGATGGACAAATCGACCCTGATTACTGAAACGAAGGTGCTGCGAAAAAAAGCAAACAAACGCTTTGATATAGTTGGCAACTCAAGCCCCATCCAAAAAGTAAAAGATATGGTTGACCGGGTTGCGGCGACCGATGCGCGTGTTTTAATTACCGGATCGAACGGTACCGGAAAAGAGTTGGTGGCACGCCGTCTGCACGAAAAAAGTAATCGGGCCGAAGGTCCATTTATTGAAGTAAATTGCGCAGCCATACCATCAGAATTAATTGAAAGCGAATTGTTTGGACACGAAAAAGGTGCATTTACATCGGCAGTTAAGCAACGCAAAGGAAAGTTTGAGCAGGCAACCGGAGGTACTATTTTTCTGGACGAAATTGGCGACATGAGCTTATCTGCCCAAGCCAAAGTTCTGCGCGCCCTCCAGGAAAGTGTGATTACCCGGGTTGGTGGCGACTCGCAAATCAAAGTGGATGTACGCGTGGTTGCTGCAACCAATAAAAATTTAACTCACGAAATTGAAGTAAATAATTTCAGGGAGGATTTGTACCATCGACTCAGTGTCATCCTGATCCACGTACCAGATTTAAACGACCGGATTGAAGATATTCCGGTTCTGTGCAATTATTTCATCGACCTGATTTGCACCGAATATGGTATTCCCCACAAAACCATCGAAGATGATGCCATCGCCGAACTTCAGAAAATCCGATGGACAGGTAACATCCGCGAATTCAGGAATGTAATTGAACGGTTAATCATTCTGTGCGATAAAACAATAACCAGAGATGACGTTTTAAACTATGCACTTCCTCAACGCTAAAAACACAACGTAATTAAACGACCCACTGCATTACTTTTATTACTGTTAGCCGGAACAAGTGTCCTATCGCAAACCAGAACGCTTCCCCGCCCCTCCG
>Ga0074195_1004283_pt1 | contig 11906 bp, 10 predicted proteins | sample EPASupsiteHSE623_FD_64525 | JGI IMG/M metagenome (GOLD analysis project Ga0074195, IMG submission 64525) | Bioremediated contaminated groundwater from EPA Superfund site, New Mexico - Sample HSE6-23 | ecosystem: Environmental > Aquatic > Deep subsurface > Groundwater > Contaminated ...
GGGCGTGCCTGGACGAGTATAACCGGACAAAGAAATTCTCAAGGGCCTGCGCGCAGAAAGCCTGGAATTACGCCTGCAGCCACAAGCTGCCCTCAAAGCCGCCGGCCGCGAAACCGGGTAAGAAGCCGGGCCAGAAACCCGGTCATGGCGGCGGCGGAGGCTGCGGTTCTATCGGCCCGCATTGCAATACCAATCCGGACTGCGTGAAATTATGCGGCGGCGGATTCGTATGCTACGGCAGCAATTGCCGCCAGACCTCCGGCATGGGCAGCAACTGCGATCCTAACGCCGCGTTCAGCGACTGTCCGTCCGGATATACCTGCAACAGCAACGGCCGTTGCGAGCATTAAAAGGGGAAGATCCGGAATACGGCGAAGAACCTGCCGCGCCCGTAAAGGGGGCGGCGGGTTCTTTTCTTGCCGGCTTCATAAGAAGCTGGATACCCATGCGCCCGGCGGTTTTTGGCCCGGGTCGGGATGGGCCGTTGGGCCCGCGAAGCCCCGGGACTTAAGGGCAATTTTGAGCCCGTTCCGGACCCGCGAAAGGCCGCTAAAACGCCGCTCTCCAATGAAAATTTGACAAAAATAAAGGGTTAGTGTTATTATTCTGGAAACACCACTAATTGTGGAGCGGCATAAAAACACCACAAGCTATAGTAGAAGAGGGAAAGAGATGCAATGTCCGTTCTGCGGCACCGAAGACACCAAAGTCATCGACAGCAGGGACTCCGACGCCTTTGAGACGAGAAGACGCCGGGAGTGCGAGAAATGCTCCAAGAGATTCACCACTTACGAACGAATCGAGCGGAGCCCGCTGATAGTGCTGAAGAAGGACGGCCGGCGTGAAACCTTCATGCCGGAGAAGCTGAAGAACGGCTTTCTGAAAGCCTGCGAAAAGAGGGAGGTGAGCGTTGAGAAGATCGAGGAAGCGGTGCGGGAGATAGAGAACGCCCTGCGGAACGAGGACAAGACCGAAGTTCCGAGCAGGCTTATAGGCGAGCATGTGATAAGGAAGCTGAAGAGGCTGGATAAGGTCGCCTATATACGGTTCGCGTCGATCTACAAGGACTTCGAGGATGTCAGCGATTTCGAGCGGGAAATTAAATCAATGCGGTAGCGAGGATCAAGATGAACGAGTTTCTACCCAAGGTAATAAGGAAAAGAAGCGGCAGCGTGGTGGCCTTCGATGTCTCCAAGATCAAGAACGCCATCTACAGGGCGGCGTACACGCTGGGAGGGCGCGACCAGGAAAAGGCCTCCGAAATGGCCGAGGTGGTGGCCAGGAAGATTTATAACGATTTTACCCTTCATAAAAAAATACCCGTGGTGGACGATATCAGTTCGGCCTGCGTGGAGGTGCTGCGCAAGAACGGCTTCGACCGCACCGCCGACAAGTTCGAGTCGTATGTTCTGGACCGGCGCCGGGTCCGGGCCCGCGAGCTGCATGTGAAGAAGAAGAGCGGCAGCGCCGACCTGACCGACCAGATGCTGCTGGTGCAGTCCGTCACCAACGAGACCATCGAGAAGTTCGACCGGAAGAAGCTTTCCGGCGCGCTGGAGAAGGAATATCAGCTCTCCCGCGAGCTGGCCGAGATGATAGCCAAGGAAACGGAGAACGACGCCTACGAACTGGCCGACAAATACGGCACCAGGAGCTTCGATACGCCCTTCCTGCGCAAGATCTCCGAGGCGCATCTGTCCATGATGGGCATACCCGTGAAGAACGCTTCGCTGGCCATTCCTCTCTCCACCATAGAGTCCCTGGTGCTTTCCGGCAGCAAGGAGAACTCCAACATCACCTCCAACAACCCGGAAGCCGTGAACCTGGGCATAGCGGAATATGTGCTGAAGCAGTACAACCTGCGCAAGGTCTTCTCGGACGAGGTGGCGGAGGCGCACAATATCGGCGCCATACATATACACGACCTCGGCTATCCCCAGCGTGTTTATTGCTCCAGCCACTCCGTGGAATATATAAAGAAGCACGGCCTGGACAAGATAGTCTCGAACCTGCAGAATAAGTCGCATCCGGCCAAGTCGGCCATGGTCCTCAACGGCCATATCCAGACCTTCCTGGCCTCGATGCAGTCGCGCTACGCCGGCGCGCTGGGCTTCGGTTTCCTTAATATACTCTATGCGCCCATGCTGAATTGCCCCGAGGTCATGGTGGAGGGGGAACTGGAGGGCAAACCCGTAAATATAAGGAAAGACTCCCTTGAGGCGATGGCGGAGGCCGGCGTGCTGTCGTTCGAAGACGGCACGAATACCCCTTACTTCAAAAAGACGGGGGAGACCCGGAAGCTGCTGAAGCAGTCCCGCAAAGAGATGCGCCAGATCGCGCAGAACCTCATCTTCTCGGCCAGCCAGAACGCGTTCTCCCGCGGCGGGCAGACGCTGTTCATAGACTTCAATATCCACACCGGCGTGCCGGAATACATGAGGACGGTGCCGGCTCTGGGCCCCGGCGGCAAGTATATGCTGGAGGACGCCGCCGGACGCATAACGCTCGAGGACGACGCGCCGCGCTTCAAGGGCGCGGAGGGCGACTCCCGCAACGGGGATGTGGTGCATCCGGAAGACGGCCGGAAATACATAACCTACGGCGATCCGCGCCTGGTGAAGACCTCGCAGGAATTCGCCATAGAGCTGATGAAGGTCTGGGAGGAGGGAGACAAGTACGGCATACAGTTCGCCTTCCCCAAATGCGACCTGCATGTGAGCAAGGACGCGCTCGAGAACCCGGACGAGAGAGAGGTGTACGAGTACGGCTGCCGGCTGGCGGCCAGGAACGGCTCCACCTATTTCATGTTCGACAGGGACGGCGCCGGCGCCACGCTGGCGCAATGCTGCCGCCTTAAGGAAAAGGTCACCGACCCTTTCCTGCTCAAGCATCCGGAGCATATCCGTTTCACCGGCTTTCAGAATGTGACAATCAATCTCCCGCAGGCCGCGTTCAGGAGCAAGAACGGCCTGGAAGGGACGCTGGAGAACATCGACAAGGCCATGGAACTCGCCGTCAAGGCGCATCTGCAGAAGCGGACATACACACAGAGCCTGCTGGACACGGACGGCAGCCCGCTGCGGTCGCTGGGCATCCCCTCCGACGACGGCACGCCGTATGTGGACCTGGCCAAGGCCACTTATATCATGGGCCTGATAGGACTGAACGAGGCCGTGCAGCATTTGACCGGCGAGGAGCTGCATCAGAGCCGGCCGGCCTACGAGACCGGCCTCAAGATAATAGACCACATGTATCAGACCATCAACCGCCTGAAAGCGCAGCACGGTCTGAAGTTCACGCTGGAGGAAACGCCGGCGGAGTCGGCCACGCAGAAACTGGCCAAGGGCGATCTCGGCAGGTTCCCGGAGGCCAGGAAGGTGATCAAGGGCGACCTCAAGAAGGCCCCCTATTACACCAACTCCGTTCATCTTAATCCCGGCGCCGATGTCTCCATCATAGACAGGATAGAGCTGCAGTCCAAGTTCCACGACATGATAGAGTCCGGCTCCATCATCCATGTCTATTGCGGCGAGAGCCAGATCCCCGCGGAGTCCATAGCCACCCTTGTGGAGCGGACCTACCGCAACACCAGGGCCTCCCAGGTCACGGTGTCTCCGGAGTTCACGCACTGCAACACCTGCCATACCAACCACTTCGGCTTCAAGGAGAAGTGCGGCAAGTGCGGCGGCGGCAATGTCACCAAGCGCACCAAGATAGTTGGCTACTTCAGCAACCTTAACGGCTGGAACGATTCTCAGCTGGAGATAAGCCGCGCGCGCGAGGCCGTGGCGCCCAGATACGCCAGCTTCGCGCCGGGCGTGAAATGGCTGCACGAAAAGGACCCGTCGAAAAAAGTCATGGTGTTCGGCAAGGACGGCTGCGGCATGTGCGAGGACGCCAAGAGCATTCTCACCAAAACCCTGAAGAGCAAGGGCATCAATGTGCCGGTGGAGTTCTATGACCTCGCCAAGCAGGAGAGCCGCCTCGCGGCGGCGAAATATAATGTGCCGTTGGACCCCATCCCCACCGTGCTGGTGAAGAACAACGGCACCATGGACCGCTATGAGCTGGAGTTCAGGCGCGGAAAGCCGCTGCACCGGAAAGAAGTCGAGTATGTGAAAATGGTGGAGGAAGCCTTTACCGTAAAGGTTTAGCTGCCGATGAAGATACGGGCGGTCCTGGACTTCAACCTGATCGACTACCCGGGAAAGATAGCGGCGGTGGCGTTCACGCCGGGCTGCAACTACGGCTGCCCGGCGTGCCACGCCAAGCCGCTGCTGAACGAGGATTCCCTCATAAGCGAGGACGGTTTTTTCGCCTACCTGGCCGGCGTCCGGCGCTGGGTGAGCGGGGTCGTGATCTGCGGCGGCGAGCCGACCCTTCAGGAGGGGCTTGAAGAGTTCATGGCCCGTCTGAAGGCGGAGGGGCTCGCGGTAAAGCTGGATACCAACGGTTCCGCTCCCGCCCTCCTGCGCCGCCTCCTGGAAAGAAAACTGGCGGATTTCGTGGCGCTGGATGTGAAAGGCCCGGCCGCCCTTTTCGCCAGCGTGGCCGGCGTTCCGGAGACGGACCTGGCGGCCGTTATGGAGAGCGTAAAGGAAGTGGCCCGCTTTCCCGCCTACGAGTTCCGTACCACGGCGGCGCCGGTGATAAGAAGCGACGGCGGGATAAGCTTTATGACGGCGCCGGAGATAGGCGCGGCCGCGGAACTGATACGGACCCTCACCGGCAGCGGCGCGCATAAATACTATATACAGAAATTCGTGCCGAGAAAGGGCGGCCTGCTGGACGAAAGACTTGAGAGCTTCCCGGAAACCCCGCCTAAGCTGCTGGAAGAGATGCGGAAAGCGGCCTCGGCGTATCTGCCGGAATGCGCCGTAAGATAAGGATATACTATATGAACAAACTTGAAATACCCGTGCAGAAGATAACCGAGGACGCGGTGCTGCCTAAATACGCGCATGAAGGCGACGCCGGAGTGGACCTGTATTCCGTAAAGGATATTACCGTAGGACCCGGAGCGCGGGCTCTGGTGCCTACCGGCCTGAAAATGGCCATCCCGGCCGGTTATGAAGGCCAGGTAAGGCCCAAGTCGGGTCTGGCCCTGAAGCATGGCATAAGCGTGCTCAATACCCCGGGAACGGTAGACGCGCCTTACAGGGGGGAAGTGGGGGTGATAGTGATAAATCACGACCCCGCGCTTTCCTATGAGATAAAAAAAGGCGAAAAAATAGCCCAGATGGTGTTCGCCAGGGTGGAATGCGCGTCATTCAGGGAAGTTCCGGGCCTGGAAGCCACCACCAGAGGTGAAGGCGGCTACGGCAGCACCGGAATGGGCCATAAGCGCGGCGCATAACGGTTAGCCGGGTTGGGGGGGAATTACCCCCCTTGGTCTTCGTCGCCCCTCAAAATTGCCTTACATGGGTTTTTCAGGCCTTTGATACCACCAAGGGTCCATTGGCTCAGGACCCGTTCTCCGTAAATCCACCTTTCATGGTTTTTTCAAAACCGGTGTGTTTCCGCCGGTGATATTTCCCCGGTCCCTTTCCGGGCTTCCCCGGCCCTGTCCTGCTCCCTTCCATCCGTCTTTCCCCTTTCATGGTATTTTCAGAACCTGGCTTTTTTTATGGGGCCCCGGCCGCCGCTTTGGCCTTTGCCGCGGCTTCGGCCCTGCATGGTGTTTTGGCTTTCCCCCGGTGTTCAGGGTCTTTTCCGACCTGATCGTCTCTTCTCTTTCATGGTATTTGCCGGAAGGGGGGGCAGCCGCCTATGGCCGGGCTTTTCCCGGCCTGCTTTCCAGGCTTAGTTTTGCGGGTTTTTTCCGGGCATCCTTTCTTCGCGGCCGGATACCGCCTCGGCCTGCCAGGGTCTTTGATGGTGTTTTTGTCCGGGCTGTTTTAGCCCTCCGATCCGGGGCCTCTGTTTTTCGGTTCCGCAAATTTTGCCTGAAATTTGCCAAAATTTCAAAATTCAAAAATTTAAAATTAGGCCAAAAATCCAGGGGAACCAAAAACCGGGGCTGCTAATTATAAAAATCTATAATCTGTGTCGGATATAAATAAATAATCCTTATTTTACAAGCATAAACAGCAAAAGTGTGATTGTTGTTGGAGGGTGGGGACGGTCTTGCGAACGAGATGATTATATTAACATAATATATATTATCGTAAGTTGATAAGTCGGGGAAAAAGAGGCGGTCCGGGTATCCGGCCCGGCCCCTTTTTTGAATGGTTTGCGGGTTGTTCGGCGCAGAGCGAGAATGGCTGCGGCGGTTTTATGAGAAGCCGCGGCTATCTGTTACCGTCCCTGTGCAGCCGGTTTATGGCGCCGTAGCTGCGTTCCAGGCCTCTGCGGGTTATGTGGTAGGTTCGGTTCCTTTTGGCTCCGGAGGCCGTGACCTTGCCTTCCTTGATCTCCCGGGCAAGCAGCCGATCCAGCCTGTCCGGAGCATAGCCGGAGTTTTTAAGGGCTTTGGACAGGGTCAGGGCGTCCAGGTGCTCGTTCTGGTATATGGCGCGGTTCGCCGCCATGAGTATCAATGCCGCTTCCGCGGCGCTTATTTCAGGTGATTTTATCCTGAGTTTGGGTGCGCTGCCGCTCAGGTCTATTATGTCGTGCCAGAAAGCGCTTTCGCCGGCTGCCGGCCTGGATCCCGGTTCCCGCGGCCCCTGTGCGGGCTCCCAGGGTTCGGCCGCCGCGCGGGGCTCCGCCGGCTCCTCGCTTTGGCTCTGCGCCGTCTTCAGGGCCTGGAGAAAGCTGGTTTTTTCGCCGAGAATGAAGTCCGCCGGCCCTTCAGCCTCGAACTCCGCCCCGGAAGGGTCCTTTAGTCTTAATCTGTAATTCGGCATATGCCATATATTCTAGTCAAAAGGAAATTATATGTCAATATATGTCACTTATATGCCGGAGATATGCGCCAACATGTTGATAACCCTGTTGATAACTCGCTTTTTTCGGGGCCGGGGAACCGGGGCGGCGGACGGTCCGGGGCGTATCTCCGACATGGACGCCGCTGGCCGCAAAACGGCGGAGCGCGGAGTGGGGGGCTAGGGGGAGGGAAAAGAGTTCCCCCCCTTTTCGTTTCAGGGAGACGATCCGGCCGCAAGGGAGGTCAGAACTTGGCGGAAAGGGCTACGGAAATGAGTTTTATGGTGGTATTCTCGTCAAACAGGCTCATGGGTTTGAAAAAAGCGTAAACGGCCCTCAGGCGCAGACTTTCCCCCATCGGGTAGGACAGCTTGAAGTCCCACTCGCTGCCCACCTGGATGGCGCCGTCGGCGGCGTTCTGGGCGGCGCGGAACTTGAAAAAATCGACCGAAAAGACCGCCTTTTTGAGCGGCATATCCAGCCCGGCGTTCAGGATGTTCAACCCCGAGACCCCGTTGGGCAGGCCGTTCTTTGTGCCGGAAGTCTGGATTATATCGTAAAGACTGGCTCCGGCTATTTCGCCGAACCCGTCCCGTTCTATTCCCTTGAATCTGTGGCCGAAAGCCGGTTTGAAGGCCTTGTCCTTGTCGCTCACGGGGCCGGAGTTGCCGGACGATTTGCCGAAGGCCATGCGCATCTTGGACTGCCCGAAGAAAGACACATTCTGGCTCCAGCTTCCCTTCAGCAGAAAGGCGTAGCCGGTATAGTCGACCTTGCCCCGGTTGTCCGGCTGCCTGGAGCGGCCGCGCTGCACCATTACCTCTCCGTCAAAATTGAGCTGGCTGTGGTTCAGGAAATAGCGGATGCCGCTTATCTTCTTGACCCTGGAAACGGAGGAGTAGCCGAGCTCCTCCAGCGGCTGCGCGCTTGACGACAAGGCGGTCTGTTCCCAGAAATGGTAGAGATGCCAGAGTCCCTCGCTGGAGGGATAGTAAATGCCGCCGCCCGTTATCTTTACGAAATCACCGTTCTCGTAGGGGCGGAAAAAGAAGAATTCCCCTTTTATGTTCCGGATCAGCTTCGCCGCTTCGAGGCGGGCCCCGGTAAAGCCAAGGCCGTCGTCCGCCAGCGTTATGCCCTGGCCCAGCGTGAAGGCCTGACGGCCAAGCGTGGCCGTTATATTGGGCCGCAGGAACTTGTAGATCCGCACATAGGCTTCTTTGACGAAAGGGGAACCGGTCACATTCGGGTAGCGGTTGACGGCCTCCGAGAATTGCGCGGCGGAGATGGTGGCGGATGAGGAACCGGCTCCTACGCTGTTCAGGACCACTCCGACATCCATCGAGGAGTCGTCCGTCTTCTCCAGTTTTATATCCTTTATGACGAAGCCCAACGTGGCGTTTTCGGAGTAAAGCGCCTGGCCGTTTTTTGCGGCCCCGGTCATAAGGTTGGTGTAATTGGCGGCCTTGATGTCCACCACGGAAGAAAGGTCCAGTTTGGTGGCGTAAGCCGGGGCCGGCAGAAAGGCCGCGGCAACGCCATAGGCTATAGGCCATAAGCCATAAGCTCTCAGACTTTTTCCATACTTTGACATCGTGGTTAATTATATAAAAATATCGGGGGCAATATTCCCCGCCGGTCCGCGGCCGCGTATAAAACAAAACCCCGGCCGCGGGGCCGGGGTTTTGCCGTCGCTTCGCTGCTGTTTAGAAGCGCACTCCGGTGAAGAAGCCGAGGCCGCTCCAGTTCATTCCGGGAACATCCATTATCCCGGTGACATCGTTGACGGTGTTCGGGCAGGAAGGGAAGCCGGCGTAGCGCGCGCCCAGTTCCACATCCAGTTTCTCCGTGGCTTTGTAGCTGGCGCCGACGGAAAGCTCCCAGGTGAAGCCGTTGAAGTTCTTGTCGTAGGTGTCTATCGAGACGCCGTTGATCACATTGGCGGTCTGAAGCACGAACTCCTGGCGGCCGAAAGCCATGCCCATCCCGGCGCCGCCCAGGAATGAGATCTTATCGTTGAACTTGAAGTCTTTGCGGGCTTCAACCAGAGCGCGGAAGAAGCGGCGGTTGATGTCTTTGTAGTATTTCACGCCGTTGACCTTCATATCGCCGTTCGGGCCGGCTATATATCCGAGGCTGAGGCCGAAGTCGGCTATGTTCTCCACAGGGTGCATCGCTCCCACGCGGCCGCCGAACGCGGCGTTGGTGTTCAGCTTGTAGGAACTGATATTGCCGGAGGTCTTGTCGGCCTTCGTCATGTTCTCCAGCCTGTCTCCGGCGTTGCTGGCCAGGAACATATCCAGGCTGCCGGTAAACTTCAGGCTTTTCACATCGAAACTCATCGCGCCGGCCGGCTTGCAGAGGCCGAACGCGAAAGCGCACAGCACCAGTATTTTCGTTATTTTCATTATTCACTCCTCCTTTTTTGTCGTAAGCCCCCGTTTCCGGGGCTTAGTTCCGGACCCTTCGGGGTCCGGTACCTGCTCTTTCCGCCGCCGCGGCCGTCCGTCGCCGGCAGATAGGGCTTGCCCCTTTCGGAGCTTACAGCCTTTTTAAGGAGAAGCGCCTTAAAAAGGGCGCTCCGCTTCCCCCTCCGGGGCTTTGCGGACCTCCCTTTGAATCCGGGGAGGCTCCTCATAGAGAGCGACTCAATGTTACAAAAAGGTAAAAACCGTGTCAAGGTCGGGTTGGGAGAGCGCTTCCCCGCTATTTCGCCGGCTGCTTCGCTGTTTTCTGTTCCGGCATCAGAACCGATTTGGCCGCGGCGGCCCAGTAGGTGTCGGGGTAGAGAAGGACGATCTTCTCATAAGCGGCTTTTGCCTCGGCCTGCCCGCCGGAACGGTCCAGAACGGCGGCGAGGGACAAATGCACTTCCGGGGCCATGAAATGGTCCGGATACGCGGCCAGGAACTTCCTGTACTGCGCCTGCGCCCCGGCCATGTCGGCGGCGGCCTCGTTGGAGCGGGCTATGTTATAAATAGCGAATGGCGCCAGGTCCTCGGGGCCTGAGGCGGCTATCCTTGCGTATTCCGCGGCGGCTTCCGCGAATTTGTCCTGGCGGAACAGGAGGTCCCCCCGGGTCATGACGGAATAGCCCCAGGCGGCGGTTTTACGGTAATTGGTTTCGATGGCGTCCAGCTGTTTGGCGGCGCCGGCGTAATCGCCGCTGAAAGCCGTTTGCTGGGCTATGAACAGGTTTTTCCAGGCCATTTCCCTTATGCCGGAATAGTGCATGGATACCCAGACCCCGAAGATGGCGGCGGCGGCGGTTATTACCAATCCGCCTATTACGGTGTCGCGGTTGTTCTTGATCCAGAGCAGGGCCTTATCCGTCTTGTCCGGCGCCTGCACCGTGCCGCCCTGCATCCATGTCGAATCCGGCATAATTTATTCTCCTGAATCTGGTGCCCCCGAGAGGAATCGAACCTCTATTTGGAGTTTAGGAAACTCTCGTCCTATCCGTTGAACGACGGGGGCCTTTGTCGCACCCTCACGCACTTTGCGTTCGGGCGGTTCTACGCATTCCGCCCGGCCTGTCGTCGGCCGGGTGCTCCCCAAGGGGGACTCTGTCCCCCGTTTCGTCGGCGCTTGCTCCCTGCGCTGTCGCTTGGTCGCTGCGCTGAACCCCCTGAAGAGGAGTCAGGGTCTTATTGTCGCACCCTCACGCGCCTTGCGTTCGGGCGGAATAACCGCCGGGCTTTAAAATGTGGCGCCCGGTGCTCCACAAGGGGAACCCAGGTTCCCCGTTTCGTCGTCGCTCGCTCACTACGCTAAACTTGTTCGCTCGCTGAACCCCTCCTGCCGAGGAGGTGCTTATTTGTCGCACCCTTCGCGCTTTGCGCTCAGGGCGGTTCTACGCATTCCGCCCGGCCTTAAATGGTGCCGGCCGGGTGCTCCCCGAGGGGGATTCCATCCCCCTTCGGCGCTTGCTCGCTTCGCCGGGGCTTGCTCGCTTCGCTGATTCCCCCTGGCAAGGAGAGTTTTATTGTCGCACCCTTCGCGCTTCGCGCTCAGGGCGGTCTTACGCATTCCGCTAATATTTTAGCAAAGAAAAGATGTCGCGTCCCGGCAGGCGGGCGCGGCCGTTCAGGAAGCTTAGTTCGATAAGCATCGCTATGGACTCCACCTTGCCGCCCATTTTGTCCACCAGGGAGCAGACGGCGCCGGCGGTGCCGCCGGTGGCCAGCACATCGTCCACTATCAGCACTTTTTCGCCTTTCCGCACGGCGTCCTCATGCATCTGCAAAGTATCCTCGCCGTATTCCAGCGCGTAGGTCGCGGATACCGTCTTGTACGGAAGCTTGCCCTTTTTGCGCACAGGCACTATGCCGGCGCCTATGGCCATGGCTATGGGCGCGGCGAGCAGGAATCCCCGGGCCTCGATGCCCAGCACCTTGGTGATGCCGCGGTCTTTATACCGCTCGGCCATGCAGTTCACGGTCTCGGTGAAAGCGCCGTGGTCGGCCAGCAGCGGCGTTATATCCTTGAATACGATGCCCTTCTTAGGAAAGTCGGGGACATCCCGCACTATCGCTTTTATCCTTTCGGCCGTCGCCTCAATTACTGAATCCGTTTTCATCTTTTCTTTTTCCCCCCTTTCCCCTGGCTTTTCGACTGGTTCCTGGGGACATAGGGCTTTGTCGGCACGGCGTCGCCAAGGAGGTCGGTCTTCATCCGCGGCTGGTTCCAGCCCGGCTGCAGATTGGTGTGGTCCGGCCGCCGCCCCATTTCTATCAGTCCCATCCTGGCGGCCACGCGGCGCAGGCGCAGGAGCGCCCGTTCTTCTATCTGCCGCACGCGCTCGCGGGAGAGGCTCAGCTTCTTGCCTATGTCGTTGAGCGTCATGGCCGTCTGGCCGGTGAGGCCGTAGCGCAACTCCACTATCATGCGCTCGCGCTCGCCTATTTCCGCCAGCGCGTCCTTAAGTTCGTCGTGCAGGCGCAGTATCGAGATCAGGCTTTCCGGAGTGCCGGAGCCTTTGTCCTGAAGCATGTCTCCGACGGTGTCGGTGTTCTCGTCCCCCAGGGGCGTTTCTATGG
>Ga0074195_1004284_pt1 | contig 11906 bp, 14 predicted proteins | sample EPASupsiteHSE623_FD_64525 | JGI IMG/M metagenome (GOLD analysis project Ga0074195, IMG submission 64525) | Bioremediated contaminated groundwater from EPA Superfund site, New Mexico - Sample HSE6-23 | ecosystem: Environmental > Aquatic > Deep subsurface > Groundwater > Contaminated ...
AAGGTGGGGTCGCAATGACGGTATTAGGTTATGCGAAGCATGTGAAAGTTTTTTGGCCCACCTTTTTTGAAAAAAAGGTGGGGTCGCAGACCCCACCTACTCTTTGCCGAAGAATCTCCTTGTAGAAATATGAGATCCTTCACTAACGCTCAGGATGACGGTATGTCCCAATAATTAATACGCTTACTATAAATAGAGTAAATGCTTTAAATAAATTCACATCAGAGATTGAATGAGTCGGTGTTTTTCCAAATATGTCCAAATTTTTTATGCATTGATTATATACTTTGATTTCACAAGGGTGTAAAACTTGACCTGAACAATTATTCCAATGATTTCAATAATTTTTTTTAATTATAACTAGCTCCAATTAAAAAATTAAATTATAATCAGATAAAATTTACTAAATTTGGTATTATAATTTTTACTAAGAAAGAATGAAACAAGGGTAATATGTCATCAATCGCAAAAATTTTACTTGTAGACAATAATCCCAAATACTTAAAAGATTTATTGCCAATGTATGGCTATGAAGTTATTGTAGCTAATGATGGATTGCGGGCACTAAAAGTATTGAGCAATAAGGAACATGATTTTGATTTAGTAATATTAGATGTAATGATGCCCAATATGGATGGATGGGAAGTATTAAAAAGTATTAGAAAAGATCCTTATTATGAAGATATACCTATAATAATGCTAACCGCATTAGATAGTGAACAGAAACAAGTATCGGGTTTAAAATTCGGAGCCGATGATTATATAGTCAAACCATTTGCACTACCTAATCTTTTGGCTAAAATTGAAGCATTGCTGAGACGCTCTAAATGGAAAGATAAAAAACAACAGGCATGCTCTATGAGTTTACCATTCACGCCTGATGAGCCTGTAATACCGCTGGTTTCCAGAGAGAGTGATGTACTGAAACTAGTTGCGCAAGGCGCAAATAATCAAGAAATAGCTAAAAAACTTGTAGTAAGAGAGGTTACTGTTAAAACCCATCTCAATAGCATATTTAAAAAATTAAATGTTTCTAATAGAACTTAAGCTGTTTTATTAGCAATTCAAATGAACTTATTAAATTAAATATCACTGTATTTGGGAGCTAGTTTATGAAAGATTTAAAAGATAGATTGATAGAATACATCCTTAATGAAGAAGTGGATACCTTTAATGAAACAGTGGAATCAGAGTCAGATGCGGTTAAGGGTATGGATTTTTCTGAAGGGGCTTTTGGTGGATTAAATCTGCCCAACATTAACTTAAGCAGTCTTGATTTAACCGGGTCAGATTTTAGCGAAAGTAATCTTGAAGGCGCAGATATTACAGAGTCAACATTGGTTTCTGTAAACTTTACCGGAGCCAACTTACAATATTGTAATTTTAATAATTCCAACCTCAGTGGTGCTATTTTAACATGTTCAAATCTAACAGAAACAGATTTTAGTGAAGCTAATTTTAACGGCACAGACCTAAGAGAAACAGATTTGTCTGAAGCCGATTTATCTACCAGTTATAATTTATCTCAAACCAAATTTGATAAATTTACAATTTGGCCGGATAGTAATAACCTCCCTGATGATTTTGATATAGACACGTCTAAAACAATAGATGAACTTGAAGATTTTCAAGATGATTTGTTTGGCGGAGAAATAGAAGACAATTAAACCCATGGCATAACTATGGAGAATATAAATGACTTTTAAAGGCTTACACGTATATGTTACTGGAAGGGTTCAGGGTGTTTATTTTCGTCAAAATACCGTGGATGAAGCCGAAAGACTTGGTTTGACAGGCTGGGTAAAAAACCTTTATGATGGCAGGGTTGAGGCACTGTTTGAAGGCGAATCAGAACTAATAGACCAAATGCTTGAATGGTGTCGTCAAGGTCCCTCTATGTCTCGCATTACAAATGTTGAATATTATGAAAAAGAATATACAGGAGCATTTAAGGATTTTACCATTACTGGTTAAGTCTTTAATAATAATTTGTTTCTTTCTAATAGGCTCCTATGCCCATGCTCAAGCTCCTGTTCTAGATACAACAAAAATTACACCACCATCTTCAGAGGGTACACAGCCATTAACTAACACGTTAAATAAGGTATTTAAAGGCAACATATCGCAATCACAATATTTACCGTCAGAATTTTACGGTACTTGGCAAGTTACTCAAACGATGCTAGCCACAAATGCACCATATTCTTTTAAACAGCGTGCAATAGATATATGGATATTGGAATATGTGGGAGATAAAGTAAGGTTGTCTAATCCTGATACCGGAGCTCAGGCTTATGTTACGGTAAATCAAATAGTAAATAATTCAGCTACTTTTACTCGAGAAAGCTCTAGAGATAATCGAATAGACATAGAGCAGCCTACTATTTCTGTTAATGATAAATACTTTCATGGTCAAAATTATTATCAAATAAGGCATTTCGCAAATAACGCTGTTGTTAGAGTAGATGAAGCCATTTTTAGAATAGAAGCGGTTAAAATTGCCGGGCCAACAGTAAGGTTTGGTAGATAAGTATTAGGGCGGGAGTGCGGGAAATTGGAAAATCGAATAAACACATATTTGGAAAAGTGACCCCTTCTAATCCCAGATGTGAATTTATTTAAAGTATTTACTATAGAATAATAATCTATACGTTCCATCGTGAAAAATTAGGGTGCTCACAAATCATACAATGTACGCCTGCTTTTTTATTTTCCAGGCTGTTACTTACATATTCATATCCTGAATCATATTTTGGCCCTGAGACAAAATAGACCTGTTTAATGTCAGGTACTTTTGCCTTAAGTACTTTTTCAAATATTTCATTTAGGTTTATTCGTGGTGGATTAGTTTTCTTTTCTTCATGCCAGCAGCTTTTATTGGTAATGTAAGCCAAATCACCATTAGGCCTTTGACTAACAATTGAATTCATAAAATTTGTTCCGGCATTATTTATTCTACCGGGTACTTTTATAACTTTAAATCCATATCTTTCCAGCTCTTTGCAAATAGTATCGGCATCAGTGTAGTTAGATTCAGTTTCTTTTTTTAGGTTTTTGGTATTTTCTATCAATTCATCCAATTGTTGTTTAATAGCTGCATTGTTAGTTGTTTTACTTAATTTATTTAATATTTCTATTGAATAATTAAAATCATTAACCAGCACATACGGGTATTTTAGTGGGCAAATGCCCATATCCAGGTGAAAATCAGGTTGAGAAATAAAATATATATTTTTAGGTTTAATATTTAAGTCTTTGGCAATTTGGCGCTTTGCTTTTTCCTCGTATTTTTCCTTATTGTTTTTAAAATCCAAATTTTTATATTTGAAAACATCGCTTAAATCGCTATATGTGTTTACCTCACAAGGTATTTCAGACAAAGCTATCTTTTTGGATGTGCGTATTTGATCATCTTTACCTATAATGGCATAATATTCACCTTTGTTATTTTTGCCAATAAAGCAATTTCCATATTCCACAATCGAGTTTTGTCTTCTAAAATTTAATTGCAGGGTATTAGCAAGTAATTCAGGAGCATTATAATCCAAATAAGCTAAATTAGGTTTTGTACTAACAGCTACAATTTCGTCTTTCCCACCATCTTTATTTTCAACTACAATTTTATTATCCTGTCCCCATACTGAGATACTGGAGTTAATACGCTGATTAGGCTTGATTGGATAGTTATCAGGATCATAAATTTCTTTACCTACTTGAATAAATACATTAAAAAATTCTTTTAATCCAATTTGTTTGATTTCTTTAGCCAGTTCTATGCTTTTAGTACTTGAATCTGCTTGAAGATAGAGATTTTTTAACGGGCATGCCGCATAACCGTTAAACGTAACAGATTGTCTTGTTGATTTTATTTTGTTATTAATAAATTGGTTCGAAATAATTTTCATAAGTTCTCATAAAGAATAAAAGATTGATTATTTAATTAAACCTCCTAAATTTATAAAGTTGTCTTTTATAGTAAATGATTTAAATAAATTCACATCTTTTTCCAGATATGTATAATTTTTTCATATATTGGGTGTGGTTTTATCTTATAAGTATTTAGTGATAATTTATTTAAAAGACTATTTTAGGGAGAAAGAATTTAGAGGAGATACATTAGATTATGAATAACAATATTTCTTTTAACGGTCAGGTTCGTATTAATGCAGATTTAAAAGCTTTTAAAAAACTTTACGGAGCAAATACAGCAAGCGATTGCTAAGCTTTTAAAAATTATTTGGATAAATTTGAAAAAGAAACACCATCAGAAGATAGCTATGATCTTGAAATAAAAAAAACATTCGGAGGAATGAAAGTAGTAGCTAGTACAACCAAGATTGAAACAGTTAAACCTCACGGCCTATTTGCTGATTTGGATATACCTGGTTATCAACAAAAATCTGTAAGCAATTATAAAATAATTACTATCCCTGATTTTGTAAGAAATATTTTTGAAAAAATTGGTAAAATAGAAAAACTCCCTAATTGTTTAAAAAAGATATGTGAAAAAGTATCACCAAAAGTAAATCCTGAAAGTCAAGCAATACTGGAAGATATTTATAATAAGTATAAAGCCTAAATTTACTTATAACAGGTTTTACTCACTATAAAAGCTAAGACAATCTTAAAAAAGCTTCTATTTTTGCTTTAACAGAAACACTGATAATATCGTCCACGTCTACATAAAGGCCTTCATATTTTTTAGCTAAATATTTTGCTAACTGCATTTTTGCACAAAAAGTCTGTGTAAAAAATACTGTTGGAACATGTTCGTCAACAGTCATTTCAAGGTCAAGATCAGCAGGGCGCTTCATTTCTACACATCTTGTCCAGCCGTATACGTGTGTTGTATCTGGAAACAAATCAAGTATATCCAAATCATTAGGAGGTATTCCCCAAAAACCATGGGTTGGTTGACTTTGTATTATTTCCTGATCCTTTAATAAATCAGGTTTTATTAATGAGTCCATTATTAATAAAACTTTTTTTCTAAGTGGTAATGAACTTTGAGAAATAATAGGGATAATATTAATAGTTTTATCATATTCGGTATATCTGGTTTTAATAACTTTAAAGCCTAAATTTTCTAATATATAGGCTGCAAACCGACCCTGGTCACATTTTTCTTCTCCTATGGAGGCTACTATCAATACTATATTGTTTTTTAATGCCATGGCATTATCAATAATATTAGTAATAATTTGACAGTAATTATCCGGTAAAAGTTTTGTTTCTGGTGCGCCATAAGCTATATCAATATCTATTAAATTATGATTAGGATACTTATTTAATATTTTCGCCAATGTTAAAGGGTTTGGATAACCCCACATTGCAATGATTTTTTCATCACTATTAATATCCAGTTTTAATTGTTTTGGTTTAATCATGTCTACCTTAAATAATAAAAAATAAAATATGGGTTAAACGAATAAGTATAGATTGGAAGTTAAACCGCATATTCCTTATGAATGGGGACTGGTTTTTTGAAAATCGAAAAAATTTTTTCGTTCGTTAACGGTTTCATAAGTATACAATACTTTTATTATCAATTTATTATATAAAGCTAATAATTCTTTGCCAGAAAGATTTTGATTTATTAATTTCATTTTCTATATATTTTATGCGGTGCTGAAGTATAGTTATATCCTTTTTTAGCACTTCTTTCTCTCTGATAAACTTTTCTAATTTTATTTTATTTTTGTTTAAGTTGTGTTCTATTTTACACTTCTGGTCTTTATCAATGTCTGGTGAATCTAACATAAGCTTATAGTTATTTGTTTCATTGTATACATTAGATATTAAATCCTGAACTTTTTTATATTTACAGGAAATATCTTTCTGCGATTTTATTGCATTACATTTTTCAACTATCAAATGTTTAATATTATTGTTAGAGTTATCCATTAAAACTCCATAGATTAACTTATGCATAGGTCTTTTAATTATAAATATAATATAGGTTAGAACTTATGTGGTCTAGTTTTTTAAGATTGGTTTACATTAACCTTTGTGAATAATTACTTAGACTAGGTTTTACAATATAGTAAACGCATAAAAAAATTATACATATCTCAAGCTATGCTTGCTCGTTCAACCCATATTTTATTTTTATATAATTGGAAAATCGAAACCATAAAAACTATATATGTTATTTATGCATTGCTCTTTGTAGTTAGTAAAAAGTATAAATACGCAAAATAGACTACATATATAAAATTTATGCTTATTTAAAGTCTACTAAAAAATTTTTTTTATGAATTTATTAATTTCCTATAAATAACTCAGTATAAATTTATAGATCTTATAAGAATATTAATAAAATAGAGATGCCTTTTTGAGAGGATTTTAATAACTTATTTTCTCAATACTCAATATTTTCACGATTTTTAACAATTTTAAAAAAAAATTTTATTTTTTGTAAAAATTTTATATCTATATGGTATAGGCATTTTGGCCTAGTATATATATAAAATAGATACCATAGATATAACAATTTAATAATCTCGTTTGTTTTTATAAAATTAAGGTAAGTTTAGTTTCATAAGTTACTAATTAAATAAAAAAAAACGAGGGGGATAATATGCCAGTAAACCTTAGCAGTTTGAAAAATCAATGGTACGATCAAAAGCAAGTTGACAAAGATGGAAATGGTAAAATTAACAGACAAGAAATAGCCGACTACACTAATCAAGCATCTACTAAAAGCAAAGATCAACAATCAATGGAAGAAGCTTTAGGCGGAAAATTAATTCATTCTAAAGATGATTCAAGTTCTGAAAGCTTCTTTGATGCAGTTTCCAAATTAGATGGAGAAGCAGATTTAAGTAAAAAAGATTTCGATTTATTATCTGCTAAAGATGGCAATTCAGAAGAACTTGCCGGTGCAGATTTCGATAAAATGTCAGAAAAAGAAAAAGCAGTTTCCCCAAAATCAAATAAAGGCGGAGCATCTGCTTCAGCAAGCGCTAGCGCTGGTAACGGTGCAGCATCAGCCTCTGCTTCAGCATCAGCTGGTGGTGTTGATGACGAAGAAGAAGTAGAAGATGCTAAAGATGCTGATAACAAACAACAAGCAACAAACACTCAAAATAATCAAGATTTAGGAAATATAGGCAATATACTTAAAGCAATACTTCCTTTATTAGCACAACAAAATCCAACAGCTCAACAACAGCCAGCTTATCAACCTTATCAACAACCACAAGCATATCAGCCTTATCAACAACCACAAGCTTTCCAACCACAAGCTTATCAACCACAAGCTTTCCAACCACAAAATAATCAGTTCCAACCACAAAATGGTATGCAACAACCACAAAATAATCAGTTCCAACCACAAAATGGTATGCAACAACCACAAAATAATCAAATAAATATGCAAGCAATCATACCTTTGTTTATGCAAATAATTCAAGTTTTATTCCAATCTCTATTACAAAATAATCAACAAGCAACAATGCAATAACATAAGTTAGACTACAAATAGTAACTGTTAGGATGGGCTTTTAGTCCATCCTAATTAACATTTTCAGGCTAATACCCTCAGAAGATGACAATAACACTCTCTCTTTTTTCCAGAATATGTATAATTTTTTTATGCGTTTGGTATATGATTTTGTTTTAAAATAAATTTGAAATTTTTAACTTAAAAAATTAGACTTGTATATGATTAAAAACCCAGGCTACTTTTGTATGGAATTTTGAAAAAATATGTGCATCTCAATTACGCATTGATAACACCAGCCTTAAAAATTAGTTAAACAACTACAACTTAATACTAAAATAGGAGAAATAACATGGTAAAAATTAGTCCATTTAAAGGTATAACATATAATCAGACTAAATTTGAAACAATAAAAGACCTTGTAGCACCTCCTTATGATGTTATTTCGCCACAATATCAAGATACTTTATATAAAAGAGATAAATATAATGTTGTACGTCTTATACTGGGTAAAATATATGATTCCGATACACTTCAAGATAATCGTTATACAAGATCAGCAAAAGATTATTCCCAATGGTTACAGGAAGCAATACTGATTCAATCTGATAAACCTAAAATTTATTATTACATACAAAAATATAAAGATACTAAAGGCATTGATGTAACGAGAAAAGGCTTTATTGCCAGATGTTATCTGGAAGAATTTTCAACAGGAGCGGTTTTGCCTCATGAAGAAACAATGGGAGGCCCTAAAAAAGATAGATTTGATTTAATGTCAGCAACAAATGTTAACTTTAGTCAAATATTTTCTATATATTCTGACCCAGAAAAACAAATCGACAATATTTTAACAGAAAAATGCTCAGGAAAGCCCATGGCAGATGTTACTGATGACGATGGAGTACGACATATTTTTTACGAAATTGATAATGTTGATGTTATTGATAAAGTAAAAATATTAATGGCTAATAAAAGCGTACTTATTGCTGATGGACACCACCGTTATGAAACAGCATTAAAATATAGAGACGCTAAAAGAGCTGAAAACAATACAAATGATTCTGAAGATATACCCTATAATTACGTTATGATGTATTTTGCTAATATGGATGATGACGGTTTACGTGTATATCCAACTCATAGACTACTTAAAAAGATTACTAATATAAAACTGGAAAGTTTACTAGAAAAATTAGATGAATATTTTGTCTCATTAGAAAAAGATTTTAACAAGTTTGAGGAATGTTTTACCTGGCTATCTAAAGAATCACCTCAAGAACTGCCCATAGGCTTTGTTAGTCAAGAAAAACCAAATACTTTATATATCCTAAAACCAGATTTATCAAAAATTAAAGAACAGCTTGATAAATTAAATGTGCCTAAAATACTTTCCAAACTTGATGTTGCAATTTTGCACAAGCTTATTTTTGAAAACCTGATGGGTTTAGATACAATTGAATTAAAAAATCAAAATAATATCGAGTTTGTCAGGGATGAACAGGAAGTAGTTAGCAAATTTAACAATAAAACGGCAGAGTTAATATTTTTATTAGGTTCCCCTGATGTGACTTCAATAAAAGAAATATGTGCTTCCGGTTTAAGGATGCCGCAAAAAACCACTTATTTTTATCCCAAATTACTATCAGGGCTGGTTATAAACCCTTTAAGCTAACAATATATCAAACGCATTAATTATTTGACTCCAATTTTTCCAAATATGTCCAAATTTTTTATGCGTTGATTGTATAGCTAATATTCATAGATTTAACAAACTTCTACCAATTCAGGATATGGTTTCATTTTCTGATATTCTTCAACAAAAGCATCAATACCCAATTCTTTTCCTGATATTTTCTTTATAACTTCATTTTCATTTAAAATAGGTGTACCATATTTAAAGAAATTACGTTTAATAAAATTTCTTGTTTCTTTGCTTTCTGTCATACAAGCATATTTTTCTGTAAAAGCTTTGTAAATTTGTGCTCTCATTAATTCTGCCCGAAGGTAATTTTGCGTAGAAATTTAAATACCATTACATTTTTTAATAATTATTTTATTCAATAATAACTAACTATTTAACTTAACCAAAAACTTGTTAAGTAGGGTAAGTCCTGTTTAATTTGTTATATTCATACATTATCGTTCTTATCAGCTTTTAAAGACGCTCTAAATTTTTTTAATTCTTCTTCTAATTCTTCTTTACTGCATTTTGACAATGTTTGGTAGTCATTTTCTATTTTTTCGCAAAGAGAACTTTGTAGAGAATTTGGATCATCAAAATTGTCAAATGGACTATCAAAATCGTCTTTTCCCTGTTTTTCTATTTCTTCTGCACGTTCTAAAGAATGCTGAGCCGCTTTTTCTTTATCTTTTTCTAAAGATAATCTAAAATCTTCCAACTCCTTATTTACTTTTTCCGGATTTGATTGAAACTTTTTTAACATTTCTTCTACATTCTTAAAAAAGTTCATTTTTAATTCAGAGAGTTCTGTTTCAAAAACGTTTTCTTTACCACAATGAGGAAGACCTTTTTTTACATTGCCATAGTTTATACAGTCTTCAAATGCTTCTTTATTTTCTTTTAAAAGCTCATTAGCGCTTAAAGCTTCTTGATTTGTATTATCAGGAGTGATACGTGAAGTTAATTCATTTAATATTTTAATTAAACCTGCTTTAATTTGATTACATGCACAGGAAGACAGGTTTGTATCCAATAAATTTGTTAGTTCTTTTGCTTTGTCACAATTATTGGTTACTTCAATGCCATTTACAAATACTTTATTAGGTTTACCTTCACGAACAGAGCATTTATACGGTTTATCTGAAGAGTTTATATTGAAGTTAACTGAACCAAAACTAATACTCATATTGTATTTTCTCCTTATAATTTAACCTGTAGTGTTAATTTAATAAGTAAAAAGGTAATAACAAAATTGTTATTTTTATTTTTTATTGTAATAAAAATTTACTAATTTATTAAAAGGCAATTGCTCAATTCATCACAAACAAAACGATTCACCAGTGTATAAGTAAACGCATTAAATAAATTCACATCAGGAGTAGGAGGGTTCGAGTGTATTTAAGCTTTTTTGATTACCATAAACATAACCATCATACTTTAAAACTGCATCTGAATTATTACAACAAACTAGTATATAATTACTTGAGAGTTTTTTTATTCACAAAAACACAATAATAACTTAGTATAAACTAATTTGAAGGCGTTTTTTGACTAAATGTATCTACTTCTTTGGAAGATTTAATAGGGTTAGATGAGCCAAAAGACATTTCTTCTGAAGTTTTTGAATTGTTTTCTTGATTTGAATTGTCTAAATCTATTTTAATTTGCCCGAAAAATATATTTGATGGAGATAGAGGTGTGCTTAAAATCATTTGTATTAAAATCCCTTTCAAAATAATAATTAGGTTATGATTTTAAACGTTCCTAAAAAACAAAATTGCTTAAATGTTAAAGTAATTTAGCGAATTAAAACATTTTTTTACATGTATACAATATTATCTAATAATCTTCCGGTATAAGCCCTGAGCGCTCTATTTCTTGTTCCTGTGGTTCCAAAGATATCAACTTTACAGCACCCGTTGCAATATTCACATTCCAACAGCCTAAAAAAGTGCTTTGATTTTTATTTGGGTACATGTATGCATTAACAATGATTCTGTTTTTGCTATCCTTTTCCCATCCTAAAATCTTTATATCCCAGAAATAACGAGTTAAATCAAGGCTTTTTTCTGTTAACCAATAGTTTATTATGCCTTTTCTAATTGTATCAATCAAATATATTTTATCTTCTGCAACATTGTAAACCCATATACTTGTACCCGTAATGCCTTTTCCTATTGCACCTATACGCTCTTTGATTATTGCTAAATTGCTGTCATAAGACCAATCAACTACTGTTAAAGTTCTAAAAATATTTCTTTCAAACTCTTCTGATTCTGTAGAAAGTATTTCATGTCTATAGTTGTTTAACGTTTTAAACTTATATGAGTTTAAGAAATCTTCTTTGGAAGGTGGTTTATTTTCATTTGAAGTATCAGGCATTACTACAGGCGCAAAAAAAGCTTTGCTAACTACCTGATCCACTGTAGGATAATAAAACACCTGAGTGTAAATAATATTATTAAAGTTTGGTGAAACAACAGGTATACTTGTAAAAGTGTGTTGGCCTTGCAATAAGTCTAAATTAAGGTCAAGCTCACCGGAAGCATCGTTATACAAGAAGAAATTAATACCATTATGTTTTTTATAAACAGGCCTTTGGTCATAATAAGTTTCTCCGGCTATAGGATTACTTCTTATTAAAGGATCTGTGTTGGGAGGGTACATTATTTCATCTGCAAACACAGATAAATTGGATATGTTAAACAAAACAAAAATAAGTATTAATTTAAAAAGTTCTATTTTTCCGGTTAAGTTCAATATTTTCATACATTTACT
>Ga0074195_1004285_pt1 | contig 11904 bp, 17 predicted proteins | sample EPASupsiteHSE623_FD_64525 | JGI IMG/M metagenome (GOLD analysis project Ga0074195, IMG submission 64525) | Bioremediated contaminated groundwater from EPA Superfund site, New Mexico - Sample HSE6-23 | ecosystem: Environmental > Aquatic > Deep subsurface > Groundwater > Contaminated ...
GGCCGGAGAGGGTTGAAGCGAAACTGATAGCCATCACGCCCAACAAAGCCCCCTGGACTCCTCCGGAAAATCATCCCTGGAGAAAGCAGATCCAGACCAGTGTTCAGCAAGCCATAATTGCTAAAGTTTCACAAGTATGACATTTTAAAAAAACGCGGCGGTATGTCATTTCTATTAAACTTTGACATTTTTTATTTTGTGCTTTCTCAAAAATGCTATATACTTTATATTATCTACTTTCTACTTTATGGCTTCCCAAGTTTCTCATATCATTTATGCCAAAAGATATTTGGAAAAATATCCGTCCAATTTGGACCGGGATGAGTTTATCTTGGGAACAGTTTTTCCGGACATCAGAAACATTGCCGAACATGTTTCCAGGCGTGACAGCCATATGCGATTTCCTTCCGTCGATTTGAATTTTTCGAAACTTGATTCATTTCACGCTGGCTGGAAGTTCCATCTTTACTGTGATATGAAAAGAGACGAGATCCTAAACAAATACAACTTTTATGAGCTGAAAAATACGGCTGATTTTTCAGGCAATGCCGCCAAACTTTTTGAGGATGAATTGGTTTATTCCGAATATGACAATTGGGAAAAGCTGGTTTGTTTTTTCAATCATCCGCCATACATTGAAAGTAACCTTCGGATAGATGAGGAAACTTTTGATTTGTGGTATGCCATAGTGGCAAAATATATTGAAAAAAAACCGGATGATCGGTCAATGAAAATTTTTTTGATAAAACAACCGACCAGATTTCGGGATGCCGATGCCGCAATTCAATCGATTTCGAAACTTCGGGGAAACAAAAAAGCTCGCGAGATACTTTTAAAAGTTCGAGAAGAAATTGTGTGAAAACAATTTTTTCTTATTGTAAAAGTTCAATGATGATGGGCGTGATGTAAGTTTCGATGAGGGCGGCGATGAAGTTTAGAGGGATGATTACAAAAAAGAAAATCTTCACAGCTCTTTTGAGATTTTCTTTGAATGGTTCTTTTTTGAAGATTTTTTTTATGAGTTTTACACTAAGCCAAAGTCCTGCTCCTGTGGCGATGAAAAAAGCGGGAAGCTCAATGACGCCATGGGGGGCGAGAGCGGCCAATAGAAGTGGGATTCCTTTTTCAGTAGCGGACAGCTCGAAGATTATGCCGATGGAAAAACCGTTGGAAAGAAGGATGTAAAGAGGAACAAGTCCAAAAAGAAAAAAAGTAATGATGGAAAGAAAATCAATGAGGGTGTTATTTCCGAAAATATAGAGAAAAATATTCCAGGGCGTTTCGTCTTGAAGTGGCGCGAACTTTTCCTGGAGGGTTTCCAAGACTACTCGAACAGTGTCAGGAGATAGTCTGGCGGCTATTATTCCAAGAACAAAAGCTAAAGAAAAAACAAGAAAAGAAAAAAGGAAGTATTTTTTTAGTCCGGAAAAAAGTTCCATAAACGGCAAGGAAAAATAAATTATTATAAGATAGTTACAAGTTAGCTCGGAGGAATATTTTTTAATTATACCGTATTATTTTCAAAAAATATAATTGTCATTTAATTTTTAATCAAAAAACAATGAAAATCGCAAATCACATTATTAGCCTTTCAACACAGGCGACGTTGGATTTTATCGACATCACTGAAAAAGTAAAATCCGTTATCAATGAAAAAGGAATCAAGGACGGGGTAATCAACATTCAGTCCCTTCATACTACCATGGCGGTGATTATTCAAGAAGCGGAACCTTTGCTTTTGGGGGATCTTAAGGAAACACTCGAAAAAGTGGCACCGCGGACGGTGAAATATATGCATGATAATTTTGACATTAGAACTGTCAACATGAATCCGAATGAACCGATAAACGGGCACAGCCATTGTAAAGCAGTGTTCTTGACGCCAGGAGTGTTTCTTAATATCGTAAAATCAAAACTTCAACTAGGCCAGTGGCAACATATTTTTGCGGTAGAATTGGATGATGCCCGGCCGCGACAAATCGCTCTCCAAATCATCGGGAAATGATTCCTCGAAATATTTTATAGTTGTTTATTGTATCAATTTGTGCAACTAAACTGGTTGTTTTGCGGGTTGGTTAATAAGTTAACTTATGTAAATATATGAAATCTAACGTTGGAAAAGGAGATAGAATATTTCGAGCAGTTTTGGGGGTTTTGATAATCGTAGCCGGGCTATATTATGGCAGTTGGTTAGGACTAATCGGAATCATACCACTCCTTACAGCCGTAGTGGGGTGGTGCCCGCTATATAGCCTCCTGGGAATATCTACACAAGACGAAAAACCGGGAAGAATGGGGGTTTGATTTGGTAGGTCGGTTGTATAAACTATCTTTTTTAAGCATAAAGAACTGTTTTGATGCAGTTCTTTATGTTTTTATAGATGAAATATACCCTAATTTAAGCTGTAACTCTATATAATGAAGGTGTAAAGCGTAGATGTAGATAGTCGCCTTAAAATGGACAGAGGAGGCTAACATGAAAACAAAAAGTTTTCTAGTTGCTTTGACAAGTGGATTGGCTTTCCTTGCTTCGCTCTTAGTGCCTGTCCAGGTAGACGCTTGGCGCGGCGGGGGCGGCCACCACGGCGGACACAGTATGAGGGGTGATCATCACCATAGCTCCGGACACCATGGATTCAAGGGTGGTCATCACAGTTTCAGCCATCACAAATCACACAATTTCAGAGGAGGACATAACCGTTTTGGACATAGCTTCCGTAACTTTGACCATCAAAATCGGGGATTCGGCCATCGGTTCAGATCTCACGGATTTAGGAGTCACGGACAAGATTTCCGACATCACAATGATTTCGGTCGCCATAGAGGATTTGATCATAAGTCCAAGTTTCACGGATTTCGTGATCATGGACGTGGTCACAACTTTCACGATAGGTCCCATCGGTTCAATGAAAGAAAAATGGGATTTGACAACCATCGATTTGATGGTCATCGCAGTTTCCATGATTTCAGCGGTGGTGGCTTTCGGTGGTGATTCACAAGTCTACAATGCTTCTACAACTATCCCGGGAAAAGAAATTTTTCCCGGTTTTTTTCGTGTAGGATATTTTGGAAAAATAAAGAAGCTTTTAGTTTGTCAAAAGGGTTTGTCAAGAGAGGAAAAATAGGGTAAGATTTGAGATGTGAATTTTAAATCGGGTTCTCAATTTTGTGAAAATTACAAAAAAATGATTATTTTAAACGGAAAAAAAATAGCCGAGGAGATGAAAGAAGAATTAAAAAAGAAAGCTTTAGCTCTTCGGGAAAAAAATGTAACGCCGCATCTTGCGGTTATTTTGGCTGGAACCGACCCGGCATCTTTTATTTATGTTAAGAATAAACAAAAAGTGGCGAAAGAATTGGGAATCACTTCGGAAATCATTGAATTTTCCGAACTGGTTCGAGAAAGAGAAATAATAGAAACCATTCAAAAACTAAACGCTGACGAAAAAGTGCATGGGATTTTGGTGCAACTGCCTTTGCCCGAGCATATTGATAAGGATAAAATATTAGAAATGGTCAATCCCCAAAAAGACGTCGACTGTTTTCATCCGGAAAATGCGGGAAGACTATTTTTAGGAATTCCCAAGATTTTTCCCGGAACTCCGCTTGGCATAATCACCCTTCTGGAAAGGTACGGCACCCATTTTCCTGGAAAGCATTGCGTGGTGGTGGGAAGAAGCAATATTGTCGGGAAACCCTTGTCTTTGATGTTGCTTCAGAGGGACGCGACTATAACGATGGCGCATTCGAAAACTAAAGATCTGGGAGAAATAACCCGACAGGCTGATATTCTCATTTCCGCAACCGGAAAAAGGCATTTGATTACATCTGAGATGGTGAAAGACGGCGCTGTAGTGGTGGATGTGGGAATGAACCGGGATGAGAAGGGAAAACTTTGCGGAGACGTTGATTTTGAAAATGTGAAGCATAAAGTGTCGGCGATCACCCCAGTTCCGGGAGGCGTGGGACCGATGACTATTGTAAGTCTCATGAAAAATACAGTTGAAGCAGCCACCTTACATAACATGAAACACATAACACGCAACAAATAAAAAATGATTTTTACTATTCAAAATTTCAAGGATAATCCGACCATGTCTTTCAGAAGAGCCGGATATATTTTCCAGCGCCACGCCGGAAGCGAAATGAGTTTTGTGCGTTCTTTTTCCGCGTCCGGATATCCCCGGTTTCATATTTATACTAAAATGGACGGAACGAACTTGGAGGTGAGCATTCATTTGGACATGAAGAAAGAAACCTATGGAACAGATACGCGCCATCATGGGGAATACGAAGATAATGAAGCTCTAAGAGACGAGGTAGAAAGACTCAAAAACGTTTTGGCTTGATTTTATTGCGGTAAAAAGGTAATATAATCAAGAGACGGGGATATGGTGGAATTGGTAGACGCGCTGGCTTCAGGTGCCAGTAGGAGCAATCCTGTGAGAGTTCGAGTCTCTCTATCCCCACAGGGGAAGAAATCAAAATGCCCAGATGGCGGAATTGGTATACGCGCTAGTCTTAGGAACTAGTGGGTTTATCCCATGGAGGTTCGAGTCCTCTTCTGGGCACAATGGATAAAATTGTTATAAAAAAAGAAAACAGCGGCGAACGAATTGATAAATTCCTCAAACAGGAATTTTTTTCGTTTAGTCGGGGAGAAATTTTGAGGCAAATCAAGTCCGGAAATGTTAAGGTAAATGATGTCCTTGTAAAACCCAGTTATACATTAAAAGAAAACGATGTTTTGGAAATACGCTTAGTGAAAAAAAACAAAGAAGTTTTTTCCAATGAAAATGTTGAATTTGAAATTGTTCATGAGGATGAAAACATTATTGTAATCAACAAACCGGCCGGGTTGCAGGTCCATTCCAGCGCAAAGAATGAAACAGATACATTAGTTAATGGATTGGTGTTTAAGTTCCCGGAAATAAAAAATATCCATGACGGGTCCGAAGGGGCATTTTTGCGGCCGGGAATTGTCCATCGCCTTGACAAGGAAACTAGTGGCGTTATGGTAATTGCGAGAGATGAGAAATCTTTTTGGGAATTGAAGGATAAATTCAAAAATAGAAAAGTTGAAAAAAAATATGTGGTCATCGTTTACGGAAAATTTGCTAAAACAGAAAAAGTGGGGATTATTGATAAGCCTCTAGCTCGTTCGACAAGTTATCGAAAGCAGGTTGTCGCCGGGCTAAAAACCAAAACTATTATTAGATCAGCCATAACGGAGTACCACGTATTAAAAGAATATGCGGATTATTCTTTGGTTGAAGTAACTCCAAGAACTGGTCGAATGCATCAGATTCGAGCGCATATGAATTCAATTGGGCATCCGATTGTTGGGGACAAAATCTATTTTGATAAAAAGAATAAGAAAAGAATCGAGACTTCCCGCCATCTTCTTCACGCCAAGAGCCTTGAATTCGAACTTTTTGGCCAAAAACATTTTTTTGAAGCAAAACTACCAAAAGATTTCGAGATGTTTCTTTGCAGCTTGACGAAAAACAAATAAAAAGGTAGTATGAAAAAGCTAAGAATTGCCGGAAAAGGAGACATTTAAGCCGGTTTTTGGAGGCTTCTTTTTATTTAAAGAAATAATTGATATAATAATCGTATACGAGTAGCGGGCAGTGAATCCGCGCGTGCGAATGATCTAATCATATGGAACAGAAAGTGATTGAATTTAACAAGGCGTTAAGAACGGAAAAGAACATGCTTGATTTTCAAGCAGGGGATGTGGTGAAAGTACATCTTCGAATCAAGGAAGGCGCCAAAGAACGAATCCAGATTTTTGAGGGATTGGTTATCGCGGTAAAGGGCGGACAAAGTTCTTCACAGACTTTGACGGTCCGAAAAGTTTCCCACGGAGTAGGTGTGGAACTTATTTTGCCTGTTTTGTCCAAGAATGTTGAGAAAATTGAACTTATCAAAAAAGCGAAAGTGAGAAGGGCTAAGCTTTACTATGTCAGAAGCCTAACGGCTAAGCAAAGCCGAATGAAATATAAGGATCTTTCGAAATATGCTAAAGAAGAGAGCGTTAAGGAAATTGTAGCCGAAGAGGCTCCGGTAGTTGAAGCTAAAAAAGAAGAAGTCAAACCCGAGGGAAAAGAAGTAGGGGAAAAAGCTTCTGAGGTGAAGGAATAAGTAGTCTTGTTCGGAATATTTTAAATAACGCCTTCGTGGTGGAATTGGTATACACACATGCTTGAGGTGCATGGGTCGCAAGGCCGTGCGGGTTCGAGTCCCGCCGAAGGCACCTCTATCCCGGATCCTTAGCTCAATTGGCTAGAGCACCTCGTTTACACCGAGGGGGTTATAGGTTCGAGTCCTATAGGATCCACAAATCATGTAGCATAAAACACATAACACGAAGCAACGGCACAAAGGATGCTTTTCTGTTTCATGTTATGCGCTGGATGTCTCATGAATTGCCAGGTTAGCTCAGTGGTAGAGCAGAGGACTGAAAATCCTTGTGTCCCCAGTTCGATCCTGGGACCTGGCACCAAAATTAGTTAAAAGTTCAAAACTAAAAGTCTAAGTTTCGTATAAGCGGGCTTGCCCGCCAAAACGAAGTGTAGGCGGGTATCGTATAGTGGCTATTATACGTCCTTGCCAAGGACGAGAGACGGGTTCGATTCCCGTTACCCGCTCACTTGAAAACAATTCTTAGGGATTGTTTTTTAGTTTGAAATAAAAAGGTCTGCTTGTTATAATAATATACGGGCGTTAATTATTAAACATAAAAAATATGAAAGGTTATGTCGGCGACATTGAAAAAGCTACCGAGGAGAATGAGAATTTTCGGCGCGTTCTCTACACGGGGAAAAACAGCCAGCTGGTTGTCATGAGTATTCTCCCAGGAGAAGAAATCGGGGAAGAAGTTCATGATTTGGATCAGTTTATTCGTATTGAAGAAGGCAATGGGAAGGCTGTTTTGGATGGAGTAGAACATGAAATCGAAGACGATTGGGCTGTTGTTGTTCCGGCCGGAATGAAGCACAATATCATCAACACGGCGGATGAGCCGCTAAAACTCTATACGATTTATAGTCCGCCTGAACATCGTGACGGCGTGGTTCATGCCACCAAGGAAGACGCCCTGGCCGACAAGGAGGATGAATTTGACGGAAAGACGACCGAGTAGGTTTTTATAAGCAAGAACGCTGGGAAAGCAGCCGTTTTTTGGCTGCTTTTTATTTTTTGAGAATTTTTGATTTTTTAGGCTTATCTTAGCTCAAAAAAAGCAAAGAGTAGAAATAAAGAGGCTTGTTTTAGCCAAAAATATGCATGTTCGGTTGACTTTTGAATGGTTTTCTGCTAGAATGGCAAGTCGAGGATAAGAAAGGCTTTTCGCCCCAAGCATTCTCTGACATTAACAACTTAAACTCACTACATGCGTATCATTAGTGCTCTAGTAGCCCTTGGGATACTGCTTTCCGTTGCTGCTCCGGCAGCCGAAGCGGCTCAAGAAAAAAACACTAATGAAACAAACATAAACTTAAAAATAGAAAATAATTTAATAATAAATGACGTAATTTCCGAAAACCAAGGGGATGCGCTTCTGGCTTATGAGCCTTACAAATATATCGGACATAACCCGGTAGAAATTGAAAAGGATAAAGAACTTGAAGCTCGAGAAAAAACTTTGGCTAAGTGGGAAGAAAAGCGAAAGAGTGCCGTTTATCCCGAAGGAAAATTCGTCATTAACGCTTCAGCCTACACCGCGGCGGCCGATGAATGTGGAAAATCTGACGGGATCACCGCTTCCGGGCTCAAGGTGAAAGAACAAGAAACCTTGGCCTGTCCCCCTTCCTTTCCTTTTGGAACTAAAATTTCGATTGAAGGAATGGGAACCTATGTTTGTCAAGACCGAGGTGGAGCGATCAAAGGCAACAAGATGGACATTTATATGGAAACCAAAAAAGAAGCTTTTGCTTTTGGAAGACGAAATCTTTTGGCTGAAGTGGTCAAATAGGGATAATAAAACGAAAAACATCCGGTGTATAATGCGGGTGTTTTTTGTTTTTCTCGCTGTTTTTCTCGATTGACTGGAGCGGTTTAGTTTGGTAAGATTAGACTTGTATTGAAGTATTTTGGTATGATAGCGGTCCGGTGGCCGAGCGGTTAGGCAAGGGTCTGCAAAACCCTCTACAGCAGTTCAAGTCTGCTCCGGACCTCAAAAAAATAGTTTAGGGCGAGTGGTGAAATGGTATACACTCGACACTTAAAATGTCGCGGAGCTTGCTCCATGAGGGTTCGAGTCCCTCCTCGCCCACTAGAAGTGTCTTGTAGAAAGTAGTAAATATTTAGTGAAATCTATATGAAAACAGACTATACAATTCTGGCAAAATTTAGGAATAAAGAACGATGTGAATATCTTGTTAAAGAATTGGAGAAAAGTGGGAAAACTTGTTACAATTTTTGTGAAAAACCAGCCGATCCAAATAATCCAGAAGCTCATCCGGAAGAGCAAATGAAAAATTTTGAACTTGTTGAAAATTTTTTTGAGGATGAATATTTTAGAGAAGTATTTGAGGCTGATCTTAATGGATTAAAAAATGCTGAAAAGGTTATTGTCCTTTTACCAGCAGGAAACGCTGTCCATATAGAAGCTGGTATCGCTTATGGATTGAATAAACCGTTGATATTAATTGGCAAACCGGAGAAACCAGATACCTTGTATTTAATATTCAAAGAGCGTTACGAAACAATTGAAGATTTTCTGGAAACTATAGGGTAGCATTCTTTTTTAGAAAAATAAAAATCCTCATTATGAGGATTTTTTATTTTTCTTCATTTTTTATTTTCTCCAAAACTTTTGGGATGCGTTTGAAGTCTTTGATGAGGGTTTCGCGCATTCCTCCGTTGTAGAGAGCGGCAGCGGGGTGATACAAAGTGTAAAAAACTTGTTTTCCGACGCCTTCAATTTCACGGCGCAGGGCTTTTCCATGGACTTCGGAAATTTTGGCGTTGGGGAGAAAACGATTCATCGAGTGCCGGCCGAGAGTGACAATGAGTTTTGGCTCAATTATTTTTATTTGTGAGAGGAGCCAGGGCCAACAATCGGCGACTTCTTCGGGAAGGGGGTCGCGGTTTTCCGGCGGGCGACATTTGACGACGTTTGCTATATAGACTTCTTCACGCTTCAGGTTTATTATTCCCAACATCTCATCCAAAAATTTTCCGGCCGCGCCAACAAAGGGTCTCCCCAGCTCGTCTTCTTTGGCTCCTGGTCCTTCGCCGATGAACATGATTTCCGCGTTGGCATTGCCCTCTCCGGGAACAACATTTTTGCATCCAGGACGAAGAGCGCATTTGGAGCAAGCGGACATGAGGGCATTTAGAGAATTGAGTTGGTCTTGTTTATCCATTATGTTTTTAGATTTAGTCGTGTAATTTATTTGGAATTTGATGCTTTGAATTTTGAGTTTATTTAAGGCTGTGTATTCTAATCAATTCAAACGTATCATTTTCAGTGTTCCACACGGCAAACGTGGGCGGGTAAATTTCTCCGGCGACGTTTCCAGGGTTTAACATTGTGCAATTATTTATTTTTTCGGTCCAGGGTTTGTGAGTGTGTCCGTAAAAAACGAAGGCGTATTTTCGAGTTAGCGCCAAATTCTTGGCCTTTTGCGGATAGTGAGTGAAAGCCACGTTTTTCTTTTCAATGATAGCCTCTCCAAATCTTTTGAACAAATAAATACGTTTATATTTTTTTTGTGTCTCTAGTTCTCGCAGGTCATCATAATCGGCGTTACCGAAAGTGTAGAGAATGTTCCCGGAGAAGTTGTCATTCAAAAAATTCAAAGTGTCAATCGACGCCAAATCACCGCAGCAAACAAGCGTTTCGATCTTTTTTTCCTTGCAATAAGCAAGAACTTTTCCTAAGTTCACTTCATTGTTGTGAACGTCAGAGGTGATGGCGATTTTCATATTTTTATTGCTCCAGATATTTTTGTTCAGCTGTATCCCACAAAAAAGTTTTGCGTATTGATGACTCGAATATTTTTATTTTGTTTTAAAATTTTTAAATTATCAGCTAGGTTATTTATATCACAAATCCTGAAATTTTTTCCGGATTGATTATTTCATATGAACTTTCCGGATAGGATAGAAATCCTTGTGGTGCTCTTTTCGATTTTTTTACATTCCATTTGAATTCATAACCAAAAAGTTTTCCTTCCCTCTCTTCCACCCAATCAACTTCAACTCCCGTATATGTCCGCCAGAAATAATTGTTGGAATAAATATCGTGATATGATTGAAATTTCAATCTTTCAACAGCCAAAAGATTTTCCCATATGGCGCCAATATCATTGCGAAATGCAGGTAAATTGAAGTTATTTATTACCGCATTGCGAATTCCCAAATCATAGAAATATATTTTTTTTGATTTTGAAATTTCTTTTCTTTTGTTTTTATAATAAGGAGCCAGGCGAAAAATAAGATAATTTTTTTCCAGAAGATCGACATATCTCTCAACGGTTTTTTTGTCTATACCAACTTGATTAGCCAGCTCATTATAGGAAACTTCAGACCCGACTTGAAAAGCCAGCGCTTTTAGAAGATTAAAAATTATAGTTGAATTTTTGATCTGTTGGAACTCTAGGATGTCTTTATATAAATTCGAGGAAGCTAATTCCAATAGCGCCTTTCTTTTTTCATCAAATGAATTTTGATTAATGGCGCCCGGATAAGCGCCGAACACCAAAAGGCTTTCCAGATTTTTTGAAATTTCCAAAAGATTTTTTTGCGGAAAAATTTCCTCTAGACTCAATGGAAAAAGATTGAAAACAAATTTTCTTCCAGTCAGCGCTTCTTCTGTTTGACTGAGCAAGTTTATACTGGACGAGCCGGTAATGATAACTTGTTTTTTATTTTTGAACTTGTCAACAAGTAGTTTCACTGTTTGCCCGATACTATCAACCTTTTGTCCTTCATCAATAAAAACAATATTCCTTTGTCCGATAGTCTTTTCCAATGAGTCCAAATTTTTCTCGTTTAAGGCCTCACGCTCGCTTGGATTGTCACAATTAAAAGAAATGGTATTTTCTTTTTTAGGATCAATTTCGGCCAAAATACTTTCAACCAGCGTTGTTTTGCCAACTTGTCGAGGTCCAACTAAAACAATGGCTTTTCCTTGAAAAAAACGTTTTTTTAAGCTGTTTTTTAGGATTCTTATCAGCATATTAACTTAAGTATAGTGATTACATTCCCTATATTACATCCAAAGTAGAGAATTGTCAATAGACCTTGTCGAGCTTTTTTATTGCTCCAAATATTCCCGAGTTTTTGCCCTGCGCAGGTCTTTTTTTATTTTTTTAAAATTTTTATGAAAGAAGACCGCATATATGCGGTCTTTATTTTAGCCTCGTAATTTTTTTAGCAGCTCAATATCTTCTACTACTTTGTCATGCTCAGTTTCCAAGATCATGTCGATATTTTTTTCTTTCGCAAGAGTTACTATATTCTTAAAAGCCTCCAGGCTAATTTTTCCTTGGCCGATATGCTCATGGCGGTCTTTGTTGGAAGCAAATTCTGTTTGGGAATCATTGGCGTGAATCAGTTTTATTTTGTCCAAGCCTAATTCTTTCTCAACGCGAGCGATTGTTGTGTCAAAATCGCGCCAATCATAACCGGAGGCAAAGCTGTGTTGAGTATCAAGACATATCCCGGCGATAGCGTCACTATTTACGTTTCTAATAATTTCTGCCAGTTCAGATAAATTATCTCCGATAATTGCTCCCGCTCCGGCGCTATTTTCCAGAAGCAGTTTTGTCGATCCTGTATATCCTTCCAAAGTTTTTTGCAGCATTTCAATCGTTTTTTTGAGGGCTTCTTCTTCGCCTAAATCTTTGGCCGTGCCAAGATGCGTCATGACGAATTTGGCGCCGATGAGAC